>Ga0183099_1000093_pt1 | contig 93775 bp, 86 predicted proteins | sample Biomet1_FD_127788 | JGI IMG/M metagenome (GOLD analysis project Ga0183099, IMG submission 127788) | Microbial communities from bioreactor (seeded with anoxic lake sediment) at LBNL, California, USA - Biofuel metagenome 1 | ecosystem: Engineered > Bioreactor > Anaerobic > Unclassified ...
AAAGAAATTATTTATTACGTCGCTGCGTCCGGCGTCATTTTTTACTTTGTACAGATATTCCCAGTCTCCGGCTTCGGCCAGTAAAATACGCGCGCGCGCCATCGTTCAGGCCGTCACAAATTATAACGATCCCCATATCCTGGCTGAGCTGTCCGAGGACCTCGGTGAAGCGATGGTCGGCATAAACGAACAGGAAATCAAGCTGCTGATGGCGGAGCGGGGCCAATGAGAATCGGAGTTTTGGCGCTTCAGGGCGGATTTGCTGAGCATATTGCCGCTCTGGATGCATTGGGTGTCCCCAATTTTGAGATCCGAAAAAGAGCCGACTTAAACGGCGATATTGATGGATTGATCCTCCCAGGCGGGGAAAGCACAGTGGTCGGACGCCTCCTTCGGGAGACGGGGCTCTTTGAACCGATCAAAGCGCTGATTGACGGCGGGCTTCCGGTCTTCGGAACATGTGCCGGCATGATCCTGCTGGCAGAAAAAATTGACGGCGAGCCGGACGTTTACTTCGGCAGCATTGGTATCAAAGTGAAAAGAAACGCCTTCGGGCGGCAGCTTGGCAGCTTTCAAGCCTTGGGATCCTTTGCCGGTGTCGGCGAAGTTCCGATGACGTTTATCCGCGCTCCGTATATCGAGACGGCCGGCGAAGCGGTCAGAATTCTCTCGTCTGTCAACGGCTGCAAGGTCGCCGCCGAGAACGGAAATATTCTGGTGACGGCATTCCATCCGGAACTGACGAACGATCTGCGGGTCCTGAAATATTTTCTAAAAAAAGTAAAGCGCTGTTGAAAATATTTTAAGCCTGTTTTTAGAAATTTAATTCATAAAATCAAAAAAGTCCTTGACAGAACCATTTTCGTGTAGTACCATGCATTCAAAATTGAATTTGAAACCTATGAGGCAGAGAAAAATCAGACAAACTCCTCTCAGCGAGCCGGGGACGGTGTGAGCCCAGCGAGAAGCTCTGAACAATATGGACTGCTGAGGGTGGCGCCTAATGCGCCGACGCAAGGCCCGCGTCAGTTGGCCGGGGATATGTTGGTATCCTGCTGAGGGTCCGGAAATCCGGGCCAAAACAAGGTGGCACAGCGGAGTAATTCGCCCTTGATCTATCTATAGGATCAAGGGCGATTTTTGCGTATTTCTGCGTATTTTCAAGAAAGGGTGTGCATTATGTCGGAAAACAGGATCGTGATTATCGGAGCGGGTCATGTGGGTTCCCACTGTGCCTCCGCGCTGGCCCGGGAACGGGTGGCCGGTCAGATCGTGCTGCTGGATACGCTGCAGGAGAAAGCGGCGGCCCAGGCTGCGGACGTGGCGGACAGCGTCAGCTTCATGCCGGCGCCGGCAGCGGTACGGGCCGGGGATTATGATGACTGCGACGAGGCGGACCTTGTGGTGGTCGCCGTTGGCAGACCCCGGTTGCCGGGACAGACAAGGCTGGATATGCTGGCCGACTCCGTCGTCCGGGTGCGGGATGTGGCTGCACATCTGAAAAAAACTGCCTTTGACGGGGTCGTCATCACCATCACAAATCCTGCCGACATCATTGCAGACTGTATGCGCAAGGAACTAGGGATGAAACGATGGCGATGCTTCGGAACTGGGACCTTACTCGATACGGCCCGGCTTCTGCGCACTCTCGGCGAGCTGACCGGTGCTGACCGCCGCAGTATCCAGGCATTTTCCATGGGCGAACACGGTGACTCCTCTATGATTCCCTTTTCTCACGTCACGGTCGGCGGCATCCCCTTTGACCGGCTGACCGGCATTTCCAAAAAAACCGTACTGGAGCGTACCCGCCGTATCGGCACGGAGATCATCGACGGCAAAGGTTCCACCGAATTCGGCATCGGCCTCGCCCTGGCGACCATGGCCCGGGCGGTCCTGGACGATGAAAAGCGGGTGCTGCCCGCATCGGTGTTGCTGGATGGCGAATACGGTCAGCGGGATGTCCACTGCGGTGTGCCCTGCGTGCTCGGCCGCGGCGGTGTTGAAAAAATTCTCGAACTGGACCTGACGGCTGAGGAGCAGTCCCAGCTGGAAGCTTCTTGTTTGGTCATCCGCCAGCACATTGCGCTGGCGGACGCGCAGGAGCGTGTCTGAGTCCTTTGTAACAAAAATATAAGGAGTAATGCGATTATGAAAAATCATTTAAAGAAAATTATATCGGCTATGCTTATCCTGTCCCTGTCCGCTCTGGCCTTGACCGGCTGCGGAAAGGAAACTTCCGCCACTGGCAGCGCCTCCGCCACCAGCACCCCCGCCGCCGGCGCCTCCTCGGAAAAGCCCATCACCATTGCCATTGTTCAGCCCATGAGTCATAGTTCGCTGGATCAGATACGGCAGACCATTATCTCCGAATTAAAAGCCTCCGGCCGCAACATCAAGATCGAAACCGGCAATGCCAACGGCGATACCTCCGCGCTGACCACTATCCTTTCCAACTATCAGGCAGAGGGCGTCGACCTGGTGGTCCCCATCGCCACTTCCACGGCCCAGTCGGCCAAAGCGGTTTTTGAAGGCACCTCCACGCCGATCGTATTCGCGGCGGTATCCGACCCTGTGGCGGCCGGTCTGACCGGAGACGACTGCTCCAGCATCACCGGTGTATCCAACAGCATCCCAGCCGCCGAGATCGTTAAGCTCATCTCCCATTTTCAGCCGGATTATAAGAAGATCGGCTTTGTATACACTTCCAGTGAGACGAACTCCGTCTCCACCATCACCGCCGCCAAAGCCTACTGCGACGAAAACAAGATTGCCTATGAGGAGGCCACCATCTCCAACGTCTCCGAGCTGCAGACTGCTGTAGAGTCCCTGATCAATAAGGGCGTAGATGCGCTGTATACCGGCAACGACAACACCATCGCCTCCGCCATGTCCACCTATACAGATGTTGCGTACGCCACGGGCATCCCGGTCTACTGCGGCGCGGATTCCATGGTAGCAGACGGTGGTTTTGCCACCGTCGGTGTGAATTATGTCCAGTTGGGCAAGCAGGTCGCTGCCATGATTCTCAAGGTACTGGATGGCACCGCTCCGGCCGACCTGCCCTATGAAACTCTGTCCAACTACGCGCAGTATGTTAATTTGCAGGCGGCAGGTAAACTAAACCTGAAGCTGACAGACGACATGCTGAAAGGATATGACGTCCTGGTGGAAGCAGACGGCACTAGTCATTTCGGCAAGTAAAATGCAGTTTCCGGCGGCGAGATCATTTCCGCCGCCGGAAGCAACTCATTCCAAGGGGGAAATCATCCCATGACAACCATTTCCATGCTGATCTCGGCGCTGATGCAGGGGCTGATCTACGCCCCAATGGCGCTGGGCGTATTCATTGCTTTCCGCATTCTGGACACCCCAGACCTGACCATCGACGGCAGTCTGGTGTTCGGCATGACCGTCTGCGCGGTGGTTACCATTGCCGGACATCCGATACTCGGTCTGCTGGCCGGAATTTTGGCTGGCGCCTTGGCCGGATTGGTAACCGGCCTATTACAGACCAAACTGAAAATCAACCCGATCCTCGCGGGCATTCTGACCATGACGGGGTTGTATACCATCAACTTCGCCGTACTGGGCGGGCAGTCCAACCGCTACCTCCAGTCCGGGACTGAAACGAGCGATACAATCTACAAGATGTTCTCGGCGGGCGTCGGCGGGAACAGGGATGCCAATCTAACGGCGCTGGTGCTGACGGCGCTGATCGTCGCTATGGTAACGGCGATTTTGGCGGTGTTTTTTCAAAACCCGGCCCGGTACTGGCCATCCGTGCCACCGGCGACAACGAGGAAATGGTGCGTTCATCCTCCATCAATGCCGACCTTACCCGTGTGCAGGGTGTCATACTGTCCAACGCCCTTGTGGCTCTTTCCGGGGCTCTTTTGTGCCAGCAGCAGAAATACGCCGATTTGAACTGCGGCAGCGGCATGCTGGTGGTGGGCCTTGCTTCGGTTATCATCGGTGAGGTTCTGTTCGGCCGCCGGAACATCACGCTTGGCCTGCTGTCCGCCATCGCGGGCTCGCTTCTGTACCGCGTCATCCTGCAGGCGTCCTACAAAGTGGACATGCCAAGTTACATGGTTAAGCTTCTGTCTGCGGTCATCGTGGCGGCGGCGCTGGCAGTACCGGTAATACGCCGGAAGCTCGCCGAGTCCCGCAGCCGCCGGGTCCGCCGGGAGCAGGGGCCGGAAACGGAGAGACAGTCATGAGCAGCAAGCTGGAACTGTTCAACATCACCAAACATTTTGAAAAAGGTACGCCGGACGAAAAATTGGCACTGGATCACCTGACCCTGACGGTGCAGCCAGGAGATTTCTTGACTATTCTCGGTTCCAACGGCGCGGGTAAATCCACCCTTTTCAACGCCATACTGGGTGCCTTTCTCACCGACGAAGGACGTATCCTGCTGGACGGGGAAGACATCACCTTCCAAAAGCAGTATCGGCGGGCGCTGCACGTCGGATGTCTATTTCAGAATCCCCTACGGGGCACTGCCCCCAACATGACCATCGAGGAAAACCTGGCTTTGGCCTACACCCGCCGGGCTTCCCGTTCCTTCTTCGCGGTCAGCCGCCGGGACACCGCCTATTTCCGCGAGGCACTTTCGGTACTGGACATGGGGCTGGAAAACCGGATGAAAGCCAAGATGGGCCAGCTGTCCGGCGGCCAGCGTCAGGCGGCATCGCTTCTGATGGCAACACTTGCCCGCCCCAAGCTGCTGCTGCTGGACGAGCATACGGCGGCGCTGGACCCTTCCGCGGCTGAAAAGGTGCTGGCCATTACCCGGAAAATTGTGGAGGAAAACAAGGTCACCACCCTGATGATCACCCACGACATGGACGATGCTCTGGCATTCGGAAATCGCACCGTCATGATGGATTCCGGGCGCGTGGTGCTGGACGTTTCGGGCGCGGAGCGCGCGGCCATGACGCCGGACGCGCTGGTGGCCCGCTTCCGGGAAAGAAGCGGCCGGCATCTGGACGACCGGACGCTGCTAGCAGACACCTGACGTTTCGCCGTCTCATCTGTGCGAAAAGTCCGGCGTTCAAAGGTTAGAAAAAGGTGGTAGGCACGAATGTGCCTACCACCTTTTGAGTTTCCGCATGGAATACTCAGCTGCCGTAGCCGTAGCTAGGTTGGGAATTGGAAAAGTAATTATAAAATTCCTGTATATCGTTGGAAGGATTTCCATTGCCGGAAGTTGCCTGTTCGCCGGACTGTCCCTCTTGGGTGCTTGCCTCGGTCTTCGTGGTGGGCAGTTCCTCGTCAAAAGTGATTTTGAGGGTTGACGAGCTCCCGTTCCGGTAGATGGTCAGAGTTGCGGTGTCCCCCGAATGGTAGGACCTTACGGCGGTGGTCAGGTCGGAGGCGCTTTTTACGGTGGTCTTATCGATGGCAGTGATAATATCGCCAGGCTTCAGTCCCGCTTTATCGGCGGCGGCGCCGCTGGTGACGGAGTTGACAAACGCGCCCTCCACCATGTTGTAATACTGCGCGACGCTGGAAGAAACGGTGGTGACTGTTACGCCCATATAAGCCCTGCCGGACACATAGCCATTCGTGATCAGCTGATTGGCGACAGCGTAAGCGTCGGAGATAGGAATTGCGAATCCCAGGCCCTCCACGCCAGTGGAGCTGTACTTTGCGGTGACGATGCCGATGACCTGACCGTACTGGTTATATACGGGGCCGCCGGAGTTGCCTTCATTTACGGCCGCATCAATCTGGAACATGTTGATGGTGACGTTGGTGTCGGTAGTAATGGAGCGGTCCAGGGCGGAAACCATGCCGGAAGTCATCGTATAGGTCAATTCGCCCAAGGGGTTGCCCACGGCGTAGATGACCTCTCCTACGGCCATCTCGTCACTATTGCCCAATGTAGCGGCTTTGAGGTTCTTCGCGTCGATCTTCAATACGGCAATGTCGCTTTCCTGATCCACGCCCACGGTATCCGCAGTATACTCAGTCCCGTCATAGGTGTACACGGATATTTTGTATCCGCCTTGAAAGGCGTCTTCGATGACGTGGTAATTGGTGAGGATGAATCCATCAGCGGAAATGATCAGGCCGGAGCCGGAAACGCTTTCGGAGCATGGCTGACCAAATACGTTGTAACCGGTGATTTCACTGCTGATACCAACGACTTGCTGGCAGGCCAGTGTGTAAATGTCTTCGGTGCTCATGGCGTTTGCATCCGCCGATGACTGCAAGGTCAGATTTGGTGCCGTATAAGTCTTTTTATTGTTGTCCGAATTTTTTTGGGTACTTCCCGTCTGAGACTGCGTTTCGGTGGTCTGTGGCTGGGCTGCGGTCTCCGTGGTCTTTTTATCCTTTGCGTTGATGAATAAAAAGGCGGCGCCTACGCCTAGTGCGCTTGCCAAAATCACGCAGGCCAGGCAAATCGCAATCACCGCGCCTACGCTCACGCGCTTTTTCTCTTTCTTTTTCTTTGGCGGATTCGGTTCCGGCTGGGGCGGGTCAGCACCATTGCCGGGATTGTATCCGTAACTTGGATTGTATCCATAGTTTTGCTGACCGTTTTCCGGAGCCCGTGTATAGGAAGCGTCGCTGTAAGCCGAACTTGCCTGCCGTTCGGGGTTGGCGCCTTGATTTTCTTCGGAGTCGGCTGTCTTTTTCTCATTGTCTTCGTTCATGGTTTTGCCTCCCATAAAGATTTCTTCTTGATGTTATAGTAACCTGCACATATGAAAAAAGCATGAACACAAACGTAAAAAATTTTTAACGCTAAGATTAAAAAACCGCCGTTTCAAAGCTCTTCGCAGAACTATGAAACGGCGGGACATTTGCTCAGGATTATGATTCAAAGAACTTCCTGTGAATGGCGGCCACGGCCCGGTCGGCACTGGGCAAGTCGATGATACAGGAAATTTTGATCTCGCTGGTGGAAATCATCTGAATGTTGATTCCCTCATCGTTGAGAGCCTCAAACACCAGCGAAGCGATTCCTACCGAGGACATCATCCCGGCGCCGACCACGCTGACCTTGGCAATATTCTTATCCAAAATGACTTCGTTAAAACCGATGGCCTGTTTCCGCTCGTTGAGAACGGCTGCAGCCCGGTCAGCGTCCGCCAGGGCTACGGTAAAGCTCATGTCGTTGGCGCCGTTGCGCTCGGTGTTCTGGACAATGATGTCCACGTTCACGCCGGCCCGCGCAATGGTTCCAAAAACCTTGAACGCCTCGCCCGGCTTATCCTGCAGACCGGCCACGGTGATGCGGGCCACTTTTTCATCTTTGGCAATGCCGGTAATCTTCATTTCTTCCATGTGCTTTGTTGTCTCCTTAACCTTTGTACCGGGCTTTCTTACGAGGGAGGAAAGCACCTCCAGCTCCACGCCGTAGCGCTTAGCCAGCTCTACGGAGCGGTTCATCAAAACCTGTGCGCCCATGCTGGCCAGCTCCAGCATCTCGTCATATGTGATTTCGTCCAACTTTTTGGCCGCAGGCACTTTGCGGGGATCGGCGGTATAGACACCTTCCACATCGGTGAATATCTGGCAGCGGTCGGCGTTGAGCCCAGCCGCCAGGGCAACGGCGGTGGCGTCGGAACCGCCCCGGCCGAGCGTCGTTACGTCGTCAAATTTGTTGATACCCTGAAAGCCAGCCACCAGTACGATACGCTTCTTATCCAGCTCCCGGCGGATGCGCTCCGACTCAATTCGGCGGATGCGGGCGTTGCCGTAGACCGCGTCGGTGCGGATGCCGGCCTGCCAACCGGTAAGAGATACTACGGGCAGCCCCATGGATTCCAGACAAATGGCCATGAGAGCAATGGACTGCTGTTCTCCCGTGGTCAGAAGTACATCCAGCTCCCGCTGAGATGGAGCACCATTGAGTTCTGCCGCCTTTTTCAAAAAGTCGTCCGTTGTGTCACCCTGGGCCGACAGCACCACGAGCAAGTCGTTTCCTTCTAAAAATGTCTCGGCGATAATACCTGCCACGTTTCGAATCTTGGAGGCGTCCGCCACGGAGGAACCGCCGAATTTTTGCACGATCAGCATAGAAAAATGTATCTCCTTATCAAACCGCTTCCGTTCCAGGTCTCGCAGATGGTCTGCCCCGCCCCAGAACAATCGCTACATTGCTCAGCTTTATCTCATATTATGTTCTTGGCCAGCGCACGGTACGCGGCGGAAGCCTGTACGCCGGCAAGCTTCGGCGCAAGCGCAGTTCTGGACATCGGCTCGGTGATAAATCCGCATTCTCCCGTGCTGCCATAGAGCGGTACAGATTTTTCAAAGTAGGTCAGTACATCGTCCGGCGCTGCTTCCGTGCGCACATACCAACTGGATACCAATCCCGCAGGGTCTCCCAGCCGCCCGCTAGATATACCCAGATCCGGGTTCCAAGGTCGGTCTCCGGCGCGCACAGCCTGCGCGATATCGGCAACGACAGAACTTGCAGTCGGGCGTTTCCCGGCACCAGGGCCATAAAACAGCACTTCACCCACGTTGCTGGCAAGCACGGTGCAGGCGTTCATTACGCCCGATACGGCGGCGAGCATATGCCCCTGCGGAACCAGGTGCGGCGCTACAAAAGCACAGCAGCCATCCGGCGTACGGATAGCCCGGCCGAGCAGCTTTATCGTATAGCCCAGCTCCTGGGCAAGCTCAAGATCGCCTGAAGTGATGCCGGTAATGCCCTGAGTTGGAATTTTGTCCGGGTCGATCGTATGGCCGAAGGCCAGGTCTGCCAGGATAGCGATCTTCCGGCAGGCGTCCAGTCCCTCCACATCGTCGGTGGGGTCTGCCTCAGCATAGCCAAGCTGCTGCGCTTTCTGCAGCGCCTCGGTGAAACTTCTGCCGGAGGTCTCCATAGTCGTGAGGATGTAGTTTGTTGTGCCGTTTAAAATGCCGTAAATCTCATCGATACGGTTGGCGGCTAGATCCTGAGACAGTGGCCCGACGAGGGGAATTCCGCCGCACACGCTGCCCTCGAACAAGTAGCTGACCCGCTTGCTCTCCGCCAGCGTACGCAGTTCGGCGCCGTGAGCAGCCACCAGTTCCTTGTTGGAGGTGACCACGCTCTTGCCGGCCTGCAGCGCCCGGCGGGTATAATCATAGGCTGCACCCACGCCGCCGATGACCTCCGCCACCACATCCACCTCCGGGTCGGCCTCGATGACGGAAAAATCCTGCACCATAAGGTCCGCGAACGGGTCGCCAGGGTAATCGTGGCGCACAAGGATATAAGCCAGTTCCACACTCTGTCCCGCCGCCGCGGAAATTTTTTCCGGTTCTGCCAAAAGTTCCGCCGCGCCTCTGCCTACGGTACCATAGCCCAATATTGCACATTTCATTTTTTGCTTCTCCTTGCCGTACCGCAGTTTTGGGGCGAGTTGGATTATCCGGCCACCACCGCAGCCTTCACGACACCATCAGCGGCGGACACCAGTTCCAGCAAATCCTCCGTGGAGCGATCCATATTCGCCGTATCGGCGGTAATGGTCACGGGGGCGGCCCCGTTGGTGGGAATGGACTGATTGATGGTCAAAATGTTGGCGCCTGTCTGTGAGAACAGGGCCAACACTGCCGACAGTACGCCCATCCGGTCCCGCAGCAGCAACTGGAAGGTGATAATGCGGCCCCGGCCAAGATCTCGGAACGGAACGACCGCATCGCGGTACTTATAATAGGCAGAGCGGGAAATGCCCGCACGCTCCGCAGCTTCCGCCACGGTCTGAACCTGCCCGGTGTCCAGTAGTTTTTTTGCCTCCGTAACCCGGATAAACACCTCCGGCAGCGCGTCTCCGTCCACAAGATAGTACTTGGTATCGCCGATATCAGACATAACGCGTCCTCCGTTCAAAGTCGTTTGTTTTTGCGTCGTGTAGAATCATACCACGCCGCCGTATACCGTACAAGCAGTAATTTTTATAAAGATTTCAATAAGAGTGGTGTTTTTCTGAACAAAAAGAAAAATGCGGGAGCCGGATGGCTCCCGCTGTGATTCACAGGCCCCAGGACAGCAAAATATTTTGAAGATCCTGTTGGAGCATTTTCCAATTGTATTGCAGCCGTGCGGAGTAGTCGTTCAGGGAGCCATGGCTTTGGATGGTGACCGGAGAGCCGCCGGTGAAAAATCCCGCTGCCACAAGAGCAACGCCCAGCAGCAGGCACACAAGGGCGACGATTCCTACAACTTTCCAAACTTTTCTCATCTTACGCCTCTCTTTTCCCGAGCACGGCGCCGGCAAAAGCGCGTACAAGATGCACAACTGCGCCCACAAGCTTGATGTCGCACCATACGCCGGCCCAGAGCAGTACGAGCGCTACCGCCAGCACCAGAAAAGCTAGGCCGAACATCAGAAGCGCATCCGCGATATAGTTTATACACCATAGCGCGCCGATGGTCACAAGTCCCGCGGCGCCAACAGCCGCAGCGCCTGGGCTGAGAAGCGCCAGAATGACCGTGAGCACCACAGCAGCCAGCGGCAGGCCAACCACAATAGCCGCCAGTACAAACAGGGGGATGCCCGCGTACAGCGGCATGGGCCGTTTCACAGGCTGGCGGGCAGGCGCCTGAGGCTGCTCCTGCTGATCGTGTTCTTCCGGTCCGAGTTCTTCCGATTCAGGTCCCTTCGGTTTGGGTTTTTCGCTTTTCCCTTCCGGCTTGTCCGGGGCCGCCGGTTCAAACCCGTCTGGAGCCTTTTCCGGCGTCGCCGGTCCAAAATTGTCCGGCAGTGTAAATTCTGGAACGTCCTCCCAGGGGATTTCGGGAAGATGTCCGCTTTTCTGCTGTTGATTTTGGACTTGCAGATTATTAAATAGTTCGGTAGCTTTTCCGGGTTCATAGCCTCTGGATAGGCTGATCGCCACTTTTGTTGGCGTTCCAAGACTTTTGATAAGGTCTTGTTCGCCCTCTTCACCGGCGGCGTCGAACATCTCCGTATAACGGCGCATGGTCAGTTCCCGGTCTCCCTCGGTCATATAGACCAGCAACCGGCTCAATTCGGCCAAAAATCGCTGTTTATTCAAGCACACGCCCCCTTGGGTATAAAGAATTAATTTATTATATACCATAAAATATTAACAGGTCAAGTGCGCTCCGCTTGACAAGCCGTTTGCTCCTATATAAAATAGAAAAGATTTCAATGAGGAGTGAACAAAATGGCAAGTGACAAAAAAGTCGAACAAATTACCTCAATGGAGGATGATTTTGCCCAATGGTACACGGACGTGTGTACCAAGGCGGAGCTGATTGATTATTCGGGCGTAAAGGGCCTGTTTATTTTACGGCCTTACGGCTACGCCATTTGGGAAAATATTCAGGCCTATCTGGACCAGAAGTTCAAGCAGACCGGGCATGAAAATGTCTCCATGCCGATGCTGATTCCCGAGAGCCTATTGCAGCGGGAAAAAGACCACGTAAAGGGCTTCGCGCCGGAGTGCGCGTGGGTAACCATGGGCGGCGAGGAACAGCTGCCGGAGCGGCTGTGCGTGCGGCCCACCAGTGAGACGCTGTTCTGCGAGCATTGGAGCCATGTGCTCCATTCCTGGCGTGACCTCCCCATGAAGTATAACCAGTGGTGCAGCGTACTGCGCTGGGAGAAGACAACAAGGCCGTTCCTTCGCGGACGCGAGTTTCTCTGGCAGGAGGGTCATACGCTCCACGCCACCGAAGCCGAGGCGCGGGAGGAAACTCTGCGCATGCTGGAGGTCTATGCCGATTGCTGTGAAAGCTTTCTTGCCATGCCCGTCATCCGGGGCAATAAGACCGACAAGGAAAAGTTTGCCGGCGCCGTCAACACCTACACCATCGAGTGCATGATGCACGATCACAAGGCCCTGCAGAGTGGCACCAGCCACTATTTTGGCGACGGCTTTACCCGCGCATTCGGCATCACCTTTGCTGATCAGAACAATCAGCTTACCTATCCCCATCAAACGAGCTGGGGTCTGTCCACCCGCATCATCGGCGGCCTCATCATGACCCATGGTGACAACAGCGGCCTTGTGCTGCCGCCCCATGTGGCGCCCATCCAGGTCATCGTTCTGCCCATTGCCCAGCACAAACCGGGTGTTGCGGAAGCAGCCCAGAATATCATCGACCGCCTGCAAACCGCCGGCATTCGCGCCAAGGGCGACTTTTCCGATAACGGTCCCGGCTGGAAGTTTGCCCAATACGAGATGAAGGGCGTACCCCTGCGCATTGAGATCGGTCCCAAGGATCTGGAGAAGGGCCAGTTTGTAGCTGTCCGCCGCGACAACGGGGAGAAGTCCTTCCTGCCGCTGGAGAACCTGGAGAAATCCGTGCCGGAACTCCTGGAAACCGTCCAGCAGGCACTTTTCGACAAAGCGAGACAAAACCTCGAAACTCACACTTACACTGCCTCCACCATGGAGGAAGTTCGTGAAAAGGCGCAGAACGGCTTCGTCAAGACCATGTGGTGTGGCGACAGTGCCTGCGAGGAAAAAATGAAGGAAGCGGCCGGCGTATCCAGCCGCTGCATCCCCTTCCAGCAGGAAAAACTGGGCGACGTGTGTCCCTGCTGCGGCCGTCCCGCAAGCAAAACAATCCTCTGGGGCATTGCCTACTAACCGGGAACTTTCACGAAAAGACCTCCGTCCAATGGGTATCATGGATGGAGGTTTTTGTTATGAGACGGCTTCTTGCGATCGCTCTCGCGCTCCTGATGGTTTGTGCGCTGTGCGGCTGCGGCAGCGCCAAATCGGAGTCCGCCGGCGAGGCGTATCCCGCTACCGCCAATTCCGCGGCCAACCCAGGGACCGGTTACACGGAGACACAGGCAGACGGATCTTCTGTAAATAAGAGCACAGCCGGTGGCAGTTCCGTCGTAACGACTGGCTCCGACGTCTCTGCGCAGAACAAACCGGCGGATTCGGAATTGGACGCTGATAAGATCATCTATTCCTGTGACGCCGAGGTGGAAACACAGGACTTCGACAAGACCTGCAAAGCCGTCTATGCCCTCATCGACTCGGTCGACGGCTTTCTGCAGTCCAGCTCCATCAGCGGCAACTATTTCGGCACTGACAACGCGCGCAGCGCAGACTTCGTCATCCGCATCCCCCGGAAACATTTCGATGAAGTGACAAACTCCCTGTCAAGCCTGGGCAACATCCCCTATTGTAAGGTGCAGGCGGAAAACATCACTGCAAATTACCAGGACACTGAATCCCACCTGAAGGCCTATCAGACGGAGGAGACCCGCCTGCTTGCCATGCTGGAGAAAGCGGAGACAGTGGAGGATATGCTGTCCATCGAGGACCGTCTGGCCAACGTGCGCTATAACATTGAAAGCCTAACCAGCACCCTGAAGAATTGGGACGGCCTTGTCAGCTACAGCACGCTCACCCTCACCGTGCAGGAAGTAAAGGTCTACACAGAAACGCAAAGGACCTCCTACTGGCAGAGCGTGAAAGACGCCCTTACCCGTTCGCTGCAAGGCATCGGCAACTTCTTCAAGAGCTTTCTGCGGATTTTCATTGCGCTTCTGCCAATCCTGGCAGTGCTGGCCGTCGTTGCGGCTATCATGCTGCTGGTCATAAAGTTGTGGAAAAAGCGCCGCGCCAAAAAACATCCTCCGGAACAAAAACCATAAGGTTCTTTTCCTGTCATGATATCGCTGGTCAAGTGGCGGATTTTTCGGGAAAAGGTAAATAGAAAAGAGCACGTCCTCAATCTTTCGATTGGAGACGTGCTCTCATTTTTTCGACGCCAAGCATTCATTCTGTGTTACTTGAGCATGTTGTTGTGAATATAGCAGGTCTGGCCGTTATAAGTTATACGACTCCAATGGGCGGACACACCGGTGCGCGTGAACGTGGTACCGATTTTCGCCACGCAGACAATGCTGTCATTGGTGTTCGGACCGGTACGGATGTTGGCCGTACTCTTGACGGTCACCGTATCATTGCAGTTGGTAAAACCGCTCGAGTCGGCGGTGGCGGTGATCATATTGTTATGTATATAGCAGGTCTGGCCGTTATAGGTTACACGGCTCCAATTGGCGGACACGCCGGTGCGTGTGAGCGTCGTGCCGATCTTCGCCACACACACAATGCTGTCATTGGTGCTGGGGCCAGTGCGGATATTGGCCGTACTCTTGACGGTCACCGTATCATTGCACTCGGAAAAACCAGGCACGTTCACCGTGGTCGGAGCCGGACTGCTGGAGACTTCTGTGGTGGACAGGAAATCGTTGTAGACAAAAGCTTTTACGCCGTTGAACGTAACGACGCTCCAGCCGTTGTCGGTGGTTCCGGTGCGGGCAAACTTATAGCCCGCGCTGACGCTGCCCAACAGAGCATAGTTCGTACCGGGTCCGCTGCGGACATTGACGCCGCTGCCCTTGATCCAGACGGTGTCGCTGCAGACTGTCACTTTATAACTGGAAGGAGCCACAGTCTGTGCCGGAGTTTGCTCGGCAGGCTGATTCGTGGCCTGTGCAGTCGGCTGAACAGTAGGCTGGGTGGTCGGCTTGACAGTCGGCTGTGTAGTGGGCTGTGTGGTCGGCAGAGTCGTTGGAACGGAAGTACGTTCAGGCGTTGTTTCCGGTTCGTTTCCGACAGGTACCGAGAACGTAGGCGAGGGAGTGTTTGCAGCCGAGTCGCTCGGCTTGAGATAATCCAATCCGCCGCTCAGCAGGATTGTCGCCAGCACAATGATCGCCGCCACCAGCATAACGATGGAGACGATGAGGACGGCCAATGCGCCTCGGGAGAGGCGTCCGGTTCTGGCACGTGATTTTTCGTTTAAATTCGACATTCTGCCGGTTGCCTCCGGCTTTTTCTCTACGGGGGTCGGCAAAGTCAGTGACCGCTTGCACATCGGGCACACTTTCGTGCCCTCCGGGACCTGTTTGCCACAATACGGGCAGATTTTCAGTACTTTGCTCATTATTTGTTCTCTCCTGCAATATGTACTATGCCGTCCTCCACCGTCAGTCTCCCCTGACAGTATAGAGCCAGCGCCTTAGGAAGGATCTTCCACTCCGCTTCTTCCATGATCCGTCTTTGAAGAGTTTTGGCGGTGTCGCCCTCCCAGACCTCAACCGCCTGCTGGAGAATGATCGGCATTCCGGTCTCGCCGTCTGCAAAGTAGGCTGTGGCCCCGGAAAGCTTCACGCCGGAACAAAGCGCGGCCTCATAAGGCGCCAGGGTGTTTCCGTCGCAGTCGGCAAAAGCGGGCAGCAGGCTGGGGTGAATGTTGACAATGTGATTTTGATACTGCTTGATGAGACTGGGCGACATAGGACATGTGTAGCCCGCAAGCACCACCAGCTCCACATCCAGATCCTGCAGCTTCTGCAGGACGGCGGTATTGTAGCTGGCAGGGTTGGGAAACAGCGACCAATCCACCACATAGGTGGGAATGTTGGCACTTTTGGCCCGTATGAGCGCATAGGCCTCCGGATTGGAGGAGATGACTGCCGTGAGCTCACAGTTGGGGATTTCCCCGAACAGGTGGGCGTCGATCACCGCCTGCAGGTTTGTGCCGCCGCCGGAGACCAGAGTCGCAGTTTTGACCATGTCACAGCTCCTTTCTGTCGCCTGATTTTAAGGGCGCAGGAATTTATTGCCCGAAGCTTGTTTGAAAACGAAGGCGAAATCGCTGTTACCGTAATACTGCCAATCTGTCCTGTTCCTTCTATAACGACACATTGTATCACAATCCGATAGTTACGTAAACACATTCCCAAGCTGATTTTTCATGATAAATATCCCAGAACCGTAAAAATCAAAGAAAGGCAGCGGAAATTCTTCCGCTGTCCCTCTTTTCAATTTTTCCTTTTAATTGGATGGGACGACCAGGGCCCAGGAATCGAAGCCATTTGGCGTATGATAATAACATTCGGGCACAAAGCGATTTGTCGTATCACCGTTCGGCAGAAAAGAACCGGCTTTCTCCAGATCGGAGGAGGCGTTATCCGTATCTGTCAGGCAGTATAGTCGGTCAAACAGTTTCCAGAAGATACTCAGGTCCTGACCGGTAGAGGTGGACAAATCATTCCGAAGAGAGGAATCGCTGATGAGCGCCGATAGGGTTACTTTGCTGCTGTCCATTGCCTCCGCAAGTTTCCTGGCAAGCTGACAGACGGCAGCCACCGGGCTCGGGTCGGTCTGGAGGGTGACGGTATAACGAAAACCGTCCTTATTTATAGGATGATATAGATCCGCTAGAATGATCTCATCAAAGCCCATGGCTCCGAGTTCTTTCATCAGTCCGATGAGATAGTCGCGCACCGCGTGGTTATAGGGGTCCAGCCAGTAAACGCCGTTATCATCCACATAGGGGGCGCCGGCGGAGTTCTGCAGGGCGATTGTCCAGTTACGGGTAGCCAGCAGCGTGTCGGCACAGCAGCTGATCTGCGCGGCCACGGTGAAGCCCTGTTTGTGCAGGGAGGATACCGTGTCGGTAAAGTCCTCAGTGCCGCCGGTGCCGTAGGCCACGGCCGTGTCGGTCTTGGAGCTCCAGGCAAGCTGTCCCGACTGCGTTTTCATCTCCATGATCAGAGACGTACACCCCTGAGCTTTGGCGGTAGATGCTTTCGCGGAAAGTGCGGTCGAGCTTACCACGTCCTCATAGCCGATATAAAACGCCTTTATGCTGCTCAGATTTTGCCCTACGGTCAGATTAATATCCGAAAAGTCCGGATTTTGGTAGACGACGTCTACTTGCACGGCATCCGGAGCGGCGGTCCCTTGGGGTGTGGCGACGGCAGCCTGCTCGCCGGTTTTGCTTTGTCCGGAAAACGGGAGCTGGAGGGTGACGCCGTTCTGGTCGTACTCCAGATACTGCTGCAGACCGTAAAAAAGTCCCACTGAGACAACCAGCACGCCTGCGACGACAAATAGAAATATGGTCAGAGGCACTTTGAATTTCCGACGGCCCCTGTATACGTCCCGGGGTTTATACGACATGTTCGATATCCTGGATCATGCCGATGCGGCGTACATGTTTATCCACGTCGGAAAAAGGCGTGGACAGCCAGATTTCCGCAATGCGCTTTGCCACCTCTGAACCTATGGTGCGGCCGCCCAGGCACAGGACGTTGGAGTTGTTGTGCTGGCGGGCCATTTCGGCGGAATAACAGTCGGCGCATAAGGCCGCGCGCACACCGTGAATTTTATTAGCGGCGATGGACATACCGATACCTGTGCCGCAGATCAGGATGCCTTTTTCGTATGTCCCTGCGGCCACGGCGCAGGCGACTTTTTCGGCATAGGTGGGATAATCCACGCTCTCCGTGGAATAGCAGCCCATATCATCCAGCGCATAGCCCTTGTCGGTCAGGTGCGCGATCAGTTCCTGCTTGAGGGCAAAGCCCCCGTGGTCACAAGCAATTGCGATCATAGTTTTCGCCTCCTAGAGTTTGATAAATTCTGGTTTATGCTTTTTAAACGTGGCAACATACGCAAATCCGCAGTCCCGCAGAACGTTGTAGCCCTCGCGGAGACACTTGGCGGCGTCGGCGGTGCGGTGCGCGTCGCTTCCCACGGTGATGATCTCGCCGCCAAGAGATTTATACAAGCGCAAGATTTCCGGCGAGGGAAAGGGACCGCAGCCGTCGCGGATGCCAGAACAGTTGCATTCGATGCCCTTGCCGTTTGCAATGATCGTGTGCAGCAAATGTTTCACTTTCCCGCCGAACTTGTCCAGCGTCAGGGCGGCGTCCACCCCCTGCTGCCAGGCGTAGCGCCGGAAATACCCGATGTGTGCCATCACGTCAAAGAAGTTGGCCTCCGCGATGCCCTGCAGGTTGTCAAGGTATAAGTCAAACAGTTTGTTGCACTGTTCAACGCTCTCATAATGTATCCAGTAATAGTCGCCGTATTCTTTTGTGATGTGGTAGGAGCCCAGCACAAAATCCAGCCACGGCGAATCCGCCAGCTCTTTTGCAACCTCCGGATAGAAATGGGCCTCCCCCAATTCGATGCCGAGGTGCACCTCCAAATCCGCCGGGAGCCGATCCCGGCAGGCTTCGAGGGCCTCATGCTCCAACTGGGCGACCTGGCGACAGCGGGGATAGAACTCCAGCGTATGCCAGTCCACCGGGTCACAGTGATCCGTAAAGCATAAACGGCGTACCCCGGCGGCATATTCCGCCAGCGCCATGTCCGCCATGGAGGACTTTCCATCCAGAGAAATATTCGTATGGCAATGATAATCTGTTAAAATGGCCATGTGTCAAACCACTGGAGAAAATATGTCTCATAATATGTCGAGCATCGTACACCGCTCAAGACCGGATAGAAGACGGCAAACAGCACAACACAGACGGCTGTGTAACCGTAGACTGCTCGCTTCCAGTGCGGATCGCGCAGCCGCAAGTCGTCAAAAATACGGCAAAGCGCCAAAGTCAGGAATACGGTGCACGGAAAGTAATGATACTCGAAGGTCAGCCGCTTGACAAGTACCCATGGCAGAAGATTCGCAAGATATCCAACCAGAATGAACAGCGCTTTTTTGTCATGTTTCTTCCAGGCCAGCCACACCATCGAGATCATAGCCAACAGGCCACCCCAGCACAAAAGCGGGTTCGTGAAGCAGGCGAAATCGGATTTCGTACCGTCGTCGAAGTAGTTCAGATAGTACAGGATAGGCCGGATGTCCAGCAGCCACTGGTACCACCGGGAAGAATAAGGGTGCGTCGCAATGAGGTTCGTGTGGTAGTTGTACATGTATTTCTGGTTGTCGAGCACAATGTGCAGGTAGTCTTTTGTGAAATACATGCCGACGCCGGACAGCCCGGATGCCCGGCCGTAGGGATAGTAACTTGCATAATAGATAAGGCAGGGCACAACAATGAAGAACAGAAGGCACCACAGCAGATTCTTGAAAAAATCCGGCCAGAAATTCTCTTTGCGCACAGCCCGCCAGATCCAGTAGCCAAGCCAAGCCAGTCCCAGTCCCGCGCCTGCATAGATGCCCGTCCACTTACTGGCCGAGCCCAAACCAAAGCTCAATCCGCAAAGGCCCAGCCACAACAAACGCCGCTTTTCCTTTCCGGCGGCTCTGCCAGCCACAGATACATGAACAGGAACATCAGCAGAATGAAGAACACGGCGTAGGTGTCGACGGTGGCAAGGCGCGTCTGCACATAGTGCATGAAGTCAAAGGCAAATACGGTGGAGCCGCATGCCGCCACCGCCGTAGATGCAAACATCCGCTTTAAAAGAATATACAGCACCGGCAGCATGAGAATACCGAACAGTACGCCCATAAACCGCCAGCCGAAGGGAGTCATGCCGAAAGTACGGATACCCAGGCTGATGATGAGCTTACCAAGCGGCGGATGTGTGATCTCGTAAGGCCAAACGCCCTGGATGTTTTCAAAGGCCGTGCGGGGGTGATAGATCTCATCAAAATAAGTGCCGTTGAGGTAGGAATAGCTGTCCGGCACGGTACTTTGCTCGTCAAACAGCGATTCACACCCGGTGGAAAGTATCATGTCGTTCGGGGAAATGGGGGCGCCGGACGCGTCATAGAGCACCACTTCGCCCAACCACATCTTGTCCAAAGAAGCGATGCGGATGAACCGGATTGGCTCGTCGCCGGCGCTGAGAGCGGCATCGTTCCAGCGGAACAACTGGGTGTATTCCTGCGTCATGCCGGGATTTCCATCGGAATCGACCTGGTCGATCCAGTTCTCGCCGTCCGATGAAAACTGCAAGTCGTAATTGCCTGTGTTCAGGCCGCAGTAATAGAAGACCCTGGAAATTTGCGTGGGTTCTTTCAGTTCGATCGTTGCGACTTCACTGTTGGCCTCGCATTGCTGAAAGCTCTGCGGAGCAATATGGGAGCCAAGGCCGATGTAGGCCACGACACCGTATACGACGCAAAGGATCCCGAGCGTTATCCAATCCGTCCTGGTAAATTTTCGACCATCTGTACCTTGTTCCGGAATCTGGACGGCCAAGCCGCGGCGAAGGCTAATCCAGCGGCAGAACCAGAGTAGCACGCCCAGTGCCGCTGCCAACGGGAATACAATCGTAAGACGTTCAAGCATAAAGGGTCTCCTTGGAAATTGACGATTTTATTATTATATACCAAAACCGGGAACGTAGCAACGTTCCCGGTTTTGCGTAATGGGCATTATTTATGCTTTTTCTTTCCAAACACGCCCTTTTCGCCTAGGGAGTCGCCGAACTCACGCAGTAGGTCTTTCTGGCGGGTATTCAGGCCGCGGGGTGTAGCAATATTGACTGTGACATACTGATCGCCCCGGCTTCCGCCATGCAGATTTGGTACGCCTTTGCCACGCAGGCGGAACACTGCGCCGGTCTGTGTCCCCTCGGGTATGTTCAGATTTACGGGGCCGTCCAGGGTGGAAACTTCAATCTCCGCGCCCAGCGCTGCCTGCACGAAGCCAATTTCGGTGCTGATGTAGATGCTGTCGCCTTCGCGGGTAAAGACGGTGCTGGGACGTACGGAAACCGTAACCAGCAAATCGCCTGCAGGACCGCCGTTCTTGCCGGAATTCCCCTGACCGCGCAGGGAGATGGTCTGTCCATCGTCAATACCGGCCGGAATCGTGACATTCAGGGTCTTCTGTGCCCGCACAGAGCCCATACCTTTACAGTGAGGACAGGGGGAATGAATGATTTTTCCGTTTCCGCCGCATTTTGGGCAAGCTCCGGTGGACTGGAATATACCGAAAGCCGTACGCTGCTGTGTGCGGACAGAGCCGGTGCCCTTGCACTGCGGGCAAATTTCCGGCGTTGTGCCGTTCTGGCAGCCGGACCCACGGCATTCGGGGCATTCTTCCACACGGGAGACCTGCATATCCTTTTTGCAGCCAAAAACCGCTTCTTCAAAAGTGATGGAGATATGCACCCTTAGGCTTTCGCCCCGCATGGGTCCATTGGATTGGCGACGGCTCTGGCTGCCGCCGAAGATATCCCCAAACCCGCCGCCGAAGCCGCCGCCGAAAATGTCCCCAAAAATGTCGCCCAGATCCCCGAAATCGCCGTTAAAGCCTGCGCCGCCGGCGCCCGCGCCATAATTGGGGTCTACGCCGGCAAAGCCGAACTGGTCGTACTTGGCGCGTTTGTCTGGGTCGGACAGCACACCGTAGGCTTCGTTGATCCCTTTAAAACGGGCTTCCGCCGTCTTATCGTCCGGGTGCAGGTCGGGGTGGCACTCCTTGGCAAGACGCCGGTATGCTTTTTTTATCTCATCGTCCGAAGCGCCTTTTTGCAGGCCCAGGACTTCGTAGTAATCTTGTTTGTCGGCCATAAAATCACTTGCCTTTAACATGGGCGCGGCGGAGCGTAACGCTCCGCCTGCCGCCTATATGGTTTTGAATTGTTATTTTTTGTTGGGGTCAACCTCGGTGTAATCCGCGTCATAATAAGTCTGATCACCGCCGCCGGGGTTGCCGCCCTGATTGGCGGAGTTGCCGTCGGGATTGCTGCCTTGATTGCCGGAGTTGGGGTTGTAACTGCCGGAAGCGGCGTTGGCGTCGGGGTTTGCATTCTGGTACAGCTTTTCGGAGACCTTGTAGAAGGCCTGCGTCAACTGATCAGTCGCGGTCTTGATAAGGCCGGCGTCGGAACCGGACAGTGCGGTCTTAAGAGCGGAGACCTTGGACTCGATGTCCGATTTGTCAGCCGCGTCGATCTTGTCGCCCATTTCCTGAAGCGTTTTTTCCGTCTGATAGACCATCTGGTCGCCGGCGTTTCGCACATCGATTTCTTCCTTGCGTTTGGTGTCTTCAGCGGCGTACTGTTCGGCCTCTTTGACGGCCTTGTTGATGTCTTCCTTGGACAGGTTCGAGGAGGCGGTGATGGTGATGTGCTGCTCCTTGCTGGTGCCGAGGTCCTTGGCGGAGACATTTACGATGCCGTTTGCGTCGATGTCAAAGGTGACCTCGATCTGCGGTATGCCGCGGCGTGACGGCGCGATGCCGTCCAGGTGGAAGCGGCCCAGGCTCTTATTATAAGCGGCCATCTCGCGCTCGCCTTGCAGGACATTGACCTCGACGGAGGTCTGGTTATCGGCTGCGGTAGAGAACACCTGACTCTTGCGGGTGGGGATGGTGGTGTTGCGCTCGATGAGCTTCGTGCATACGCCGCCCAGGGTCTCGATACCCAGGGACAGAGGGGTGACATCCAGCAACAGAATGCCTTCCACGTCGCCTCCCAGTACACCGCCCTGAATGGCGGCGCCCACGGCCACGCATTCGTCGGGGTTGATGCCCTTGAAGGGTTCCTTGCCGGTGAGGGCTTTGACTTTTTCCTGAACGGCGGGAATCCGGGTGGAGCCGCCTACGAGCAGGACCTTGGACAAGTCGCTGGGCTTGAGGTTTGCATCGGACAAAGCCTGCTGCACAGGGCCGACAGTCCTTTCTACAAGGTTTGCGGTCAGTTCATTGAACTTGGCCCTCGTCAGGGTGATGTCCATGTGCTTGGGGCCGCTGGCATCGGCGGTGATATATGGAAGGTTAATCTGGCTGGTGGTCACACCGGAAAGGTCGCACTTGGCCTTTTCGGCGGCCTCACGCAGACGCTGCATAGCGACTTTGTCGGCGGAAAGATCCACGCCGGTGTCTTTTTTGAACTGCTGGATGAGCCAGTCGGTAATGCAGGCGTCAAAGTCGTCGCCGCCAAGGTGGGTGTCGCCGGAAGTGGCCTTTACCTCGATGACGCCGTCACCGATCTCCAACACCGAAACATCGAAGGTGCCGCCGCCCAGGTCGTAGACCATGATGGTCTGGTCGCTTTCTTTATCCAGGCCGTAGGCCAGGGCCGCGGCCGTCGGTTCGTTGATGATGCGCTTGACGTCCAAACCCGCAATTTTGCCCGCGTCCTTGGTAGCCTGGCGCTGAGAATCATTGAAGTAGGCGGGAACGGTGATGACCGCCTCGCTGACGGTGGTGCCCAGGTACGCCTCGGCGTCTTTCTTTAGTTTCTGAAGAATCATGGCGCTGATTTCCTGGGGCGTGTAACTCTTACTGTCGATGTTGACACGGTAATTTGAGCCCATCTTGCGTTTGATGGACGAGATGGTGTGGTCGGGGTTGGTGACGGCCTGGCGCTTGGCAACCTGACCTACCATACGCTCGCCTTCCTTTGTAAAAGCTACAACGGACGGCGTGGTGCGGGCGCCCTCGGCGTTGGGGATAACGGTGGATTCCCCGCCTTCCATAACAGCTACGCAACTATTTGTCGTACCAAGATCTATACCAATAATTTTTCCCATATTCGTTTCCTCCTATATAGCATCTATTCTCATTTAACTATTCTTTTAGTTTGCAACTTGAACGGTGGAGAAGCGAATGACTTTGTCCCCCATTTTAAAGCCCTTTTCCAGTTCCAGGACAATTTCACCCTCTCCGTATTTTTTGTCTTCGATGTGCAGGACGGCGTTATGCAGTTTGGGGTCAAATTTCTTTCCTACGGCCTCGATTTCCGTCACGCCCACGAAGGATAGAATGGTTTTGAACTGATTGAGAATGGCCTCTGCGCCTTTTTTGTCCTCGGCGTTGCTTTCGTGGGTCACGGCGCGGGCCAGATTATCGTAAACAGGCAGGAACCTTGTGACAGTGTCCGCCCGGATGTCCGAATAGATGTTTTCCCGTTCTATTTGGCTGCGGCGGCGATAGTTGTCATATTCTGCGGCAAGGCGCAGGTATTTATCATTTGCATCCGCCAGCTGGCCCTTGAGAACCTCTGCCTCGGACTTTTCACGGGATTTTTCCGTCTGCTTTGAAGGGCTGTTTTCTTCTTCCGAAGCTTCCTGCTTCGGGGTACTGACCTGCTTTGGAACTTCGGCCTCTTCCTGAGAAGCCGTGGCTTCTTCACGAGCGGAAGTGTCAGGAGAGGTCTGCTCGATATTTTTCTTTTCGGGAACTTTCTTGTCGTCTTTTTTATTCATGGTTATCTTTTTCCTTCAAAACCAATTTATTGTCGAGCCCCTCGGGGGCATCTGTACCGGCAAGCAACCGGGACAAGCCGGCCGCGATATAACTCAGTTTGGCCGCCACGCTGGAATAATCCATTCGGGTCGGACCTACGACACCGACGTAGCCCCGCATGCCGTCACCGGCATTGTAGGAAGCCATCACAACGCTGGAATCTTTCAGCTCTTCTGCCAGGTTTTCCGGGCCGATGGTCACGCGCAGGCCGCTGTCGCCGCCTCCGACCTGAGGAAGGTCGGACAGGAGCCGGTCGCCGTCTGAGATAAAATTCATCAGGGCGTGGGCCTTGTCCGGATCGCGGAATTCCGGCTGGGCCAGCAGATGGCTTGCACCCTCAATGCGAACCTGACCGGATTTGGCCGCCGTCAGAATCTCGATGACGAAGCCCGCGACCACCGCGACCAGTCCGTAGGTGTCTCCTGCGGCGCGTTCCGTGGAACGGATCAGAAGGTCTGTGATCGCCTGTTCCGGAATGTCGGTAAAGTGGGCGTTGAACAGGGCCGACAGCTTTTGCACCATCTCCTGTTGTACGGAGAAAGGCAGGTGCACCAGCTTGTTTTTTACGGTGTTGTCCGTAAGCATGGCCACGATGATGAAAGTATTGGCGTCCACATAGATAAAATCAAAACGCTTGACCGCCGCGGGCGCCCGCATGGCCAGAGCATAGGCGGGGTAGTTGGTCAGAGAACTTGTCAGCTGACCCACCTCGCTCATAAGCTTGTCAAGCCGCTCCTCCTTTTTTGTCAACCGCTCCTCAATGGCTTCGGCCTCCTCCTGAGAAAGCTTTTGCCGGGCCATGAGCTCGTTGACATACAGCCGGTAGCCAGCCGGAGTGGGGACGCGGCCGGAGCTGGTGTGGGGTTGTTCCAAAAGCCTCAAGCTGGTCAGTTCTGCCATTTCATTTCGGATGGTGGCGCTGGAACAGCCGATCGCTTCCGCGATGACTTTGGAGCCAACCGGTTCCGCCGTGGCGATGTAGCTGTCTACGATGGCCGCGAGTATTTTCTTTTTCCGCTCGCTGAGTTCCATTTGGCAATCGCCCTTTTCTAATTCTAGCACTCCTTACTTTCGAGTGCTAATTTAACACACTCCCTATTGTATGTCAAGAGGTCGGTGAGTATTATTGACAAAATGTTCATAAAAAAGCAAGGGCTTCTGCCCTTGCTTTTCTTTTATATCGCCGCCGCTGTTTCCTTGAGTACGAAGTCCTTGGGGATGCCCCCTTTTTCCATGGTGCGATCTCTGCCGAAGAAGAATGCCGCCATAAGGCCGGGACCGCAGTGGCTTCCGATGGTCGGGCCTATGTAAGTATAGTAGACATCCCGGAAGCCAAAAGTCTCTTTCAGATCGTCGCCGAAAGTGTGGGCGTCCTCGGGAATGTCGGAGTGACAGATGTACAGGATCTGATCCCGGTATTGCGGCGGGCACAGGGCCTCTACGATCTGGTGGATGCGTTTGACCGTAGCCTTTCGGCCCCGGCACTTCTCCTGCACGATAAGGTGGCCCTCCAGATCCAAGTTTAGAATGGGGTTGATGTTCAGTGCCGTGGCCACGATGAGACCGGCTCTGGATACTCGTCCGGACTGATAAAGATATTTGAGCTCATCCGTAGTGTACCAGGTGTTCATGCCGGCCTTGTGGGCCGCAAGCCAGTCGATGCATTCGCTGACGGTTCTGCCTTCGTCGCGCAGATCTGCCGCGCGCAGGGCCAGAATCCCGTAGCCAATGGAGCACAGCGTGGAATCCACCATATACACAGGGATGTCTGGATATTCCTCGTGAAACAGCTTCACGGCCTGCAGGCCGTTTGCGTAAGTACCGGACACCCCGCTGCCCAGGCTGATGTGGACGATGGGCTTTCCCTCGGATACGAGAGTTTTCCAGAAGTCCACGAACTGGCCGATGGAAATCTGGCTGGTCTTAGGGATTGCGCCGGCGCGCATGCGCTCGTAAAATGCGTGACAGTCGGCCCACTCCATGGTGTCGAGAAATATTTCGTCCCCAAACCGGTATTCCAGACGAAGCACACGGATATCCCGTTCCGCGCACGCTTCGGCGGGCAGATCGCAGCCGGAGTCCGTCGCAACAATGAAGTTTGCCATATTTTTCACCTCTTAGCTTAAAAAATCTCTCAATTTTTTAGAACGGGAGGGATGACGCAGCTTTCGCAGGGCTTTCGCCTCGATCTGACGGATACGCTCACGGGTGACGTTGAATTCCTTTCCAACCTCCTCCAGCGTGCGGGTGCGGCCGTCCAGAATGCCGAATCGCAGCTCCAACAACCTTTTTCTCCCGCGGGGTCAGGGTGTCCAGCACGTTCATCAGCTGTTCCTTGAGCAGGGTGAAGCTGGCAGCCTCCGACGGCTCGGACGCGCCCTCGTCTTCGATAAAGTCGCCCAAATGGGAGTCCTCCTCTTCGCCGATGGGGGTCTCCAGACTGACGGGTTCCTGGGCGATCTTGAGGATGTCCCGAACTTTATCTACCGGCATGTTCATCTCTCTGGCGATTTCCTCCGCGGTCGGGTCGTGGCCCAGCTCCTGCAGAAGCTGGCGGCTGACACGGATGACCTTGTTGATGGTCTCCACCATATGCACCGGGATGCGGATGGTGCGGGCCTGGTCGGCGATTGCGCGCGTGATGGCCTGCCGGATCCACCACGTCGCATAAGTCGAAAATTTATAGCCCTTGGTATAGTCGAATTTTTCAACGGCCTTGATAAGCCCCAGATTGCCTTCCTGAATCAGATCCAGAAACAGCATGCCACGGCCCACATAGCGCTTGGCGATAGACACAACCAGACGCAGGTTTGCCTCCGCCATACGGCGTTTGGCTTCCTCGTCGCCCTTGCTCATCCGAACCGCCAGGCCGATTTCCTCGTCCGGGGTCAGCAGGGCGACCTTGCCGATCTCCTTGAGATACATGCGCACCGGATCGTCAGTGGAGAAGGACTCCATCATGGAGTCGGTGTCGGCAATTTCCTCCTCTGAGACTTCTTCCAGATCCTCCAGCTCATCCAGCGCCGGCAGCACCTCATCCTCGTTGACAGGGGGCAGATCGTCGTCATCGCCGATAGTCTCGATGCCCAGTTCCTCCAGCTTGTCGTAAAAGGCTTCTTCCTCGCCGGATTCCAGATTCATATTTTCCAGCACATCGCAAAGGTCTTTGGAGGTGAGCTTGCCGTTTTTCTTTCCTTTTTCAATGAGCTCATTGAGCTTTTCCTCGTTGGTCTTCTCCGGCTTTTCCTCTTCGGATCCGGATTCTGATTTTTTGGAGGATTTTTTCTTAGGCTTTTCCTCTCCGGCAAACGAGGTCTCGACATCTTCTGGATCGGACTCGGCTTCTTCAGAAATAAATTCGATATCCCCGAATGCGGATTCTTCGGTCGGTTCGTTTTTCAGTCCGGCAGCGGTCTCTTTGGGCGCTGCTACCTTGGGTGATGTCTTTTTATGAACGGACTTTTTCTCCGGAGTTTCCGCCGCAGCGGAAGGCTCTTTTGCAATCACCGGAGTGTCCTCCGCGGGTTTTTGCTTTTTAGTTGCCATCTTTACCACCATACCCTTTTGTCTTCTTAAGCTTTTCGGCGTAGCCACGCAGATCCTCCGTGCCGGACGCCTTGTATTTTTCAGCTTGTATTGTGTTTATGTAATCGCGCAGCGCTGTTTCGGCAGCGGCGGCGGTTACCGCATCGTTTTGTAGGATGTCCGCCAAAAGCGCCAGTTCTTCCGGGGCAAACTGCCCTTCCAGCGTCGCCGGTGAAACGCCCCTGCCGTCCTGCACCCGTCGCAGCAGCGCGTCGTACAGCCGTCCCATCGGTTCGGAGCTGAAGTCCATGCCGGAAAGCATCACACCGTTGAAAAGTTCCGGGAAACGGCACAGAAGATTGAGAACGCCCCGCTCCGCCATAGCGCTGCGCACATTTGTATAGTGTAATTGGCGGCTGGGAGGCTGGGCCGCGCGCAAAGGACTGGATGCATTCCGGTCCAGTTGTTTTTTCGCGCTTTTTGTCTGCTTTTTCCGAAAGTGTTCAACGTCGTTTTTTACGGCGTCCCGATTGACATTCGCTTTTTCCGCAACGCGCTCGATGTAAATTTCCCGAACCACGTTATCGGCGATGGAGGCCAGGTACTTTTCGGATTCCTGCAAAAAACCGATCCGGCCTTCCTGTTCGGAAAGGTCATACTTTTCCTCTATATTGTCCAGACGATATTCCACTTGGTTGCCGCTGTGTTCCAGAAGACTGTGGAATGCGCTGGGGCCATTGGCCCGGATAAACTCGTCTGGGTCCTTGGAGCCGGGGATACGCAGAACCTTCACTTTCAAGTCCAGAGGCTGCAGAATGCCAATGGCGCGCTGCGAGGCTTTCTGCCCGGCCTCGTCGGCGTCGTAAGCGATGATCACCTGATCTGTATACCGGGCGATGAGGCGGGCCTGGTCGGAGGTGAGCGAAGTGCCGAGAGAAGCCACCGCGCTGTCGAAACCGGCCTGATGCAGACTCACAACGTCTATATTTCCCTCCGAAAGTATGATATATCCGCTTTTTGACTTTTTAGCCAGGTTTAGCGCGAAAAGGCTTCGCGCCTTGGAATATACCAGCGTATCGGGGCTGTTTAAGTACTTCGGCTCGCCGTCGCCGAGGACTCGGCCGGAAAAACCGATCACGCTGCCGCGCACGTCGATGACCGGGAACATCAGCCGGCTGCGGAAGTAATCGTATACGCCGCCACTCTTGCCGGCGCGCACAAGACCGGCGTCCAGCATCTCCGGCCGGGTGTAGCCCAGCTTTTCCATGGCGTCCGTCAGCGCATTCCAGCTGTCCGGGGCGTAACCCAGTCCGAAGGCGCGTACCATGACACCGGAGATAGCGCGCTTTTCGGCATACTCCTGCGCAGTGCGGCCCGTCGGGGCGACGAGCTGTTCATAGAAAAATCGCGCGGCGGCGCGGTTGAGTTCCAGCATCCGGGTCCGGCGGCTTTTGTTTTCGTCCGGAGCATCCTCCGGTACTTCCATCCCTGCCCGGTGGGCCAGAAACTGCACGGCGTCCGGGAAGGAGAGATTTTCAATCTCCATGATGAAGTTGATGACACTGCCGCCCTTGCCGCAGCCGAAGCAGTGGTAGATCTGCCGCTCGGGGTTGACGGAAAACGACGGAGTCTTCTCGCTGTGGAAGGGGCACAGGCCAAACAGGTTCGCACCGCTTTTTTTCGTCAGGTGTACATAGTTCGAAACCACGTCCGCAATGTCGTTGCGGGCGCTTAGTTCCTCCAGAAACGATTCAGGAAAGGCCATGTACTCACCTTCTTTCCACCGGACGGCGAAGATTACTTGACGCTCCAGCTGGCCGGGATGAACAAAGTCGAAAACTTGTCCAGCGCAAAGCTGTCCGTCATGCCGGAGATATAGTCCGTCGCGGCTCGCTCCGCGCCCTCCTCGGCGGCAACGGCCTGGAACTTGGGCGAGAGCTGCTCAATATGGTTAACATAATGTTCCCAAAGGGGAGCCAGCACATCTTTGACCTTGAACTCCTCCCCTTTGGCTGTGGGGTTGCGGTAGACGGCATCATACATATATGTATTAAAGGCATCATAGGCCTCCATCATGAAATCAGACAGGCGGATGACGCCGTCCTGGCTGTTTTCAATAGTGTCGGTCACCATGGCGTTGATGCGCTGGGAATTGCGGTCGCCGACGCGTTGGCGGATAATTTCCGGCACCTCCTCCGGCGAGACGATGCCGGCCCGTTCCGCGTCGTCCAAGTCGTGGTTAAAGTAGGCGATGTGGTCGGCAAGCCGCACCACATCCGATTCCAGCGTGGAAACTGGCTCACCGGTAGTATGGTTGAGAATGCCCATCCGGGTTTCGTAACACAGGTTCAGCCCCTCGCCGCCTTTTTCCAGCTTGTCCACTACCCGCAGGCTCTGCTCATAGTGACGGAAACCGCCGGGACTCAGCTCGTCAAGGGCGCGCTCCCCGGCGTGGCCGAAAGGAGTATGGCCCAGGTCGTGGCCCAGGGCAATGGCCTCCGTCAAGTCCTCGTTCAAGCCCAGAGCGCGGCTGATGGTGCGGGCGACGCGCGACACTTCCAGCGTGTGGGTCAGGCGCGTTCGGTAATGGTCGCCGTCCGGTTGCAGAAACACCTGCGTCTTATGCTTCAGACGGCGGAAGGACTTGGAGTGCGTGACACGGTCCACATCCCGCTGGAAGCAGGTACGTATGGTGTCCGGCTCTTCCGGGACAGCACGGCCGCGGGAATTCACAGACAGCAGACCGTGGGGGCCGATGAACAGCGTTTCCTGCTGCTGCCGGACTTCTCTGGGACAGAGCATGGCGATCACCCCTAAAAAAACAGGTATTGCGGATTTTTCGTCTGCAATACTCTTATACGACGTTTCGGTTTATTTCCCTTTATTTTTTTCAAAAATTTTTTCGTGGCCCTGTGTGGTTTCTGTGAAGCAAACCAAGAAAGCATCTTTTTTTGCCGCATTCAGCTCGACTTCCAAGCCGGCACGCTCAGGGTCCGAGTCGTAGTCGGAGGCAGTTATCTCACCAAATTCCTGAATGAGTCTGTGCACCCGATCGAGACATTCCCAACGGCAGGTGCACTGCAGCCGGAGTTTCTCAGGGTCCGGCTCGGTGCCGGCGGCGTGCAGTGCGAGTGCCGCGGCGTTGGAGTAAGCTCGCACAAGGCCGCCGCTGCCCAAGAGCGTACCGCCGAAATACCGGGTAACCACGCATACTGCACCAAAAACGCCTTCGTTCGGAGGATATCCGCCATGGGCGCGCCGGCGGTGCCGCCGGGCTCGCCGTCGTCCGACCAGCGGCACTCGCCCGCCGGCAGAACATAAGCCCAGCAGTGGTGCCGGGCGTCAGGGGTTTCTTTTTGGCCTCCGCCACGTGAGCCTTGGCTTCGGCCTCATCGGATACGGGCCATACCTCGCCGATGAAGCGGCTGCGTTTTTCCTCGTATTGCCCGGTACCGTAGCCGGAGGGTTTCCGGCGTTCACTCATCGCGCGCTACTTCATAAGGAGCCAGTTTCTCCCGCAGTTCCGGACGCACCACGGCCAGTACGTCAATGTACTCGTCCCGGTAGTCTGTGCTGAGAATGTTGGCGTCCCGGCGCAAGCGGGAGAAGAGTTCTGCCTCGGCGTAGGGAAGATTCAGCCGTATCCGGACAAGCCCAGCTCCCAACTTTGCACCGATGGCGTATAAAAGCGTTACGGTGCCCTCCCCCGTGCGGGCGGAGACGCACACCTCGTCTTTGCCGGACGGCAGGCGTCCAAAATAGGCGTCGCACTGGTTGTAGACACGGATGCAGGGGGTTTCGCCTGCGCCCAGGTGGAAAATAAGACTGTCCACAACGCGCGCCTGCGTTTCCCACTCCGGATTGGAAATATCGATGACGTGCAGCAGCAGGTCCGCGTAGGTCAGCTCTTCCAGCGTTGCGCGGAAAGCGTCCACCAGTTCAGTCGGCAGCTTGCGAATGAATCCTACCGTATCGGACAGCAGCATCTGGCCCTGTTCGCCCAGGTCGAGCTTGCGGGTGGTGGTGTCGAGGGTGTCGAACAGCCGGTCACCGGTCTGGATACTGTCGCCGGTCAGGGTATTCAAGAGAGTGGATTTGCCGGCGTTGGTGTAGCCCACGAGAGCCACAACGGGCACGGCGTTTTTCTCCCGCTGTTTGCGTTGGGTGCCGCGGATACGACGTACCTGCTCCAGTTCCTCGCACAGTTTCTGAATGCGGCGGCGGATATGGCGGCGGTCGGTCTCCAGCTGGGTCTCGCCGGGGCCGCGGGTACCGATGGGAGCCGAAGTGCCGGCCTGGCGCTTGAGGTGCGTCCACATACCGGTCAGACGCGGCAGCAGGTAGCGGTACTGAGCCAGCTCCACCTGCAATTTTCCCTCGCGGGAACGCGCCCGCTGGGCGAAGATGTCGAGGATCAGACCCGTACGGTCGAGGATCCGCACACCCAGTTCCTCTTCCAGCACACGAGCCTGAGAAGGAGTCAGATCGTTATCGAAGACGGCCAGATCGCATTCCTCGTTTTCGATGAGTTCTTTGAGTTCCGCCACTTTGCCGCCGCCGAGAAAGCTGCGGGGGTCAGGCTCGGCCCGGGTCTGCAGAAGCGTGCCGACCGGCTCGGCGCCGGCCGTCAGGGTCAGGTTCCAAAGTTCCTCCATGGAGGCGTCGTCGCTGCGCTCGGATGGGTCCATGCTCGCGGCGGCCAGGCCCGCCAACGCGGCGCGCTCTTTTTTTTCGGTTGTGTTTTCTATGGTGTTTTCTCCTTGGCATGCGGCGCGCCGGAGACGGCACGCCAAATTTTTATTATTATTTTACCACGACATTGGCGCCGCCCAGCAGTTCTTCCAGTTCCTCCACCAGCGCCTCATGAATCACGCAGTGAGTGCCGAGTTTTTTGCCGGTATCGGCAAAATATAGGACCATCTGCTCGGTGCCGGGAAACATGGTCAGTACCAGCTGGATGCGGGCAAGATGCGGGTCGTCCCGGCCGGTCAGCTTGACCCAGAGCTTTTTTTCCTTCGGCGGGGCTTGGACGGCGGCTATCGTCAGGTCCGACAGGGGACGCACGGTGTCCAGTGTCAGCTGGGGGTCCTTTTCGTCGCGGATGCTGATGCGGCCAGTGCAGTAGATGGCGGTGTTCTCCTTCAGGTATGCCCCCCCACTGTCCAGTGCCCGCTGAAACGCGACAAGCTCCATGGAGCCGGTGTCGTCTTCCAGCACGACGTAGCTCATGAGGGTGTTGTTCTTTGTGGTGCGGGTGCGGGTTGAAGACACAACGCCTGCGATGGTCACTACCTGGCCGTCCCGAAAGCGGCTTGGGCCGTCCGTGTCCGCTGCATCTTCCAGAATGGAGGCTATGGGCACCGCGCCGATCTTGGATACCAACTCCCGGTAGCCGTCCATGGGATGGCCGGTGAGATAAAGGCCAGTAGTCTGCTTTTCCATGGTCATCAGCTCTTGCGGCGTGAACTCCGGCACATCCGGGATCTCCAGCGCCGGGGCGGGCGCATCGGCCCCGCTGTCCATCGAAAACAGGTCCATCTGGCCCTCGACGTTTTTACGCCCTTCGCCGGAGACGCCCTCAATGACCTTATCAAGCACCTGTATAAGTGCCTTTCGTTTGTAACCCATGCTGTCGAACGCTCCGGCACGGATCAGGCTTTCCACAGCGCGGCGGTTCAAGTCTTTGCCATACAGCCGGCGGCAGAATTCATCAAAGGCGGTGAACCGGCCGCTCCGACTCCGGTCGGCCATCAGCTCGTTGACAAAGCCCCGGCCGATGCCCTTAACAGCGCATAAACCGAAGCGGATGTTCGGACCGACGACTGTGAAGTCCGCGTCGGACTCGTTCACGTCCGGTGGCAGCAGCTTGATGCCCATGGCCCTGCACTCGGTGATGTATTCCGCCACCTTGCCGGTGGAGTCCAGAACGCTTGTCAGAAGCGCCGCCATATATTCCCGCGGCCAGTGACACTTCATCCAGGCCGTGCGGTAGCTGACGATGGCATAGGAGACCGCATGGGCCTTATTGAAGGCATAGGAGGCAAAATCGAGGATCTCATCATAGATGGAGTTCGCTACGGCCTCGGGTACGCCATTTGCAACGCACCCCGGAATGCCGCGCGCTAGATCGCCGTGCACGAAAGCCTTGCGCTCGGCGTCAATGACGGCGTGCTTTTTCTTCGACATGGCGCGGCGGATGTTGTCCGCCTGACCAAGAGAAAAACCTGCCAGCTTCTTGAATATCTCGATAACCTGCTCCTGATAGACGATACAGCCATAAGTGACTTTCAGGATGGGCTTTAAAAGCTCGTGTTTATAGGAGATTTTTTCCGGATGGACGGCGCATTCCAAAAACTTGGGGATGCTGTCCATGGGACCGGGACGGTATAGAGCGATGATGGCGGTGATATCCTCGATGGATTTTGGCTTAAGGCCCACGCACACACCGGTCATGCCTGTCGATTCGAGCTGGAATACGCCGCTGGTCTTTCCGGCCGTGAGCATCTCAAAGGTGACCGGGTCGTCCTCGGGAATGGAAGACACGTTGAAATTCGGGTCGCTCCGGCGCACCATGACCGCCGCGTCCTCCAGCACCGTAAGGTTACGTAGGCCCAGAAAGTCCATTTTCAGAAGGCCCAGTTCCTCGAGAGTTGTCATGGAAAACTGGCAGACGATGGATTCGTCGTTGCGTGCGAGTGGGACATAGTCTGTGAGCGGCTTTTCCGAGATGACCACACCGGCCGCGTGGGTGGAGGCGTGGCGAGGCATACCCTCCAGCGCCCGGGCCGTGTCGATCAGAACTCGGAGCTTTTCGTCTCCGTCGTAGAAATCTTTCAGTGGCTTTGATAATGTCAGCGCCTCGTCGAGCGTCATGTTCAGCGCCATGGGCACCTGCTTGGCCACAGCGTCCGCCTCGCTGTAGGGCACGTTCAGCGCCCGGCCGACATCGCGGATGGCCGCGCGGGCCGCCATGGTTCCGAAGGTGACGATCTGTGCCACATGGTCGGAACCGTACTTTCGGTTTACATAATCTATCACTTCGCCCCGACGGCGTACGCAGAAGTCCATGTCGATATCCGGCATGGTAATGCGCTCGGGGTTGAGGAAACGTTCGAAAAACAGGCTGTATTTGATGGGGTTTACGTCCGTGATGAACAGGCAGTAACTGACCATCGACCCTGCGGCCGAACCGCGCCCCGGGCCGACGGGAATCCCCTGGTTTTTGGCAAAATGGACGAAATCCCATACGATAAGGAAATAGTCCACAAAGCCCATGTCCCGAATAACGCCCAGCTCGTAATCCAACTGCTTTTTCATCTCCGGTCCGCCGTCGGGAAAGCGCTTGGCAAAGCCTTCGTAGCACAACCTCTGCAAATAGGAGAAGCTGTCCGTCTCCCCTTCCGGCAGCTGGAACACAGGCAGGTGGTAGTGGCCGAATTCGAAATCAAAACTGCAGAGGTCTGCAATTTTGACCGTATTGTCGTAAGCTTCGGGATAGTCCGGGAACAGAGTGCGCATTTCCTCCTCGGACTTGAGGTACAGTTCGTCCGAGCCGAATCTCATACGGTCTGTGTCGTCCACAGTCTTGCCCGTCTGGATGCAAAGCAGCACATCCTGTGTGTGGGCATCCGAGCGGCGCAGGTAGTGGGCGTCGTTCGTGACGACGAGAGGAATGCCGGTCTGCTCGTGTATGCGCAAAAGGCCACGGGCTGCGGTGCGCTCGTCCTCGATGCCGTGGTCCTGCAGCTCCAGATAAAAGCCGTCCGGCCCAAAGAGCTTTGAAAGCTCCAGCGCCCGCGCTTTGGCGGCCTCGAAGTCGCCGTGGACAATTTTCTGCGGGATGTCGCCGGCCAGGCACGCCGACAGACAGATGAGGCCTTGTGCGTACTGGCGTAGCAGCGACCAGTCGATGCGGGGCTTGACGTAAAAGCCGTCCGTAAAGGCTTTGGATACCAGCTTGCAGAGGTTGTGATAGCCGGTTTCGTTCCGGCACAAGAGAATGAGGTGGGTATATTCGTTGTCCAGCCCGTATTCCTTGTCCTTCAGGTTCCGGGGAGCGACGTACACCTCGCAGCCGATAATGGGTTTGATGCCGGCCGTCCGGCACGCCTTATAAAAGGCCACCGCACCGTACATCACGCCGTGGTCCGTGACGGCCAGCGCTGTCTGTCCGAGACTTTTGGCATACTCGGCCATTTCGGAGATGCGGCAGGCGCCGTCCAGAAGACTATATTCGCTGTGAACGTGCAAATGAACGAATGACATTTTGTTCTCCTGGGTATAAAATTATAGCTTTTCGCTCAGCTCGACGAGCTTGCGGATGCGGTGTCCCATACAGCTTTTCGTTACAGGCGGGCAGGACAGCGCGGCAAGGTCCGAAAGGCTGCACTCGGGGTTCGCGATGCGTAAAAGCGCTGTGTCCTGCAAGCCCGGCGGCAGCGTATCCAGCCCGGGGCCTGCCTCGATGGCGCGAATAGCCGCCAACTGTGCCGCCGCGGCGCCGGTGATCTTGTCGGCGTTGTGCATATCGCAGTTGGTCAGGCGATTCATGGCATTTGCCATATCTTTTTCCACTTTGGCCTGCATAATCTCCATAGCCGCCAGCGGCGCGCCGATGGTGGTGAAGAAGTCCTCAATGGCGGCCGACTGCTTAAAATATGTCACGAAATTGGCGCCCCGCGCGGTATCTTTCGGTTCGAAACCAAGCTCCAGCAGCAGAGAATGAGTCTCCCGCCAGACGCTGGCGTGGTTTGTCACAAGCTCCAGGTGGTAGCGCTTGGATGGGTCGGTGATGCTTCCGCCGGCCAGAAACACGCCCCGCAGAAAGGCAGCCTTGTCGCAGTCGTTTTCCAGTGCGGCAAGGTTAATGTGGTGGTTGACGGAACGCTCCGCATCGTAGCCGAAAGCGGCAAAAATGGCTTGGATTTTTTCTGGGTCTTCCATGAGAAAAGAACGCTTTCCATCCATCTCTTCCGGCGGCACTACGTCGAAGCTCAGGCCGAAAGCCCGCCGGAACAGGTGGGGCAGGCGGGCCGCAAAGGCGTCCGAAGACGTGATGATGCGGATCTGACGGGCAGAAAAAGTGTTGCAGTACAGCAGCACCCCGTAGGCCTCGGCCAGAGCGCAGCACTTTTTTGACAGCTCGTCCTTACACAGCTCAGTTTTCACATCGCTGGAAAAAGTCATGCTTCGCTCCCTATTGCTGATTGCTGCCATGACTCAGGTCACGGTGCGTCAAACGCACAGTGCAGCCCCGGTCTTTCAGCCCATCCGTCAGAGCCTTGGCCATCGCCACGCTGCGGTGGCGGCCTCCGGTACAGCCGACGGCGATGTTCAGCACATGTCGGCCTTCTTCCAGGTACTGCGGCAAAAGGAAAGTAATGAGGTCAAGAAGTTTTTCGAGAAATTTCTGTGAGTTATCAAAGCGGAAGATGAAGTCGGAAACCGGTTTATCCAGACCGGAGAGGTCTTTTAAGTCCGCCTCATAATAGGGGTTCGGCAGGCACCGCACGTCAAACACAAGATCCGCCTCCGTGGGGATACCGTACTTAAAACCGAAAGAAACCACATTCACCCGCAGGTACGACTGGTTTGGTTCCAGCAGGTCGCCGATGGCTTCCTGCAGCCGGCCCAGCGTCATGTGAGAGGTGTCTACGATGAAATCCGCCCGGTCGCGCAGCGGGGCCAGAAACTCCTTTTCCCGGTCTACGGCTTGGGTAATGGTGTCGTCCAGCCGCGCCAAAGGATGGGGACGGCGGCTTTCCTTGTAGCGGTTGACAAGAGTGGGCGTGTCCGCCTCCACATAGAGGATGCGGCTTTTCAGGCCCTTTGCGGCCAACTCGTCGATGGAGGCGATCAGTTCGCGGCTGTCCGCAGCGGAGCGGGAATCCATCACCAGCGCCACTTTTTCATAGCGGCCCCGTGTGGCAAGGCAAAGCTCCGCGAAACGAGCCAGCAGCGCTGCCGGCAGGTTGTCCACGCAGTAATAATCCAGGTCTTCACACACATCCGCCGCGCGGCTCTTGCCGGCGCCGGACAGCCCTGTGATGATGAGAAACTCCATACTTCAGCCTCGGATAATTTTCACTTCGGGCTCCAAAAGGATGCCGGAGCAGGCATATACAGCCTGCTGGATATGATCCATAAGACTCAGCACGTCGTCAAAAGTAGCTCTGCCCGTGTTGACGATGAAGCCCGCATGCTTGGGACTGACCATTGCCCCGCCGACGGAAAAGCCCTTCAGGCCCGCCTTTTCGATAAGAGCGGCGGCATAGCCCGCCGCCGGGCGCTTGAAAGCACTGCCGGCCGAGGGCAGCTCCAGCGGCTGGGTGGCGCGGCGTTTTGCACCAAGTTCGCGCATTCGCGCTCCAATGCTGTTTTGGTCGCCTGGCTCGAGGGCGAAAACGGTGCGCAAAATGACGGCGTCCGTTTCGGAAAAGTTGCTGTGCCGGTAAGAAAATCCATGCTCCGCGCCCCGGACAGTACGCAGGACCATTCCTTCGTCCAAATAGTCCGTCTGTATGGCTACATCTCTCATTTCGCCGCCGTAAGCGCCGGCGTTCATCGACACGGCACCGCCCACGCCTGCCAGGGATGCCGGAGGCAAATTCCAGGCCCGTTAGGCCCGCGTCCATAGCGGCGGCGGCTACGCGACTCAGTAAAGCGCCGCACTCGGCATAGATAGATTGGCCGTCCACGCGAATCCCGCCCGCACTCTCGCAGGTCTTGATAACAAAGCGGGAAAAGCGGCCGTCCGTCACAAGAAGATTTGTGCCGTTTCCCATGATGAAAGGCTTTTCGCCCTTTTCGCGCAACAACACGAAAAGCGCGGCCATCTGCTCCGCCGAGGCCGGAAAAGCCATAACGGCAGCAGGTCCGCCAATGCGAAAGGATGTATGGGCGCAAAGCGGTTCGTTCTCGCGCAGAAGAAGGCCGGGTATCCGCGCGCACAGTTCGGTTAACAGTGATTCCAATATGTGCTCCTCTTATTGATTATCGGTATATTCCACGGCATCGGCGTTTTCATCCACACGCTTTGCCAATTCCTCAGCGGCATTATAGCCGGACTTCTTCTGACGGTTGTTCATGGCTGCCATCTCCAGAATCACGGCCAGGTTGCGGCCGGGGCGCACGGGGATCGTGACGGTGGGGACGGACACACCCAGGATTTCCGTGGTCTCCGTATCCAGACCCAAGCGGTCAAAGTGCTGCACTTCTTCCCACGCCTGCATATTTACTACAAGGTCAATGGGAGCGGAGGGCTTGACGGCACCCACGCCGTAGATATTCTGCACATCCACCACGCCGATGCCTCGCAGTTCCATGAAATATTGGATGATCTCCGGAGCGCGGCCCTCCAGCGTGCAGCGGGAGGTACGTAAGATCTCCACCGCATCATCTGCAATGAGACGGTGACCGCGCTTGATCAGTTCCAGAGCCGTCTCCGATTTGCCGATGCCGCTGTCGCCAGTGATCAGCATACCCTCGCCGTGGACCTCTACCAGCACGCCGTGGATAGTCTCGCGGGGGGCCAGATAGCGGCGGAGCGTACCGATGAGCTGGGCATAAAATTCCGAAGTGTCCACCTCCGTGGTAAGCACACTCACACCAAATTTTTGAGCCATGTCCAGACACTCCGGCAGAATTTCCTGCCCGTGGCAGACGATAAGGGCTGGAATATGCCGGCTCATCAGAGAAAAGAAAGCCTCCAGGCGCTTTTGCCGATCCTGCTCCGTCATCAGAAAAGTCTCCGCCTTGCCCATGATCTGGATGCGGGAATTGTCAAAATATTTATAGTAACCCATCAACTGCAGACCGGGACGGTTAAGGTCCGCGGTGGTGATGAGTTTTTTGTTATATTCACCGTCAGCGTACACAACGTGCAGATCGCTGTATTCAGCGACTACCTTCGCCAGACGTACGGAATATTTACGCTCCATGAACATTCCTCTTTTATAACAATTATACAGGTATTCTATACACAATTATGAGTTTTCGCAATACAGAAAAAAATACTTGCAATTTTCTGACGCGTCTGCTATTATACAAAGGCTGTTCTTTGAAACGGCAGGAAGGAGCTGATTTCGATGGCAAAATGTGAGGTTTGTGGCAAAGGTGTGACTTTCGGCATCAAGGTCAGCCATTCCCACCGGCGCTCCAATCGGGCTTGGAAGCCCAATGTAAAACGTGTAAAGGCGATCGTAGAAGGAAAGCCTCAGCACATTTATGTGTGCACGCGCTGCCTGCGCAGCGGCAAGGTCGAACGCGCCGTGTGAATCAGCCGAAATAAGAAGCACCCGGAATGTGATTCCGGGTGCTTTTTATTATAAGCCTCCAAGCCGAATAATTCAACTGCTCAGCCGGGCAAAATCCGCCCGGCATAACCCGGAATCAGGGATTCTTTTTCTTTCGGCATAGTGCGACAATGACCACAGTCGTTACGGCGGCCACGGCAGCTACAAGCACAAGTACCGTCACAAGACCGGAGGAGAGTCCCGAAACCTGTGTCGGCGCTTCGGTGGCTGCGGAGGAGGGAGATCCGGTCGGCTCTGCGGTGATCAGATTATAGTTCCGTTTCGTCACGGGAAGATTCTCGTTATTGGGGTCTGACAGACATATCCAGCCGGTGCATGCGTAATAGTAGCTGACATAGGCCCACTGCAGGCCGCTTTTGTCTGTCCAGGACGTACTGTATGTCGGTTCGTCGTCCGGTTTCCAGCCCCATTGCTGATAGTCGATGCTGCCGCTGGTTTCGCCGGAGCCCGGATATGTCCAGAGAAGGAGGACTTTGTCTGCGGGAATGGTCTGAGGCTCGTTATAGGAAGTGAATTCAGTCTCGTGGTCGGTCCAGAAATCATTCGCATTATACATGCGCACCATATCAGCCATATCAAGCCAGCCGGTATCGCCGTTATACCATACGGAGTTGGGAATTCCGTTCGCCGAATCTTCATATTCCACAACGCCCCACACCTTGCCGGCCGTATCCGTCCAGGTATAGCCGATATAGATCGTGGCGCCGTTATTAAAAACCGATTTTTGCGTTTCGGACAGCGGCGATTCATATACTGTTACGGAATCAGTGGGACTGTTCACGATATAATTGCTGGACACGGATTTGCACTCGCCACTGTGCTTGGCGTAGAAGCTGTCCTCGTAGGGTTCCCAGATCACGTCGGCCAGAGCCGGCGCGGCGGTGAAGCATACCAGAAGTACACACAAAAGAAGGCACGTCAGCTTTTTCATTTTGGCTTTCTCCTTTTCCCGCAAAAATGCACAATGAGAATCAGAGTGAGGACGACAACGGCGGCGATCAGGGCGAAAACGACCAGCGTGCCGCCAGCAAGGAATACGAAAATCGTGATGCCCAGACGACGTCTCGCAGAATGCGTAAATGCATGGCAGATATTCCTTACACGATTTGTCCAATGACCAGCCCCAGGCCATAGCTCAAGATATTGGCACATAAGGAGAACAAGAGCGGACGGTGAATGCTGTTCGCGCCTTTTTTATAAATAAGCGCCTCTGTGATCACGGCCAGCAGTTCCATTGGGGTGACATAGGCGGCCTCCGGAATACTTGTATAGGTCCGAAATAGCAGGGCTGCCAGCACCACAACGGGGTTCGTCAGAATATTTGCCAGACCCACCAAGACAAGATCCCGGCCCCGTTTGCCGCAAGCGGAAGCGAAACCGACTTCAATTAAGAGTGTCAGTGCAAGCGACACGCCCAGACTCAGCAGCCATGGTCTCATACTTCAGCCCGATGTACCGACGGAACCAGAAGCGCAGCGCTCAGAACAGACAGGGCGGCATAATACCCGCCGGATCCCCGGGGAATGAGGCCCAGCCATGCGCAAGCAAAGCCTCCGAATAGTGCAAAAGTCAAAAGCCCGAAAGAAAAGCCCTTCGCGCCCGGAAAGACATCCGCTGCCAGGCGCAGCGTTACCGGCATGGTCATGTTGAACAGCAGCACTGCGGTGACGCCGCATACGGCGGAATCGGAAAATAGAAACAGCAGCGCCGCAAGCCCCAAAGACGCAGCGACAGTTCTGCGTAAGCCGAATTGATCAGACAAAAAGCCGCCAGCTGTTTTGCCCAGCACGACGGAGCAGACAAGAACCGTAGCCCACGGCCCCGTTTTCCACGGAAAAGCAAATAGAAACCCAGCGTAGGAGCGGATCACGACAACCAGAAACAGGCATAGTGCGATGGCCCACAACTTTCCTGTTCCCTCAAAGGAAATAGGCTCATTGCGGGGCGCCTTGCACAAGAGCAGAATCGCCGCCGCGCCGGAAGCCAGGCATAATACCGCCGGCAAAACCGGCAATGCGCCCGCCTTGCCCAGCGCTGCGCCGAAAAAATGCCGAAAGCGCCCGGCGAGATAAATACGCCCAGAAGTCCGGCCTTCTTCCCGCTGAGGTTGAGGACATCCACGCCGCCGCCCACATGAAACAGCGCATTTCCGACTCCTGCCGTCATACACATCGGCACAGGCGCGAAACCGGGGGAAATAAGCGGAAGCAACCAATGCGCAGCCGGCAGCGGCGACGATGCGGTTTTTATCCAGGCGGTCTGCAAGAAGCCCAAACGGCATCTGCAGCGCGAAGGCGCAGAAATTATACAGGAGCATGCCCGTAACCCAGGCCGCGCCGCCGTATACCCGCCCAAAAAGAAGGTATGCGCAGAAAAAGTCCACTAGGAAATGACACACGGAATAAACTGACGTTGTCCATACCGCTCGGGCCATGCGTGCACCTTCTTCTGCCTTTACGGAGATATGACGTCCGAAAAACCGGGTCAGTTCCCAGGGTTTGTTATTCCGACTTTCGTTCTGCCTTGCCGTCGGTATCGCCCTTTGGGTGCACATGTCGGACAGCGACTTTTTCTACTCGCTTATCCTCCGTCTGGCGTACGGTAACGGTCAACCCCCTGTACTCGAAGCTGTCGCCGGGCGCGGGGAAGCCGCCGAACATTTCCATGGTCCAGCCGCCGACGGTGTCGGACTCAAAATCAAATCCAACCTCGTCCAGTCCCATCAGCTCCAGGAAATCTCCGATGGCCATGTCTCCATCGATTTCCAGTTCTCCCTCGGCCGTTTTGACCACTTCGGGCTCCACTTTATCCGTCTCATCCCAGATTTCGCCCACGATAGTCTCCAGCACATCTTCCAGAGAGACTACGCCCGCCGTGCCGCCGTATTCGTCCGTGACGATGGCGAGGTGAGTTTTACGATTGCGAAGCTCTGTCAGTACCGCCGGCAATTTCACGGTCTTATAGACCCAGCACGGCTCCGTCAAAAGGCTGCGGATGTCCACTGGAGCGCCTTCCAGAAGCGCCCGGAAAAAGGCGTTTAAGTGCAGGACCCCGATGATGTTGTCTGTGTCGCCCTCGTAAACCGGCAGACGGGAATAGGGAGCTTCGTCAATAATTTTTAGAAGGGTATCCCAGTCGTCGTCGATGTCCAGCGCCACCATGTCTACCCGGGCCGTCATGACTTCGCTGACGGAGACGTCCGAAAAGTCCAGCGCATTTTGCAGAAGTTCTGATTCGTTCTCGTCCAGCACATCCTCATCCTCGGCGGTCTCGATGATGGACTGGAGCTGATCCACCGCGGCCTCCTGCGTATTCTCATCAACTTTCTCCCCCCGCAGGGGCTTGGTGATGAGGCCGGCGAGGCCTACCGTGCACCATACCAGCGGGCGCAGAAGAATCTCGAGCCCACGCAGAAAGCCAGCAAAAGAAAGGGACATGCGGTTTGCGTTCTTGCTGGCCACAATCTTGGGTACGGTCTCGCCGAAGATGATGACAAGTATTGTCACGGCCACTGTGGCAAGAGCGGTGCAGAGTCCTTTCGACACACCGAAGTCCACGGCAATGAGCAGCGCGATGATACTCGACAGAGTCGAAGCGGTGATGTTTACAAGGTTGTTGCCGATGAGAACGGCGGAGAGCGTGGCATCATAGTGGTCGACAATATGCAATGCGACTTTCGCGCGCTTATCGCCGTTCTCAGCGGCGTTTTCAAGACGTATATGGTTGGCGGAGGATATGGCCATCTCCGAAGCGGAAAAGATGCCGGACAGAACGAGGCAGACAATCAGTGCAATGATATAGACGGTCATTCCTTGCCGCCTTCTTCCGCTTTTTCCGGGGGTAAAAGCCGGGCCGTCAGCTTCCGGATGCGGTGTTGCCGCACGTCGGAAACGGTGAATTCAAGACCGTGATAAGAGAAACTGTCCTTTTGACGGGGCATGAAGTCGAACTGTTCCAGAGTCCACTCCGCCAGAGTCAAATGTATGATGTCCTCGTTGTCCTCCGGGTCCTCGAAGTTCAGATATTCAAAAGCTTCGCCTACGTCCAGCCCGGCGTCCAACTCAAATCGCCCGCCGCCCAAGGGTACAAAGTACTCCACCACCTCGTCCTCCTCGTCCCAGATCTCGCCGACGAGCTCTTCGAGGATATCCTCCACCGTCACAATGCCCAGCGTACCGCCCCAGGCGTCCGTCACGATGGCAATGTTGAGCCGTTCGCGGCTCATCTCCGGCAGCAAATCGGAGATTTTGGTGCTGCCCTGAACAAAGTACGGCTTATCTAGCAAGCTCCGGAAGTCGAGGGAAATTCCCTTACTGATCCAGGCCTTGATGCATTTGCGGATCTGCAGAATACCGATGATGTTGTCGATGCTGCCCTCGTAAACCGGAAGGCGGCTATGCCGCTGCTCTTTGACGAACTCAATGATTTTTTCCGTCGGCCAGGCCGCGTCCACCGCCGCCAAATCCACCCGGGCCGTGAGTACGTTTTCCACCGTCACATCTCCGAATTCCAGCGCGGACTGCACCAGATCGCCCTGGTCTTCATTCAGGTTTCCGGCATCCGTCATGTCCTCAATGATGTCATAGAGCTCGTTCTCGGTGACGGTGACTTCCGAATCGCCCTTCGTAAGCTTGGCGACGGCGTTGCCTATGGCGGTCAGCACCGACGATATCGGGGCGAAAAGGTGCATAAAAAAGCGCAGCGAACCTGCGGTCGACAGGGCGAACCGCTCGCTGTATTTTTTGGCGATACTCTTCGGGAGCATCTCTCCGGCAAAAAACACAACAAAAGTGGTCACAATGGTGCCCCAGACGACCGCACCCATACCCCACAGGCGCGTCACCAGTACGGTCACCATAGCGGCCACCGTCAGATGGACGATGTTCGTCCCGATCAGGATCGTCGTAATGGCCCGGTCAAAGTTGTCTGTAACTTTTAAAGCTCTTTTCGCCCTCGGGTCGCCCCTGTCCATCCGGGCGCGCAGCCGTGTACGGGACACGGAGGCAAACGCCGTTTCCGCGACGGCAAAATACATGGCGCAGAATAAAAGCGCGATGATGATGGCAATCGAAAGCCAACTTCCATCATCCATAAAGGATGACCACCTCTAAAACATAACATATTTTAACTATTCTAACATGCGTTTACGGTCTCGTCAACTTATGATATAATTGTATCATGGTACGATTAATTTTGGGCCGTGCGGGAACAGGCAAAAACCGCCCGCGTTTTTGATGAAATCCGATCGCTTGTTGAGAAGAAAGCGCGCGGCACGATATTCCTGGTGCCTGAGCAGTACAGCCACGAAGCGGAGCGGGAGCTTTGCGCCGCGGCGGGGGACAGCCTGAGCCTGTACGCGGAAGTGTTGAGCTTTACGGGTCTTGCCCGTAAGGTGTTTGCAGAACTCGGCGGCGCGCGCCCCGTCATGGACGAGGGCGGGCGCCTGCTTTGCATGGCTGTGGCTGCCGACGAGATTGCCGACAGTCTAAAAGTGTACAATCACTGCCGAAGGGACCCAAATCTGCTGAGCGGCCTTCTGGCGGCGGTAGATGAGGTGCGGCGCGCCGGCGTTTCGGCGGAAGGCCTGCTGCAGGCCGCGGCGAAAACCGGCGATGCGCTGGGCGACAAGCTGACGGATATTACCCTGCTGAGCGAGGCTCTTACCGCCGCCGAGGCGAAAAGCGCCGCGGACCCGGCAGACGTTCTGGAGATGCTCGCGGGCTGCATCGGCAGCAGCAACGTGACGCGGGGCCGGTTTTACATAGACGGATTCATGGATTTTTACGGCGCTAGGAAAAGAACGTGTTGCAAGCCCTCATCGCCGCCGGCACGGACCTGACGGTGTGCCTAACCTGCTCTGGCGAGGCGGATGACGATGTGTTCGCCCTGCCCCGGCGCACGGCCAGATGGCTGGCTGTTACAGCGAAGGAGCGCGGGCAGGACTGCCGCGAGGAATGGATGGAATCGCCAGAAAATATTTCGCCAATCCGTTTTTACGGCGATCATCTGTTTGCTTTTGACACGGACAAAGCGCCGGAAAACTGCGGCGCTGTAACGCTGGTCAAGGCAGCTGATTCCTATGAAGAGTGTGAACTCGCGGCGGCGCAGATGGTGGGGCTTGCGCGTATGGGCAGCCGCTGGCGGGATATGGCCGTGGCGGTAAGAGGTTTTTCTGGCTACCGTACGGCGCTGGAATGCGCCTGCGAGGAGTACGGCATTCCGGTTTTCCTGGCCGGCCGGGGCGACATTTTGCGTAGGAGTGTGCCGCTTCTGATCCGCTCGGCGTTGGAGGCCGTCACGCACGGCTATGAGTATGAAGATGTTTTCGGAGTTCTGAAGACGGGTCTTGCTGGTCTTGCACCGGAAGAATGCGATGAGCTGGAAAACTACTGCATTCTGTGGAACATCCGGGGCGGCATGTGGAGCCATGCGTGGAGTATGCACCCGGAGGGCTACAACCGGGATTTTGACGACGCTGCCCAAAAAGTGCTCGCGGAGCTGAATGAAAAGCGCCTGCGCTTCATCGTGCCGCTCAAAACCTTGGAACAGGAAGGAAAAACTGCATCCACTGCGAGGGGGCAGGCCGAGGCACTGGGAAATTTTCTGACGGGTATCGCTCTGCCGGAGCAGCTAAGCGAGCGGGCCACGCAGTTGGAATCGGCGCATCGTCCGGAGACAGCGGCGGAAACCCGCAAGCTGTGGGACATTGTCTGCGCGGCGCTGGAGCAGTTTTCGGCCGTTCTGGGCGAGATGCCTATGAATCAGGAGGAATTTTCGGCGCTATTTACGCTGATGCTGTCCAAATACGACGTGGGCCTGATCCCCGTCTCTCTCGACAGGGTGCAGGCCGGCGAAATGAACGCCATGCGCCGGCGGCATATCCGGCATCTTTTCGTGCTGGGTGCCACCGACGGGCGGCTGCCCGCCCCAGCCAAGGAGGTTGGTGTTTTCTCCGACGAGGAGCGACGAAAGCTTTCCGGCATTGGTGTACCACTGGACGACGCGGAGGACGATCTGAGCCAGGAGTTGGGGGTCATCTACAACTGCCTTTCGCTGCCGTCCGACACCCTGTATATCAGTCGGCCGGAAGCGGACGGCGAAGGCGGTGAAACGAGGCCCTCCGTCATTGTTGAGCGGGCCAAGGCCCTGCTGGGCATCGAGGAGATAAGCGGCGACATCATTGCCGCCCGCACCAACGCTCGCGAACCTGCCAGGGATCTTGCCGTACTGGCCGGAGCGGGCAGTACGCATCCGGCGTGCCTGGCGGCGCGGGACTATTTTATCCTTGAGGGCGATGGCGAACGGCTCTCCCAGCTTTCCGAGGCCGCCAAAAGCAGGCGGGGCGAACTTTCCGAGGCTTCCGTACGCGAACTGTACGGCGCAAAGCCCCGCCTTTCTGCCACGAGGGCCGAGAAATTTAACGCCTGCCGCTTTGGCTATTTCTTGCAGTACGGCTTGCGCGCAAAGCCCCGGCAGAAGGCGGTGTTCGATCCGCGCGACTACGGTACATTCATGCATTTCGTGCTGGAGCATATGGCACGCGGCGCGATGGAGCGCGGCGGCTTTTCGAAGGTTTCACGGCGGGACGTAGAGGAACTGGCCGACGGGGTTGTGGACGAGTATGTCCATACGTCTTTGAATGATTTTGCGGAAAAATCCAAGCGCTTCGTATATCTGTTCAAACGCCTGCGCGCCACCGTTCGGCAGGTCTGCGCGGACATGTGGGAAGAGTTGGCGGCTTCGAAGTTTACGCCCATCGACTTGGAACTGGATCTGGCGGCGGAGGGCGTCTTGGACCCCGCCGAGGGAGAGGAAATGCGTCTTACCGGCCGGGCCGACCGCGTGGATGGCTGGGTGAAAGACGGGGTCCTGTATCTTCGAATCACGGACTATAAAACAGGCGTAAAAAAGTTTTCCCTGTCCGATGTGTGCCAGGGCATGGACATGCAGATGCTCCTGTACCTGTTCACGCTGCAAAAACGTGGCTGCGGACATTTCGGTGCGGAGAAGATCGTCCCCGCGGGCGTATTATATGCCCCGGCCCGCTTCGACATCGTGCGCGCGGACGGCGACGTAACGGACGAGGAACTGGCGGCCCTGCGCCGTACGAGCGCTCGGCGCAGCGGACTTGTTCTGGCGGATGAGAAAGTCGTCGAAGCCATGGAACCGGGATCCGACAAACGCTTTGTTCCCGTCAAGTTCAAAAAAGACGGCGGCCTTTCGGGCGATAGCCTCGCGACGCTGGAACGCTTCGGCGCGCTTGACCGCTATATCGACAAAACGCTCGCGGAGCTTGCCTTGGAACTGCGGGCCGGCAACGTAGAAGCCGATCCGTGGTTCAAAAACGCCCGTGACAACGCCTGTCAGTTCTGCGATTACCGTCAGGCCTGCCTGTTCGACGAGGGCGCGGACTGCGTTCGGGTGTTGACAAGTCTGAAAACACCGGAGGCCTGGGAAAAGATCGAGGGAAGATGATGGGCGGATTTCAACTGACAACTTCACAGACCGAGGCCGTCGCTACCCGGGGGTACCCCATTTTGGTGAGCGCGGCGGCCGGCAGCGGCAAGACTCGCGTACTGACCGAACGGCTCATGGCCCGCGTGGCCGAGGGAGAGGACATCGACCGCTTTCTCGTCATTACTTTTACCCGCGCCGCGGCGGCGGAGCTCAAAAGCCGGATTCTTACGGAGCTTTCGGCCCTGTCCGCCAAAAACCCGGCGGACAAGCGGCTGCGGAGGCAGACGGCGCTGCTGTACCGCGCCCAGATCGGCACCATCGACAGCTTTTGCGCCCAGGTGGTGCGTCAGAACGCGCATAGGTTGGGCATCTCCCCCAGCTTTACCATGCTCGACGAGGAGCGCGGCGAGACCATTCGGGCCCGGGCGCTGGAGGATGTGCTCGATGCGTCGTATGAAAATATTGATGCCGACGAGGGCCTGCGCCTTCTGGTGGACAGCGCCGGTGCGGGCAGGGACGACGCACGGCTTTCCGGGCTGATTCTCGATCTGCACAGTCAGATGCAAAGCAGGGCATTTCCGGAAAAATGGGCGTGCGAGGCGTTAAAAAAGCTGGACGTTTCCGGCGTTTCCGACGCGGGCCAGACCCCGTGGGGCGTCTATCTGTTGGAAGACGCATCCGCGGAGGCTTTCTATCGCGCCGAAGCACTGGACAAGGCTGTATCCATGATGCTCGGCGATGAAAATGCACCGTTATATAACGCCTATGCCGAGAGCTTTTCGGATTCGGCGCTGAGTTATCGGGATTTTGCCCGGGCTTGCGGCGAAGGATGGGACAAGGCAAAATCGCATTTGCCCATATCTTTTCCCAAGCTCAAACCCTTGAGAAACTTTGATAACGAAGAGCTGAAAGAGCGCGTCACGGATGTGCGAAAGCAGGCGCAGAAGGCCGCGGAAAAGCTCGAAAAGGACATGGCGGGACAGTCCGGCGCGCTGCTGCAGGGCATCACGGACAGCCGGCCGGCGTTGGAAGCGCTGACCCGACTGGTTTTCGCGCTCGACCGGGAGTTTTCTGCACGCAAGCGCCGCGCGGACGTATGTGATTTTGCGGACCTGGAGCACTTTTGCGTGAAGCTCATGGCCAATGAGGACGGCACGCCCACAGACCTGGCAGAAAACCTGTCAGAGCGTTTCGCTGAGGTGATGGTCGACGAGTACCAGGATGTGAACGCGGTGCAGGATCTCATCTTCCATTGCGTTTCAGACCATGGGAAGAAGCTGTTTCTCGTGGGCGACGTGAAACAGTCCATTTACCGCTTCCGGCTTGCCGAACCCGGAATTTTCAATGCCAGATGCGCCGAATTTGCGGTGTCGGACAAGGCGAAGCGTATTTTACTGCGGGAAAACTTCCGAAGCCGAAAATGCATCCTGGATGCGTCGAATTCTATTTTTGAAAAGATCATGTCCCCCGCTCTTGGAGACATTGAATACGGCCAGGAAGCACGGCTTATCGCCGGGGCGAGCTACCCAGACGAGGGGGAACTGAAACCGGAGTTGTGCGTTGTGCACCTGGAGTCGGACGATGATGAGGAAACGCCGGACAAGACCTTGGCCGAAGCGCGGTATGTAGCCTCGCGCATCCGCTCGATGGTGGATGCAGGCGTACGCATTACCGATGCAAACGGGCAACTGCGGCCCGTTGGTTATGGAGATATCGCGGTATTGCTGCGCGCACCCTCCACCTCGGGAGCAGCTTACCGCCGGGCAATGCTGGAAACGGGCGTGCCCGTCAATGCCCGCCAGGGCGGCGCATTTTTCGAACAGCCGGAGGTGCGGTTTGCCGTGTCGATGCTCGCGGCGGCGGACAATCCCCGGCAGGATGTGCCCCTCATCGCCGCCCTGCGAGGCGTCCCCTTCGGCTTTACACCGAACGAACTGACCGGCATCCGCGCCGCAGCGGCGGGCGACTTTTGGACAGCGCTGTGCGCCAAAGCCGAAACCGACAAAAAATGCGCGGATTTTGTAATCATTCTCAACGAGCTTCGGGATCTGGCTCGTGAGGAGCCGACGGACGGGCTGCTGCGCAGGTTGTATGAGCGCACAGGACTGATGGCTTTGTGCTGTGCCATGCCGGATGGACAGGGGCGGTGCGCAAACCTCATGCAGCTTTACGAATACGCCCAACGCTTTGAGCAGGACGGTTACCGCGGCCTGTTCCGCTTTGTAAGCTGGCTGCGCGAACTGTCGGAAAAGGGCGAGGAGCCGCCGGCGCGCAGTGCCGGCGGGGCGGTGCAGCTCATGAGCATCCACAAGTCCAAGGGGTTGGAATTTCCCGTGGTGTTTCTGGCGGACAACGCCCACGGCTGGGCCGGCCGGGACGCGCCGCCGGTACTTGCCCACGAGACCTTGGGCCTCGGCATGCGCATCACGGACGCGCAGCGGGGCGTGGACTGGCCGACGCTCCCGTGGCGGGCCATCCAGAAAAAGAAAAAACTTGAGGAGCTATCTGAACAGCTGCGGGTGCTGTATGTGGCCATGACCCGCGCCAAAGAGCGATTGATTATGACCTGCGGACTAAAAGATGCGGAAAGGCTGCTCACGCGCCTGGAGGCGGATAAATCCGTGCCCATCAGCCCCAGAGTGCTGGCAACGGCTTCGAATCCGGCGCAATGGCTGCTGCGAGCCGCCGTGTGCGACGGGGGAAGAACGATCGACCTGAAGGTCGTAAAAGCTTCAGAGGGCGTAATCGAGCAGACCGTTCAGGAAACGCCTGCCCATGCTGCGGACCCGGCGCTTACGGAAGCGCTGGCCGCAAAGCTGTCGTGGACGTATCCCTATGCCGGCGCGGTGGGGCTCCCCTCCAAGCTCACGGCCACGGAGGTCAAGGGGCTGGAAACGCCGTCAGACCCGGAGGCGATGGAGGCCGTCCCATCCAGGAAAAAGAAATTCCGTGCGCCAGATTTCGGTAAAGCGGACCGCCCGCTTTCCGGTTCGGATCGGGGTACCGCGGCGCACCTCGTGATGCAGCATATTGATTTTACCAAAACCGGGGATCGGGCAACGATAACGGCGGAGATCGAGCGCTTGCGGCAGCAACGTTTTTTGGAAGACCGGCAGGCAGATGCGGTCGACCCGGAGGACATTCTGTCCTTTTTCCGCTCAGATATCGGCCGGCGAACGCTGGCGGCGGACCATGTGATGCGGGAATTCCGCTTTTCTCTTCTTTGTCCTGCACGGCGGTGGTTTGAAGCCTCGCCGGAGGGAGAGCAAATACTTCTGCAGGGCGCGGTCGATCTGTGTATCGAGGAGCGCGGCGCGCTGACGGTCATCGACTTCAAAACCGATGCCGGGATTGAGCCGGAGCGCTATGCCGGTCAGCTCAGGACTTATGCCTATGCCATGGAGCGTATCACGGGCAAACCCGTGAACGGCGCCATTTTATGGTATCTTCGAAAAAGAGAGCAAAAAGAGCTTGCACTAGCGGAAAAGTTGTGATACCATATTTTTCGCGTCTTGTAACGGCGAGCAATTGCGTACTCAAGACAGCTTACGAATGAGGTGAACGATATGAAGGAAGGCATCCATCCCAAGTACTATCAGACCACGATCCGCTGTGCCTGCGGCAACGTGATCGAGACCGGCTCCACCCGCGAGAACATAACCGTTGAAATCTGCTCCAAGTGCCACCCGTTCTACACCGGCAAGCAGAAGCTCGTGGACACCAGCGGCCGTGTGGATAAGTTCAACAAAAAGTACGGCTTGGGCTGAAATAGCCAAAAAAGATAGCACCCCGCTCTTGGGAGCGGGGTGCTTTTACTATCTTTCGGAGGATCTATACCTGACCGGCCAGGACGTCGTCGAACTCTGTTTCAATGGATTTATCGACCTGTGTGCACAGGGAGACGGCCACGATAACAAGGCTCGAAACGATGAACGCGGGCAACAGGCAGTAAATGCCCCAGACGCCGCCGAGGGGATTGATGACAAGCTTCCAGAAGAAAACCATTGCGCCGCCGGAAAGCATGCCGGCAATGGCGCCGGGATAGGTGGTGCGCTTCCAGAACAGAGAGAACAGCATCAGAGGACCGAAAGCCGCGCCGAAACCGGCCCAGGCAAAGCTGGTGATGCTAAAAATGGTGCTGTTCTGGTTCCAGGCGATGACCATGGCGATGACCGTGATGCCCACCAGGGTGATACGGCTGCACCACATGACCTGCTTCTCCGTAGCGTTCTTCTTGAGGAGCCCCTGATAGATATTCTTGGAGAGGGCGGAAGCGGAAATGAGCAGATAGGAATCTGAGGAGGAAATGGACGCCGCCAAGATGCCCGCACATGCCAATCCCGCCAGGATGGGCGGCAGGAATGCGGTGGCGGTGTCGATGAAAATGTTCTCTGCCTGGGCGTTCGTCAGGTAATCGATACCGGGTACGCTGCGACCCACGATGCCGATGCAGATGGCGGCAACCATAGAAATAAGGCACCAGACGATGGCTACGCGGCGCGAACGGCCCAGTTCGCCTTCCGAGCGGATTCCCATAAACCGCAGCAGCACCTGGGGCATACCAAAATAGCCCAAGCCCCAGGCCAGGCAGGAACACACGGAAAGAAAGCTGTATTTTGAACCTGTGCCAAAGACGTTGACCTCCGTAGCCGAGGGGTCGGAAGTTGTGAACAAGGAGAAATAGCCATCAAAGCTCTTGGCGTTGGCAACGACTTTCGACAGACCGCCGGCGCTCACAGTGGAAAGTACCAGAATCAGTACCAGCGCGACAATCATCACCACGGCCTGCATGAAATCTGAGGCGCTTTCTGCGAGAAAGCCGCCCAGGAAAGTATAGACGAGCACAAATACCGCAGCAATAATCATCATGCCGCCGTAGGAAAAGCCGAAGAGATTCGCAAACAATTTGCCGCAGGCGGACATGCACTGTGCCGCATAAACCGAGAAGAAGATGAGAATAACGAGGCTGGAGATAGTCAGCAGCACCTTTTTCTTTTCGTGGAAACGGTTGGAAAAGAACTCAGGGATGGTTATGGCGTCTACCTTCACGCTATAGCGGCGAAGCCGTTTGGAGACGATGAGCCAGTTTAAGTATGTACCCAGCGCCAGACCGATGGCCGTCCAGCCTGCGTCCGCAAGGCCGGTCCAATACGCCAGACCGGGCAGGCCCATGAGCAGCCACCCGCTCATGTCCGACGCCTCGGCAGAGAAAGCCGCTACCCAAGGTCCAAGGCTGCGCCCGCCAAGAAAATAGGCCTCTGAATTCTTATTGGCACGTTTGGCAAAGTATATACCGATTCCGATGACCGCAGCCATATAGATGAACATGGCCAATAGATGCTGAAAATTTGCCTGTGTCATTCACTTGCCTCCATGATTTTGGGGATGTATAACATTCTATAGAACCGTTTGCGTTCGGGCAAGCCACGGCGGATCAAAAGGGACTTGATAACCGCAAGGTTTTGGGTATAGTATAAATATAATGAATGCAAAAAATATACCCATGAAAGAAACTCATATATGGATATAAAACGATACGAGATTTTATTAAAAGTAGTGGAGACGAGGAGCCTGACAATGGCTGCCGGAGAGCTGGGCTGCACCCAGTCTGGGGTGAGCCACGCTCTGTCGAGCCTAGAAGAAGAGCTTGGTTTTACACTACTGAAACGGTCGAGGGCAGGCGTGAAACTCACCGAGGAGGGCGAGCGCATACTGCCGGCAGTGAGGTCTCTTTTAAACGCGGCCGAGCAGCTGTCCCAAACGGCGGCAGGGCTGCGGGGGCTGGAATCCGGCACCGTGCGTATCGGCACTTTTACCAGCGTGGCTGTCCACTGGCTGCCGGGATGATCAAGGCTTTCCAGAAAGACTATCCCGGCGTGGAGTTCCGCATTATGTCCGGAGACTACCACGACGTGGAACAGTGGCTGGAAGAAGGCAGCGTGGATCTGAGCTTCGTGACGCTTCCCTGCGGTGTGCCCTGCCGGTACATCCCGCTGGTGGACGACCGTATCATGGCCGTAGTTCCGAAGGACCACCGATTTGCGGACCTGCCGCGTTTTCCCTTGGCCAAGGCCGGGGACGAGCCGTTTATCAGCCTGCTGGAGGCCTCGGATCAGGACCTGCGGCGGGCGCTGGATGCCGCGGACGTTGCGCCCAATATCGCCCTGCAGACCAAGGACGACTACGCCATCATCGCCATGGTGGAAAACGGCCTGGGCATCTCCATTATGCCGGAACTTCTTTTGAAAGGCAGAACAGACAATGTGAAGGTCATGGAGCTTGCTCCTCCGGCCAGCCGCACCATCGCCCTGGCAGTTCCGCGCGGGGGTGAACCGGGGCCAGCGACGTCCAAATTCATCGACTGCGCAGTATCTTGGATCAGGGGGCAGAGAACATGAGCAACTGGCTGATCGTCCGCGGGGCCGGAGACATTGCCACCGGCGTCATCGTGCGGCTGGTACGGTGTGGTTTTTGCGTGGTGGCGCTGGAGTCACCGCGCCCGTCGGCCATCCGGCGCACGGTATCTCTATGCGAAGCGGTATACGCCGGCGAGGCGCAGGTAGAGGGTATAACAGCCCGGCTTGTCTCGGCCCTGCCAAGTGAGTGGCCGGGATATGTGCCGGTACTAATCGATACTGACTGCCGTGTCTTGCAGAAGGCCGACCTAGCCGCCCTGGTAGACGCCATTTTAGCCAAGCGAAACCTTGGCACACGGATGGATATGGCGCCTGCTACGGTGGGCCTTGGTCCCGGCTTTACTGCCGGAGAGGATGTGCATGCCGTGGTGGAAACCATGCGCGGGCACGATCTGGGCCGCGTACTGTGGCAGGGATCTGCCCTGCCGAACACCGGGGTACCCGGAATGGTGGGTGGATATTCTGTTGAACGCGTTATACACGCCCCGGTGGAGGGGAAAGTACATATTCTACGGGATATCGGAAGCAAGGTGGAGAAAAACGAACTCCTTGCGACCATAGATAGAACGCCGGTGTGCGCAAAAATTCCAGGCGTCGTACGGGGTATGATCCGCGAGGGATACCAGGTGTTCCGGGGCATGAAGATGGCCGATGTGGATCCCCGGGAAAATGCCGACTGGCACAGTGTGTCCGACAAGGCACGGGCTGTCAGCGGAGGCGTTGTGGAGGCTCTGATGGCAATGGGGGTACGGCCGTGAAGTTTACCGATGCGTTGTTTGGGGACAAAATTCCCCGCTGTGCCGCCTTTGTGGGGGCCGGTGGCAAGACCACGGCGATTCGGACGCTTGCCTCGGAGCTGGCTAATACGGGCCGGAAGGTTGTGATTACAACTACCACGAAGATGCACCCGCCGGAGGATTTGACCATTTTCGCTCATACAGCGGAGAATATAAAACAGATATTGGACCGGACCGACATTGCGTGGGCTGGCGTATATTACAACGAATACAAAATGCAGGGCATCCCCGGCGCACTGCCGGCGCTGTGCGAAATGGCGGATTGTGTACTTATTGAGGCGGATGGGGCCAGAATGCATCCGCTCAAGATGATCAACCCCGCCTATGAGCCGCAGATCCCGCCGGAGGCCGACTGCACGGTGGCTGTGGCGGGGTTGGACAGCATCGGCCAGACCGTGGCGCAGGCCGTGCACAGATCAGAGCTTGCCTGTGTGGCCCTGGGCGTGGAGATGGAGCATGTCATAAAGCCTGGAGACGTCGCCCGTCTCCTGAAAATTTGCTATACGCCCAACATCGTTCTCCTAAACAAGGCCGACGACGCGCAAAAAAGAGCGGCCGCCGAAGCGGTCGCCCAGAACTTCCCGGATGTCCGGTGCGTCATTTGGAGCCTGCGCGAAAAAGCTGTATGAGTTCCGCCGCTATGCTAACGGCGATTTCTTCCGGGGTTTCGGCCCCAATGGCAAGTCCGATAGGGCTATAGAGCCGTGCGTCAATTTCTTCTTGGGACAGGCCGTCTGCCAGAAGCATCTGGCGGGCGGCCGCCGCTTTTTATTGGCTGGCCATGACGCCGATGTATGCCGCAGGGGTCTCCAAAGCGCGCCGGAGAAGCGCAAAGTCGTGTTTATGGCCGTGAGTCATGATGACGACAAAGTCCCTCTGCCCAGCGTCGATATCGGCGTCATCGAGCGCGTGCAGACGGCGTTCAGCGAGCGGAAAACGTTCTGCAGTGAGCAAACTTTCCCGGTCATCCGTCACGACGACCGGTATGCTAAGCAGCGACAGGCTGTCCGCCAACGCCTTGCCCACATGTCCCGCGCCGTAAATCAGCACGCGGGAGGGAGGTTTCATATGAAAAAGGAGGTCGCGGGCGTCCCCGGTTGAGAGAGGACGGAAGCAGACGGTTGCGGTTCCCCCGCAGACCATGCCAATGTCCTGCCCCTCGCGTCCGCCCAGGGAATAGGTTTTCTCGGTCCGCTTGGCCGGATAGAAGAACGCGCCGCGCCTCCGCCTGGGCTTGGTATTCCAGCTCGCCGCCGCCCACTGTACCGCTGAATACATCGTCGGCCGTCAGCAGCATGCGGGCGCCGGGACCGCGGGGCGTTGAACCGGATACGGAGATGATCTCCGCCAGCACCGCCCGTGCGCCGAGCTTTCCTTCAGAAAAGGCTTGCAGTTTTTGAAAAAGATCGTTCATTTATTTTATCTTCTAACAATTTTTAAATACATTAAAATTATAGTAAATTATTGACCCGAAGTCAAGAATCCATGTTGATCTTTCCACTGCCGATGAATTTTGGAGTCATCTATGTTCATCGTCAGAAATTATTGTCATCGTAATCATCCCTTGGTTCGGACAATATATCATAAGGAAATTGAATGTTCAAAAATTTACATGCGCTCCGTTTTCTTTGCGCTGAATAGTCTTTTTTTCATAGTGGAAGAACAGAGAGATTTTAGCGGCGTTAATCCTTGCGCCGTCGTCGCATACTGTATGCGCCGGCAAAAAGGGAAGGACGGATGAGATGGAAAAAAATGCATGGAAAAAGGTAAGGATAACGATTGTTACTTTTATTATATGCGCGGCGATGAGCGGCGCGGCGATGGCGGATAGCGAGGAGTTGATTCCCGTGGGAGCCGCAGTTGGTATACAGATGAAGATGGACGGCGTGATGGTGGTAGACGTAGCCGTGGTGGAGACGGATAAAGGCAGTATATGTCCTGCCGGCGACGCGGGTATCCTGCCCGGCGATGTGATCGTCATGGTGGGCGGCCATGAGACACACACTGCTTCGGACTTGACGGCTGCGGTGGCCGCGCTTCCGGACGGGCCTGCCAGCGTCACGGTAGAGCGGGGAAACAGAAACATTCAATTCACCGTGATACCTGCTCATGATCACAACGGCAGTCCGCGCCTTGGTCTGTGGTTACGGGACGGGGTAGCCGGTGTAGGCACTATTACTTTTATTGATCCAAAAACTGGGCGATTTGGTGCCCTTGGGCATGGCGTGAGCGACATACAAAACGGAATGTTGTTGCCCATGTCCGGCGGAAGTGTGTGCCGGGCGCAGATCGTGTCTGTAAAACCCGGAAAAGCAGGAACACCGGGTGAATTGTGCGGATGTTTCGACTCTTCCAATGTGATCGGCTCGATCGAAAACAACACGACCTGCGGAATCTTCGGGACGATGAAAATCCCTCTTTCAAATAATGCGACCATGCCTGTGGCGACCGATTCGGAGATTGTAACCGGCGCCGCTACGATTTTGGCAAATGTTTCGGGTGAAAACGTAGAATCCTTTAGTGTGGAAATTTCCCGGGCCATTTTGGGCGGCGGCGAGGGACGAAGCCTGCTGGTTCATATAACAGACCAAAAGCTGCTGAGCATAACAGGCGGTATTGTACAGGGTATGTCGGGCTGCCCCATCCTGCAAAACGGAAAACTGGTAGGCGCAGTGACACATGTGCTCGTATCTGATCCCACGAGAGGTTACGGTATTACGATCAGCCGTATGCTTGATGAACTGGCTATGGACATGGCGGCATAGCAGAGAAGTATGCGCAGGGAGGACAAAAAGTCTGTTCCCTGCGCATTTAGTCGCAAGAGGTGGAAAATGTGTGGAAAAGTCGAACGGCGTCGATTTATGTCAACAAAAAATCCAACTTTTGGCTCTGTTTTTGTTGCATTGGGCGGCAGGCTATGGTAAATTGTAAATGTTCACAAAAACGGTTGCGCGATAGAGAGATGCGCTTGTCCGCAAAATAATACTGGGAGGATACATTATGGAAACCAAGACGCGCATTCTCATAGCCGACTCGGGGGAAGATTTTCGACGGATGCTGGGCGAAGTCATCGGCGCGGAGGACGACATGGAAGTGGTTGGATTGGCCGGAGACGGCGCGGAGACCTTGGCTTTATCGGGCTCTCTGCGGCCGGATGTGCTGGTAACTGACCTGGTGCTGCCGAAGCTTGATGGACTGGGGTTGCTGTCTGCGCTGTCCGGAACACCCGGCGCACCGGCTGCCATCGTTCTTTCGGGATTTTTCAACGACCGGGTCGTGGCCGAATGCTCAGAAATGGGCGCTTATTATTTCATGCCGAAACCCTGCGATATCCCTGCACTTTTGACCCGCATACGCCAAGTGGCCGCCGCATCAAAGCGCACAGGCCAGCCTACCACAGGTGTTGCCATCACACCCGCGCGGGAGCCGAGTCTGGAAGCAGTCGTGACAGATGTTATCCATGAGATTGGCGTACCAGCTCACATCAAGGGCTATCAGTACCTACGAGAAGCCATCATCATCACCGTTCGAGATATGGATGCCATAAACGCTGTCACAAAAGTCCTTTATCCTGCCGTGGCCAAAAAATTCAGCACCACGCCCAGTCGTGTGGAACGTGCCATTCGACATGCCATTGAGGTGGCGTGGGACCGGGGCGACTTGGAGACTTTACAGAAATTCTTTGGCTATACTGTATCCAACATCAAGGGCAAGCCGACCAACTCCGAGTTTATTGCCATGATCGCTGACAGCCTGACTCTTAAGCGCAAGGGAAAAGGCGCATAAATGGGCGGCCGTCACAGCTGTCTGCACATAAAAAACCGTCTGCTTCGGCAGACGGTTTTTCTTTTAAAATTTTAACATATCGCTAAAATCATCTTCGGTTTTATCTTTCGGCGCAACATCGTTCTCGTCAGAAAACTCGTTCTCACCAATGTTGTCTTCACCGGCAGGGGCTTCGCCATTGGAGGTTTCTTTTTCCAAATAGAAGAGTTCGTCTTCAGGTAGCCCCGAACGGACAATTTCTTGATGGGCCAGACTCTCTGCGCGGCGGTGTTTTGCCTGCCGAATGGAGCGCAGATGGCGGATACGCTGGATGCGGTAAAAGCATACCAGAATCAGATACAATGCAAAAATAATGATAATAACGGTGATGAGGCTACGCACGATCGGCTGCTTAAAAACCTGGCGGAACTGGCTGTGCAGGTACTGGGTTTTGGACAGTTCCACCGTGGAAGTGGCCACAAGATAGGAAGTTCCGCACGCGGTTCCATCCTTGAGAACAGTGACCTCGCCCAGCCGGTCACCGGCATTGACGGGTGCATTCAGAGGCTTGCCGTCCCGCTCGTTATAGAAGACGTACTGGGTTTCCAGCGTGGATACGTCAAATCCATTGGGAAGGACCAGCGAAACAGCGGTTTCAGCACGGACACCCACCGCGTCGGAGGTACCCGCCGACACCGACAGCTGCTTGAGCGTGGCGGTGGAGGAAAGAACCTGCTGATAACTGTAATTTGCCCAGGCCCAGTCATACAGGGCGATCGTATCAGCATACTCGGTGCGCACCTTATCGGTCTCTTCTCCCCCGAGTACGACGCAGATCAGATTCATGTCGTTATTGGTGGCGCCGGATACCAGGCAGTGGCCTGCGGCGGTGTAGAAGCCGGTTTTGATGCCATAAGCGTTTTCATAGTGATAGTTGCTGTTGGGGTCGAGCAGGAGGTTCGTATTGGTCAGATTGCGGGCAGGATTGACATTGGTGGCAGGAACGGCGTAACTCTGCGTGCCACAGACTTTCATAAACAATTCGTGCTTTACGGCTTCCCGCGCAATGAGAGACAAATCATAAGCCGTGGTATAATGGGAGGAATCTTCCAGGCCGTTGCAGTTCGTGAAGTTTGTGCCTGTGCATCCCAGTTCCTTGGCGCGCTGGTTCATGAGATTTACAAGGAATTGATGGAGCCGGATATGTATTCCGCCAGAATGTTGCAAGCCTCGTTTGCGCTCGCCAGCATTGTGCAGTACAAAAGATCCGTTACCGTCATTTTCTCGCCCGGCTCGATGACGGGATTCGCATTGGAGCTGTCCTTATCCAGGTTGCACTGGCAGTCGTCATAGGCGGTCACAACGTCGTCCGCTTTGATATCGCCGCGCTCGATGGCCTCTACGGTCAGCAATGCCGTCATGATTTTAGTAGTGCTGGCGGGATAGGCGGTGTCATGAGATTTCTGCTCAAAAAGAACTTCGCCGGAGTCCGCATCGATCAAAACGGCGTCGCGGGAACTGATCTTCGGGGTGTCCGCCGCGTCCGCTTTTGCGGGTAGCAACGCTGCAAACAAGGTCAATATAAGAAGAACAGGGATAATCTTGAATTTTTTCATGTCATTCTCCGGATAAATATGATATGATATGTGTATCCGTATCATCAGAATGGTTTTTCAAGAATTCATTATATGAAAATTTGGACGGAAAAGCAACAAATTTTTGTAAACAGAGCCGTGGGGCGTTCAAGGCTGCGCCGGATTGAATGGATCGCAGTGGTTGCCGCGGCAGTGATGACTGTTGTGACGGCGGCCCGCTGTGCCGAGGAAAACGCACAACAGCCGTCGTTTTCCCTGCAGACGGTGGAACAGGCGCCCGCGGCAAGCGAAAAGCTGAATCTGAATACCGCAACGGAGGCGGAGCTGGAAGATTTGCCCGACATCGGGCCTGCACTGGCAGAGCGTATCATCGCCTGGCGGGAGGAAAATGGCGCTTTTACCAGCGAGGAAGACGTATTGGACGTTGACGGCATCGGACCGAGTATCTGGAAATCCATAGAGCCGTTTGTGACATATTGAACGACGAATCATTCCGACGGGCCGAGGGAGAATAAGTATGAAAATTCTGGTGGTGGATGACGAAGAACTGCTTGTCAAAGGAATCAAGTTCAATCTTGAAAATGAAGGCTACGAGGTAGATGCCTGCTATGACGGCGAGACCGCCGTGACGATGGCACGCACAGGCGACTATTGCCTCATTATTCTGGACCTGATGATGCCGAAACTGGATGGGCTGGGAGCCTGTATGCAGATTCGGGAGTTTTCCTCCGTGGCGATCATTATGCTGACGGCCAAAAGCGAAGATACGGACAAGCTCATTGGCTTCGAGTACGGCGCGGACGACTATATCACAAAGCCCTTCAACATTCTGGAACTGAAAGCCCGGATACGCGCCCTGTTGAGGCGCTCGAACCTGCAGGGCGGAACGGATGCCTCCGGCCGAATCACCCGCGGGCGCATTTCAATCGATACAGAGCGGCGCTCTGCGAAAGTGAATGACAAGCCTGTGGAACTGACCGTGAAGGAATTTGACCTAGTGGAACTCCTGATGCGCAACCCCGGTAAAGTCTATTCGCGAGAAAACCTGCTGGACCTGGTGTGGGGGTTCGAGTATCAGGGCGATATCCGTACCGTGGACGTGCACATCCGCCGACTGCGTGAGAAATTGGAGCGCAATCCGGCAGAACCCGAATGCATCATCACCAAGTGGGGCGTGGGCTATTATTTCAAAGATTGAGGAAAGAAGAAAACGTAATATCATTTCCGTCCGTTTTAAGCTGGCGGCGACTTTCTTGGTACTGGGCGCCATCCTGCTGGGGCTTTTGAACACCTACCCCATCATGGTATCCCGAGATCTCGCCGCGGCCTCCAAACAGAGCGCTATGAAAAGCCAGGCCTCCGTGATGACCAATTCCCTATCCGCGCTGGAGGTGCTTACCGGTGACGCCGTCAAGCAGGTCATGGAATTGATTGATGTGATGCCCTTGACACGCATCATCGTCACGGATCCGTCCGGCCTGATTCTCTACGACACGTCCGAGGAGGACAGCGCTGTGGGACGATATGCGCTCTTGAAAGAGATCAATGTTGCGCTGAGCGGTAAAACGGTGTTTTATTGCCTGTATTCCGGCGGAGCGTTCATGAGCCGGGAGGCCATGCCTGTGTTGTCCGGCGGAAAAATCACTGGCGCCGTATACCTGTATGAGTATGATGCGCAGCAAGGAGAAATCATCAGCGGGCTTCAGAGAAACCTGCGCAGCATTTCCTTCGCTGTGGCCGGTGCGGGCCTCGTGCTGATCTTTGTTTTCTCCACCACGCTTACCAGGCGCATCAAGCGTCTGTCGGCAGCGGTGCGCGTAGTGCGCAGCGGCGACTACGGTTACCGGCTTGAGGTCAGAGGCACGGACGAATTGGCGGAGCTGTCGGACGAATTTAACATTCTCACCGGGCGCCTGGAATCCACAGAGGAAGCGCGGCGTCGTTTTGTGTCCGATGCCTCTCACGAGCTGCGTACGCCTTTGGCGGCTATTCGGCTGCTGTCGGATTCCATCACCCAGTCCGACCAGATGGATGAGAACACGATGCGTGAATTTGCCAGGGACATCGGAAGCGAGGCCGAACGACTCCAGCGTACCACCGAAAAATTGATGAACCTTACGAAACTCGATTCCGGCGCTACCGCAGCTAATAAAGAGCCGGCCGATATCAAATCCGTGGCGCAGCGCACCTTGCACCTGCTGGAACCGCTGGCCGCAGAACAAAATGTCACGATTGAGACGGAACTTGCAGATGGCTGCATAGTGATGGCCTCGGCGGATGATCTTTACCAGATCATCTTTAACCTTGTGGAAAACGGCATCAAATACAACCTGCCCGGCGGTACCGTAAGCCTGCACTTGGAATCAGACGGTGACTTGACACATCTAACGGTGGACGATACGGGAATCGGCATTCCGGAGGAAGACCTGAAAAACATTTTTGAGCGTTTTTACCGAGTGGACAAAGCCCGCAGCCGGGCTTCCGGCGGAAGCGGCCTGGGGCTGTCCATTGTCCATGCCGCCGTTCTTGCAAACTCCGGCACGGTGGAAGCAACGCGCCGGGAACAGGGCGGCACCCGCTTCACCGTGGTATTCCCGCTGTATAAGCGAAAGGGGACGCAGACATGAAAAAGCGTGTTTGTGTTCTGTTCGCGGGACTGTGCTTTCTTTTGAGCGGCTGCGTGTTGTCTTCCGTGAGAAAGGGCGAGACGGAAGCCGATGCCATGACCATATACCGGGTGTCTGCATCGGATGACTCTATGAGCGCCGGCCTCATCGAGCCACAGCAGGTTGCACTGCATTCCGGCATGAAAGCCGGCGTGGAGGCGGCGCTTTCTCTGTTCGCCTCCGGCACCGGCAACGAGACGCTTCATTCCGCCCTGCCGAATGGCGTGCAGGTGGAGAGCTGGGCGCTGGACAATGGTGTCGTGACGCTGACGCTGTCTGACTCCTTTCTGAATCTCAGCCAGATGGACAAGACCGTCACCTCTTTCTGCGCGGCGCTGACCCTCTGTCAGCTTGACGAAGTAGATGCCGTGACGGTGGTATCCGGCGGCGAGGTGTTGTTTCAGGGCATCGTCCCGGAGGATGCTCTGCTGAAAGACACGGACACCGACCCTTACACCAAGCAGTTGCGTCTGTACTTCGCGGATGAAAACGGGCGATATCTGGTGAGCGAATACCACAGTCTGACCGTGGACGAGGATACGGCTCTGGAGCGCTACGTCATGGAAGAACTGCTGCGTGGACCCAACAGCGCGGACCTGAGAAACACCATTCCTGCGGGGACGGAGCTTTTGGGATGTTCAACTGCAGACGGCGTGTGCACAATAAACTTATCCGGGGCCTTTTTGTCCGGCAAACCGGACAGCGCCTTAGGAGAGAGGCTGACGCTCTATTCCATTGTGGATTCCCTCACGGCGCTTTCGACCGTCGACAGCGTGGTTATCCAGGTTGACGGGAAAAGCATCAGCCAGTATGTCTGGCGAGACCTTTCCGGCGCACTGAACCGTTGCGAGGCCGCCATCGGTCCCGTCTTTGCTGCTAAGGGGGAAATGGACGCCAATCTGTACATGGCATTGCCGGGCTTGAAAAAGCTAGCGGCTATGCCATATATAGTGGAATTGGGCGATTATCCGACGCAGCCCGAGGCCGTTCTGGCGGCGTTGCTGGAGGCGCACGAGCCAGGTTATCCCCCGCTGTTTTCGGGAACTGACTCCTTGATAAGCGTGCGGGAGGAGGGACATCTGTGCACGGTGGATGTGACAGACAACTTTTTCACCTCCATGGACGACGAGACGGAACGGCTTGCCGCAGTGCACAGCGTGGCGGCCACCCTGTGCGGTCTGGATGAAATCCAATCCGTACGCTTCACCATTCGTGGAAGCAGCGCTGTGTGTAACGGTGTGGATTATTCCGGTCCGTGGACGAAAGATACAAGTACAATTGTAAAATGAGGCGATTATTAAAATGTCAAATGTAAAGAAAATTCAAGAACACATGGGACGGTTGGATGCCCTGCTTTTGACCGACCCTATCAGCATCCGGTATGCCTCCGGGTTTTATATCACCGACGGCGCGGCGCTGATCGCCAAGGACAAGGCCTGGCTTATTACGGACTTCCGCTATGCGGAAGCTGCTGGGAAAGCCGTGAAGGATATGGAAATTTTGTCCGCCAACTCCGGCACGCCGCTAAAATCACTGATGAGCCATATTCTTGCGAAAAACACATGGGAAAATATCGGCGCCGAAGCAGTACGCATGACCGTCGGAAGCTGGACAACCTTGGAAAAGGATTTGGGCGTTCACTTTGTCGACGACGGAAACATCGTAGGCGGGCTGCGCGCCGGCAAGGAAGAATGGGAGCTTACGTCCATGATCGCCGCCCAGCGCGTCGCGGAAAAAGCCCTGAGCGAAGTGTTGGGCATTCTGAAGCCAGGGATGACCGAAAAGGCTGTGGCTGCGGAGCTGGTATATCGCATGTATAAATACGGCGGTGAAGCCAATTCCTTCGATCCCATCGTGGTGACCGGACACAAGACCAGCCTGCCCCACGGCGTGCCGGGCGAGGATATCATCGCCGACGGAGACTTTGTCACCATGGATTTCGGCACCATGGTAAACGGTTACTGCTCCGATATGACCCGTACCGTGGCCGTGGGTCATGCTACGGAAGAAATGAAAAAAATTTACGGTATTGTGCTGCAGGCGCAGCAGGCCGGCATAGGCGCCGCAAAGCCCGGCGTTCCCGGCCGGGATATCGACGCTGCCGCCCGCAAAGTCATCGCGGAAGCCGGCTACGGGCCGTATTTCGGCCATAGTTTCGGACACTCTTTGGGATTAGAAATCCACGAGGCGCCCAACGCCTCTCCCTCCTGCCCGACCCCCATGCCGGAGGGCGCCGTTATCTCCGCCGAGCCCGGCATTTACATCCCCGGCAAGTTCGGCGTACGCATCGAAGATGTGCTCTGGCTTCGCAGCATTGGGACGGAAAATATTACAAAAGCCCCAAAAGAGTTGATAATCCTATAAAAAAATCTTGCCAAAGACATATTTTTATTGTAATATAAACTTTCTGTAAAGAAGACTCGACTGGAGGATATAATATGATTTCAGCAGGTGAATTTCGTAACGGCGTTACCTTTGAAATGGATGGACAGGTCATGCAGGTTCTCGAGTTCCAGCATGTCAAGCCCGGCAAAGGATCTCCGTTTGTGCGCACCAAGATAAAAAACGTCATCACGGGTGCCGTCATTGAGACTAGTTTCAATCCAACCGCGAAGTTTGAAAGCGCTTATGTTGAGCGCAAAAATATGGAGTTTAGCTACTCCGACGGCGATCTGCACTATTTTATGGATCCCGAGACCTACGAGCTTGTCCCGATCGACAAAAACGAGCTGTCTGATGGTTTCCGTTTCGTAAAGGAAAATATGGAGTGCACCGTGTACTCCTACAAGGGCAAGGTTTTTAACGTAGAAGCACCTACCTTTGTGGAACTGGAAGTTACCGAGACCGATCCGGGTTTTGCCGGCAACACCGCCACCAACGTGACCAAGCCAGCAACCCTCGAGACCGGCACGGAGATCAAAGTTCCGCTATTCATTAACCCCGGTGACAAAATCAGGATCGACACCCGCACCGGTGAATACCTGGAGCGCGCCAAGGGCTGAGGCAGCTCTACGCTCCGATTTAAAAATACTGAAGGAGGCTATGTCATGACCACATCCGAAAAAGTCGCGTATCTAAAAGGGCTCGTGGAAGGCTTCGGCATCGACGGGGCGACCAAGGAGGGAAAGATTCTCTCCAACATTCTGGACATTCTGGAAGACCTGGCGCTGGACGTGGAGGACATGGGGGCCAACGTCGCAGAGATGGAGGAAGGACTCGACGTCGTCAGCGAAGACTTGGAAGACGTCGAGGACATCGTCTATGACGATGAGGACGAAGATGAAGACGAAGACGACGATGAGGACGAAGATGAAGACGGAGACGACGAGAACGAGGATGAGTCTGTGTTCTATGAAGTCGAGTGCCCCAACTGCGGCGAAACCGTAACCTTCGACGAAGACGTGCTGAATAACGGCAGCATGAAATGCCCCGCCTGTGGCGAAACATTGGAGTTCAACACCAAAGAACTGGACGAGAGCAAAAGCGAAGGCAAGAACGAAGAATAAGATTTAAATGATATAAAGAAAGAAGAGCAGGCATGCCTGCTCTTCTTTCTTTATATCGTCCGCTTAATATACAGTTCACGGTATCTGACTTTAACTTTTTGTCATCTTTACCAAAGGCTTAAAAAGCTGATAGATCGTATACCCTATAATTCCGCCGATCGTGTTCGTTACCAAATCCGTTATATCCGATAACCTGGAACCATTGATCAACGGCTGAGTCATTTCGATCCCCAAGCTGAACAAAAACGTCCATAATGCGCAACTCCACAGTTTTTGCTTTTTCATAATCGGCAGCAAAAAGCCGAAAGGAATCATCATAATCACATTGAGAATAATTTGACGTACCGCATCGCCTCTGCCGCAAAGGTAATCGTCGAACGGATGCATGTTCATTGGCACATAAGGATGATTCAAAACAAATGGAATCGATGCAATAATAGGCATAAGAGTAAAGTACAGCACAAAAGATATATATACATACATTAAGGTGTTTATAAGCAGCTTATCCTTCCCGCCGCTTTTCCACTTTCTAAAAAAGAAAATGTAATAGATTCCTCCCAATGCCGCAAAGTCTATCGAACTCTTTATGCCGCTGCCCATAAAAACTCCTTCGCCGCCATAGTAAATGTACGAATCACACTTACGTTGTAAGTGGTTACCTAGGAGCAGGAAAAACTACATGTATGGTAGCACTAGCTGATTATATCAATAAAAACAAAGGCAAAGCAAGCGTTATTACCAATGATCTGGATGCCAAAGATCTTGTCGATATTTCAGCGTAGTCAGGAATTGACCGGCAGTACGCGGACCTGACTTTATTATCCCCCTATTTGGAACATATTCCGTGTGCTTTCACTTTTCGTGCGCTCATTCAAATAATGGCGCAGAGGTTTATTCGCGATTGCTGAGGCGATGCGTTCTTTTATCACCTCAGGGGGCAGACCTTTCAGTTCAATCTCCTCGGACGAATGAAGGCAGGTTTTCAGCTTTCCGTCCGCCGTAACCCTGATTCTGTTGCACTGCTGACAAAACGGCTGGCTCATGGGATTGATCAGCCCTACCCTGCCCTTATAACCGGGTACGCGGTAAAGCTTTTCAACAGCCGCTTCCTGATTGAATATAGGCTCAAGCCTGGGTTCCCGCTCCAGGACCCGCGACGCATGGATAAAGCATTCGCTATCCCATCCGGCGCATTCACCGATGGGCATCAGTTCAATAAAACGCACGTCGATTTCTTCACTGCGGGTCATCTCCACAAAATCGCCGATTTCATTATCGTTAAAGCCACCGATCAGCACGATGTTGATTTTCAGGGGCAGTAAGCCCGCTTCTCTGGCTGCCTGTATTCCTCTGAAAACATCGGAAAGCTCTCCGTTGCGCGTAATCTGTTTATATTTGACAGGGTCAAGGGTATCCAGACTGATATTGACTCTGGATACGCCTGCCTTTTTCAGGTCCTTCGCCATATCGCCAAGCAATATGCCGTTTGTGGTAAGGCAGATTTCTTTCAGACTATCGATCGCACCGATTTTTCTGCAAATCTCCAGAATCCCGTTTCGCACGAGCGGCTCCCCGCCCGTGATACGGACCTTGTCGATCCCAAGCTCGGCCGCCGCGCGCACGATGGATTCGATTTCTTCAACGGAAAGAATATCCGAGTGCTGTTTTTTTACAACGCCGTTATCGGGCATACAATATCTGCAGCGCAGATTGCACAGATCGGTTACCGAGATCCGCAGATAATTGATTGTTCTGTTAAAGGCATCTTTCATAATTATTTATCGCCACCCCAACAAAAATCTCCGCTCTTGCCTCCGGACTTTTCGACCAGATGGATATCCGTCAACTTCATTTGTTTGTCGATAGCCTTGCACATATCGTAGATCGTCAGAAGAGCAATCGAAACACCGGTCAGCGCTTCCATTTCCACTCCTGTCTTTCCATCGACCTTTACGGTACAAACTGCGGTAATGACCTGATTGATCTTATCGATCTCAAAGTCTATTCCGCACTTGCTGATGCTGAGCGGGTGGCACATCGGAATCAATGAGGAAGTCCCTTTCGCCCCGAGAATCCCGGCTACTGCTGCCACACCCAAAACGTCGCCTTTTTTCACCGTATGACCAACTATGGCCGCGATGATTTCAGCGCTGACCTGAATGCTGCCTTTGGCCACAGCCGTCCTCGATGTAACAGGCTTCTCGGACACATCCACCATTACGGCATTCCCATTGCTGTCAAAGTGGGTAAATTCACCCATGGCATAAGTCCCTCACTTTACTTTATTCCGTCTCCATGGACGGGAAAATCGTTCAGAACGATACAGCGTTTGCCAGCAACGGCACCACCTGCTTTTTTCTGGAAACCACGCCCCGCAGATATACGCCGCCTTCGTCTGGTTCTACGCCAAATGCTTTCCTGATTAATTCGCCGTTGTCTCCTGCAAACAATAAATAAGATCCTTCGTTTACAACGTCGGTCATCATGAGAAGCAAAAGCCTGTAATTATTGCCGCTAAGGTAATCGTTCATATATTCAAGAAGGCTGTTTTTCAATTCAAGCAAATTTTTCAGATCGAGCGAGCTGATTTGCCCGATTCCAATTTTGTTTTTGTTGATGACATAATCTTTAAAATCGTTTTTAAGGATTTCCTGCGGACTCATCCCATCCAGCGCCGAACCTGCCCGGAACATCTTTGTTGCAAATTCATCTATATCAATCTCGGCAATCTTTGCAAGCTTTGACGCCACAGCGGTATCGGCATACGTGCTGGTGGGAGATTTGAATTTTACGGTATCCGATAAGATCGCCGCGCACAAAATACCGGCTATTTCTTTTGACGGTTTAATCCCGTTTTCAAAATACATGTTGGCAATAAGCGTGGATGTGCTTCCCACAATTTCATTCCGCATAAACACCGGGTAACCCGTCTGGATATCGCCAAGTCTGTGATGGTCGATGATCTCCAGAATCTCTGCCTGCTCGATTCCGTCTATGGTCTGGGCTTTTTCATTGTGGTCGAGCAAAATGATTTTCTTTCTTTTCTGGGAGATCAAATGATACCGCGACACAAAACCCTTGACGCAGCCGTTATCGTCTAAAACCGGATAACTCCGGTATCTTGTTTGCAGCATTCGGTCTTTAATGGAATCCACATAATCGTCAATATGAAAACAAATCAAATCTTTCTGGGTCATGACAAGACCGACAGAGATACTCTGGCTGATCAGCCTTGCCGCCATAAACGTATCATAGCCGGTTCCCATTACGATACATTTGTTCTTCTTCGCCTGCTCCAACACATCTGCGTCAATCTTTCCGCCGCAGGTAATAATGATACAGCCCACGCCGATCTCAGCCGCCTTGGACTGGGCGTCCTTCCTGTCGCCGACTAAGACAATGTCTCCCTTTTCAACAAAAGGTTCCATGCTGCCCGGTTCCATTGCCGCGACGACTACCTTCCCGGTTGAGCAGAAGTCGTCGTTGCATCCATAAATGAGCTTCGCTTTGAGGGTATCAATAATATTTTGAAGACTTGTTTTTCCCGAAGACAGAGCATTGCTGTCAACCGCATTCATATAGCTCGCCGTTATATCGGAAAGAGTGATAATTCCCAGCAGCTTTCCGTCTCCGTTCGCAACCGGCAATACCTTTACGTTGTTTTTCTGCATAATGTTCCATGCGGTTTTAATTGAAATATCAGCGGCTACGGGGCTGATTTCATCGATGTTCAGGTCACAGACCTGGGTCTTTACCGAGTAAAGATAATCGGGAACCTCCGTTTTGAAGTATTTCAATACAAATTCTGTTTCCCGGTTGATTTCTCCGATTCTGACTGGTACCGCCGATATTGCAAGTCGCTTTTTTAGTTCTGCATAGGCGATCGACGCGCATATCGAGTCTGTATCCGGATTTTTGTGTCCGGTAATGTATATAAGCTCAGACATTGCGCTTGACCTCCTAATTCTTGCAATTTATCATCCGCGGTTTCTATATGCGATGCTGCAGGCGCCTTCGCCTGTGACCATACACGGCCCGGCTGGATTTGCAGGGGTACATTCTTTGCCGAAATTGGGACAAAGCATCGGCTTCATGCCCTTCAGGACCTCTCCGCACATGCAGGTCTGCCCGTCTTTCTTGTTCATTTCAGGCATTTTTAACCCAAATTTAGCCTCAGCGTCAAATCTGCTGTATTTGTCGTTCAACATTAGGCGGGATTTCGGCAGGACGCCTACTCCTCTCCAGTTTGCATCTTTCAGAGTAAACGTTTCCTCGATCAAATTTTGAGCCAGTATATTGCCCTTTTCCTTCACTACATTTTCGTACTGATTGATTGCGGAACGCTCCTCTTTCCCATGCTGAGCCATTGCCTGGAGAATAGCCTGAAGGATATCTGCCGGCTCAAAGCCGCTTATCACGCACGGTATCCCGTATTTTTTAACGAGCCTGTCAAAGGGGCCTGTCCCTATTACCATCGCCACATGCCCGGGACAAAGCAAGATATCTATTTGTGAATTATAAATTACATATTCCATTGCCGGAGGAGTAATTCGATGTGACGAAATGATGGAGAAATTCTCCGTATTCCCGGCTTCCTGCACGACGGCGGCCGTGCCGGGGGCGGTAGTTTCAAAGCCGACCGCAAAATGTACCACTTCCGATTTCGTCGTCTTCGCCAGATCAAGAGCCTGTGAAATATCGTAAACCATTCTGACGTCGACGCCTTTGAGCCTCAAGTTCTCCAGAGAGCCCCACCTTGTCGGCACTCTCAAAAGATCCCCGAAGGTAGTAAAAATTATATTTTCTTTTTTCGCCAGCTCAAGGCCCATGGCGATTTCTTCTTCGGGGGTAACGCAGACCGGGCAGCCGGGGCCGCTTAAAAGGCGGATATTGGGAGGTAAAAGGTCGCGCAGGGAATACTGCACGATCGTATTTTCATGAGTGCCGCAGAAGTTCATGATTTTCAATTCGCGCTCATGAAGCCTTTTATTTTCTTTTTCTATCGCGTCAAGGAGCTGCCTGGCATAGGCGTCCGTCGCAACCACGTCGCGGTAGATCTTTTTCGGGTCTTTTACGATTTCGGTCGCAAAACCCGCATGGACCACCACGGTATCGCCTATTTTGACTTTAGGAAGCAACGTAACCGAAACCTCTTTCAGCGCCCCCCTGAAGCTGACTACCGCATCTTTTCCATTCAGCTCTGTAACCTGACCAAAAGCCGCGACGCACATCGTTATCACCTCCCTGAAATCGGCGGTTCATTTTACTCAACTTCCAAGCTGTCAATATACAATTCATTTCCGGAAATGATTTTCATGCTTTTATTGCCGCAGATAGGACATTCGGAAAACGGAATCTTCGTTTCATATTCATGACCGCATACCCGGCACCTCACCTTTACCGGAATGCGCTGAATCGCCAGTTCCGCGCCTTCCAACGGTGTTGCCTCAACATACATCTCAAAGCAGAGTTTCATGGTCATGTCTTCGACCCCGGTCAATTCGCCCACAACAAGCCTGACCTGCGTCACCCGTTTTACATCATGCTCCTTGATCTGCTCATTGATTACGTCGCAAATGCTTCTTACCATAGCCAGTTCATGCAAGAGCGGTACCTCTTTTCACGAAAAGCCCATGGTTTATCTTTCCGTACAGGAAATGCACGGGTCCACGCTGCCTACGATTACAGGGATATCCGCAATCTTGCTCCCGGGCATCATGACGCTCAGGGCTCCCCAGTTCGGGTACGTAGGGACTCTCCATTTAATGCGCTCCGGAATCGACGTGCCGTTTGTGCGTGCGTAATAGATCAGTTCGCCCCTGGGGGCTTCCGATTTCGCAATCGCTTCGCCGGCAGGGATATCGGGCATAGCATCCAAAGAGGTAGGGCCGTCGGGCATCTTCTCTAACAGCTGCTCAATAAGACGGATCGATTCTGCAACTTCCCCAAGTCTGACCAAAAGCCTCGAAAACGCATCGCCGTTTTTCTCCGTCACTGCATTTACCGTTATTTTGTCATAAGCTGCGTAAGGGTTGTCCACCCGCACGTCATATGCGATGCCGGAACCTCTCGCCACCGGCCCGACCACGCCGTATTCAACGGCTTTATCTTCCGAAAGGACCCCGACGCCCTCGGTACGGCGGCGGATGGATGCGTTGGACTTGATGATTTTCGTTAATTCTTCCAGCGGTTTTTTCAGGTTGTTCAGGGTCGTAAGGATATATTTTTCCTGTTCATTGGAAATATCATATCTTACTCCGCCTATCGTATTGACGGACAAGTTCATCCTGTTTCCGAAAACGGACTCTTTAAGATCCTGCATGGTCTCCCTGAGTTCCATCGCGTGCATGAAAAGGGAGTCGAAGCCGATGATGTGCGGAAGGATGCCGATATTGAATAAATGTGATGAAATACGCTTGATCTCATCGGCAATCGCTCTTAAATATTCGGCCCTTTCGGGGATCTCAATTCCTGCAAGCTTTTCAATCGCCATACAATAGGTGAAGGGGTGATTGTTGGAGCAGAGCGAACAGACTCTCTCCGTAAGCGTAAGGTTCTGATAGAAGTTCCTTTGCATTGCAAGAAATTCGATTCCGCGGTGGGAATGGCCGGCATTGATTTCAACGCCGACAACCGTTTCGCCTTCAACCTGAAGCTTAAAATAGATAGGTTCTTCCAATACCACATGGATCGGGCCGACGGGCATACTATAACTACTCATCGGGATTCGCCTCCTTTGTGTTGGACCTCATGATTTTTTCCCATAAAGTGTTGGTGCTGGCACCGTTCAATGCTTCGGACAGAGGTATCATCGTATGGTCTGTCATGTGAATGCCTTTCTCCAGAAACAGCCTCTTGGGATTTGGGTGGCCCTGCAACTTAACATTGAAAAGCTCCTGCATTTCCCTCTCATGCCAATCTGCGCTGATCAGCACCGGCGTGATCGATTTCACTGTTCTTTGGTTGTCCGGCAGGGTAATACATGCGGTTAAATTTATCCCTTCAAAATAGAAGTGATAATTGATAACCACTTTGACCGTTTTTTCAGCAGCGGGTGCATTTTCCGGCGCATCATCCGGTGTATCGCCGAGTGCATAGTCGGCCAAAGCGGACGGGGTGTTCAGCGGCGATATCGTCATGACCCTGCCTTTAAATCCGGCCACAACTTCCGCAACCGGATAAATATCATCCGGGTCATCCAGCTTACACCAGCCGCATACAACACCTTTTCGGTCAACATCCCAACGCAAGTCAAATTTTTTCCCCAATTTCCGGGTCATTTGACTGCCGAACTCATTCATTGCTTCTTCTTTCATGGTTTGGGCGCTCCACCTTCCCACAGGGTTTTCCTGCGGCATTTGGGACACATTTTGCTCAGGCCTTTCACGTCGCCTTCCTTGCCGTATATTTTTTCAACCAATGTCGGCGAAAGCGGTACGATAGGCTCTCCGCAGCGGATACATTTTTGTTTCATAACAAAAGTCTTTTCACAAAAGTTGTATTTATCCTCCTGCAAGTGCGCCGTGTGGTAGTTATTTGTCAAATGAATCGCTTTCATGGGGCAATAATATTCACACAGGCCGCAAAATGTACAGGAATTGTGCCAAACCACAAAATCAATTCCTTTTTTATCCTCGGATTCCTGGATCTTGATCGCGCCGCCTGCGCAGACATATTCGCACAGATGGCAGGCCACGCAAGCTTCCGGATTATGTTTAATTTTGCCCCTCAGCTTTTCCGGCGCAGGCGAATCTTCAAAGGGATATTTGATCGTAGACGGGCCTTGCGCCAGATTCCGAAGAATAACTTTAAAAAACGTAGCCATGAATATCCCCCCTTAGAATTTCTTTCTCCAAATTTCGATTGCCATTGCAATTCCGTCGATAATCGCCTGGGGCCGCGGGGGGCACCCCGGGACGTTTACATCCACCGGAATATACGCGTCCAGCTGATTCTGAACGGAATAGCTTTCCCGGAAAACCCCGCCTGAAATCGGGCATATGCCGACCGCTACAACAACTTTCGGCTCCGGGATCTCGTTATATACACGTAGGACCTTATCTTTTACAACGGCCGTAACCGGCCCTGAAATCAGCACAATGTCCGCGTGCTTCGGGCTTCCGCAGTACCGGCATCCAAGGCGCTCGACATCGTACCGGGGAATCAGGGCGGTCGTTGCCATTTCCACATCGCATCCGTTGCAGGAACCGGCATTGATTCTGTAAATCCAGGGAGACATTTTTACAATTTTCTGAAGCAATTCTGCCATATGTTTTTCCTCCCTCAAGCCTATATTCTGATGGAAAGCAGTGTAAACACCAAGCTGATCAACGCCAAAGCGGTCGGAACCAACAGGTAAAATTTATATGCCTGATCCAGACGCATCCTGGCTCTTGTAGCCCGAACAAAGGTAACGGTAAAGAACATTACGACAATGCATTTCAGGATGAACCACAGCAGATTTACAAGCCATAAGCTTCCGATTCCCGACGGGAAAACAGCGCGACGGCCAGAGCGGACAGTACCAACATCTTCAAACCGCCGGTCAGCTTAAACATCGCAAGGCCCTTTCCGGAATATTCAAGCAGAGGGCCCTCGGTAATCTCCGTTTCCGCTTCCGGGATATCAAAAGGCACCACGCCGAGCGTTCCGGGTATGCAGCACAAAAATGCTAGGAAAGCGGGAAGCATCGGCAGATCGAAAAGCAATGCGCCTTTGCTCAGTTGAAAATTCACGATTCCGCTCAGCGAGAAAGTTGCTGTTTGGCCCATGGCCATCCCGACTCTCATCCCGACCGCCAGAAAGGCGATCAGAAGCGGGATCTCATACGCCAGCACCATGGTGACTTCTCTGGAAAGTCCTACGGAGCTGTACGGCGACCCGGAGGCCGACGCCCCGATGATCAGCGCAAGCGCCGGTGTTGACAGCAGATACAGAATTACCAGAAGGTCGCCGGACTGATAAAGGCCGGAATATATTCCCGCTACGGGAATGACGGCAATCGCCGCGAGCATACCCGCAAAGCCAAGCAGCGGAGCAGCCCTGAAAGCAATATAGTTGGCGGTCTTTGGTATCAGTGTTTCCTTCTGTGAAAGCTTTATGATATCGAGATACGGCTGGTAAACGGGAGGGCCCACACGCCTCTGCATGCGCGCGTATATTTTGCGGTCGACCCCGGTAAGGAACAGCCCTAACAGAATCGCGAAAAGGCCGCCGGGAAAAACCATAATATTGAAAAGAAGTCCTGCGATATTCATTTTTCCTCCGCCTCCTCGCCGTCACCAAATATGGGTACGATAGCTTTGTGCAGCTTTTTCACCAGTTTTACAGGAGTTTCAAACAGATTCTGTGAGGATACATTAACTTTATCTGAATCCAGGTCAGTCACTCCGCAGGTATAGGCATCGGTATATCTTATCTTTTTGTTTCCGGAAAGCAGGAATACCACGCCTACAACAAGCGCCAGCAGGAGCGTAATCGTGATCGTACCGACCTGCCAGGTGCCGATCGGCGTATCGACACTGAACAGCGTATAGGACGGCTGGGCAATGCCTGCCAAAGCCAGTACTTTCGAGATGACGGAAAGGGGCAGTCCCGGCATGATGCCGAAGACAATACTTACCGCAGACAGCACGCCCATCGGAACCAGCATGGTCCACGGCGCTTCCTTGACGTTCTCGGAGCTTTTCGACGGAACTCCGAAAAATGCCGAATGCATGAATTTTACGAAATAAGCCATTGTAAAGACGCTGCCGACCAGCGAAAGGATTGCAAGGAACACCTGGCCCTTTTGCATACAAGCTTCGTAAATGAGCCATTTCGATGTAAAGCCGCTGAACGGAGGCACACCGGCCAGCGACAGGGCCCCTACCATGAAGAATGATAAAGTTACGGGCATCTTTCTGCCCAGGCCGCTGACGTCGTCCAGATTTCTGGCGTGGGCCTGTACCATAATTGCGCCGGCAGCAAGGAACAGAAGGTCCTTGAAGAACATATGGTTGACAAAGTGCAGCATTGCGCCCGTAAGCCCGAGCGTCGAACCAAGGCTCAAGCCAAGGATGATATAACCGATCTGGCTGACGGTGCTGTAAATCAGCAGCCTTTTGATCCCTCTCTGCGCAAGCGCCATGGCGCCCGCGCCTATTATCGTGAGGCCCGCAATCCATGACACGATATACATCATAACGGAACTGTTGCCGACCATTCCAAGACGTGCGACTACAACGGCTCCGCCCATAATAAAGAACAGCTTGATCAACCCATATGGAGCGCTTTTCAGCAGGACGGAAGAAATATATCCGCTGACAGGCGTCGGTGCGGTTGCGGGGTGCATCTGGTAGTCGATACGGAAAGGCAGCGCGGCGGCTTTCATCAAAAAACCGACGGTGATAAGGGCCAGCCCCAATCCTGCCGTGCCGAGATCGGTGCTCTTCAGCCGTTCCGCAAGCACGCCCATATCGAAGGCGCCTGTTTTCGCCGTTATAATGAGTATTCCCAAAAATGCAATGCTTGCGCCGATATAGTTAAAGATGAAATACTTTAAACCTTCTTTTAACGCGTCCTTCGTTTCCTCATGAATAATGGAGAAATACAGCGTCCAGCTGCTCATGATTTCCCAGCAGATAAAGAAGGAGAAGAAGTCTTTGCTGGTAGCAACGCCGATCAGACCGCCGATCATCATCAAGAAAAACATGTAATAGCGGTTCTGGGCATGTCCATGTGCCATATATCCCAAGGAGTAGAGGAGATTAAGCAGACCGACGAAGGCAATCAGCAGTGCGAAGCTTAAAGAATATACGTCAAACGCCGCATGGGAAACGGCAATTGCGGTAAGGGTTGCAGACATCACGGCGACGGATATCCAGCCTGCGACTTTCGGCGACCGTTTCCCCAGGAAATAGGCCAGCAGACCGCCAAGCATTGGGATTATGATCATCACCGGCCAGGTCACCTGAATCTGAGGCACAGAGGTTACCGCCATTCCGCCTTTTGCCGCGACCAGATTTGCGGCGGAGGCGACCAAACTCAGCCCGAACTGCGGGAACAGTCCGTTAAAGAGTACAAGTCCCGTAAGCAAACCGATCGGGATCAGCATGGTCAGAGGCGCTTCTTTTACAGAAGGCCCCTCGTATTTTTCAAAGAACACTGTTTTAATCAGTTTGATATAGTAAATCGCCGCGATAACGCTTCCAAGCAAAATCAGAGCTGCGATATACCAGCACCCCGCGCTGACGGCGGCATAAAGCATCAGAAACTTGCTGATGAAGCCGTTGAACGGTGGCAATCCCATAATGGCAAGGATACCGATCGACATGCACCCGGCGGTAAAGGGCATTACTTTTCCGATTCCCTTAAACGCCGATATCTCTCTTGTCTTGAGCCTGTATACCAGCGCGCCTACGGCAAGGAACAGCATACCTTTCATAATCGCATGGTTCATGACATGGTAAAAACCCGCAACCATGCCGAGATATGTCCCCAGTCCAAGCGTAGTGACGATCTCACCCACCTGCGCCATGGTGGAATACGCTAAAAGCCGTTTTATGTCTTTCTGAAGCAGCGCCATGATCTCGCCATAAAACAGCGTCACCAGCCCCAAGGCGGAAATTGCCAGGCCGGTATACGAAAACTTGCCGATGGAGCCCAGCTGAACCAGCAGGCCCGCTCCAAAAACGACAAACAGCACCCTAACAAGCCCATAAACACCGATTTTTGTAAGGATACCGGAAAGGATGGACGAAACAGGAGACGGGGCAGCAGGATGGGCTTCCGGCAGCCAGCTGTGCATCGGCACAAGGCCCATTTTCACGCCGGTTCCGATCACGAACATAGCGATTACGGCAATCAGAAGACCGGGCGCCATTCCGGACAACTTGCCCGATATCTCCTGCATATCGAGGGTTCCGGCATTCTTTTGCAGCAGCAAGATTCCGAACTGCATGACATAGGCACCGGAAGTACACATCATAAAGTACTTGAAGCCGGCTTTCAATGATCTGTCGGAGGGCTCCTGTACGATAAGCAGGTACGACGACCAGGTCATCAGTTCCCAGAACACATAGAAATTTCCGAACTGCGTACTGGTAGCTACGCCGATCAGGCTTCCCAAAGTAAGCAGCAGGAAGAAAAAGTAACGGTTATTATGCTTTTCGCCCTTGAAATACCCAATGGAATACAGGGAGGCCATAAGTACAATAACCGAAATAATCAACGCAAACAATCTGGACAGGCTGTCGATGCTCCCGGCCATCCATATCATTCCTACTGTCGCGGCACTGATGCCGACTGCGAGGATTCCTCTCAGCTTTGGTAAAAAACGGCCGATGATGAAAACGGCAAAAGCTCCGACATACGGCACCAAAACCATTGCCGGCCACTGAGAGTCAAAAACCGGGAGTTCTGCAGCCTTCGTTGCTCCGAACAGCGAACTTGCCAGATTCCCGCTGAACTGTATCAACGGTTCCGGGAAAATCGAAGTCAACGCGGTAAGAGCTGCAAGAACAGTTACAATCCCATAACCGGTTCTTTTAAACCATACGGACGTTTCATCGGAGTCTGGCGCATTTTCTTCAGCTTCCGCAAAACAGATTCCATGAAGCGTCCTGATAAAATACCATGCCTCAATGATGCTGCCCAGTACGGCAGCGGCTGCATAAACATAATCACCGTTTTCAATACTGGAGTATACGATTAAAAATTTGCTGACGGATCCTTTAAACGGGGATAGACCCATCACAGAAAAAATGCCAAACGCAAACATGGTAGCAATATAAGGAAAAGTTTTTCCGGTCCCCTTTAATTGTTCTATATATTGCGTTCCGCGGCGTTTCATGATGATATAAGCGGCAAGGAAAACCATGCCCCTCATAAGGATTTGATATTCCAGATGCAGAAGCGCACCCGTCTGCCCGGCGAAAGTGCCGCTGCCGATTCCGAGCAAGATATAGCCCACCTCGGCAATCGAAGAACAAATCAGTAATGCCATTAGTTTTTTGGCTTTGGTAACGGCGATTACTTCAAAAAGCAGCAATAAAATTACGCCGAGTAATGATAATGCATTCAATCTATTTACCTCCTCACAAAACTATTTGCCCTTGAAGGAGCACTTGCTGATTACCAGTGACACCCCCTTCTATAGTCATGCCATGAAATTTAATTTTTTGTTTCGTCAAGATACCTGGACAGTTTTCTACCATTACCTGCACTATAAAATTTTGATTTGAAAAATTCTAACAGGATTCTTTAAAAAATGGCGCTGCTTTTTATGGAAATTATTGTTTGTGGTTAAAAAACGACCGCCATGGTAAACTATTGTCATATTATGAGACTTTATAAGGGTTTGAGGTGCATGTCATATGCTGACTAATTTCAACAGGGACTTGGAACTAGTTAACGGTTTGGAAACTGACAACCTCAAGCTGCTTTATTACGATCTTTCTCCAATGAGTTGCGATTACAAATCCTATGAATACAACAGGTTTTGTACAATCCTAGAAGGCGCCAAACATGTAACCGTCGATAAAGGAATCCAATTCACGTACAAACCGGGCGAGTTTATGCTGTTGCCGCCCCATTCGAGTGTCCATATGGACATTGATGTTCCGACAAAGGCTTTGGTTTTTGAGCTTAACGATAGCCTGTTGAAAAAGGTTTCCGAAAAAATAAGCGTCGATATCGATACAAACTGTGATTCTCTTCAGAAAGACAGATTTTTCTGCGGTAATATCAACGGGGAACTCGGTAAATGTCTCGACAGACTTTCCGATATTTCTGTAAGACCTGATAAAAACAAGGAATTTCTGCTTGATCTTTACGCGCAGGAATTGGTTTACCATCTGATTCAGGTGAAAATGATCCAGCAGGTCATCAATCTGGAACACGATAACCCGATACACAAATCCATAAAATATGTTCAGAATCATATCATGGAGCCGATAAGCATCAGCCAATTGGCATATGGTCTGAATATGTCTGAAGCGAATTTCAGCAATTCTTTTAAAAAAATAATGGGGATTACCCCCAAGGAATATATAACGAACCTAAAACTGATAAAAGCAAGGGATATGCTGAAAAATCAGAATGTTACGGAAGTGGCTTACGATCTGGGGTACGATAACATTTCCCACTTCATAGCGCTTTTTAAAAGCAAATACGGCATTACGCCCAAGCAGTATAAAAGTATTGGAAACGCCCCGGTTATTTATAAATATTGAAAAAAAGGCAGGTGTGATTTTTGACACACCTGCCTTCCGTGTTTCCGCGTTCAATCTTGCTGGTTGGAGCGCAGGAATTTCCCGCTGTAAATAGTCAGCATATTCTGGGTAGCTGATCACCTGACAGCATATCAATTATCCGGTTCCCACCGGCGAGCGTGCTCATAAAGACCTTGTCCGGAAAATCATCCGTTACCGTACCGATGACGGCGGCGTCCCTTCCGTACGGGCTTTCTTTCAGGATTCGGATGACATCGTCCGCCTGATTCCCATCGGCTATGATCAGGACTTTCCCTTCATTTGCCATGTAAAGTGGATCCATTCCCAGCATCTCGCAGATCCCTTTTACTTCCTCCTTTACAGGAAGGGAATCCTGATATAGCCTGACGCCCAAGCCGCTGCCTGCAATCAGTTCATTCAGGGTGGTCGCGGCTCCTCCCCTTGTCGGGTCTCGCATTATACGGACCGCATTAGGAAGTTTTTCTAAAACAGGCTTAATCAGCAAATTGAGGGGGGCGCAGTCGCTTGTAATCTCGCTTCGGACTTTTAACTCTTCTCTCTCCAGAAGGATCGCCGTACCGTGATCTCCCATGGTTCCGGAAAGGATAACTTGATCCCCCGCCCGGATGTTTTTGGCGGAGAGATTAACATTTTCCGGAATGAACCCAATTCCTGAAGTATTAATGAAAACCTGATCGACACAGCCTTTCTGCACTACCTTCGTATCGCCCGTTACGATACTGACGCCGGCTTGTTGTGCCATATCCGCCATGGACTTGACGATCAACTCCAGTTCCCGCAATCCGAAACCTTCCTCGATAATAAAACCGCAGCTAATATATTTAGGGATCGCGCCGCTTACGGCCAGATCATTCACCGTCCCGCATACCGCAAGCTTACCAATATTTCCTCCCTTGAAAAAGATAGGGCTGATGACATAGGAATCCGTTGTAAATGCCACTCGGCCGTTTTCCGCCATAAAAGCGGCAGAATCGCCGCCTTCCAGCAACATATCGTTCCTGAAATATTTGTAAAAAAGGTCGTTGATCAATTGGTGCGTCAATTTTCCTCCGCTTCCATAAGCAAGCGTAATCACATCATCCATCGGCCTCACTGCATCCCCTGTTCCCTATATTTTGTTAAAGCAATAACAGCCTGTCCAAACGAGATCCCGCCATCGTTGGTAGGCACTTTGCTGTGGGTATATCCCTCAAATCCGTTTTTCTTCAGGTTATCCAAAGTCAGGCCTAAAAGAAGTCTGTTCTGAAATACCCCTCCGCTTAAGGCAATGCGGTTTATATCGAATTTTTCGCGAAGCAGCCGGCATACCTCCAGCGTGATACCTGCAACCGTACGGTGAAATGCTGCAGAAATATCGGATATTTCCCTGCCTTTTAATACGTCCTCTACAATTGCGGAAATCAGCCGGCGAACACTGATTTCATATCCGGAGTTACTTGGAAGGATTTCATACGGATACAAATCATCGGCCTCCGCACCGGTATTTTTTTCAAGCCGGATCGCCGCCTGCCCTTCATATTCAATCGTATTGCACAGCCCGATCAGGGACGATACCCCGTCGAACAGCCTTCCGGCACTGCTTGTCAGCGGTGTATGGATGCGTTTTGTTATTTGTTGTGTGACAAGATCAATTTTATCCATTTCGATATGGTTCAGGAAAGGCATGTTTGGGATCTTATCTTCTCCGTAAGTCTGGACAAGATAGCTTAAAGCCATTCTCCAGGGTTCACGAATGCCGATCTCTCCGCCCGGAAGCGGAACATACTCAAAATGAGCCTGCCTCTCAAAACCGGAATAATCGCCGACAAAAAACTCTCCTCCCCAGATTCGGCCGTCATCTCCATATCCGGTTCCATCAAAAGCAACGCCTATGACCTTTCCGGTGATATTATTTTCAGCCATACAGGACGCGACATGTGCATGGTGATGCTGGACCGGGATTTTCGTAACTCCAGTCAGCCTGCCGGCATATTGCGTGGAAAGGTAATCTGGATGTTCGTCAAAAGCGACCGCTTCCGGAATAATGGAAAAAATTTTTTTGAAATGCTCAATTCCGGTTTCAAAAGATGTCAAAGTTTCAAGGTTCTCCAGGTCGCCTATATGATGACTGAGAAAAGCTTTTCTGCCTTTTGTAAGGCAAAAAGTATTTTTCAGTTCTCCCCCGCAGGCAAGTACGGAGGGAATCCGGTCCCAAGAAGATTTTGAATCTTTTAAAAAAAATGAAATGTCTATGGGGATTGGCACATAACCCCGCGATCTTCTGATGATACATTCTTTATCCTGGAAAACGCTCGTAACGGAATCGTCCGTCCTAATGTAAATATCTCTGTTATTTGTCAAAAAATAATCCGCTATTCCGGCCAGCCCGTGGATTGCTTCCTGATCTTCATAATAGATCGGCTCACCCGACCTGTTGCCACTTGTCATGACAAGCAGTTCCAGATCGCTTTCAAAGAGCAGATAGTGCAGGGGAGTATAAGGCAGCATAATCCCCAATTTTCCATTATCCGGAGAGAGCGCATCCACAGCAAGATCGGAGTCGGGTTTTCTGTCAAGTAAAACGATCGGTCTTTTTACACTTTGCAGAATTTCAGACTCTTTCCGATTAACAAAACAGTATTTTGATACGACCTCCATACTTTTTGCCATTAAAGCAAAAGGTTTTCCATCCCTGTTTTTCCTTTTTCTAAGCTCTTGTACAGCTTCGCTGTTTTTAGCGTCGCAGGCCAGATGATAACCGCCCAACCCTTTTATCGCTACGACCCTACCTGCCGTCAAAAATCCGATCGTCTTTTCAATCTCGCCACCCCCCGAGATCCGATCTCCTTTGGAATCTAGCAAAATCAGAGAAGGTCCACATTCGCTGCATGCAACAGGCTGAGCATGAAACCTTCTGTCTGCCGGGTCCTGATATTCCTGCGCACATTCCTCACACATCCGGAATGTTCGCATGGTTGTATTGGCCCTATCGTACGGAATGCCGGTTGAAATTGTAAATCTCGGCCCGCAGTTCGTGCAATTGATAAAAGGGTATCTGTACCTTCTGTTGCCGGGATCGTTCATTTCCTTTAAGCAGTCTCCGCATACCGCAACATCGGGCGAAATATACGCTTCCCGGGCACTTTCGGAACTGCTTGACTTAATTTTAAAATCCTGGTATCCAATCGGCACCGCGCTTTCAACATGAAACGTGTCTATGGAGGAAAGCGGAGGGGCTTCTTCTCTCAGCCGCCTGATAAAGCTTTCCATGTTTTCCCGTGTTCCTTCGGCATCGATATGGACGCCGCCGGAGAAATTGTTCACCCAGCCTTTCATATGGCAGGAATGGGCAAGGTTAAATACAAAAGGTCTGAAACCGACCCCCTGTACAATCCCGTTGATCAATATAATGAATCTCGTAAGCTGACTGGACAAAACACCCATTCCTTTTGACTGTCGATCCCGCCGGCACTAGGGGGCTGACATCAATTCCTCAAATTTTACTACTTTGCTTTTCTTTCACTTTATTTTCTATCCATTCGCACAACCCGTCCAGCCCCAGGTCTTTGGTACAGGATGTTTCAAAAAAGACCGCCTTATCGTTGATTGATCTGACATCATCATAAAATTTCTGCTTGTCAAAATTCGTATGCTCGATCAAATCGATCTTATTCAAAATGACGGCCTTTGATTTTTCGAACGCCAAAGGGTATTTAAGAGGCTTGTCGTTGCCTTCCGTTGTGCTTAAAACCGTTATTTTGATATCCTCGCCGATTTCAAATTCCGCGGGGCATACCAGATTGCCTACATTTTCAACAATCAGCAGTTCTATGCCGTCGAGATCAATGCCATCAATAGCATCTTTAATCATGTACGCATCAAGGTGGCATGCTCCGCCGGTGTTGATCTGAACGACCGGCACGCCCTGTGCCTCAATTCTTTGGGCGTCAATAGTCGTGTAAAGGTCTCCTTCGATAACGGCTATTTTAATGTCATCCTTCAGCCTGGATATCATCTTCTCAAGGATAGATGTCTTCCCGGAGCCCGGCGAGCTCATCAGGTTTATGACATAAATCGCTTTTTCATCAAGTCGCTTTCTGTTCACGGCATTCAGCTCGTCATTTGCTTTCAGGATATTCGTTACTACTTTTATTTCACTCATTTTCATTCTCCTTATTTAGTCATCCGAATGGCCAAAAATCAGATCACATGAAATTCATCGCCCTCTGCTATGGTTCCGCCGTGAATGACTTTTGTAAATACACCTTCCCGCGGCATGATGCAGTCACCCATAACCTGAAATATTTTGCAGCCCTTATGACACTCCTTACCGATTTGCGTAAGTTCCAGTACGACATCGTTGCAGCGGAACTGCGTCCCGATCGGGCAGCTTTTAAAATCAATCCCCTCAACGATAAGGTTTTCTCCAAAATCTCCATCCTTGACATCGGCTCCTTTCGCCTTGAACGCCTCGATCTTTTCAAACGGCAAAATACTTACCTGCCGGTGCCATTTGCCCGCATGGGCGTCCTGCTCAATTCCAAAATCTTCAATGACCTGCGCGGTATGAACGTTATTTTTCTGAATGCCCTTAATTGTACTGATGCAAACAGCAAGAACTTTTCCCATTCGATTCCCTTCACTTTCTGGCACAGTTGGTTGCCTGGCCTGTGAGTATTTCAATTCCGTGTCCCAGTTCTGATACGATAAACTCCAGACATTCCCTGACTGCTTTGGGACTGCCCGGTAAATTAATAATAAGAGTGGATTTCCGGATCCCCGCAGCTGCCCGGCTCAGCATAGCCCGTTTCGTAAACTGTAAGCTGTAAGCCCTCATCGCTTCCGGAATACCGGGAACTTCTCTTTCTATGACCGATCTGGTCGTTTCCGGCATAAAGTCTCTGGGCGAAAAACCTGTTCCTCCGGTCGTTAAAATCAGATCCGCGGAATTGTGGTCGGCAATTTCTCTCATCGCATCGCTCAGCATCTGCTGCTCATCCGGCAAAAGCACCATGGACACCACCTGATAGCCATGTGCCTCCACAATTTCCTTTATGGTTTTTCCGCTTAGGTCCTCTCTTTCTCCCCGATACCCGGAATCGCTGGATATAATGATCGCTGTCCGTATCATTTTTTCACCTCATGCGCCAATTTTGAATAGAGCCTGCTTACCGTTTTGTAAACTCTTCCGCTTTTTTCTCAGTTTACCCACAAGCACCTGCAATATAATGGTTTTCAATATTTTCAATGAAATTTCACGTTTCTCAGACACTTATATTGGCAGTTACAAGCCGTCTGTACGGCCTACACGTTTCCCTAAATGTTCTGATCCATCATCTTTCAATCCTTTATAATTTAAAATTTATGGGAAAACTATTTCTGAAAAGAGGAAAGAATTTTATGGATAAGAACCGAAAGAGAAACCTGGCACTAACATTTGTCTAAAACTACGCTCGAAAGAGGTTATAAAATGCAATTAAGTGCAAGAAATCAAATTAAAGGTAAAGTCGTCGAAGTAAAACCAGGCGCAGTAAATTCATCCGTAACACTTGATATTGGAAATGGAAACAAAATAAATGCTTCAATTACAATGGAAAGTGTTCAGAGTCTTGGCCTTAAAGTTGGAGATGATGCTTACGCAGTCATAAAGGCGTCGTCTGTATTGATCGGCAAAGATTGATTGTGCCTTTGGGCTCCTGTTTCGCGGAAAAGTCGCATTTTCCCCCTCGGTTTCTCAACGCTTTTCTTTTCGCAAAAGCGGAATGTTGTGGCAGTCAAATAAAAGTAAAATAAATTCTCTCTTTTCGACAACACAGCGGCCCAATGCCAGTAAGTAGCATTGGGCCGCTGTGTTATATTTATGCGATCATTTACGTTTGGTGCCGCTGACCAGACTTGAACTGGTACGGTATTGCTACCGAGGGATTTTAAGTCCCTTGTGTCTACCAATTTCACCACAGCGGCAAATCTTCAACGAATTTAGTGACTTCAGAAAACACGCGTATGGGATGCGGGAGTAGCAGATTTTGTGTCCTCGGCATCTGCCGATTCCGCCGCACCGGGGTGTTTCTAGGATACAACAACAGAACGAATAAGTCAATTGCCTTGCAAAGCTCACCCGATTGCCGTATAATATTTTTTAATAATTATAATAAAGGACAAGTGCATAATGAAGGAAAAGGTATGGAACATCCCTTTGGCTGCCGCCATACCCGACGAGCTTATTCAGGCTGGATATACGCCTTTGCTTGCGGCTGTTCTAGCCTCTCGGGGCATCGACACCGTGGAAGCCGCCTCCGCATTTTTGGATGACGGTTCCGATACTTTGGCCAACCCTCTACTTTTAACGGATATCATGCCCGCTATCGGACGGATTACCCGCGCAAGACAACTCGGCGAGAAAGCGGCCGTCTATGGGGATTATGATGTGGACGGTATCACTGCTGCCTGTCTTCTGACGGAATATCTGCGGGGCACGGGGCTCAACACCGCGCTGTATATCCCTGATAGGCTGGAAGAAGGCTACGGCCTGAACACAGGCGCCATTCAGCGGCTGCATGAGGAGGGGGTTACCCTCATCATTACCGTGGACTGCGGCGTCACCGCCATTGAGGAGACGGAATTCTCCTCGTCAATTGGCGTGGATATGATTATCACAGACCACCACGAATGCCGGGAAGAATTGCCCAACGCGGTCGCAGTGGTCGATCCCAAGCGTCCAGACTGTCTCTACCCCAGCCGGGATCTGGCGGGCGTAGGCGTCGCTTTTAAACTCGTATGTGCCATGGATGGAAATGCTCGGCATATTCTGGACCGTTATTCCGATCTTGTGGCCGTCGGTACCATTGCAGATGTCATGCCTCTGACCGGCGAAAACCGCTGCATGATCAAAGCGGGACTAGAAAAGCTCCGCACCGATCCCCGCCCAGGCCTGGCCGCCCTGATGACGGAGGCCGGCGTGGATCCCAAGCGCCTTGGCGCCATGACGATCGGTTTCACCTTGGCGCCGCGCATCAATGCCGCCGGCCGTCTGGGCCGTGTGGAGCAAGCCGCAGAACTGATGATGGAGCAGGACCCCCGGAAGTCATCCCATTTGGCTGCGGAACTGTGCGATATGAACCGCGAACGTCAGCGTCTGGAACTAGAGACCTGGAAGCAGGCCATAAGTATGCTGGACGGCAGTACGATCACAAGCCCCATCGTCCTTGCGGGCGAAGGCTGGCATCAGGGCGTAATTGGCATTGCCGCTTCCCGCCTGTCCGAGACTTTTTGCGTACCCAGCGTCATGATTTCCCTGGACGGCGATAAAGGAAAAGGTTCCTGCCGCAGTTATGGCGGATTTAATCTGTTTGACGCTCTGTCCAGTTGCGGCAAACTGCTGGAAAGCTTTGGCGGGCACGCCCTAGCCGCCGGCCTTAACATCCGGCGCGAGAATGTAGAAGCTTTCCGCAAAGCGTTGAATGAATATTATGTCAACCATACACCGGAAGCCATGGAAGGCTTGCCGCTTGACCTAGAGGTGGACGACCCCGAACTTTTAACCCTGGAATGCGTGGAGTCACTGGAACTGTTGGAGCCATGCGGCAATGGAAATCCGCGTCCCTCACTTTGCATTTTGGGGGCGAAGCTGTCCTCCGTCACTCCCATCGGCGGCGGCAAACATGTGCGCCTGCGCATTGAAAAATTCGGCCAAAGCTATGAATGCGTATGGTTTTCTCATCGTGCGGAGGATTTGAATCTGTCTGTCGGCGACTGGGTGGATATTGCTTTTTATCCGCAAATCAGTGACTTTCGTTCCCACCGTAATGTACAACTTTTGATTGTGGATTTGCGCAGGACGGATTTTACCGATTTGTGCCGCCGCATTCTTTCCGGCGGCGAGCCGGAAAACGGTTTGTGCCTAAGCCGTGCGGATCTGGCAGAAGTGTGGCGTGCACTGGAAAACTTTCATGGCATCGTAAACGCCTTACTGCCGCAACTTCAGGATCTGGACGGCGGTCTGTACCCTGGCAAAATTGCTCTTTCGTTGCGAATCTTTCGGGAAGTAGGCCTCGTTGCAATCCATGCCGACGGGGACAAACTGGAAATTAAACAAATCAATCAGGAAGGAAAGGCCGATCTGGAACACAGCCCGGCCTGGCGCCGTTTTCGCGCGTGACAGCCAAAATGCCAGATACGTTTATCCCCGAGCGGGCTTTCGACGAACTGAAAGCCAAAATATTGGAGGTTAACCCGACGGCGGATATGACCCATATTCGCCGGGCATTCGACTATGTTGTGACGGCCCATGAGGGTCAAAAGCGTATGGATGGTTCGCCCTATGTCACCCATGTCATCGCCGCCACAAAAATCGCTGCGGAGATGGGCCTGGACGATGAGGCACTGACCGCCTGCCTGCTGCACGATACGCTGGAGGATACCAGCACCACCTATGACGATCTGAACAAGCTATTCGGAAAAACAGTGGCGGACATCGTGGAGGGTGTCACGAAACTGACTCGGGTGCAGTATTCAAGCCTGGAAGATGTCCAGATGGAGAACCTCCGCAAAATGCTTCTGGCTATGTCCAAGGACATCCGGGTCATCCTTATCAAGCTTGCCGACCGCCTGCACAACATGCGCACCATGAACTACCAGACGCCGGAAAAGCAGTTGACCAAATCCCGGGAGACCATGGAAATTTACGCGCCCATCGCCCACCGGCTCGGCATCGAAAAGATGAAGGACGAGCTGGAGGACCTGTCGCTTTTATATCTCGACCCCGTCGGCTATCGGGAAATCACCAACATCATCGATAAGCGCCGCGCCGTCATGGAGGATTTTCAGGCCACCATGGAGACGCGCATCGAAAAGCGTCTGAAGGAAGAAGGCGCCCAGGCCAAGGTCTACGGACGGCTGAAGCACATCTATAGCATCTACCGCAAAATGTACGCCCAGCAGTTGGGCATCGAAGAAATTTTTGACCTGTGCGCTTTCCGGGTCATCGTGGGAGACCTCGCGGACTGCTACAATGTTCTGGGCATCATCCACGAGATGTTTCGACCGGTGCCGGGCCGTTTCAAAGATTATATTGCAAACCCGAAGCCAAATGGATACCAGAGTCTGCACACCACCGTCATCGGAACAGAGGGCATCCCCTTTGAAGTGCAGATCCGCACCTGGCAGATGCATATGACCGCCGAATACGGCGTGGCCGCCCACTGGAAATACAAATCAGGCACCGTAGGCGTCAAAGATGGCGACGAGGAGAAGTTTGCCTGGATCCGCCGCCTGCTGGAAAGTCAGCAGGACTCGGAAGCGCAGGACTTCTTCCATGACTTGCATGTGGATATGTTCTCTGACGAGGTGTTTGTCTTCACGCCGAACGGGGATGTGAAGAGTCTGCCGGCCGGTGCCACGCCCATCGACTTTGCTTACAGCGTCCACTCCGCCGTGGGCAACCGTATGACCGGCGCCAAAGTCAACGGCCGCATCGTGCCGATCTCCTACGCCCTGCAGAATGGCGACATCGTCGACATCATCACCTCCAACGCCTCCTCCGGCCCCAGCCGAGATTGGCTAACCATCGCAAAATCCGGCGAGGCCCGCTCTAAAATCCGGCAGTGGTTTAAAAAAGAAAAACGCGAGGAGAATATTGTCCAGGGGAAAGCCATGTTCGAGGCAGAGCTCAAACGCACCGGTTATACCATGGTGGACGTGACGGATGACGAGATGCTCCCCGTCATTCTGAAAAAACTGGCCGTGGCGGAGCTGGACGACATCTTTGCTTCCATCGGCTACGGCGGCATGACGGCTGCCCATGCGGTCAAACGTATCAGCGATGAAATTGCCCGCCACCGTGTCCCCAAAACCGGGAAAACCGAACTCGATAAAATGCAGGAACGGGCAGACCGTCGCCTGCAGCAGAAAGCGCTGAAGGCCGTCCACGGCGTTTTGGTGGAGGGGTTGGATAATTTTCTCATCAGATTTTCCCGCTGCTGTACCCCGGTGCCCGGCGACCCCATTGTTGGCTATATCACCCGAGGCGCAGGTGTGTCCATTCATCGCAGCGACTGCGTCAATTATCGCAGAGACGCAAACATCGGCCGCTGGATACATGTCTCCTGGGCGGGCGAAATCAGCGATTATTATAATGCGGAACTGCGCATTCTGGCGGAGCAGCGCAGCGGTCTTGTGATGGATATAGCCACTATGCTCAACACGCTCAACGCCCATGTACGCGGTTTGAACGCACGCGACACGGACCGCGGCACTTCCACCGCCAGCGTCGTGCTGGAGGTACAGAACCTCGAGGAACTGCACGGAATCATGAATAAACTGTCCTCCATCCGAGGCGTCAGAGAAATCAAAAGGAGCGGAACTTGAGAGCTGTTGTCACGAGAGTCAAAAAGGCGTCCGTCGAGATCGGCGGGCAGACCAAAGGGCAGATCGGCACTGGCTTTTTGGTATTGCTGGGCGTCCATACCGACGACACGGAAGCCCAGGCGGAAAAAATCGCCGACAAGATCTGCGGCCTGCGCGTATTTGAAGACGAAAACGAAAAGATGAATCTCAGTCCTCTGGATGCCGGGGCGGCAAATCTGCTGATCATCAGCCAGTTTACGCTGTTTGCCGACTGCCGAAGCCGCCGGCCCGGTTTTACGTGCGCCGCCCGCCCGGAGACGGCCATCCCCCTGTACGAACTGGTAATCCGCCGCTGCCGTGAACGCGGCTTTCATGTGGAGACCGGCGAGTTCGGCGCGGATATGCAGGTCTTTTCCCAGAACGACGGTCCTGTCACTATACTGCTTGACACGGAGGAACTGTGAGATGCTTATCAAGTGCTTGCCTCTCGGACAGATTGAGGCCAACTGCTATATCGTCACCGACGAAAAGACGCTGGAGTGCGCCGTTATTGACCCGGGTGACGAATCGAACACCGTCATGGACTATCTGGAGAAAAACCATCTGAAAGCAAAATATATATTCATCACCCACGGCCATTTCGACCACACCATGGCCGTCGGTGCCGTGCATGGGCAGACCGGCGCCACGGTGTGCATGAATCAGCTCGACGCAAATGCCACACTCGACGATGCGCCGTTCCGCTTCAATCCGCCCGCAGGCACCGTCTGGTATAAAGAAGGCGACGAATTCAAGGTCGGCGCGCTTGTATTCCGGGTGCTCGAGACGCCGGGCCACACGCCCGGTGGCGTAAGTCTCATCTGCGGCGACGCGCTTTTCACCGGGGATACGCTTTTCCGTGATTCCTGCGGCCGCACCGACCTACCCGGCGGGGACATGCCGGCCCTTCTCAGAAGTCTGAAAAAGCTTTACGACTTGCCCGGCGATTATGAGGTGTACCCAGGCCATATGGAAGCGACAACCCTTGATCGGGAACGCCGGTTCAACTACTACATGAAGTATGCCTGCGAAACCATCCCATGATCTGGGAGCCACCGCAAAACGGCGTTTTCTAGCTGAAATGGAGCAAAACAGCCAACGGAAAATCAAAATTCGGGGGAGTAGAGTGCAACTCTACTCCCCCGAATTTTTGCGAGAGACCAAAAGCAAACAGTAGATTGCGTTTTTTTATAGCTCCTTGTAACATAATAAACGCGGGAAATTTTCATAGAACCGCAAAGGAGAAACATATGTTCAAAATTTTTACCGATACCGGGGCAAGCCTGCCTCCGGAAATTATTCACCAATATGATCTGGAAGTGCTGCCGTTGTTTTACACGGTGGACGGCGTGGAGTATCCGTCGCAGGAAACATCCAATGCTACGCTGGAGGGAAAGGCATTTTACGACGCACTCCGAAACGGAGCCACCTCACGTACTTCTATGGTCAATATTGCGGTCTTCTGCGATGCTTTCGAAAAAAGTCTTTCCCAAGGGTTTGATGTACTCTATATTGGCATATCCAGCGGTGTCAGTGGGACCTACCAAGCCTCGATGCTGGCCGCGCAGGAGATGGCTGAACAGTACCCGGAGCGGAAAATCATAGCGCTCGACACGCACGCCGCATCCCTTGGCGAGGGGTTGCCGGTGCTGTACGCCGCGCAGCTAAAAAACGCCGGTTCTTCCTTGGAAGAAACGGTGACGAAAACGCAGGAAAACTATTCCAATATCTGTCAGTACTTCACCGTTGAGGACCTTATATACCTAAAAAGGGGCGGGCGCATCTCCGGCGCTGCCGCTCTGGTAGGAAACATCATGCAGATCAAACCGATCCTCATGGGCACCGAGGAAGGTCAGATCGCCCTGTACCGCAAGGAACGCGGCTGGAAGCGTACGCTGGAGGCACTGTTGATAATCTATGAAAAACTTGCTTCCGATAAAAGCAAACCTATGGGCATCGCACACGCGGACAACCAGGAAGACGCAAAGTTTTTGGCTGACAAGCTCCGGGAGTGCGGGCAGCAAGGTGAAATCCATACGGTCTTCTTCGATCCGGTGACCGGTTCGCATGTAGGCCCAGGCGCCATCGCGCTGTTCTTCTATGGTACACACCGGTAAATATCGAAATAAGCAAGACAAGCTCCGGGAGTGCGGGCAGCAAGGTGAAATCCATACGGTCTTCTTCGATCCGGTGACCGGTTCGCATGTAGGCCCAGGCGCC
>Ga0183099_1000074_pt1 | contig 93686 bp, 79 predicted proteins | sample Biomet1_FD_127788 | JGI IMG/M metagenome (GOLD analysis project Ga0183099, IMG submission 127788) | Microbial communities from bioreactor (seeded with anoxic lake sediment) at LBNL, California, USA - Biofuel metagenome 1 | ecosystem: Engineered > Bioreactor > Anaerobic > Unclassified ...
TCTCGTCTTGTTCGTTTTTCCATTTGGCTACTCCTTTTGTTTTCTTATTATTCTAGCAGCTCCTCAAGAAAACTGTCCATTTTATTGTAGCCTATCCAGATTCTGTATACATGCCACCATATCCTTTCGACATTATTTTACAGTCCAGGATTATGTCCGCACTCCCCTACTTATTTTGCTAAAATAACAAGGACTTTAACATTGTTTATAGAACTTATATTACAAATAATAAAAGGAGATGGTTTATCATGAACAAATACTGGTCCAAAATTGTATTATCAGTTATTACGATGGCATTTTTTCTTGGTACTGCATTTATGCCCACTCCAACATTAGCCGCATCAGCATCACCATCGGTTGCCACTGAAAAGACTCCTATGACTATGATGGAGAAAGCCACCATGAAACGCATGATGAAAGACATGATGCAGTCACCGGAAATGAAAGACATGATGATGGCTATGATGAAAGATATGATGCAATCACCAGAAATGAAAGACATGATGATGACTATGATGAAAGATATGATGTCAAAACATGATGCTACTGGCGATCAACAATCTGTTGATCACTCAAATCATATCGATACGCCCACTGACTCAGTTGACCATTCAAATCATATTGATGATACACCCACTGATTCAGTTGACCACTCGAATCATCAATAAATTTTCTATTGCGAAATAATAAAAGCAGCTGTCGTATGAAGTGATTTTTCATTTCTACGACAGCTTTCTTTTTCGTCATAAAATCAGACGGATATCATTGAGTATATTAAAAATAGCACTTTCATTCAACCGATTGGTTGCTTAACAACGATCTCCCCCAAATTCAGTCGACTATTCTATTCATTATTATCTTTTTTTAGTAAAGATTGATGTAGCTTCACTGGGTTGCTTTGCCTAAGTCTTAAATTAAACATTTCTACAATTACAGAAAATGCCATAGCAAAATAAATATATCCCTTCGGAATATGCATATCGAGGCCATCGCCAATAAGTGCTATTCCTATCATAAACAAAAAACTTAAGGCCAACATCTTAATTGTTGGATGTTGCTCTACAAACAGGCTAATTTTCTCAGAAAAAAGCATCATAAAACCAACAGCTATAATAATAGCTAATACCATTATGCTAAGTTGCTCCGCCATCCCTAATGCTGTAATAATAGAATCAATAGAAAAAACTATATCCAAAATCAGTATCTGAAAAATAACCGCGCTGAAAGTAATTTTCACATGGCCCGGCAATGTCGCATCTGCCCCTTCAAGTTTTTCATGGATTTCCATTGTACTTTTCCAAAGCAAAAATAAGCCTCCACTAATAAGAATCAAATCACGCCCAGAAATTTCGTTGTTAAAAACAGTAAACAACGGCCGTGTCAGCCCCATTAGCCAGCTAAGCGAAAAAAGTAATGCTATACGTGTAACCATCGCCAACATCAAACCCAATTTTCTAGCTTTATTCTGTTGAGCAGCGGGAAGCTTACTTGCCTGAATTGAAATAAACACAATATTATCAATACCTAATACAACTTCTAAAGCGATCAATGAAATTAATGCCAGCCAAGCTTGTGGTTCATTTATCCACTCCATCAGAAACACTCCTTTTGCAAAACCCGTCATTCAGCAATACCGCAGCTTTTATAAATCTTTTAAAATCGTGTTTAATTACTAATTAGTCTAAAAAATAATTCTTAAACTATAGCTTCATTTTACTTTTTTTACAATATTCCCCTCTAATACAGCAAAAGCATTACGTTTTGAGTCCATTATATTTGTTTAAATGTGGGAAAAATAATATATCTTCTTTTAATATATGTCCCACAATAAGATCATCAACTATAAATGAAAAAAAATCTGTCGCCTTTAATTTCCTATTTTGATAGGCTGCCCGTAATTTCATCAGCTTGTTTAGCAAATATAAATGGTTTTTTTTGTGATGATCCAGATCCGTATATGCTATGCTTTCTAACACAGATTCTTCATGCGTAAAATGTTGTTGTATACAAGTTAAAACCTCTTCTATACGCTGATTCATTATATCCCCTTCTATTCCAGCCAAGGACATAGAAATTAACCGATTCCCAAGGTCCAGTAACTCTTTATGATCTTTATCAATTCCTTCATTCCCACTTTCCCAATCACTAATCCATTCTAATTTAACAAATGCCACAGGCAGTTTTTCCTTTTCCTCTGCCCCTACAATACAATTACGGCCCCCATTTTTTGCCCGATATAAAGCACTATCCGTGCGCTTATACCAATGAGAAAATTCTTCTATTGGCAGCCATTCAGCGACACCAAAGCTGGCAGTTACCTGCCCTGCTTGTATATGTTGATGTGTTTCTAATTGCAAGCGAATTTTTTCAGCCACCTGCAAAGCTCCATTGAGACAAGTTCCCGGCATTAAAACAATAAATTCTTCCCCTCCTAAACGGACAAGGAAATCCGTCTTCCTAAGTACTGCCTGTGCAAGTGATGCGGTTTTTTTCAAAACCGCATCACCTATTGGATGTCCCCATGTGTCATTGACAAGTTTAAATTTATCCAGGTCTAAAATAGCCATTGACAATGATTCCTCGTACCGTTCAGCCCGGTCCATTTCCTCCTCTATTTTACTCTCAAAAAATGCTCGATTGTACGCACCTGTCAGAGAATCATGCGTTCTATGATATTCGTCTTCCTTCTGCTTTAACCAGCTTTGAGTAATATCTCTGAAGTTTAATACCGTTCCAATGACATTTCCATACCGATCAAGTGCGGGAGCGCAACTTCCTGCAATATAGTGTTCTTTTCCATTTTTAGCAAGAGCACGAATATTCGGCGGAGAAAATACGGGGTTGCCTGTCGACAATACCTGCTGAATCGGATCTATCGGGGGCTCATTTTTATCAGCATCCCAAAGCACAAGAACTTCTGCCAAAACCTGACCATAGCCTTCTATTTGTGTCCATCCAGTCAAATCTTCCGCGACCCGGTTCATTACCATAATCTTCCCATTTTCATCTGTTACAATAACGCCATCGGTTAATGAATGTACCGTTGCACCAAACAATATTCGCTCCTTTAATAATTGCTGTTCTCCCTTAATCCGCTCACTTTGAGACCAAACAATATTCATAATCAATTTTAAATTAAATATATCTTCTTCGTTGTAATCTGTTTTTTTATTTGCTAACCCAACAACTGCAACAATTTTTTCTCGATCCATCACTGGTATAGATAAAAAGTTCCTCACAGGAACATGACCTTTGGGCAATCCATGCCGTTTTATATCATCATTTAGATAGTCATTAACAACAATAGCTTTTCTTTTTCGTACCGCTTCACCCCAAAGCGCTAAATGCATCAACGAATATAAGCTTCCTTTTTCTTTAATACTACAATTTTCCATAACGGTATCCGACCATGAATGCAACATAAATTCTTGTTTTTCTTCGTCATACAAAAAAATATATCCCAGCTCACTTCCTGTTAATGCAACAACTTCCTCTAAAGATTTATCTAGCAAATCTGCCAATGAAATATTTTTCAGCTGTAAAAGTTCCAAATGGGCTGCTTTTATCCGTAGACTTAACTGTAATTTTTCCTCTTGCTTTATTTTTTCCGTAACATCACGCGCCGCAGCAAAAAGCATCCGGCCATATGGATGTCCCCGCCAATCTAAATAGCGATATGATCCATCCTTATGCCGGTAGCGATTGATAAATCCTACTACTTTTTTTTGCCTTGCCAAAGTTTTCAGCACTTCAAGCGTTGCCTGCATATCATCCGGATGGACCAAATCTAAAAACTTCCCCCCCGCTAGTTCGGCTTGACTATACCCTAAAATTTCCATCCATGCTTGATTTGTCTTCAAAAAATTCGAATCGGTATCCGCTATACACAACAAATCTGGATTTACCGCAAAGGTTCGCTCCAATTCTTTGTTTTTTTCTCTTTCCGCCATTAAATCACTAATATCGGCTAATGTCCCAATACATCGAGAAAGTTTGCCTGCTTTATCTTTCAACCAGCCTCCCCGAAGAATACACCAACGCCAGCTGCCATCCTTGTTTTTCAGCCGATGAATCAACTTACAACGAAGTTTTTCACCTTTTAAAAATGGATTTATAAGTTCTGTGTTTTTTACTATTTCTTTTGGATCCCAACGCCGACGCCATGCTATATAGGCCTTTCTTTTATCTTGGCCCCCATATCCAATCATCCGTTTGCAGCGAAGTGAAGCATAAAACTGCATCGAGATTATATCCAAATCCCATAAACCAGCATCCGTACATTCCAGTGCCAGCCTTGATCGCTCTTCACTATCTCTCAATTCCTGTTCAGCTAACTTTAATTGCGTAATATCCATATGTGTACCAAACATCCACAATGGCGCTCCCTTTGCATCGCATTCAATTACTCGGCCTGTATTAAGTATCCATATCCACCGTCCATCCTTATGTCGCATTCGCGTTTCAAAAGAATAATACTGCGTATTTTTTTGAAAATGTTTTTGCAAAACCTTATCGGCTTTCGCCATATCTTCCGGATGTGTGCGGGCAATCCAAGTATTTGCATCTGTTGGCTCAAGTTCAGCTAGTGTATATCCTATGATTTCTGCCCAGCGCTCATTATAGATGCTTTCACCTGTTTGGATATTCCACTCCCAAGTTCCTACTCCGGCACTTTTTAAAATAAGCTCTAATCGTTTTTGTTTTTTATCTTGTTCAGATATACTATCTAAATGATTGCCGTCTGCCATGATGCACACCTCATTCTGTAAATTAATCATTGTGCCAGTTTTAATTTTCAATATATTCGCTTAATTATTGACAAAGCGTTTCTTATCTCTACATGATATAGGATAATATTCTATAAATATGTTTTTTCACCTCTTTACCTCAATATTTTACGTGTTGCAATCCACTATATAATTGCATCTCTTTAATAGCCCTTCACTAAAAAGATACAGCCACTCGTCCCTACTAGGTCATCTGCCTTTCCCAACTATATATCTGCAGAACATATAAACTACTATCATATTATAAAATATTATTCAAAAGCAGCCCGAACAAGGATACTGTCATTTTCTAAGGAATTCCCCTCCCCGATAATCGTTCGGGGTCAAAATGGGGTCAACCTCGCTAATTCCACCTATTTTTACACAAATAAAAAAGGCCCCGCGCAAGCCACGCGAAGCCCTAAATTTACTACTGGCAGAGAGGGTGGGATTCGAACCCACGGTACCTTGCGGTACACTTGATTTCGAGTTCTATGCATTGCCTCCTACGCCGTATTTGTGAAGTTTACGAAATCCCATCTAGCCTTGATTTTACTGTTTTCTTCACGACTTATACTTTATCATCCATTATCTAATCCCAGCCTATATTTTGGAGTTTGGGGTCAAAATGGGGTCAAACTTTCCATTCTTCTATCTGGCACTCATGGTTCCGGCGTTCCTTATCATAGTTGATGCCTACAAGGAGAACCTTACCTGCATAACCTTCCAAAGCCTTAACATACTGCTTATCTTTGATTTGTTGAATAGCTGCCGTTACATCTTTATTCCACTTCAATTCAATAATCAGAGCTGGTTTATCTTGATACTGCTGTTTGGGAATAAAAACCAAATCAGCAAAACCTTTTCCTGTTGGAAACTCCCGGATAATTTTATATTGCTGACGAGCACTATAATATGCCAATGAAACTGTATAAGACAAAGCATTTTCATCATTATACTGTAAATGACTAGTAGCTAGATGTGCTTCTGCCAAGCCGTTGGCTACAACAACTTCATTCATTTCCAACGTTGCCTGTAAAAGCTGATCCGAATGCTGTACTGCCCTGATAACCTCATCCCATCCACCGGCCTCCATGGCATTCATATACTCTTTTTGAATTTCCTGATTCGGTATAAATACTTCTTCTCTCGAAAAATCATATCCTAAATATCCAAGATGAATGAGCAATGTCAATACATCATCTGCACTATGGAAAGTTGTCATATCGTTAGAAAATGTCCCTGTATTGATTTTCTTTCGATCTCCAGCCATAAGCGCAACTATAGATTCCTTTAGTCCTTTAAAATCCATATCAATATAAAGCTTCAATGCCTCAAAAGTCTCCGTTTGATTCCAATACGTATTGAATTTTTTTAACAACATGCTCTGCACTACGGATCTGGGGCTGTAAACAAAACCAGCCTCATCAAAATGATACCCATTGTACCATCTTTTACATGCATCAAAATCCATATCATATTGCTTACATAATGCTGTTACTTCATCTTCAATGAAACCAACATAAGGCGCTAAGGGCCCCGCATCTGTCATCGAAAACTCCATAAACATATTGAGAGCTGAATGTGTACCATACTTCTTTATCGGCAAGATGCCGGTCATATAGGCAAGCCCGATATAGACTTTGTCTTTTAGCCATTCCCGTAAAAAATCAAGATATTGCCGCTGCGCTTCATGATTATCCTTATATTCGCGAAAAATACAGTCCCATTCATCAATTACCACGACAAAAGAACGTTTCGTCTGCAAATAAATATCAGCCATTGTTCGTGTTAAATTTATCTTATCAAAATATCTGTAATCAGGATACTCTTCTATAAGGTCCCACAAAATTGATTTCTTCAATAGAGAAATCAATTCATCCATACATTCTGACTGACTAAGAAATTCCTGCATATTTATTTGGAGAACATCATATTTATTTCCATGCTCAATAAAGTTTTCTTCTTTAGTAATCTCCAACCCTTGAAAGGATCTATTGGCATCAACCGTTCGAGCATAATATGCAACAAGCATATTAGCAGCCATTGACTTACCAAAGCGGCGCGGACGGCTTACACAAACAAAACGCTGCTCTGTATTCACAACGGAATTCAGATAACTGATAATACCACTTTTATCTATATATATCTTTGATTTCCGCGCCATACAAAATTTATCATCGCCCGGATTCAAATAAATCCCCATGTCTGCCCCTCCAACCGCTTATTATATCTTTGATTATACCATAGAAGAGGAAGTTTCTTCAGCAAAAGAAACTTCCTCTTCTATAAATCAGCATTTTATTTTTCCACACCAAAAACCACTTGACCAACTTGTAAAGCAGCCTCTTTCTTTGTTTCTTGAAATACATGTGTATATAAGTCAGCTGTTATGCCGATTGAACTGTGCCCCAAAATTTGAGAAGCCGTCTTCATTGCCACACCTGATTTCAACATTAAAGATGCGCAAGAATGCCTTAAATCATGAAATCGAATATGTTTCATTCCACTTCGTTCTATAGTTTTCGCAAAGTTCTTAGAAAAATATACTGGTCTTATTGGCGTACCATTATCATTGCAAACAATAAGCCTATGATCTTCATATTCATTACCCAATAAATTTTTATTCCGTTTATTTCGCTCCATATTCCTCTTTATAATAGCAAATATTTCTGGTGGAGCACTGACGATACGATTGCTTTCCTCACTTTTAGGTTCACCAACTACTGCTTTGTTCTCAAGTTCCAGCATCTGCTTATTGATCGTAATCAATTGATTTTCAAAATCAATATCATCAACTGTCAATGCTAAACACTCACCACGGCGAAGCCCACAAACCGCAGCTAGGGCAACTGGAACCTCCAATCGCGTATCTTTAACAAATTCTAATAATTGAATTATCTCCTCTGCCGAATATACTCCACTTTTAAATCGCTTTGGTTTAGGCGTGTTCATTACGCTTTTTACTGGATTCAAATATATTAAACGCTTCTTTACTGCGTGAACCATGGCTTCATTGAGCACACGATGCGTATACAAAACTGACTTTGCCGAAAGCCCGCCTTTACCATCGGCGCGACCATTTTGCAGTAAAAAAGCATATAACCGGTCAATGCTCATTGGCGTAACATCTTTAAGCGGAATTTCTCCCAGATGTCGCACCAAATGGTTCTTCACGATTCGTTGATAGCCCAGGTATGTGCTACGTCGCAGGTTAACTTTTACATAAATCTCCAACCAGTCAATCAGATACTCGCGCATAGAAATTGATTTTTCTGGTAAAAAAGTATTTGTCACTAACCTCTGATTCAGATCTAATAGAAAAGCCTCCGCCTCAGTCTTCGTTAAGAAGCCTCGTTTAGTCGTTTCTTTGACCTTACCGGTCTCTGTCTCTTTGTAACGAAATTTCACATCATATACTTTTAGTTCTTTTCGCACACGTCCCTGCTTGTCACGAGCATTACGACGAATACGCTCAATAATTCTACCTTGCATTACATTCCCTCCTCTAACCTCTAAAATATCATAGGCGATGCCCCTTGAGTAGCACCGCCTATATTGTTGCAACTCTAGAAATTCATGATATTATTTGCCTGTGCTTCTCCGATAAGCCAATCATCAAAAGATTTTTTTGGGATTCGAATTTGCCGACCAATTTTTAAAGCTGGAACACGACCTTTTTTTATTAATTCATATGCTACATTCTTGCCAATACCAAGGGCCATCGCCATTTCATTCACAGTCATCGTCATTTTTTCCATTAACTCAATCCCCCTTTATTTACCAGCAACGTTCACAAAAATCTTTTTTAAAACTTTTCGCTTCCGCAGAAATATTTTCCCGTCTTTTTTCTCGTACTACATGGTGAACATCTTGAAAAAAATCAATCTTTTGCTGTGGCATTCCTGGTGATTCATATCGCCAATCATATCGCTGATAAAATCGCCTGGTAAAACTATTCCTTGCTGCAACAACAGCATTATCAACCTCACCAATCCATGTTGCCACAGGAAAAACCAATACTTCACTTGCTAAAATTTGTAAAAGCTCGACAATGGATTTCGCAATACAAAACCCATTTATTCCACTTATTGCCCAAGCGCCATAAGCTACCATAGCAACCAAATCTTTTGTGTTTGCTTCACTAGTACCACTTGAAAGAAACTGGGCATCAATTATTGTCGATGGCACCAAGATCTGATTATACACTTGATTTCCTGTATAATTTTGGATTAGCCGCCGTTGGCCCATATCAGCCAAATTACGTAAAGTTTCATAATTATTATCACCATAAACCATACACCTTGTATCCCCCCTGTAAGTCAAAGCCCGTCCTAAATCTGTTAAATCTTGACAAAATGCAACATTCTGTAATCCTAACATTAAATACTTCATAGCATTTCCTCCTGCTGATACATTTCTTCTATTTTTTTTACCATAACATTAACTGGAATCACCAGCATTTCAACTAATTGGCCATTAAGCTTTATTCTACGAAAATGTCGATACCGAACTTTCCCTTTTTCACCTTGATTTTGGTACCCTAAAGATATTCCATTTTCATACAAATGCTTAAAAACCGATGAATCATTTGCTGTGAGATTCTTCCCCATTTCAAGCATCAACTTTCTAATTAAAACAATTGTTTTGTTTGGTGCCAGGACATATTCCAGCTGCCCTTTAGATGTTCGCATGTAACCAATATAACGATGTCCAGCAGCTTCATAACAAGCTCTACTATTAGCTAATATTGCCGTTCCCGTTCCTATAGCCTGTTTCAGCGCTTCTAAAAACTGCTGATATGGCTCTGCAACAGATGCCATCGCCTCATTTTTAAGTAGAACTTGATGAATAACCGTATTCCAAAGCAAATATTTTTCATTTTTTTCTTGCTCTGATAAAGTTCCTATGCTTATACCCCACTGTAAAATCATCTTTGAAACAGCATTTAAGATCCAATATATAGTTTGATGACGTTTATTCTTGAAAACTACTCTGGGTGGTTCAAAATCAATTAGACTAGCTCTAATATCTTTATAATTATTCTGTAAATAAGTTATCCAAGCAGCAAAATACGCCTGCACCCATGAAGCCTTTTTATTGAAATCTGCTTCTTTTTGATTCATCTGAAATTCCCTTAAAATATTCCCATCGATGCTATTTCGATCAAGATCCACCTGTAAATAGCGTAATGCACTTGATTGTTGTGAATCCAAATTATGCTCAGCAGTAACAATACACCCACCACGCACTTGAGATCGTTCTATTTTATTAAACGACGCATCCGATTTCGCTCGAGAAATCTCATCGCCAAATGCTCGAAGAACATTTTCAAATTTCTCCAATACCTCTTTATTTTTAGCAAAGATATCATCGCATACATCATCGTCATATCCACACTGGCATCTCGATACAGCTCAATACTCCTTGGTGTAGATTCGAACCGTAACATTTTTTCCGTATTAAATGGTTCAGCAAAAGCTTTGCATATAGCTGTTTTCAAGCTTCCTGACTGTCCAACTAGCAATAACAGAAACTGCACATTTTGCGCTAAATCCTGAAATAAAGATGCACAAAATCCAAGATGTAGATATAAGAAAAACGGCAAGCTTACTTTTATTGACTCTACTGTATTAACTTGTCCATTTCCACCATATATGGTTTTTCCAATATCTAAAATATGCAGGCCCTTACACCAAGCATCGATTATTGACTTTTCCTCGATTTTTGGCACAAAACATTCACAAACGCAGTCATCCCTACTAGAAGACAGATATTGCATTTCCCCAGCTACTTCATGCCACCCATGGAATGTATAATATTCCTTCAAATTAATTTCTTTTTCTGCAAGCGCATAAATCTCCATTCCGTACTCTTTCAAATAAGCTTTTTGGTCTTTTCCAAATCCAGGGTTTAAACAACAATCCGGATACACCTTCAAGATCTTATCGATTATATTTCCGTATTCCCCTTTTTCAATCGAAAGCTTATTCCCAGTATGTTTATTCACAACATACACAATTTCAATTACGAATGTTCCATTCCTCGCATAGGTCTTTCTCAGTTCTACAATTTCAAAGTAGAAATTACAGATCTTTTTGGGCCCCGCTATCTCCTGCCCTGCCATTGGAATAAAATACAACCCATCCAATTCTTCTGAAAAGTGAATACCGATGCGCCGCCCTACAAGCATTGTTATCTGCCTTTTATACGACTCACGTAGACTTGAAGGAATGCCTGCAAATGCCAATATTTGGCCTGTTCGCTCTTGAAAACTCCATATCCCCTCATATGGATTAACAGTATATTTTTTTACTGGAATCTCTGCTTGGACAATGTTGGGACTAACTCGAGAAACAATCGTTTCTAATACCGATGCGGCTTGGTATGGGTTGTCCTCGATACAAAAATCAAATTCTTCCTCATCACTATTCCCCAGCCAGAATGGCTTTTTAGCTAGTTTTGTATTAACGTTACTTTTACACATATTACTCCTCCTGAGACAAGCTTTTACCGGTTAAGCTTATCTTATAATCAGCTGTACACTTAATTTACCACGACCACCTAAGAAAGACGATTTTGATATAACGTTATTATTAGGCTCAACTTTTGGCACAATCTTAATTAGCTTCATAAATTTTGCTAGCATTTACACAAACTTTTCATTTTCTTTACAATTATGCAGTATTTGCCTAATATATAAAGGAGACCTCAAGAAATGGAAATTTTACATTGAAAGGTGTGCCTTCTTATGTCGAAGAAAATTGATCCTGATACCGTAAAAAGCAACCTAAAAAAACTATTTATAGCCGCCTTAAAAAACGAAATTGATTTTTCTATTAAAGATTGCTTTTCTTGTATAACTATCCCGGAACAAGAACTAAAAAACTCTATAGCTTCACCTGATTGTAATTTCAATAATTGCTTAAACATTCAAAAAGCTTGTATTAAAAAACTAGATCAACACCTTGCAACAGAATATACTCATATGATATTGGATAACAGTAAGAAGCTATTTAACATTAAAAAAAACATCGATTCGCTTAAAAATAATTTATTTATATTATCCCCAGACATACCATTATTTAATGAATCCGATATAATGGTACAAACTGAAAATTTAATAAAAGAAACGCCCCTCTACTTAGATGAAACTTTTATAAATGAAAACATTGCGTTCCTAAACAATATCCAAAATTTGATAAATTCTTTTTCTGAATTAAGTGCTGCTCGCGCCTACCAGCAAATAAAAAAATTACAAAAAGACCTTCCTACTGAACTCCAGCAAACTATTAATATAGATTCTAGTAAATCAGAACATTATCAAAAACTAATAGCTGCTCATGAAGACATTCTAGAATCAATTGAGTCAATCTATGATGATCTTGTTTGTTTAAAATACGCCCTGTCTGATACCATTTGCAAAGAGATAATTTTTACGCTTGGCTTTATAGACAACATTCAACTCATTAATGAAGCCCCAAACCTGAATGAATTTTTAAAGCGCCATACAAAACTTTATCAAGATATTTTCCGGGAGTTACCATCCTATTTGCAAAATAATTTAGCATATATTACCCCTGAAGACTTGCTACCGGAGTTCCCTCAACACCTTAACACTCTGATTTATTCACATTTACGTACAATCATAAAATTTTATCAAGCAAATCCAAAACCTATACAGAATATCCCTTTTATTTATAATGGGAATTTAGACCGACACTTAGTTACTATTTTACTAATATCAGAAGATAGTTCCCTTATAAACTTAAACCAAAAATTGCCTTATGATTTTAGCAATCTAAAACTTCTTCAAGCAAAACTGGAAATAACCGATGCCGATTTATCAGAAATATTTAATATTACACCGTCAGCCTTCTCAAAAAGAAAAGGAAACTACGATATTAAGACCTTACTAAAATTATCTTATTTCTATAATTTTTCATATGATTTTATTCATGAAAAAACTACCTGTCCAGCTTACGGAAAAATGACCTTTTTCCAAAACAAAACATCTTCCTCTGAAGAACTCTGTGATTTAGAATATAAAATTTATCCTATAAGCTATATAAACAGCAGTAAAATTGGCCTTTTGAAATGTTTTGGTAGATATTACACTAATTTAATTAAAAATTATAATATGAAACAATATGTACCACTTCTGCAATATATATCAAAACTAGAAACTATTGTAGACTCCATTGACCTAAAAAAAACATCTAATCTTTTCCCACTTATTGATGCAACAAAAAAAATTTTCAGTATCCGAAATCCAGAACCAGACCAGATCAAGGTTTTTATTGGATTAGTTACACATCTTGAAAAAGAACTTAATAATTGCAAACCAGTTAACAACAGCGAAAAGATCAAGGATCATTTTCAAGAAATTATACAGCTCTTGACGGAAGATATGAAAAATCATAAAGGAGGGGTTTTACAACCACTCTTATTAGAAACTAATACTTTAAGAAAAGACATCGAAACCTATTTTTCAGGCATAAACCAATTTCTAACTGAATTAACCCCTTTTTGTCGCACAAAATAAAACATCTTATATATTTCACCAATTTCACCTTGTTTTATACTGAGTTGTATTTTCTATATTTTACGGTATCTTCAATTTGCGGTGAAATTGGTGAAAATTTAAATTCCGCCTTTCTTTACGCTATTCCTTGCAATTTTTTCTGGCAATCCATGCAAAGCGGCTTGCCATATTTTCCTATAGAATATCGCTCTACTCTTTCGGTAATTGTAGTTCCGCAGTCCTCACAAATATTGCTGGTTCCAGTCTTTACCGGAACCGGTTTTCTTGCCCCACGATATATTTGTGGCACTACACCACTGTTCACATCCGTCTTTGCATCTGCCTCCGGGTCATCACCCGTGCTGATAGCCAGGCTAAGCAAGTACGCATATTTTATCGCCGCAGTCTGCGCTTTCATCACTGCCTTATCACCAGCATCCTGTCCACTACCAAGGCCAGAAATCGACAGCGTTTCCTCGCTCTCGCTGTCGATAAGCATAATATCAATCTTTACAACCGCAAGCTTTTCAATGTTGCCCTTGACGGTCTTAACATCAACCATGCTCAAAAGTTCTGGCAAAACCACCGAGCCGATCTTATATTTCGTCAGTGCCGCATTAACCTTTTCTAGTACATCAGCACTGGTCACGTATTGATAATGGTGAAAGTTATTATTTCCATTTTTTACCACATAACTGCATTCTGCCATGACTTTCACCAATTTCCCCGCTAATTTTTGCATGTTTATGCCTCCCCTATATCGCTTTTGCCTGTACATTCATTTTTAGCTGACTGCCATATGGACAATTCTCTGCCACCACACAGTAATCCATACACTTCCGGTCCTGCCATCGTTCTTTCGCCGAGCAAACCGGCGGCAAGTCTTTCGTCTGCATGGCGGTCTGCAAGAGTCCGGCTTTCTTTTGAAAATATCGCTCCATCCAACGATTGCTAATTTTCTTGATCGGAATAATATATACTGGCTGATCTATCCCTCGCTCAGCGGCAATTCGCAGGTTATTGTCCCGGCACATCGCCTGAATGCACATGCGATTTACTTCAAAACCTTCTTTTTCTAACAACATCCGGTAATAATTCAGCTGGATCGCCCAGTCCAACACATGTTTTACGCCATCGGAACATAGTTCCTTTCTGTATTTGGGCTGTCCTTTTTTCAGTCCCGTTTTATAGACTTCACCTGTTGCTACCCGGACTTTATAAATGCCGAGTGCTTTCATGATTTTAAAAGAGCTGGTAACTTTGAGGTCTCCGAGAACGCCTTCTTCTTCATCCAGTATTTTTCCATACAAATCAAATTTCCCACTAGTAAGCTGGTCTTTCAATCGAATTTCGCTTAGGATGTCACCTTGTGTGCAATTTTCATTAATGGTATGGACGGCCTGCCCATGGAGCGCATAGAGAACACTTTGCGGTAAAACGGCAAAATCTGTGCTCTTTTTCAGATACGTTTCCCGAACCCCGGCAATGAGTTCAGTGACGGTAGGTTCTTTAATGCCTCGATCTACCGAAACCGCGACTGCCCGGAGTGTTGGTAAAAACATGCACCGCTCTTTTTGCGGGCAGGATTTAAGGCAATCTGCAATCGGTATTCTTGTTCCATTCGGGCAGATAAATTTCGTTGCTGGCATATGTTTTCTCTCCTTTTAAGCCACAGGTTCTTCGCTGTGGTATATTTTGGTGTCTTTTTCTTCTTCAATGGTTACTTTTACCTCCAGATTTCCCAAGGTATCGGGATTTTTGATCTCTTGAATGGGTGCAATAAAAAGCATGTTCTGCAGGGATTCTACAAAGGTTTTTGCCTGCATAGGATTGAGTGAAAAATACATGCTGTCTTCGGCTTCTTCCTGATTGGTCTGAAATTCAATGCCGATTCTTCCACGGCAGACACGCAGCTGGCAAACCATATCTTTATAGGCTCCACAAAGTAAATAAGATGACATTTCAGGTTCCTCCCTTGTATTTTATAAAATAGCAGGAAGCATATCTCTACACTTCCTGCCTGTATTTATGCCCTGAGACTTTTTCGGATAGGGGTAACGTTTTTTATAGCGTCTTCGCTATGAATGGCTGATAGTAATTTTTTAGGAACGGTCATGGCTAAGATTTCTCCGCCAATCCGCTCTAGTTCTGTTGCTCTTTCATAGCTTTCTGCAATCTGACTGGCGGCGGTTACGGCATTGATTAATCCATAACGACTGCTGTCTCTGCCCATGAATAACTGACGAAGAACATCTCCTCGCTCATTTTGATTGAGTAAGAATTTATCTGCTAAAATCTCTACCGATTGCACGGGATCATGTTCTAAGGGAATCTGCATGGATTCTCGCATTTTATCTACCGTCAGCATGAATTTTGCTTCATCAACAGCGCAACGAACGGTATCCTGTACTTTCATAAAGAAGGCTTTATCATCCTGTGCTAGTGTTTCATCGGAATAGATTTCATAGGCGGCCTCTTCACTTTCTACCTGCCTTCCCACATGATACCGTTTCTGAGCATAATCTTTGACAATTAGCCCGTTTTTGCAGACAAGCCGGTAAATTAATGGTTCTACTTTTAAACTGCCAAGCCCGACTTCACTGTTAGAAATACAAAAGCCAGCCTGGACAACATCGCCCACGCTGACTTCTGCTTTAAGTCTCTTATTGATGACTTTCAGATATAAATGCGAATCGGTAACTTCACAGCTTTCAATTTCAGCACCTTTCATGTCTTTGATTACCGGGAGAACGGCACTGCATAGTTCCAAATGATCCAGCCTTCTGTACCGATCTGATAAAAAGGCACGGACATTGCCATCCATAACCCGAAGCATCCGGCGCTCGGGATATTTGGTAAACCAGGTATTTACATTTTCATCTAAAAGAGGAGCTTCTTCCTGCCGCATCTTTTGGTAATACCGAAACGGAATCTGAAGCCTTGAGGCAATCTGCTGATGCGCTAAATCGCTGACAGAAAAACATTGTGGTTCATCTTCCAAAAATAAGGATACTTTGGTTCCCTCTTGATTGGTTGTCATTTCAAGGGTGCGGGTATCTGCAATAAAATCCTTTCTTGCCATGCGCTGACGCTCTAATTCTCTTCCTACCTCTGCTAAACTTCTGCCTTGTTTCATCATGTTTTCCTCCATTTTCTTTTATATGAATTTTAGAATTCCCTATTTTAAACAAAAAACAGCCTGTTCCCCAAAAGGAACAGGCTACTATATATAGTGTATAAGCGATATATTAAAACATATGATCATACCCTTGCGTCTGCGCGCAAACATTTGCTACTGAAACAAATAGTTGTATAGAATAACGACTTGGAAAATTATAATCTTGTTTATCCGGGCCATGAGTACCTATATAGACCCATCCACTATTATTTTTCGATTGATAAATATCATCTCCATTGCCATTGGATTCCATCTTATAAGCAACAGTAAAGTTATCTGTTTCGCCTGCTCCATCAAAGCTAACTGCCGCACCAAAAGTTCGGTTATCTCTGTCAAACCAGGCAGTATCCCGATGAACAATAATTTTCGCTTTCGGTGCGGCATATCCGATAGACAGCATCGCCTGATTTGGAGAAACATCCACAATGGCTGATCCACACATCAAAATCAACGCTACACATAAACACCCTGCCAATTTTTTCAACATGTTTTCCTCCAGCAGTTAAAGGTCATTCTGCCATTTGACCTGATTATTGAAATTTAGCTACATTCAATAAACCGATAAAAGATCTAATCATTAAAATGGTTTTCTTTGTTTTCCTTCTGGCACTTCATTTTTTTCATGGCTATTTCTGTTTGCTCTGCAAGCTGTTTTGCCTTATCTTTCTTCATATCCCGCAAAACAAATATTCCCATACCTACCGCAACAACCAGCAAGATTAAAAGCAAGGGTATAATCAGCCCAGAAGTGCAAGCTGCCACTAAAAGCATCAGAGTACCTCCGGCTGTTTTCTTATCTTTTAACAGCCCCCAGAAAAAATCTTTTATCCCACCAGCAATGACACCAATAGAAATGCATATCATCTTTATGGTTTCCATAATGTTCCACCTCCCCTACTTTAAGTATGACATAAATTCAGTCTTGATCACCCAGCTAGATTTGATACATATGCGCCTAAATATGACACATTGTGTAAAGAAACTCAGCTATTTTTCCTGCAAATAAAAATAGACACAGGCAAATTCGCCTGTGTCCAAATTTTTTCATTATCTAAGTTCCTATGTTCCTTTGCAAGGATTTGCGATATATTCGCAATCAGCCTTGGATTCAATATAATGATATATAACTCAAAATTCGTACTTATACTATAATATATCATCTGAATTTCTTGTGACATATACTTTTAACATTCACTTATTGCGGTTGGAAACTTTCCATGATATGACTAATTATTTCCATTTCTTGAGCATCTGGATTACCTGTTTGTAAAAAGCTACGATATTCGATATAATTTCGATTGATATGATCACCAATATTTACAAGATATACACGTCTAACATTCTTTCTTCCCATAGTCTGACTATCTGGTTGATATCGAATCTCATATGCATTATCTGCGATTTTAATGACATCTGTACTCTTATATTCTCTCATAGCATTTTTCATTTCAGAGTCAAGCGTTGCACTAGCATTTGCAAACTCAGTTCCAATAAAAATTGTTGTCATTTTACTCTTATAAGCAATATAACGAGATGCTGCGGTACCATTATGCGTATCAGCTTGTTGCAATGTAGGTTGTGATTCTGGATACTCAAAACTAAATCCAAATACATTATCTTTAAATTTATTATAATTTATCTGCGACGATACTGAAGTCGGCTTTTCGCCCTCCTCTGGCTCTTTTGTCAATGCTATCGCCGGTTCTTCCGTATACGTATTTTCTACATTAGCTGCTTTTTCTTGCTTTTTCACCGAAGATGATGGCGCTAGAATCGCTACAATAATCCCTCCTATTACTGCTGCGATAATTATAACACCTATAATCTTAGCAAAAATAACGGTTTTGCCCTTAATCGATGAATTCTTTGTATTCTTTCTCATATCCTCCCCTAAAGCTACTGTAACAGGCACGGTTTTATAGGCTATTTTCTTTACCGCCTCGACCTTTTCTGTAAATACTGGGATTAAGGACTTCATATGTTCACACTGTTGCTTAGATTTCAATATAAGCTCGCCATCTTGTGATATCATTGGCATATCAATAATTGCTTTTACGGCACCTGCCAATGAACGCGTGACAGCAATTAGCTTTTTTTCATCATCGGTCAACTTTCGAACATCCACCATATCACTACCCAATATGCTATTAGTCTTTTTCGTTATCATGTCACACATCAGGGAATTTGTCTCCATAAACAAAGCATGAAGTTGCTTTAATAATTTATTAAACATATCCCCACTCTGAGAAATTGCATAACATTTCTGCGACATTGTCTTCATTTTTTCAGCTTCTCTATTTGCTTCAGATAAAGTCGTTTGTGCACGATTTAGATTGCCTTGAGCTTTACTGTTTGCAGTTAACCCTGAAAAGAGTAACGCCGGTCCAGCAATAGCTGCCAATGGCGTTACTGCTGCTCCAATAGATAATGCCGACCCCGCAATTCCCGATGCCAGTCCAACTTCCCCTATAGCTACAGCTGATCCTGCAGCAGACATCATCCCCGTCATTACTGGAACATATCCTCCCGCTGCAATGGCAATCAATGCACCTGTTGCTGAGCCAGCAGCCGCGCTAGATATGCTTTGATTATAGATATCTGCCATCTGTTTTATGTCTAGAATATCCCCTGTATCAATCATTAAATTCTGTAATTCATTTGAACCAACAGAATTTGTAATTTCTATATTTTTAATTTTATTAAATGCATTACTAAACTGCACAAAGGTTGTCTCCATAGCACGCTGTTTGTTCCTACCTAAACGTGTTAACGCCTTTTTTGTATTTTCCTGTGCCTGATTCAATTCATACATTGCACGGTTAAAAACTGCTTGTGCCTCTTCCTGTACTTCCATTGCCTTTATATTTTTTTGCTTTGCATCGCTATGTTTCTTAGCACCATACGCCCCAGCCACAAGCGCTCCAACAACTAAAAAAGGTATTGGCATATCATCCACTCCTTAACTTTTTAAAGAATATCTTTCTCATCGCTCTCTAGATAATCATTAAATTCTTCCATGTCATTATAACAAACATTTCCGCCTAATTTGCGAGTGATTTTATTTGCTCCCCTAATTACACCATCAGCATCACCAGTTATCATCGATGATTCAATTATCGATAATGCATCATCAAAACAATCTTGATAATCCTTAAAATACTTCTGCAAATACTTCTGCAATTCTGCTCGATAAATATTTTCCTGCTGTATTAATTCTTGACATTGTGCTTGAATAAGTTTCATTTTTTGTTCTTCTACTTTATTTTGACGAAGCCCCTGTACTAAATTGTGGTAATAACTACGTGTCACTATTGATCCCACAAGTGCACCGATTGCACTACCAACTATGGGGATTGGAATCATCGCTTGTCCTAATATCGCCGAATAACCTGTCGTAGTTAAGGTAAGCCCCCGATTGCCAAGCTCTATAATGCATTCTTCTGTATCTATTTCTCCCTGTCCATAGCGTAAAAGCACATCTCCTGTAGTAATAACAGCAGTAATTATATTCTCTGGAACATTTGCTTTCCCCAATGCTTGAAGAAATTTAGATGACGATGATGTTAGCGTATGTGATACAACCGTCAAGCTGCTACCTATAGCATATCCACTTGCTACTCTTTTACCAGTATCCTTTGCCGTATCGCCAAGAGCATCTTTCACAGATTTCTCACCTTTGATCACAGCAACAATATTCATAACACCAGACATTGTTGCCGCTGTAGTTCCTGAATATTCAGCAGCATCTATACCCGCTTTATGTCCGGTCTCCATAATATTAGCGACCATTTTCTTCTTCAATTGTAAATCGATTGCCCGTTCTGAGTCTCTACCATTTTTTTTTGCTACCGCTTTGCCACTCTTACTAATGCTAATATTTTTTTCTTCTAAATATCTATCATCATCAACGAATTCCTCATTAGTTCTAGCACGCTTTGCATTATTAAATTTACGTGACACGACTTCGATATTATCTTTACTATTTGCTGCCTCCTGAATATCTTTAATTGTCGCCCATCCGTTCTCTTTGTTATCATCATAAACTTTCTTTAATGCAATATTATGATCCGCTTCAGCTAGATGGTTTACCCAATCATCACCATATTTTAGCTTCGCATCTTTGACACGCAATTCCAATTCATTACCAGTATAAGGGTCTCTCACTATTTTATCTTTTTGGAATGCAATTTTCTTTGCATTATATTTTGCCCCTCCATCATCTAATAATTTTCTATCATAATTTATCGGTTTTGTGTACTTCTGTTTTGCTTGAAGAACTGATTTTTCTACAGATGCCAACGAGGCTTTACTAGCCACCATATTAATTGAATCCCTATCTCGTTTTTCCGCCTCATCATCCAATGGCGATAACTTTTTTTTTATCCAATCAAACATTATTATCAATCCCCTTGCTCTATAACCAAGGAATTAATTTCCTGCTGAAGAATAAGATATTTTTCTAATTTATCCTTACAAGACTGCAAATAATTATTATCCAATTGGAAAATATCGATCACCTTATTTAATAGCGCCTTCTCTCTCTCATCATAGACACCATCCACAAGAACCAATCCCAGTACTTCAAAAACAAAAATTTTCAAATCTCTTTTCTCACTACATTCTATTATTTCATTTAAAATAATATCAATATCACGTTCTTGGGAAAGATTCCATTCTTCTAAATGCATCTCATTTGCATATAACTGCATAATACTTTCTTCTTCTTTTGAGCATCCCCCATCAATTTTTGCTATATGATATGCAAATTCTAAAAATAGCTCTTTTTTTTCTTTACTAAACATTGATAAATACATCATCTATTCCTCCTTGTACTTTCCCTGCAACATTCGACATGCTACATAATTTTTTTTGTAATATTCCTCTCGACTCATTTGTAAGTAAAACTGCTCCCTATACATTAAATCAACATTGCATTTTAATGGCCTTTTCTCGTAAATCGTACATAGATTCGTAATTTCATTCAAATATTTACAGGTACCATCCCCACGATCTAGGTCACTAAACAAATATATTCTTTCTAACCTTCGACAACAAATTCCACATTTTATGCACTGAAATGACATTTACACTCCACCAACCAAATACTTTAATATCCATCATACTAATTTATATTATGCTTTAGATATCCATCTATTTTTACACCTCCAAACGCATCATTTGTGCAAAATCAAAAAAGCCTTCGCAAGAATCTGCGAAGGCTTAAATTTACTGGAGAAAATGAAAATATTCGAACTATCGACCCACGGATTGGAAATTGCATTTAGGTGTTTCTACAAAATCCACCTAACCTATAACTCCTATGTATTAAGAAGTTTACTAGTAATATTATTCTATCTACACTATAGAATCTATATGGTATTATAAGGTTTGGGTCCTCAGATTAGTCCTTAATATTTATATTTCCCTAAGAATAACCGTCTTCATCAGTCTTTATTTTAAAATTTTTATAGTGCTTATAAGCCTCTTTAGGACTAAAATCAACCAAACACTCTATATATTCATTCACTTCACTACATTCTAGTATAAACCATATTCTCTTAAAATATTATTAAGTTTTCTAATTTTTAATTCATTTGTTTTTGACCAAATACTATCAATTCTTTCCTTCCTATTATCAGATCCAATATAAGCTGCAATAACCTGTTGCCCATATATTTTATAATCTAAGGTTGAAATCAAAATTGCATCAATTGTTGTTACGAATCTTATTGTTCCGGCAATAATTGAAGTGACCTCTTTAAAAGTAGGAACAGCCTTCATCCCTTTATCAAAATTAGCAAGCATGTTCTCAACATCTAAATTCCTATAATTATTTCTGAAATAGTCCTTATTACTAATTAGTTTGCGTCTATCCTCACCATCAAACGCATTTAATCCAAAATGGTGAACTAGACGATTCCTCCATGTTATAGCTAACTTTACAAGCTCAACTTCAGCAGGAGGATCTTGTAAAGATGTCGTAAAGGCAAGCATTCGACAATAAACACTTTGCCCCGCTTTAGTCATTTCCCTTTCTAATTCTGGATCTTGAATGAGCTTCGGACTTCTATTTGTCATCATAAAATAAGCATCTAAAGCATCAACACACCAAGCTAGTGTGGCTTTAGTAGCAAACAACCTACTTCTATCAGCAGAAATATTTTTATCTTTTGGGTTCCAACATGTGCTAAATCCACTATTTTTTTCTTTGACTTTTCCATTAGTAATTCCATCTAGAGCAACAAGTATAGTAATTAAAAAATGATTGGTTTGCCCAATCATTTTTTTGAAATCTTTTAACGCATGACTCTTACTTATACCAACATTTTGCATGTGATCACCTATCTTTTTTTGCCCATTCGACACGACTTGAACGTGCACCTCCCACTTTTAGGGTACACTAATGTACTATTAAGGTGGGCGAATTATCCAGCCTTCCCCAAATGGATATAATAATAATATCTCATTATCTAATTTTTTACAACATAAAACTACTCATATCCTTCTATAATAGTTTTACTTAATGTGTACTGAACAAATCAGATGCAATAAAAAATAAAGAATATTGAGATTCATATGTTATAAAAACTGATTATTATAACCATAGGAGGCTTTTGCCCTTTTAAAATTAGTGCAATGACATTTTTTCTGCTAATTGAAAAAAGCCACTTTATTAGCGGCTTTTCTTGACATTCAAAAATATTTTTTATAATCCAGCTAAGTTTTGATGATTTTTAGCGAAATATGTATATTTTTCCCAATTTAATAACTTATTATAGAAGAGCCAAGATACAGAGATTTTTTCACACACTTTTTTTTAATTCATTACAGCAAAGAATAGCATCTTTACACTGTATATATAAAAAATTACTTATTTGGTGTAAGCACTTAATTTGTATGCATCATCTATTAATTCTTTAATTAAACTAGGGATGTCTTCCGGTTTCATAATGGATATTACTTTTTTTATAAATTTAACTTTGTCAAATTTTGATTTGCTTCTTTCCCATAAAAGCCTTTCTATTTGAGGGACAAACTCTTTCTCTTCATCAATTTCAGATACCTCAATCGTTTTATTCATAGGATATATCTCATTTAATGATTTTAATGCTACGTCAATTGGTATCAAGTCTTCAAATGCACCCTTAGGTATGTATTTATAACAAAAACGATTTTTCTTTCTTTGTATTAATTTATCTAATTCTGCTTTTTCTTTTTTTGCATCACTATCTATAAGTGCACAAATGCTTTTTTCTGGGAAATTTTCTGCCATTTTTTTAAAATCCGCTAAAAGTTTTTCTTTTGAACGACAATTCATTACATGTATTTTTTGTGAAATTAAAGGTTTTTGATATTTTAAAGCCATACTTGGTATTGCTATTTCTTCAGTAGCCCCCTCTACTAATATTAAACATTTTGAATTACGCACCTCGTTGAGTGATTTAGTACTATTTTCAAAAATGCTCCTTATAGATTTTGAAATATCTTTTTTATAGTAATCGTAACACTGAAATCCAATATATTTATGAATTTCAGGATGTGATTCAAGAATATGTACATAACAAATATCATTTTTTTCTATCGAGATAGCATCAGCCTTGCTACCACAATCAGGGCAAATTGCATTAGAATGTCCCACAATACGATCTGGACACTCATTTTTTATTAATTCCAATTGCCCAGCTATTTCACTCAAACAAGATAAATTTATAAGACCTTCTATACCGCCAAGATTTTTATATGTATCTTGACTAAAAAATCTACTAGCGAAATGCAAAGCTGCATTAGTTTTAAAAGGATAAACATCAAATTTTTCCACATTTACTACCGTTTCAAATAATGCTTTTGCATTTTGGGAACATTCCTTATATGCATTTTCATAAAATTTTTTTAATTGCATTAATGGTGGAAAAAGCATAATGCCTAATACAAAATTAACAATGTCTATTTTCTCATCAAAACTACTTTTACTATTCATTTTAAATTCAAAAAAAATTTCATTAATATACTTATTATCTTTTGATGATAAGTTAAATTCTTTTTTTAAATTTGCTGGGAAAGTAGATACTAAAAAAAATGTGTAAGGTGTATACTCAAAACTTACATTTATATCATCTATTTTTTTGTAAGGTAAATACTTTCTATATAAATAGCCTAGAGTATTCTTCCATACATTTAAGTAAATATCAGCCTTAGCCTGTAAGGAATTAGCATCTTTTGTAACTTGTTTAAAAATTTCAAAAAGATTTTCTTTATAATCAAATAAACATAAATCACTAAAAATTTTTTTTATAGCATCTTCTGATATATAAGTCATGGTTTTCACCTTTTTCTATATAATTACAAAAATCATTATATCACTAAAACATATTAAAAACGACTATTTCAATTAATAGCCGTTTTTTCATCGCTATATACAATTTCTTCCCCTCAAGTTTTTGATAGCTTCGATAGTGTGAATCAGCATGAGAATAATAGTTCTATTTCTCATTTCAATATGATGTATTTTTTCTCTCTAAACTAGAATAAATCAGGACTCCTATGCTTTTCAAGTTATCATACAAGACCCTCTATGATTACTTAATTACTTGCAGACTCTTTTCACAGCCTCAATTATTCTATTTTTAAATATCCTATAAACCCTGCCCATTTTATCCAATTAATCGAATGTAATCCCGCTGTGCCTCTACTACCCGTTCCATAATAAACTGTATAAATATTTTCTCGTTCTCATGCCCTTTTTCTAATGCCGCAATATATTCACTACGACAAATTGGAGGAATAACGACAATTGGATATCCATCCTGCAAAAGTGCCAAATTTAATAAAAGCCTTGCTACTCTACCATTCCCATCAACGAAAGGATGAATGTACACAAATTCTTGGTGAAACTTAGCTGCAAAAACAACTGGATGCTCTATAGATCTTACTTCATTAAATTTCTTAATCATTGCTGACATAGACATTTCTATTTGATCATATGGAGTAACATTATATTCTGATCCACTAATAAATACACGTTGTTTTCTATATGCACCAGCATTTGTTTCATCAATGCCTTGATAAAATAACTTGTGCAACTGCTTTATATTATCTTCCGTCACCGTTTTTTCTTTTGTTAAACTATACATAAAATCATAAGCTTTTTTATGTCCCACAGCTTCTAAAATATCTTTTAATGGTTTTCCCCCAACAGTAAGTCCATCTTCCAAAATAACTTTTGTTTCCGATATGGTGAGTGAATTCCCTTCCAAGGCATTACTACTATACGTCAGCCCAATAGCAAAATAATCTTTCAGCTCTTTTTGTTCAATTTCATTCAATGGCCGTTTATTATTGATTATTTTTTGTAACTCATCTATTTTTTGTAATACCTGATTCATCCGATCACCTCTTCTTAATAATTATATTATACCATAACAAGATTACAGCTATAGAAATTTGTCCTAAAAATGTTGCCAGTCCATTTTATCAACGCCTAAAAAACTGCCCAGTTTATTATAGCCTATCCACCTTATCCCAATCGTGGCTATGCGCTCGGCACTCTTAACCCGTTATACTACGCTCCTCATGCCTGGCGCGCAAAAACAAGAGCTTAGCAATTTTGCTAAGCTCTTGTTTCTCAGTAAAACTAAACACCCAATTTAACTTTATTCTCTTTATGCCTACACAAATTTGACACCTAAATCTCGTAACATCCCAAATGTTTGAATATATGGTACATCAAAGACTTCGCAAACTGCTGGAATAACTATCCGATTCCGCTGATTGCTATCAGCACGCTCATGCGTGACAACTGTAAGATTATTAACCCGCGCAAACGCAACAACCCAACCATCAGCAACTTCCGAAAATTCTGCTAACGCTTTTGGCAAAAAACGATTCTGTTCCACTGACCATTGAACCATTTCTGCAAACGCTTCACATACTGAACGTGTTTCTGTAGATTTAAATGCACCTTGATATTCCTTCTTCACCCATTTTGCCAAATCATCATGTCCTGCTTCTAGTTCTCTTTTCACCCTATCAATACTAACGACTTCTCCTGTTTCTGCAAAAACTTCCAATTCAGTCCAAAACTTCGGTGCCAAATCAAAAGCATAATACCGTCGAGACGCTTCTATAAATATGTTTGAATCTAAGACATATTTCATCTATTACACCTCATAACCAAGCCGCCCGGCAAAATTAGTAAAAGTGTTTCCTTTTAACCCCGTCAATCTATATGCTTCAGAATATAAAAGTTTTCCTTCAAGTGTTGCTTGAATTACACTTGTTGCGAAGCGTTTACCAATTCTAACATTTTGATTTAAATAAAAATCTCCACCAGATCCTTTTTTAGCTTTAACGATTTCATCTTTATACGTATTATAAAAATCAAAAAACGCTTGTCTACTAATTACTCCCAAGTCTAACGCCCTACGTGCAATAACAAGTTCACTGACTTTAAATTGTCTTGCCATACATTGAAAATAATTTTCTTGATGTTTACAGATACTCCATAAAGACTTAAATTCTACACCAGGCACTAAAAATTCAGCTGCAATTTGATCGCATTTTATTTCAATTAGTTCCTTAGATGGCATTGCGCCCTCCAAATCAAAAATTGCACTCTCCCCTAAAAAAAGATGTGCTATCTCATGTGCCAAAGTAAACATCTGCGCAGATTTTGCATCTGCACCATTAACAAAAACCAATGGAGCATATTTATCAGCAAGCACAAACCCCCTAAATTCCTTAGGGTTTAGCACTCTTCGTGTATTATTCCCAACCACACCATTAACTACAACTAAAATTCCGTACGCTTCCATTGTTTGGCGCAAAAAATTCAATGCATCAGTCCAAGTTTTACACTTTTCGGCCCATGTCCTTTCTAAAGAAAACACCTTTCTTATTGCATTTGCAACTTCTTCAACTTCATCTTGACTAGACTTGGATGCGATAAATTTTATTGGTTCTGCCCCTTTATTGATTAAATATTCACGCATCCACTCTTGCCGTAACTGCATTGTTTGAATCGTATCCATTAAATTACAACTAATATTTTCTTCCTTATCATTAGGTGTAATTGTTCGGTAATAAGGAACTGGCAGGTTTTCTTTTGGAGGCTGTTTTAAAAACATAAACCCAATAGGAACATATACCGCTGCCGCTAATTTTTCCAATTGTTTAAATGTAGGTTGCTCTATCCCGTTAAGCCATTTTTCGTATTTAGGGAACTTGCGTTTCAGCAAACCATCTGTTATGTTTGATCTTCTGACCGCCCATTTTAAAAGGTCAGGATTAACTAGCACCTTATCCATCACAAGTTCCTCCTATTTTCGTAATATTTATTTTAATTCTAAGTTATCTAGACGAGAATGTCTACAAAAATTCAATAAAACTGAACATTCATCACCCATTAAATTTATAGTTTAAATATGTTATTTCGCAATCGCAAATTCACTGTGGTTTTTATCTTCATTTTATACTACTCACGTCTACTTTCAATCAGATGGATAGACACTTTCTTTTTCAATAAGTACAAAAACAATATGCAAAAAAAGAGATAACTAAGACTGCTATCAATATCTTATTAAATTTATTTGCAGGCAACTTCAGCCACCGCTCCCATCCAAAAGGTACTATTTTAATAAAAGACATTCTACCAAAAGATCGAAGTACCTGCTTACAGAAAAAGTAATGCCTTAATTTTATCCCTTATTTGGTAAGCGCATAATAAAACAGTGTATATAAAAATAGCAGCCGATGATTTATACTCAGAAGAGAATATACATCATCGGCTGCTTCTTTTAACGGCAGATTTCTTGAATATCTTGGCTCCAGGGTAAATATTCTTCAAGGCGTTCAGGATTTCTCTGAAATTCCAGATTTGGCAGGGTTTCAAACAAATACTTCAAATATTTGTATTCGTTTATTCCATTGGCCTTACATGTTTCAATCAGGCTGTAGATCGCGGCACTGGCTGCTGCACCTTTGGGGCTGCCGCTAAACAACCAGTTTTTTCGCCCAATCGTAAACGGCCGGATGCTGTTCTCTGCCAGGTTATTCGACAGGCTGCAGTTGCCGTCCTCTAAAAATGCTTCCAAGCCTTTTCGCTGGTTTTGGGCGTAATTCATTGCTTTGAACAGCTTTGATTTTGGCAGGACTTTTCCCTTGTTCGTTTCAAGCCATGCCCAAAAGGCGTCTAGCACAGGTTTTTCCTGCAATAGGCGCTGCTTTTTCCGTTCGTCTTGCTCCAGCGGTTCAAATTCTTTCTCCAAGGAAAACAGACGATTGATTTGTTCGATTCCGGCTTTTGCCAAGGTGCCAGATTCATCCTTGGTATTTTCCGGCAAGGCATCGACGAAGTCTCGCTGCACATGCGACCAGCACAAACATCTGGTCACATCTACTACCTTGTTGTACCCCGCATAGGCATCGCTATGCAAATATCCTTTGAATCCAGCTAAGAATTCTTTTGCATAGTTGCCGTTTCTTCCCGGCTGGTAGTCGAAGATGCGGATTTTGTTCGTTGCCCCATACTTTCCACTGGCATATACCCACATGTAGGAGATCGCCGTGTTTTTCCGGTTCTTCTCATTCATGACCTGCACGGTGGTTTCATCGGCATGTAAGTAAGTTTCTTCGAGGAGCTTTTCCCGCATCAGACCGACTACCGGCATAAGCCAGTCTCTGGCAGAGCGTATAATCCAGCTGGCCAATGTAGCCCGGCTGACTTCAAGGCCAAGTTCTTTCCATTCTTTTTCCTGCCGGTAAAGCGGCAGGGCGTTTCCGTATTTTTGCACCATGACATGGGCGATACTGGAAGCCGACGCCAGCGAATGCGGCAGCACCGGATTGGGAATCGCCGGTTTTTCTATGGAAAAGTGCTGTTCTTTGCGACAAGGCCGGCATTCAAAGCTTTCCCGCACATGATCAATGATCTTGATCTGCGCTGGGATGAACTGCACTTCCGTACGGATGAGTTCCTTGCCCATGGAGACAAGCTCTGCTCCGCATCTTTTGCAAATCCATTCATCTTCTGCCAGCGTGTACAGCTTTTCTTCGTGTGGCAGATCTTCCAGAAGCTTTTCGCGCTGTCCGACTGACTTTTTGCGGTGGTGTTCCTTGATGGTCTGTACATCTGGTTCCGCAGCGCTTTTTTTCGCTTCCTGTTCGGCTTCATCAAACAGGTTGATCTGTCCATCGAAGACAACGTTCGTCTTCTCAGATTTTCTGCCAAACAGGTGCTTTTGCAGATAGGATACCTGTTGATGTAATCGCTGATTCTCCTCTTCTAATTGTGTTATGCGGTTTTTCATAGCGGAGGCTTCTTGCTGTGTCATGGAAAAATTCCTTTACGATAAAATATGTTTTTATTATACCATAAAAGTGTCCGCCTCCCAAGAAATTCCAAGGGAGCGGACACTTTTTAAATGCAAGCGGTAACGGCGATTTTTCTTACGGCTTTTGGTTGATTAATGGCGAGCCCTTCCATGAGCCAGCGGAATTGCTGTGCAGAGAGTCCGCGTACTTCTTCTGGCGAAGAAGGCCACTGAAAGCGGCCGCTTTCTAGTCGCTTATACAGAAGGACAAATCCATCGCCTTCCCAAAGAAGGGCTTTTAAGCGATCTTTTCTGCGGCCGCTAAAAAGAAACAGTGTGTTTTGAAATGGATTCATCTTGAAATTTTGCTGAACAATGGCGGCAAGGCCATCGATGGATTTGCGCAGGTCCGTATGCCCACAAGCGATGTAAATATTCGAAACGGAGGAAATATCTGCTAACATGACGGAAGTCCCTGTAAAAGAACAGCTAATGTATCTTTTAGCAACTGCGATGACGTGGATTCGTAAACGTCGAGTGTGATTTTTCCATAGTGGAGGGTTAATTTCTCAGCGTTTGGTGATGACAACGTTGAGGAAGATATCTCAAGGGGAGCAAATCTTGAGCTTTGGGCAGTGGGTAAGATTTGGCCGGCAGCCAGACGAACGCGCTTGAGCCAATAAAAATAAGCATGGCGAGCAATGCCTTGTTTCTGGCAAAACGCTTGAATGGTTAAACCGCTGGCGTTGCGTTCGGCGATGATTTTTGTCCATTTCTGTAGACGATATTGGCGAGTGATGAGTTTTGTATCCAAAAGAAAACCTCCAAGGCAACTTTTTCAACTTTTCAAACTTGGTTGAAAAAGTTTGATTTTCTATAGTATCTCATCTACTTGCGTATTATTCTATCCACCTGATTGTTTGACGCTTACATTAGAAAGGATATACTTATTTTTACATTTTCACTTCTTGATTTTATAACAAATTGCATACATCGTTGGCAATACAAACAACGTAAGAATTGTTGCTACCAAAAGACCTCCCGCTATTGCAACTGCCATAGGCCCCCAAAAAGTGCTTTTCATCAATGGCAGCATTCCTAAAACGGCGGCCGCTGCAGTTAGCATAATGGGTCTAAATCGTAACACTGCTGAATCAATCACTGCGTTCCATGGACTTTCCCCTTCGGCAAGATGTTTTTTTATCTGATCAATCAATATTACTGAATTCCTTATAATCATCCCACTAAGTGCTAAAATCCCTAATTGTGCTACAAATCCCATCGATTTGTCGAGCATCAGCATTCCAAAACCAACTCCAATTAACCCCAAGGGTGCAGTAAACAAGGTAAGAATCACTAATTTTATATCTCTAAGCTGAAACATCAGTAATGTAATAATTACCACTATCATTATAGGAATAGGTACCAGCAAAAAACGAATCGCAGTCTGGCTATCTGCTAATGCCCCATCTACTTCGATAGTATAGCCTAGTGGCAATGAATTCCTCAGCTCCGTTGTTTCATCATATATTTTTTGTGTAGCATCGTTGGCCGTTCCACTTTTTATATCAGCCTGTACAGTTATTGTCGGTTTAAGATTTCTCCGCCAAATCATCCCATCTTCGGCCTCAAATGTTATTTTGGCAATTTGCTCTAAAGGAACATATCCCGCACTCCCCAAATAAATTGGAACATTTTTTATTTGAGAAAGATCCTGTCTCTCATCATTTTTCAACCGCAAATCCATGCCAACCGTACGATTGCCTGAATAATATTGCGCTACGGTCATACCAGATAGTTCCATCTGAAGAATTTTAGCTACGGATTGCCCTGATAACCCCATTGCTCGCAGCTTATCTTGATCCAATTGCAGATGCAAGACCTTGCTTTTCTCATTCCAATCCAAATTAACATTTTCGTTATTAGGATCGTCTGAAACAATATGGGCTACCTTCCCGGCAATTTCGCGAACTTTGTTTTTATCATCGCCAGAAACCCTTAACATAATTGGATAATCCGCTGGCGGACCTGTTTGGATAAATTTTATATTTGTTTTCACACTCGGGAATTTTTGTGATAATTCTTGGTTTATTTGTTCTGCTAAATCACCTCTAGATTCAACATCCTTTGCCACGATGACAAATTGTGTATAATTGGCATTCGGCAGTTTAGGCGTAGTTGTTAATACAAATCTCGGTGCACCTTCACCCACATAATATGAATAATTCTCAATTTCATCTTTTTTTTCATTCAAAAAATCCGAGAGTTGTGTGGAAATATCTGCTGTCGCTTTTAATGATGAACCTTCAGGCAGCTCTAAGCCAACTAGAATTTCCGGACGCAATGATGGTGGAAAAAACTCTTGACGCACAAATTTCAAAGAAATTAACGATCCAACAAAACTAATAAGAGTTAATCCAACAACTAATATTCGATGATCTAAACACCATACCAATATTTTTTTAAAGTAAATGGAAATTATTTTTTCGAAAGAAACAGACTTACTCTCTTTAACTTTCGAAATGCGAATGAGATAATAGCCAAAAAGCGGAGCAACCATTACTGAAATGACCCATGACAATAACAGCGCAATCGCAATCACAGGAAATAAGCTTTTGCAAAATTCAGAAGCCATTCCCTTAGAAAAGGCCACTGGAATAAAGCCTGCGCACGTAATCAACGTTCCTGTGAGCATAGGTTTTGCAGTTGCTTGGAAAGCATAGCAAGCTGCGTCAAAACGACTATACCCTTCTTCCAATTTTACGCTCATCATCTCTACAGCAATAATCGCATCATCGACTAGTAAACCTAATGCTATGATCAGCGCTCCCAATGAAATTTTTTGTAAATCAATTCCTAAAAAATACATACCTGAAAAAACACCTGCTAAAACTAATGGAATACAGCCTGCTACAACTAATCCACTTCTTACACCTAAACTTAAAAAACTAACAACCAGCACGATTATAATTGATTCTCTAAGCGTACTGACAAATTCACTAATAGAATCATTTACCACGTTTGGTTGATCAGAAACTTTATGAATCTCTATTCCTAAAGGAATACCCGTTTTGATTTTCCCAATCAAAACATTCAAACGATTCCCCAAGGTCAAAATATTTCCTCCAGGTTCCATAGAAACAGCTATACCAATGGCCGGTTTTCCATTGAAAAACATTTTAGGATCTGCCGGTTCCGCATATCTTTTTACTATTTTAGCAATATCCCTTAATTGTATAATTTTCCCACCAGCATTAATTGGTAATGCTTTTATGGCATCAATATCTTTAAATTGCCCAGTTATTCGTAAATAAACATTATCAGACATTGTTTCCACTAGACCTGACGGCGTCATTTCGTTTTGTGTTTTAATTGCATCGGCAATGACTTCCGGGCTAATTCCCAATTCTGCTAATTTCTGATTTTCTACTTCAATATAAATTTTTTCCGTCTGTTCTCCTAAAAGGCTAACTTTTTGAACATTTGGTATCCCCAATATCAACCGTCGAATTTTTTCTGCATTTCTTCTTAAATCTTCGTAAGAATACCCCTCACCCGTAATCGCATATACAGATCCGAATACATCATCAAAACGGTCATTATAATAAGGTCCATAAACGCCCTGGGGAAGATTTGCTTTTTCATCCTCGCAAAGATTTCTTACTTCCTGCCATTGTTGCCTTATTTTATTATTATCAACATCCTCCCGAAGATTCACATATATAACCGCTGCCCCCGGACTAGAATAGCTTTTTATATAGTCTAATCCTACTGTATCCTGTATCTTTTCCTCCAGTTTATCAGTAACCTGTTCTTCCATTTGTTCGGCACTTGCACCGGGCCAACTCACCGACACTATCATTTGTCGTATAGTAAATGGAGGATCTTCCATCCGTCCCAACTGCATATATGACACAATTCCAGCAATAAAAATAATTGCAATAAAATACCATACTAAATCTTTATTTTTTAATGCAAGTTCTGTTAAATTTTTCATGATTTATTATCATCCTCAAAAATCCTTACTTTTTCGCCCTCTTGCAATTTATTTGCCCCCGCCGTTACGATAACCTCCCCCAAAGAAATGCCGCTTACTTTCACTTGATTTCCTTCCGTATTTTCAATAATTACAGGCTGTAAATTCACCGTATTATCGTCATTGACAACCCAAACAGATGGCTTGTCATCCGTTTGATAAATTGCCGTCATTGGTAATGTAGTGGACAATCGATCTTCTACTTTTTCGCCATAATTGCAATTGACACTGGCCGTCATTCCCAATTGCACTCCACTTGGAACATTAGGAATTGCTATGCGAACTCTATAAGTACGAGCCGCCGCATCTGCCATAGGAGCGATTTCTCTAACATTTCCGTCCGCTTGAATATTATCCAATGCCCAAAAAGATACTTTTACGGGCGTACCTATCGACATGTACTTTACTCGGTTTTCTGGTAGGTTTATTTCGACCTCTAAACTATTTGTTTCTATAAGTTTTAAAACGGTTTGCCCCGCCGAAACAACCTGCCCCGCTTCCACATTTACAGCAGAAACCACACTGTCTGCATCTGCCACAAGTTGCGTATAGCCTAATGAATTGTTCCCTTGCTCGGCTGCCGCCACAGCCTCTTGATAAACGGCTTCTGCCGACGAATAATTTGCTTGATACTGATCCATTGTTGCGCTGGAAACAGCATCTTGTTCATAAAGTGTTTGATAACGCCTCAAGTTGGCTTGTGCCAAAACAAATTCGGCATGCGCACTATTTACCTTTGCAACATTTTGATTTACTTGCTGCACGATATCTTTAGGATCAATAACCATAAGTAAATCACCAGCATGGACTTTGTCACCGACTTGAACTTTTCGGTTCAAAAGTTTTCCACTTACTTGAAAGGACATTTCCTTTTCATATCGTCCCCTTACACTTCCTGCATATGTTGCCATATTTGTACTATTATCTGACACTACTTTCTGTGTCTTTACCAATGGCTCCGTTTTTTCAACTTCAGTCTTTTTTCCACAACCTGCAACAATCATCATAAAACTTAAAATAATAATTGCTGCAATATATTTTTTCACACAAAAAACCTCCCGATTAAAGTTTATTTGAGCATGCTCAATAACTCAATCAGATTATACTATTCTCTATAAACAAGTGTCAACAAAAAAAATGTATTCTATAAATTCAACACTTTTAAATAGCGCCAAATCAACAGAATACATCTCGCAGTCCCACCCTATACTATTGTATTTAAAATATCATTTTATAAAAACAGTTCTATTTCATCATCTTTGAGTTGCGACAAAATAAATAGACTTTTTTTCGTGAATTCCTCTCTCTCTTTTTTTCCAATACCAAATGAAGATAATACCATATCTAATAACACATATACCTTTTTTTCAAAATCGATGTGTTTGTCATAATGCCCTTCTGCAATAAATCCATACATGCACCCCAAGATTGCTAAAGCACGAGTATAATGTTCTTCTTTCGTCATTCCAGGCACATATTCTTGAAAAGATTTTTCACTTTGTTCAACTAAATTGGGTAATAAGCGCTCCATAATCAACCATGATCTATATGCCTCCGTGTAAAGATCCGCTACTCTTGAATCCTTATCAACAATTTTTAAAGTCAAGGCAATCTGCAAAGAAAAATGCATCACAAGATTCTTTTCATCAACTAAAAGTTGTTCAACGCGCTTCTTAATTTCGTCAAATGCATCAACTAAAATATATTTTAAAATATCATCTTTATTTTTAAAATAATAATAAAGCGTTCCGTTTCTAATCTTAGCCTCACTGATTATTTGGCGGGTTGTTGTCGCTTTAAATCCATTTTTCATAAAAAGATCTATTGATATTTTTATGATATTTTCCATAACATCTTTCAATTCACACTCTCGCCCTTCAATTCTATCGTTATATCTCTTGAAAAATAGCAGCGATATTTTGCTATTATCAAACTTTTACAACGATTTATTCTCAATTTATACATCACAAAGAATTTTGCCTTTTATTTGTCTGCACGCCATCGGCTTCCATCTTATCGAGCACAAATTCACGCAAAAGATTTAAATGCGTTGCCATAAACCAATGTGCACTGATAACATTGCCTTCATGGATTGCCTTAGCGATTTTCTGGTGATAGAACACTGTATTTTTTTCACGCAAGGTATCCAAAGTTATTTCAATATTTTTCGATACAGAAGAATGAAGTATGCACATGAGCTTGCCGATCACACGGTTGCCACTGGCTTCTGCAATCATTTGGTGGAATCGGCAGTCCTCATCCGCATAAGATTCTCCTTTGCGGATAAGCGATTCAATATATTTTGGGTGTTCAGCTATTTCCTGTCGTTGCTGCGCTGTCGCGTTTGCGGCCGCAAGCTCAGCCGTATGCGGTTCAAACATTAAACGAACCTCTAACATATCGAGGGCTAAACGGTGATCATCGTAAATAAAATTGAGCCCCAATGGATCATCGGGTACACCTCTTTTAGGGGATATGAAGGTTCCTGCACCTTGTCGTATCTCTAGTATATTACGGGCAACAAGAGCTTTGACCGCTTCCCTCAAAGTTCCCCGGCCGACTTCGAGGCGTTTTAGGAATTCTTCTTCAGTTGGCAAACGATCTCCTGGAAGCATTTTATTATTTATGATAAAACGTATAATCTCCTCTGATGTGTTTTCAACGCGCGTCGGACTTCTTTTTTCTACCATAAAAATCTCCCTTTATAAAACCCATCTCATAAAATGGTTTTCCACTTTGTATTACTTCAAATTATAACGTATTGCAATGCGAAAGGTAAAGCCCTTATCATTCAATACAAAACAATTAATTACAATAAAAATAAATAACAAATAACCAATGACATCATATGAATTTTCATTTTCCAACCCCCAAGCAAATGCCTACCCAATAAAAATTTTTCCATCGTTATAATTTAAAATAATAATAAAATTTATAAAGTAAATAATAAAATAACCCGCATTTCAATCACATCAAGCAAGAAAAGCCTTTATTTTAAAGGATTTTCTTTTATTTTTTAAGATTCTTTAAATAATTTAATAAATTCTGTTTATTCAATTATTTAAAGAATCTATCCATTATTAAATATAAAGCGTTGACTTATCCCTGTTATGTTAATATAATAAAATCAATAAATTCATCATATGAATTTTAAGTTTTGGGAGGAATATACGATGAAAAAAGTATGTAAAGACTGGGTCACTAACGCCTTTGATGACAAGCTCGTAAACGCTAGTTACTGGCAAGAATTCGAAGAAAATGCCAAAGCCGCTTCCGCCGAAATCATCCATGTAGAAAATCTTCAATCTGCACAAGCAGCTATAGCTGATCTCATTGTGACTCTGGGCGCAAAAAAAATTATTGCCGTCGGCGATGAAACAGTGCCCGAACTCAACAATTTATATAAAAATATTGAACAAACCGGACTCTCTGTATACACAGATAAATTCGATATTGCCGAACACGCGCCTACAGCTGACCTTGGCATTTCCATGGCTGAATTCGGCATAGGTGAAACCGGCAGCGTTTGTGTCGACAATTATGCGTATGAAGCTCGCATAGTCGGCATGCTGCCTCCGAGTCACATCGTAGTGCTCAACGCAAACCACACAGTCAAAAATATCACAACAGCTTTTAAGGTCATTTCTCGCGTATTCAATCGCGGCTACATGGGCTTTATCACTGGACCAAGCCGTACCGCCGACATCGAACGCGTCCTAAGCCTCGGCGTCCATGGTCCAAGCCGTTTCTTTATCTTAGCAGTCGATGAAATGACCGATAGGAGGATGCACTAATGGGCACAGAAAACAGAAATCTCCACAAAGAAATCAACGAAAAACTACAGAATACGGTTATGCAGACAGCCCTTTCCCGTTTTGCTGACCAATATCCAGATGCTCGCCTTAAAGCCTATGAAAATGTCGACAGTATTGAAGACCTGCGTGATGATTTGCGTGATATGAAACGAAAAGCCGTCGATAATATCGAGCAAGTCGCCAACACCTTCGAAAAATCTGTACAACATCTCGGCGGAAAGGTTTACCGAGCCAAAGACGGGGATGATCTCAAACAGCATCTGCTGCAAATTTGCCGTGAAAATAACGTCCAACGCATCGTAAAATCAAAATCCATGGCTACCGAAGAAATCCATCTCAACGCATATCTGCAGGATAACGGCCTGCATGTACGTGAAACAGATTTAGGTGAATGGATGCTTTCTGTCGCTGGTCAAAAACCTTCTCATATGGTCATGCCTGCCATCCATCTCGATCGCAAGGAATGTGCCGGATTTTTTTCCAAAGCACTCCATGAAGAAATCCCCAGTGATATTCCCTTTATGATCCAAACAGCTCGGCGTGTGTTACGCGAAGAATTTTTACAAGCAGATATGGGCATCACCGGCGCAAATTTTGGCATTGCTGAAAACGGTGCCATCGGCCTTGTGACAAATGAAGGCAATGCGCGCATTGTCACTACATTGCCGCGTGTGCATGTGGTCATCATAGGATATGAAAAACTCATTCCTAAAATTGAAGATGCCGCCAAAATCCTACGTCTTCTGCCAAGAAACGGAACCTGCCAGCGCATGACCAGCTATATGACGATGGTGGATGGTCCAACTCCTGTCATCTACAAAAAAGAAAACAAATGGGTAGAAGAAGATCGAAAGCTCTATATCATATTGCTCGACAATGGGCGCTTAAAAGCTGCACATGATCCAAAACTCAAAGAAGTCTATCAGTGCGTGCGCTGTGCTTCCTGCTTGAATGTTTGTCCAATCTGGACTCTGGTCGGCGGCCATGTTTACGGGCATATATACTCCGGCGGCATTGGTGCCATCCTCACCGGCCTCTTAAGCAGTATCGATGATTTCTCAAAATTCAGCGACCTTTGTATCGGCTGCCGCAAATGCGAATCGATTTGTCCGGGCAAGATTCCTATTCCAGACCTCATTGACGAACTTCGTTCCCGCGCCGTACAAGAAAAAGGTCTAAAACTTCCCGAAAAGGCCGTTTTCCAAAATGTTTTAGCTAACCGCAAAGTATTCCATACACTGCTAAGAATCGCTTCCGTAGCACAAAAACCAGTTCAATCGGGCAAATTCATTCGCCATCTACCGCTCTTTTTTGCCGGAATGACCGAAGGCCGCAGCCTGCCAGCATTAGCCTCTGAACCATTTCGTGACCGCATGCCAGGTCTACTCAAGAAAAACCCGGCAAAGCCTTCTTTACGAGCCGCTTTCTTTAGTGGATGCAATCTAGATTTTGTATTTCCTGATACAAGTGAGTCCGTTGTCAAAGTCTTGCAAGACCTCGGCATCGAAGTAATTTTCCCTGAAGGACAAAACTGCTGTGGAAAGCCAGTTCTCGGCATGGGCGACCGCGAAACCGGCCGTAAGATAGCAAAAAAGAATATCGAAGTTTTTGAAGCCGCCAATGCTGACGTCATCATCAGCGCTTGCCCTACATGTGCTGAAACACTGCACAAAACTTATGTAGAACTGTTCCAAGATGATCCAAAATGGCTTATCCGCGCAAAAAAAATGGCAGCAAAAATTCGTGAATTTACCAGTTTTGTCGCAGATGCTTACAAGAAAATGGGCCGGCTAACTCCATCGAATAAACAAACAAAGCACCTAGTCACCTATCATGATTCTTGTCATATGAAAAGAGGCCTTGGCATAACCAAGCAGCCGCGTGACCTCATTGAAGCATCCGCCGGATATGAGTTTGTCGAAATGAAAAACTGTGATAAATGCTGTGGAATGGCCGGTGCTTTTGGTGTCAAATACAGCGAAATATCACTTCCTTTGCTCGAAGAAAAAATCACCAATATCAAAGAGACAGGCGCCGATACCGTTGCCGTTGCTTGCCCAGCCTGTATGATGCAGATCCAAGGGGGACTTGATCAACAAGCTCCAAAAATCCAAGTTAAGCACGTCGCGGACATTCTCGCTGAAAACTTATCCATCTGATCCATCTCACGTTTTGATGCAGCCAATAAAAAAGCTGCATCCGACGTGAATAAAGACATCAAGTCCACATAATTTTCCACGTTTTAAATTAATCGAATTTTTCAAAAATAAAAATATTTTTGTTTTCTATTTATTTATGGAAAGGACTGATTCCCTTTGTTCATCATTGCACTGTCTCCTATTATTTGGCTCATCATCGCTCTTAGCTTGTTGAAAATATCCAGTCATAAAGCTTGTCCTATCGCTTTACTCATCGCTTCTGCAACTGCGCTCTTTGCTTATAACATGCCACTGCTCAATGCTGCTACGGCCATCCTAGAAGGCGTCGCTCTTGCTTGCTGGCCGATCTTACTAGTCATCATCGCTGCAATTTTTACGTATAACTTGTCCATCCACACCAAAAGCATGGATACGATAAAAGAAATGCTCACATCAGTAAGTACAGATCGCCGCATCCTCGTATTGCTGATTGCCTGGGGATTTGGTGCTTTTCTCGAGGGAATGGCCGGATTTGGCACGGCAATCGCAATTCCCGCCAGCATGCTGGTCGGAATCGGCATAAATCCTTTGTTGGCGGCACTCGTATGTCTCATCGCCAACTCTGTACCGACTGCATATGGATCGATAGGAATACCGCTCGTAACCTTAGGGCAAATCACAGGCATAGCTCCGCTGCAACTTGCAAAATATGTAAGTTTCCAACTTGCCCCGCTCAACTTGCTCTGCCCTTTTATTATCGTAATGGTAACCGGTCGATCTATCCGTGCACTTAAAGGTGTATTCGGACTCGCTTTAGCCGCAGGGCTCAGTTTTCTTCTTCCAGAAATGCTCGTATCTTTTTTCATTGGACCAGAACTCGCGGTCGTCGCAGCCTCCATCTGTACAATGACAACCATCGTCCTCTATGCAAAAGCCGCCAAAATCCAGGATGCTGCCTATAAAATGGATATAAGCCCCGTATCTGTCCCTTTTAAAAAAGGTGCTTTGGCCTGCCTGCCGTTCATTCTCATCTTTATCTTCTTGCTCATCACATCAAAACTCATTCCTGCAATAAACCAACCACTAAACCTCATCAAAACCTCTGTACTTATATACAGCGGCGCTGATGCCGCCCCCTATACATTCACGTGGCTGGCTACTCCCGGCATCCTGATTTTGCTCGCCTCCTTCATTGGCGGACGCGTTCAGTCTGCATCCTTTAATGAAATGTTCCAAGTTCTCTTTAAAACCATTATCAGCCTGCGCAACACGATCATCACCATTATTGCAGTCATAGCGACTGCCAAAATCATGGGCTACAGCGGCATGACCAACGAAATAGCTGAAACAGCCGTCAATACAACAGGAATCTTTTATCCGATCATCGCCCCCTTCATCGGTTCCGTTGGCACCTTCATCACAGGCTCAGCCACTTCGAGCAGTGTGCTCTTCGGCAAACTTCAAACAGCTTCTGCCACCGCGATTTATTCAAATGCAATCTGGCTGGCAGCATCGAATGCGACGGGGGCTTGCGCGGGCAAAATGATTTCACCCCAAAGCATCGCAATTGCTACCGCAGCAATTTCAGTCACAGGACGAGACAGCGAATTATTAAAAGCTGTCGCCAAATATTATGTTTTTTTCATCGTTTTCATGGGCTGCATTGTCTACTTTGGTCAAACTTTGCTTTAATGAGTACACCTCTTAAAAAAGATAAGGCATCCGTCAAAAAACGGATGCCTTATCTTTTGGTTTTATGTCAATTTTCTACTCTGGGCTCATACGCAAGTCCATCAAGTTCCCAAACACTGCAATCTAGGTTTTCCCAAGACGTATCTGCCTGCACTGAAATTTCTGGAATGCATTCTTTCTGCGGAAAATACAAAAAGGATGCAGCTTCTTCTCCTTGTTGGAAAAAACATTCAATCGCGCTTTGGTCAATGAATATCCTAACCTCTAACACTTCTCCACAATCCAGTTTAAACCGGCGTCTTCCCTGCCCGCCAAGTTTCATGCCACTTCGATCTATACTCATTGACTGCAGTTCCCGTTCATAGGAAAAAACAATTTGCTCAGAACCAAAAAATAAAGTGTAATGTAACTGTTCAATATCATTCAGTTGAATTTTTAAATCAACTTCGCTTCGACGCGGCAAAACATAGCTCCAATTTTTAATACATCCCGTAAAGGCAACGCTAAATTCACCGCGCAATTTTTCCAGTTCACGGACAGGTTGCTGATGGATTTTTCCGTCTTTTAGAATCAGCTCCCTAGGCATCGTCAATGAGAACATCCAGCCCGCTGCCACTGTCGGGTATTCTTCATCACGATCAGGCATCCCCATCCAGCCAATGAGAATTTTCCGTCCATCATGTTCCATGACTTGCGGTGCATAAAAATCAAAACCATGGTCAAGTTCAATAAAATCGCCGTGCTGTAGAACTGCATTTTCGGCATCAAGTTCCCCCATGACATAGCCAACCTCGTAAAGGTTTTGGTTTTTATAACGCTCGGCCAGCAGCCCCTGCGGAGAAAAGAGCAGAACATCTACCTTACCAAAACGCAATAGATTCGGACATTCCCACATATAGCCAAAATCACGAAGCTCCGTCTGAACCTCTCCGATTAAATGCCAGTTTTCTTTTTCTTCACCATAAATAAGCAATCGGCCTTGCAGTTCTTCATTCTGGACGCCCAAGATCATATATTTTTTACCATCCCGAAAAAACACATATGGATCGCGAAAATGCGCCGTATATCCAGCTGGTTGAAATTCAATCAATACCTTGTCTTTTTTTATTGTTCTATCTTTTTGCAAGATTCCTAAACATTGATAAGATTCTCTTTCTTTTTTTTCATTTCTCACATTGCCGGTGTAGACAATTTGAAGAACTTCATTTTCTACAAATGCACAGCCTGTATAGCATCCATCTTTGTCAAACTTGCTGTCTGGCCCCATCGCCAAAACCGGTTCTTTATAATGAACAAAATCTTTGGTAGACACATGCCCCCAATGTTTTTGCTTATGTTCACAGCCATAAGGATTCCATTGAAAGAAAAACTGATATTCTCCCTTATAAAAAGCTAATCCATTCGGATCATTGATCAACCCAAAAGGCATTTCTAAATGAAAGCTATTTTTCCAAGGATGTTTTTGTTTTAAACCTTCTTTCACTTTTACTGAAAATTCCTGTCTTGTCCAGACCATTTAAGATTCCCCTTCCAGTTCCCTCACACTTTCCCGCTCCTCAAACACTAAAGATATATCATTATTTGAAATCATATCTTTACCCTCCAATAAATCGAGCATTCCCTGTGCTGTCTTTATGCCAACTAATTCATAATCAAAAGCAATCGTCGTCAAAGCTGGATAAGATACTGCCCCTACATCATAGCCGCCAAAACCCGCAATCGATATTTCTCCCGGCACAGCTACTTTCACCTCATGCAAATAACGCAAAACGCCCAGGCCGATATTATCCGTCGCGCAAATGACTGCGGTTGGCTTAAAAGAAAGAATTTCCTCACCCTTAGCATATGCTGAGGCAAAATCAAAACCCGTTTGCACAAAGTTTACCGATGCCCCTGGATAATTTTCTAAGAAAGCATCTATAAAGCCATGTTTCCGTTCGATTCCTACAGCATGGTCCGTTTCCGTGACCCCAGCAAAAACAACGTGTTTATGGCCTTTTGCTTTCATGTATTCTCCCATCATCCGGCCTGCTTTTTCATCATTGATTTTGACATAGTGCACCGCTTTATTCCATTGGCCCGTAAATACAATAGGAAGTTCCATTTCTTTGATCAACTGCAGATGTTTGCGTGTGATGCCTATCGAATCCACAATGATTCCATCCACGCCCTGTTGTTCTAAATTTATAATATTTGAAATTTCCTTGTTCTTCTTTAAATTGCTCACGAGCAATATTCCTTGATAACCTGCCGGTTCCAATACTTGATTCATTCCTGCTAAAAGCTTACCAACCGTTACCGAATCCATTCGCGGCAAAATAATGCCAATCAACTTACTGCTTTTCATTTTTAATCGTTTCGCAAAAAAATTGGATTTAAATCCGGTTTCTATAATAACAGCTTTTATCTTATCTGCTTTTTCTCCACTTACGTATCCTTGGTTCAAATACCGTGACACCGTACTTTTAGATACTTTTGCCATATCTGCTATATCTTGTATCGTAATCTTTCTTTCCATTAAGGATTCACCCCTTGCTGCGTTCACTAAAACTTCTTCAATAAGATTATTTATTCGGCAGCAAGAAGAAAAGCCCTTCTATTTCTTCTTTTTTGTAAGTAATATTTGACCAAAAATCTTATATTTACTGACTTTGCAGTAGTTTTATATGGAATTGATTTCTTACGAAAAGGAAAATTGCGAAAAAACAGGCTCACCCTGTTTTTTCGCAATGCTCAACATTTCTTCAAGACATCAAACCAGGAAATTCCACTGTAAACGATACATGTTGTTCTTCTCGTTCGTATCGACATCCTTGCCCAAGCTGTACCATGCAGTAATTCCCATATTTTCCGTAAACACATAGTCACCACCCAAACGAATGCCTTTTACATTTTGGCACCAGTCATCCGTATTACTGTAGCTTGCAAGCTGCGGACTCTTACGATACATCGCAAAAAGATCAAATGTTTTTGGTTTTTTCAAATCTGCAGTTTTATAAGTGAGTTTCACCAAATAGGCTTTTTGATCTTCACTGGTGATACCTGATGAAGCCACGCCTTTGGCATCTGATTTTACATACACGACATCAAGTCGTAAATTTTTCGCAAAAGTTGTGTCTGCACCAAACGTATAATAGCCGACATAATCATCTGAAACTTGATGTTGCAGCAGATTACCGCCAATATGGTAATACCCCGCATGCAGATTGGATGCTTTGCTCACCGGCACGTCAAATAATACAGCTTGATAATTTTGTGAATGATAACTATACGTACCACTATCAAGCACCACAGAAACATTATCATCTGTTGATGTTGCCTTACCTGCTTCCAACGTCGTACTTACATTTTTGCCGAATTTCACTTGCCCGCCAGTCACTTTATCGTCATACACCAAGCCTTGTGGTGAATAAGCACTAAAGCGCCCTGCCTTGACCATTGTATTGCCAACAGGTCCATTCAAGTACATTTGTTCAAATACCGAATTTTGCAGAGTTTCGTTTTCACCGCCATAATTGAGTTGCCGTCCATATTCATTTTCACCTTTCAATGACCAATCTTTATTGATCTGATAGGCATAATTGAGGTCCAAATTAATATGGCTATTTGGCGTATATCTACCGGTTTTTGTTCCGCGCTGTACGGTTTTTCCACCAGTATCCCCCTGGTCAAAACGAATCCTTCCCGCTCCCGAGAAACTAAAGCGATCCATTTTATTTTCTGCTGCTGTTTTTTCTGTTATTTCTTTTTTTGCTGCACTTTTATGTACACCAATTGCATCGAGCTCATCTATATATTCTTGTGCCAATTTATCAATGATAGCTTTTGATTCAACATCAGCTTTGCTTTCTTTCGACATAGCTTTGGCAACAATCACGGCCATTTCATTCCGAGTCAAAATCTGATCTTTATGAAAAGAACTATCATCAAGGCCACGAATCAAGCCTTGATGCACAAGGCCAGCCACAGCTCCGTACGACCAATCATCTAGTGGAACATCATCATATGGATTCGAACTTGCGGAACCGGTTCCAGTTTGTCCTAAAAAAATAGCGGTCAATAGTATGCCAATTACTCTCTTTTGCATTATTCATTCTCCTCTGTATTCAAAAATAGGCTGCCTAATAATCTCATATTTTTTAAAGCTATATGAACCTGTATGCTTCGCTATATAAACTATGCCAGATCGCTTATTCCTCCACTTTAAATAAAGTAAAGGTCAATATAAATGCCACGCCAAAGCCGACCGCATTTACAATGAAATATTCAAAAAGATGGCTCATATAAAGAAGCGTTCCTGGAATAACCGTAATTCCCATGCCAGTTCCTGCTAAATGCATGAGACTCGCACACATTCCCGCGGCGGCACCGCCGACCAAAGCATAAACAAAAGGTTTTACAAAACGAAGATTGATACCAAAAATAGCTGGTTCCGTAATCCCTAAAAATGCCGGAATTGTCGACGATATATAAAGAGATCTCTTTTTAGGATTCTTTGTTTTAAGAGCTACTGCCAATGCCGCGCCGCCTTGGGCTACAATGGCACCTGTAATGATTGCATTAAAAGCATCTTGTCCTGTCGTTGCCAGCAATTCAATTTCCAGTGCGTTGAATACGTGATGCACTCCACTGACAACTATGATCTGGTGCAAGCCGCCAACAAGAAGGCCGCCAATCCCAAAAGGCAGGTTTAAAAACACTTTGACCGCATCGAATATTTCAATTTCAATCGTATGCATAATAGGGCCGACAATAAGGATTCCAACGAGCATTGATATAAATAAGGTCATAAACGGAGTAACGATTAAATCCAAGATATCCGGCACAAACGATTTGAACCATTTTTGCAGTTTGGAAGCAAAAATCCCTAAAACCAGCGCTGGCAATACCGATCCCTGATAGCCAACAACTGGAATCGTCAGCCCAAAGATGTCCATCGGGATAACCTGTGCCTGTCCACCCGCAACGGCGTAAGCATTCGGCAGCTGAGGCGCCACCAGCATCAGGCCTAAAACAATCCCGATAACCGGCGTTCCACCAAATTTTTTCATCGTTGACCATGTCACGAGGGCTGGTAAAAAAGCGAAAGCTGTATCCGTAAGGATCTGTGACATCCGCAAAAAATTATCCCCGAACTGAATGCCGAGGCTCTGCGCCATTCCCCTTAATCCCATGAAAAGTCCTGTCGCAACAAGAACTGGTATGATTGGTACAAAAACATCGCCAAACGTGCGAGAAATTTTCTGAACCGTAGTCATTTCATCATAAGCTGCACTTTTATGATCTTCATCCATAGAACCTTCCGTTTTTTGGACGACTACTGCGTATACCTTATCGACAAAACCGGTTCCCAAAATGATCTGATATTGCGCTGCAGCAAAAAATTGTCCTTTTACGCCATCGATCGCTTCTATCCCCTGTTCATTAATTTGGCTCTTATCTTTCAAAATCAATCGCAATCTCGTTGCACAATGCTCAACGCTGCGAATATTTTCTTTACCACCAATATTTTTCAGTATTTCAGTTGCAACAAACGCTTCTTTTTTCACGTTAGGCAAAACATCTACAGCACTTGCTTCTATTTTTGTTTTTTGCTGTTCAATCACTTGATTATCTAACTTAATTTCAATTTTCTCAAAATTCTTATCATTTGTCACAACAATCGGTGTCGTTAAATCATAACCAGCCTTTTTAATCGCAGCTGCATCAAAACACAAAAGCAATTGTCCTTTTTGGATCACAGCCCCTTGCTCAACTTTTGGAGAAAAATATTTTCCATTGAGCTTTACCGTATCAAGACCAATATGAATGAGCAGCTCTATGCCATCCACAGATTTCAAGCCAATAGCGTGTTTTGTCGCGAACAAAACTTCTACCGTGCCATCAAAAGGTGCATATACATTCCCATCCGGATTAGCGATAGCTGCGCCTCGCCCCATGCTGCCACTAGAAAAAGCCGGATCTTTTACCATTTCAAGACCAATGAGTTCGCCTCGAAGTGGGCTTTCCATACAAATATCTTTCATCGTGTCATCCTCCTTTTTGTGAAATCGATTTCATATTTTATGGTACCAGTTCCATATTTAATTGTCAATATATTTTATTCTGAAAATTTACTATAATGTAAAAATCGACTTTTATTTTTCTCTCTTTAAATGTTCTATTTTTATCAGAATTCACTTTTAATTGAAAATTTTTTGTATTATAATGAGATTAGATGTTTCGCCGATGAAGCCGAGATACCGTATATTTTGCGGTTCTCGGTTTTTTTGTGCAACACGATAAGGAGCGTGCAAAATGTCGAATCTAAAAAAAATTGTTCAACCAGGAATTTTACTTATGAACCAATTTCGCTTAATGACAAAATTCGGGATATTAAGTACCATTCTAATGATTCTTTTAGCCTTAGCTTTATATCAATTTTTTTCTGTCGACTTCGAAAGCAGGGATTTTTCAAAAAAAGAAGTGTATGGCGTTCAGTATGCCCGCTATTCGCGCACTTTAGCACAACAAATACAAGCCTATCATTTCACCGAAAATAAATCTGCCGAATCTGTTGAATCTGCGATTGCCGCTATTGAAAAACTAGACATCATGTATCAAAAAATATTGGATGCACCCCAGCAAAAAAAAGAAATCTCTACAGACCTATCACAAATTAAAAAATTATGGCAAGAAGAAAAACAAGGCAACACTAAAATTTATAAAGATCTCAGTGCTGCGCTTGGAAAATTACACACAGATATATCTGACAATTCAAACCTGACCTTAGACCCAGACTTAGATTCTTATTATGCAATGGATATCGTAATGTTTCGCAGTGAAATTCTTTCCGAGCATCTCTATCAATTACGTGACTTGATAAACAAACAATCAAATATAGTACTTTCCAGTACTGAAAAAACAGAAATGATTGTTCTTACAACCCAGATTGGAGACATCGTCGACACTATAAATACAGATTTACAAACCGGAATTACTTTTAATGAATCAAAACAAGAAACAATTATGCAAAACATAAAACCTATAGCTGAACAATTTCTTACATCTTTTTCTTCCTTATTAAAAAAAGAGCAACCAAAAATTGTTGACACAGTACCAAGCACACTCTCAATCGCCGAGATTGATACTGCCATAGAAATAAATAATACTCTTTTTTCTTTGCTAACCGACGATCTTGAACAACTATGTCAAGCTCGTGTACTTATCTATGAAAAAAGAGCAACGATCATGTGGATCGCTTTAGGCATAGCATTGCCAGTTTTAGGCTACATCTTTTTTGCACTAATCCTCTCCGTATTACAAAGCGTAAAATTCATCCAACAAGGACTTACCTCTATGGAAAATGGTCATATCTCGGTTCGAATAAAAATAAACTCCCATGATGAGTTAGGAGATGTTGCCCAAGGAATCAACCACCTAGCTGAAAATAGACAATCAATCTTGATTCAGATTGACGAAATTTCCCATGAACTTGTAGCCATAACTAAAAAACTTTCTACTAGTGCAGTAACCTCAGCTAAAGCTGCCGATAATGCGGCTTCTTCTACCAAACAAGTAGATACAAACATTCAGTCACTTTCAGCTAGTGCTGAAGAAATGTCTGCATTTACTGAAACTGTGGATACACATGCTAAAAATGTTGTGTTACATGCCAATGAAGGCAAAAGCATTGCCTCGGAAGTAAAGAACAAGGCTTCCGCACTCCGAGAATCCGCCAAAAGCTCAATTCTTTCTGCACACACAGTATATGCATCAATTGATGAGCGAGTAAGAAAGGCACTCCAAGAAGCTGCTATTGTTGAAGAAATCAACAATATGGTAGAAGTCATTGCCAGAATTGCCAAACAAACCGAACTATTGGCCCTAAACGCAAGTATCGAAGCCGCCCGTGCTGGTGAATCCGGTAGAGGCTTTGGCGTCGTCGCTGAAGAAATTCGAAAACTCTCTGAAGAATCTGAGGCATCTGTCTATACGATAAAAAACCTCACACATAAAGTACAGGAAACAATGTCATTACTTGCAGATAACAGCCAGTCTCTACTGGATTTCATTGATAAAAAAGTAAATAAAGACTATGCTGATTTTGTTCATGTAGGCGAAGAATATAATGAAGATGCAAATTCCTTTCTCTCAGTAAGCTCTGCCATAGAAAATCAATTACAAGAAATATCGTCTGAAATCATGGAAATCGAGTGTGCTGTTGAAGCCGTGACTCATACAATTATTGACAGTGTCGCTGAAACAGAAAATATCGCCCACCAAACCGATCAGGTAAGCGATATTATGCATGAAATTGAGAACACATCCATAAACGTCAACGAAATCGCCCGCAAACTAGAAAGCATACTTCAACGTTTTCATCTGAAATAAATAATCTAGTGGTCTACCATCAAAAATTCTGCTCAAATAAATGATGCAACTTTTCCCGTATTGCTGAAAATACTTCACGCGCTTTAGCTACATCCTCTTCATTCGGATGCGTTTTTCCTTCTTCATAGATTGCTTGCCAATCTATACTCACCTGGCCTTGCTCTTGGCTCATCGGATAGCGCTTGAGCAGCTGTTCAATCAGCGCATAAGGGACTTTTCCTTGGCAAAGATAGCTGCCAAGTATTTCATTCGATGCATCGACAAGCTTGATTCCACTAGCAAAACTGTCCTTAGAATGTTCACACGTAGGATTTGAACCCACGGTAGCAAAAACAGCCACCTTTTTGTGCCGTATCTCTTTTAGGTAATTCGCCGCCTCAAGATTTATCGAACCTTTATCCACCCAAAATCCCACAATGACAGCATCATATGGATCTGGATTGGGCGCATCTTCAATTCGGTACAAATCCGCCTCACCATGAAAAACAGTAAAAATCTCTTCGGCAATCATTTTCGTATTTCCCGTTTTGCTCGAATACGCAATCAATACTCTCATCCAAACGCCTCCTATGTCTCTTTCAAACAATTTTTCCTAACAATGTTATTTTTAGACTTTCGCCGTTCCACCTATAGTATTTGCGACAAAGCAACTAAGTCCTGCTTATATGTTTACCAACATTCACATTAGTTTCACTAGTTTCCACGGTGATCCACCCTTGAAAAAAATACCGGTTGCTTCCCCAAAAGGGAGCAATCGGTATTTTTTATTCAATCAATAAAATTTGTCATCAGACGATCTTCGCTAGCCGGCATCGGTACATCTTTTAAATTTTTTAAAACACGAGCCATATTACGAGCAAGGACACGCATCGTTTGAAGGCCTTCCAAATCTTTTTGTACGTCTTCCGGTGTAAAACCATGCACAGAATTCCAATATTGCGAAGCCACTACCGGCATTTGATTGATGGTAAAATATTTATTGAGTCGATCAAATGCTGCACTGGCTCCACCACGGCGACAACTTACAACCGCAGCAGCCGGCTTGCCCATCAGCGCACTGCCCCCGGCATAAAAGAGCCTGTCTAAAATCGCACATAAAGCCCCATTTGGCGCTGCATAGTAAACTGGCGATCCAACGATAAATCCATCAACGCTGCCAGCGAGCTCAATCAGCTTATTGACCGGATCATCGGAAAATACACATTTCCCCAGCTCACTACAGCGGCCACAGGCAATACAGCCATGGACTGCTTTGGTTCCAATGTGGAATATCTCCGTATCGATTGCCTCTTCTTGCAAGGTTTTTGCCACTTCGGAAAGTGCCGTATACACACAGCCTTTTTCGTGTGGACTTCCATTGATTAATAAAACTTTCATTTCACTCATCCCCTAAAATACTTTTTCTTTTATCCAGCATAATAGACGCGTGATATATCTTAACAATCTACCTGTCGTTTTCTTTCAAGCGGATATCCTACTGGGAATTGCATTCATAACAAATTCCTTTGCTCTGCTCTTTCAATTATATTGTATTGTCATTAAAACGCAATACTCACTTTTACTATAGATACTATCTTTTATATACCGAAGTAGACAAACAGACATAAAAAAATAGACGATGCTCCCCATAATTTCTATCAGGTCAAATCGTCTAAATATTTTTAGATCTTATGTTACTACAAAGGAAAAGTCATCCCATCAGCAGCAATAATAATATCATCATCCTGCCAAAATTTATCTTCTAACTTAAGATAGTTTTCCAATCCTATATAATGGCTCGACAAATGGGTCAACACAGTATTTTGTGCTCGTACAATCCTGCCAAGCTCTATCGTTTCGCTGATTCGCATATGCTCTTGCGGCATGGGGTTTTCCTTACCAAACGTCGCATCACAGACTAACCAATCCACGCCGACAACCTTTCTTCGGCTGTGTTCAGACAAACCTGCTGTACTTGGAAAATACGCTAATTTTTTTGATTTTGTCTCAATCAAGAAACCAGCTGTTTCTATGCCATGATTTGCCAAGATTGGCTTGATAGTTACCGAAGGAAACGCATATTCCTGATCGAACTGCCAGGCAATCAATTTAAATGAACTCTCAAAATCTGAAAAAGCAATTTTGAATGCCTCAATCGCACTTGCCGGTAAAAAAAGCGGAATCTTTCCCCGCCCAGAAAAATTCACATAGGGACCAAGCTCGCCAATTCCAGCGAAATTTGCATAATGCCAATGCGTGAGAAAAACCGCGTCGACCCGCTCAACCTGCTCCCGAACCAGTTGCTGTCCCAAATCCGGCGATAAATCTATTAATATATTATTTCTGTTTTCAACCTGTACTATAGCTCCATTGCGAGTTCTTCCGTACGCCTTGTTTTCAAACGCAGCCTTACAACTATCACATTTACAAAAGAAGGAAGGTGCTCCCATTCCCGAACCAGTGCCCAAAAGTTTGAACTTCACTTGCATATAGTAATTTCACGCTCACTTTATCCATTATTACTTCATTTATCAATTTTCTGTTCGGCTTTTTTCCCTTCCACTTGCAATACCTCTTGCTTTGGCGTCACATCTGCCGGGATTTGTTTATTCTCATCTTCTCCAGAAACACCTTGCTTAAACTCTGTAAAACTTTTCCCTAAAGATTTTCCGATTTCCGGAAGTTTGCTCGGTCCAAATACCATTAAAGCAATAACTAAGATTACGCCCAATTCAGGCATGCTAAAACTAAACATATTTCTCTCCTCAATCTCTTCTATTTTATCTACCACCATGAATTAATACACATTAAAATCCACTATAAATCTATCACTTTGAGGAGCTTCCCGTCAAGTGGCGACAAAAAAATCTTGCAAGCAAACCAAAATTTTCGGTTGCCAGAAGCAATTTATTTTTGAACCTCAAAGATAAGCCGAAGACAAATAGTAAAGAGTGCCTCCAGTTTCCAGTTACAAATCAATGAAAAATCTTATCTGGCATACTCGCATAAACAGACCAATACTTTGCCAATTCCTCCGATTGCCAATGACCTGTGAGCATGGCTAGAAAAATCCCCACTGCAAAAACGCCTAATAAGACGCCTGTATACATTCGCGGAGAAATCGACTTCTCGCAAAATCCAGATTGTATCGACACAGCATTTTTTGGACAAGCTGCGACACAATTTTGGCAAACCGTACAATCAAGTGATGTCACTTTTTTTCGATCCGTAATCAAAAGTTGATTTGGACAAGCTCGTTCACAAGAATGACAAGCAATGCAGCGTGACTCATCCCGATGAATCCCGATAGAGGAAAATGCCGTAAACAAACTAAGCAATGCTCCATATGGGCACAAAAAGCGGCACCAAAAATTTGAAATGACTAAAGACAATAGCACCAGCACCACGATGACTTTTAGCGTCAATAACGATGGATCCATAAAAAAATTCATCATTTTGATTTCTGAAATCATATTATATGGTGACCGTATAAACATCGTGATACTCATCACAGACATCCCAATAAACACCAAAAAGCCCAAAAATGCCAATATCAAATACTTTGGCGTTTTCAACCCATAAGAAACAACTTTCGGCAACACGAGTTTTTTCGGTAAAAAATATATTCTGACTTTATAGGCATATTCAGAAATCGTTCCGATTGGACAGATATGGCTGCAAAAACCTCTTTTCAAAAGAATTGTTGAAAAAATCGCTAACAGTAGAATCGTCAGTCCAGCTGGATGTATAGGATCATAGTTTCCCGTTGCCAGCCAATACTTCAATCCAACCATAGCCGAAATCGGCAAAAAACCTTCCAGCCCCGGAAAACGATAAGCAAAAGCCTCGTCGCCCAAGACAGCTGCATACTTTACCGCCTTATATAAGCAAAAGCCCGCAGCCAAATAAAAGAGCAAAAAATATACCTGGCTGCATCTTCGCCAATTCAAAAATTCAAAACGCATGATAGTTCCCCCTATTTTACCAATCATCTCAAGAGTATATCACACTTAAAATAAATCAACCATGATATAACTCACAGAAAAGAACCATCTATTTTTGTTCTTTTATACAAGATATGTAAAAAATTTGTTTATTTCATTGCCATCTGCTTAAATTGATCAATATCTACATCATTGACGAAAATATATAGATAATCACCGGCTTGGATTCTCGTGTTTCCATCCGGAGATATTTCTTGTTCACCTCGTTTGATATTTACAATCAAACTATATTTCGGCCAACTAATTTTCCTTATGATCGCACCATCGATTGCCGCGCCGTTTTCAACTACAAGCTCTAATAAAACACGCTTAAACTTATCGATGTGCTGCATTTTTTCTGCTTTATGTAAGGAATGCTCAAGTAATTCATCATAGACTGGTTTCCCATTGAGCAAATCAGCAACAAGATACGCTATCATCGACACAAAAATCAAAGCCAGCATATGTTCAAATGAATTTGTCATTTCCATGATCAATATGCTCCCTGTAACCGGAGCTTTGACCACCGCTGAAAAGTATCCGGCCATTGCTACCACAATAATATTGGTCATATACATTGGATCCAAAAAACCCATCGCAATTGCAAAATGCCCAAACAAGCTTCCGCCCAAAGCCCCCAATACTAACATTGGCAAAAAAATCCCGCCGGGAACGCCTGAACCAAAACAAATCATCGTAAAAATGAATTTTCCTAAAAACAAAATAAAGACCAACGAAATAGGATAATCATTTCTCACCAATAAATCAACAAGCTGATTGCCTCCACCGAGGATTTGTGGCAGGACAAAGCCTGCTAGACCAGCGATGATCAAGGGAATCATTGGTTTTTTTAACCATTTCACCGTAATATATTTTTCATAAATATTCATAGATTGCAATAAACTCTTATTGAATAACCTGCCTAAAAAGCCAATAAATATACCTAAGCATATTAATATTCCATAATTTTCAAGAGGAATCATTGCTAATTCCGTAATATGAAAAACAGGTCCATTACCAAAGAACTCCTGCCCAACCAAAGTTGATGCCAAAGCTGCAGCAATAGCCGGAAGCAATACCAGCGGCGAGAAGTTTTTTTGCAATTCTTCCAAACAAAATATCACACCGGCGAGTGGAGCATTAAACGCAGCGGCTAACCCCGCACCGGCACCGCTTGTCAGCAAGAAGCGTTCTTCCAGCCTTGAAGATTTGCGCATACGGCTAATCCCCTGTCCAATAGTCGCTCCCAATTGAACAGAAGGTCCCTCTCTGCCTAACGATAAGCCCGAGCCTATAGCCAATACCCCGCCAACAAATTTATAAACTAGAACACGCAACCAGTTCATATGCATCCGGCCCAGCAAAATCCCCTTAATTTGGGGAATTCCACTTCCCGACGCCATCGGTTCGATTTGAACCAGTTTATACAACACTAACGCAACACAAGTCAATCCTAGAAAATAACCTACAATATACAGCCAATTTTCTACTGTTAGATATTGATATAGCATTGGTCGCAGCTGCTCTGATTTTTCAAGCAAAAAACGAAATAACGATATAATGAACCCAACAATTATTCCGATTAAACTTCCTTCAAGCAGCAGCCTCACACGAAAATATTTACCATTTTGCATTGCCTCTAATGCTTTCTTTGCTCTATGTACACTCATAAAAACACTCCTATAAAACCTCTTTCATTCGGTTCTAAGTTTAGCATTTATAAATATACCATGCAATAATTCATCAAGGTAATTAAGTACTCTGAATGTTTTCAAGATACTCATAAAAAAAGACGAGCACTTCGAACGGACGTGTTTTCTTCAGACAATTTTTACAGTCATTGTCCATTAGAAAAAATCCGTTAAAAGTGCTCGTCTTTTAGTCTTCATGAAATTAAAGCTCTCTTCGTGCTGCATTTTTTTAAATATTAACCAAATTATAACTCATGGATTCTGTTGAATTTCATCAAAAGAACATACTCTGTTTCGTCCGTTATTTTTTCCATAATATACAGCTAAATCCGCATGCTTTATGATTTCATCAAGTGTCAGACCTGCATCATACGCGGATACACCTAACGTCAGCGTTACCTGCATGACCAAATCTCCACAAATAAATTTGTGACGTTTTATTTCCTGTCGTATTTTCTCTGCTAAAGAAACAGCCTCTGCAATTTGCTGTTTTGGCAAAAGAAGTAAAAACTCCTCACCGCCCCAACGAGAAATATGTCCCATGCCGCAGGTCATATTCTTCATGATATTCGCCACGCCTTTTATGACTAAATCTCCGCAATCGTGCCCATACTGATCATTTATTTTCTTAAAATAATCAATATCGACCATAACCACCGCAAAAGATTGCCCACTCTCCGTAAATCGATTTATTTCCTCTTCTATTTTTTCAATAATGAATTTTCGATTGTACAGCCCGGTAAGAAAATCGATTCTTGCCGTAACTTCAAGTTGCTCTTTTGCTTTTACCAAAGCCAAATTTCTCTGTTGCAGCTCGTTCGTTCTCTCGATGACCTTTTTTTCCAAGGTATGGATCAATACATTGAGCTCATCTGCCATTTTATTGAATGCACTGCCGAGTTTCCCTATTTCATTTTTTTTACCAATATTTGCTCTCTGTGAAAAATCCCCCATAGAAAATTTTTCGGTAATATCAATCAAAGCATAAATCGGCCGCAAATAGGCATCGATTTTTCTTGTCCAGATAAAAATCGCTGCACAAATCGTTACGATGGATAAAAAAATAGATACCTTCATGCTCTTTCGAATCGCACCAATAAATGAATCCTCCGGTATTGCCGTGATAATGAACCAATCCAGCCCATTTTTTTTCAGTTCAGATACACTAATATACAACCGACCTTTTGGCGTATCTTCTACAAAATCATCATTTCCCGTATCTTTGTATTTTCTAAAAGCTTGTACAACTTCTTTATTTTTTATTTTCTCTAGCGAAATCCGCTCGATACTCCCTGCATCATCTTTGGTAAAATTGGGCTCATCCGCTGTATTGGCTACAAGGTCTTCTGAATCTTTTTCTATTATATAAGCAATAGCTTGTTTGCTTTTTACAACTTCTTTCAATCTTTGATTCATTTTCAAAAGCGTAATATGCGTTCCTAAAACACCGATCAACTCACCATTACGATACAAGGGATATGATGCGGAAAGAGCCAAATCATTCATGATAAAATGCTTATAAATCTCCGAAAACACTGGAGATTTCAGCTCTTCTGCAGCTTGATACCATGACCGTCCGCGCGGATCAAATTGCCCAAATACCAACTGTAATTCACCAACACTGAAATCATCTAAGACTTTATAGTATTGCGAATTTCCTTGTGTTGTTTGATCACTTTTCATGAATTCCAGTTGATTATTCGGATTTCTTCGCACACCATAATATTCGCCTGCAACCGTACCATAGCTAAAACTATAGACATTATCTTCGGTCGACTCCATAACTCCAGAAAAAAACTTGGAACAGATTTCTTCATTATGGATATCAATTATTCCATTTTGTATAAATGAATGGTTTTGTTCATTCATTTTTAGCGGGACATCAATAAAGTTTTCTATTTCTGTCAAAATGGCATCATTGGCCTCTTCCTGTGTTTTTATAACAATATCATTAATAGATGCCTGCCAATAATAAAAAGCGATAAATCCTATAATGGAAATGGTTGTCGTCATGAGAACAATAAACAAATATCGAATCTGGTTGCGCATAGAGCGTTGATATATATCCATTGCCGTTTCAACATCCTTTCTGAAAATCATCCAAGAAAAATTCACATAAAAGAATCTCCCTTTCATAGAATATCTATTGGACGCTTTTGTATTAAGGCTGGCAAATATTATTTTGTCCAAGGATCCGCAGAAATTCGTTCGAACCTATTTATTTTTACCACATACAATTAATTCATTACTTCCATATCACCCGAAAAAATCCTCTATTACAAAAAAAATCATCTTACTCAACAAAAAACGCTGCCGATAACAAATGTATCAACAGCGCTTTTTTCACTCTTATCTATATGGGCCTTACTTCATCCTAGTTCGAGCTGTGGAACGGGTTCATGAAATCCCTTCGTCACAAAAAACAAGTACAAAAAACCAATGGTCAGCCAGGCAAAACCAACGACATGAGCTTCTACATCCAAACTAATGAATATGCTTACCGTAATCAACAATCCGATGCATGGCAAAATCACATACTGTAAAAAATTCTTTTGAGACCGCCGACCTTGCCTGGCAAAAGAATCCGCATAAAATCCCCAAATAACAGCAACATTCAACATCATGAACCCCACCAATGCACCAAAACTAACAATCGTGGCAATCATATCAAGTGAACAAAGCAGTGAAATCGGTGCAATGACCAAGGCAACAAAAGCAATCGCTGCATAAGGTGTATGGAATCTTTCACTGACATGTCCCAGTATCTTAGGCAGGACACCGTCACGCCCCATGGCAAAAAGGACTCGGGCAACTGCTGCTTGCGAAGTTTGACAAGTCGCCAGCCCAAAAGAAGTGACCAGTATGATTGTCGTAAACAAAGTGAGCCATGGACCGCCAACAAAGTTTATAATATCTAAAAAAGCCGTATCTGGATTTAAGGATTGATAATCCGGATATGCCATTCCAGCCAGAAAAGTTGTTATAAAAAACATAGCTCCACTTATCAATATGGACCAAACAATAGCATGTCCAACTGTTTTTTCTGGCTGTTTAGCTTCTTCTGCCAATGTACTAATGGCATCAAACCCCAGATAACTCAAAATCACAATGCCTGTCGCTTTCAAAACGCCGGAAAATTCAAAAGCTGCAGGATTGTATAGTGAAATCATATTGAAGTGAATTTTATTTTCAAATAGCATTTGAAGTGTACAAAACAGAAAGGCAAGAAGAACCATACACTGAAGAAAAAATAAAATCCAGCTGCATCTTGCTAACCATTGGATGCCGACAATATTGGTAACGGTACTGCATAAAATAAAAAACACAGACCAAATCCAAAGGGGAACTGATGGCACTAACGCATTCGCAAAGGAACTTCCGATAATGACCACCGTTGCCGGCATTAAAAAATAATCGAGCAAAATAGCCCAACCAGTCAAAAATCCGAGGTGCGGCGATAAACTTTTTTGCACATATACATAAACTGACCCTGCAAATGGGTATTTTTTTGACATAATCCGATAACTTAACCCCGTAAAAAGCATCGCCAGCATCCCGATCAAATAGCACAACGCTACCATTCCATTTGCTGGAAAAAGATATGTGCCATACATTGCCGCCGGCGCTAATGGAATCATGAACACTAAGCCATAAATAACCAGATCCTTAGTCGTTAAGGCTCCTTGCAAAACAACTTTTGTACCCATAAAATAACCTCCTAGCACTCCAATCATGCATATCTTAGTCTAAGTGAATTGATTTGTTGGGATAAAAAAGCAGTCTGCCACCCAAAAGATGCAGACTGCTTCGTCTGAAAAATTCATGCCAGCTCTGGCGTTTCCCACAAATTCAGCTTTGTTCCAATCCCTTTTTCCAATGCATTTCGATAACAAATCGTCCCCCAGGCAACATCCTCAACTGGCATCCCGCCTATTGAATAGATCGTAATCTCATCGGGATTGCGCTGAACAGGAACTTTTCCTATGAGCATATCGCCCAAATCATCAACAGCATCCCTCTTCAGTTTCCCTTCATGGATCAAGTCCATGCAATGCACCGCAGGAATAGGAATCGTATGATATGCTGGATATTCAAATTCTTCAGCCCAGGCTTCGTATAGATGGATATTATCCGCAACGCACCTAGCTCGGTTTAAAATAAAGTCATCATCAAAACGAGCTGCTGCCGGACAAAGGAAGAGAGCGCCTTTTTTAATCCACGCCTCCTTAACATACGGATAATCTTCTGGCTGCCCAGTAGGACTTGATGTACAAATACAAACAATATCGCTGCCACGAACTGCCGACTCTATTGAATCAACAATTTCAATAGTAGAAATTTGCGGATACTCTCGATGAAGATAATCTTGAAAACGTTTCAAAGATGCTTCACCACGGCCTTTGATTTTTACATGATCTATCGAAGGCCGCACTGCCATAATCGCGGCAAACGCCGTTTTACTCATGACCCCCGGACCAACAATCCCTACTGTTTTTGCATCTGCCTTAGCAAAATACTTAACGCCAACACCAGGAACTGCACCTGTTCTATAAGCACTCAACACATTTGCTGACATATACGCTACCGGAGCCCCTGTATCCTTGTCATTAAGCGTCAGCATCAATATCGACCTAGGCAACCCCTTCTTTTTATTTTCCACGTTGGAACCATACCATTTCACACCAGCCATATCAAACTTTCCGCCAAGATACGCCGGCATTGCCATAAATCTGCGATCCGGACCATCCGTCGGCATATTCGGAAAAGGTGAGGCCTTTGGAAAAGTCATCATAACCCCATGCGAATTGCCATTTTCGCCGCCCATTCTATAGTCTCCGGCTTTCATCAATTTGAACATTTCCTCCATGGCCTCAATACACTCTGCCATGTTTTTGACACCTGCTTTTATCATATCTTGCTCGTTTAAATAAATAAAATCTGTACTGGTTCCCATTGTAATACCTCCCTTTTTTAATAGAAAAAGCCATGCTATCTACACGCAGATAGCATGGCCTCTATGCCTAATTTCTATATGAGACATATTATACGCTGGTTTCTTCTTATAACATTGTATAAAACGGAACTACCGCTAAAAAATTTATCAGCCAATATTTTTTTGCTGATAAGTGACAATTCGTTCCCTGTATTTACTCTCTTGAAGCAAACGAAAATATCGCATTGGTGTCAGATTGGTATATTTACTAAATTCTTTACTCAAATAAGCCTGATCAAAATAGCCATATTCAACAGCCAAATTGGCCATAGATTCCCCATCCGTACAATGCAGCTGTGTCAAAAAACGTTGGAATTTTATAATCAGACAAAATTTTTTAGGATTCAGTCCTATTTCACGGTGAAATAATTTATTTATATAACGCGCTGTATATCCAGACTGCTCTTCGATTTCCTTGATCTGAATTTCACCATGGCTGCCGTAAATCATTTGTTCCACCATATGGATAATTAGCTTTGCTCCCCCAATTGTTTGTTCTTCCCTATATGTTTTTTTATAAAATTGCATAAACACTGAAATACGCTCCAAAAAGGTCCTAGCTTGTGTCATATGGTAAATAAAATCCATAGAATCTAAAAGCTCTTCCAATGGAATTTGCTTATCAATGAAGTCCGTCAGCTTGCCTTGAATAAATGTCGGTAAAAAGCCTGGAAAAAATCTAACACCAAAACATGTTTTTGCGATGCCTCTTTCAATAATTTTGTGCTGCAAAACGGTGCCGCATACGCTGACCTGCATATCCTGTGAACCATACTCAAATAAAATATCCAAACAGCCATCGGGAACGACTGCTCTATTTGAACAAGCCGGATATTCATCATAACTATAAAAATGTGAAATTCCATACACACCCATGATATATTGCTGAAAATGATCGGTCTGCATAACAAAATAGGGCTGAATCGTTTTTATAAAAGCCAGGGTCTTCTCCATGATGGCCGCCTCTCCCTTCACACAATAAGAAATAATGAAGCACGCAAAGAGGCCAGCTTTTGCCTCTTTGCGTGCTTCATTATTTCTTATTGTAACATTGTAACGTTATAAACCTTCGGTGTCAATTGATGATTTTATTATATTTTGGCCTGGAAACGATCATAGCGAAAGGCTTTCATATCGACCGCCAAATCTTCTCCTGTAATCATCTGCGATACAACTTTCCCGACAGCAGGAGCTGCACCAAAGCCATGCCCCGTAAAACCGCAAGCGACAACAAGCCCCGGGACCTCATCCACTTGACTGATTACAGGAATTCCGTCCGCTGCAATGTCTGCCCAGCCGGCCCAGGCTCGAACAATTTTTACATCTTGTAATGCAGGAAAATATTTCATAATACCACGACAAATACAAGATGATGTAATACTTGCAGCTATCGGATGTCCATTGTCCTTATTCGTAGTCTCAAATCCAGAGGAACCTCCGAAGACAAAAGATCCGTGTCTGGTTTGATGTCCATAAAAATCGGCCATAGCGGTTCCCAGCATTTGATCGAACATTTCTGGCTGGGCTTCGGTAACCAAAGCCTCCAGCATAATCTGCGTCATGGGAACATCAATTCCTACACTTTCTAAAATTTTACGACTTTCATATCCGGCTGCAACAATAATATGATCTGCCTCATATAGATCATGATTAGTGATAACCTGCCGTACATGTCCTTTTATCTTATTTAAACCCATTACCTCTTCACCCGTAATAAAACGCGCGCCTAAGGCTCTCGCCTTTCGATAAAAAGCCAGTGTAGTCAATAATGGGTTCGCATGCCCATCTGTTGGACACCAACTTGCGCCAATTACCTCGTCTGAAAGTTCCGGACATATTTTTTTTGCCTGTTTGGCCTCGATCATTTGTACATCAAGGCCAGCGCTTGTACTACGATCCGTTAAAGCTTGCAAGATGCGAAGATGCTCCTCTGTTTTTCCCAATCGAAGATTTCCAGCCTGCATGTATTCGATGTCTGCGTCCAACAGCTCGGATAAATGCGGCCAAATGTGTTGTATTCCATACATTACTAACGGCAGCTCTCTGGGATCTCGTCCCGATTGCCGGACACCGCCACCATTGCGGCTGGACCCGCCATTGCCGACGCTGTCATCTTTATCCAAAACAATAACTTTATTTCCTTTTAATGTTAAATAATACGCCGTAGCGGCTCCGATAATGCCACCGCCAATAATTATTGTATCTGCTATTTTCGCCATTTCTACACGCCCCTTTCATTTGCCAAAATTTTCATTTCTACAGGACGCATTGGCGCTCGTGAAAAAACAGGTTCTAAGGAATTTGCCGAAACACCTAATTCTTTAGCTACAATTTTTTTGACCAAATTCCCACAACTTTGTCCTTGGCACAGCCCCATTCCAGTGCGCAAATATCGTCTGATTTCAGTTAAAGTGAACATACCATCATGAACTGCCCGGCGAATTTCACCTTTTGTAATCTCTTCACAACGACAAATTAATACAGAATCATCGGCTTCAGCAAAAAAATCACCAATATCTCTAGATCGATCATTTATGGATTGCATGAAAAACTCCTCCTTTAAAAAAACGCGCTGACATCGCCTTGTCCACAGGAACCTTGATCGTCAATAAATTCGTATGATCAAAAACGGGCGAAGTCTTTACTTGAACAACTTCCGTTTTGCAAACGGCTTCACCACTGCGATCAAGCGCCCAGCCTATCTCCCCAACTTGTGGCAAGGGCAAAAATTCATAAGGCATCGTAACCGAAGCATAACCATCCGCATAAGATTCATCCACAAGAAAAATAGCCTGCCCTGAACAACTGGCCACACACATACCGCAGCCGCTGCATGTTTTTTCTTCATCAACGCTTGGCAAAGATGTTATTTTTTCCCCGATCTTTATGCAATGCCGTGCACAAGCTTCCTGGCAAGGATTACAGGGTATATTTTGCAAACATTCAATAACGGCATGCACTCCGACTTGTTTTGTTGTACCTGGAAATCGTAGAACCTCTTCCTCTGTGCAAAATCCTTGATATAAAAGATTATTTGCGGTAGCGTAGCCTTCTTCTGTTGTACTTGGAACCTTCCCTCTGTTTTCCAATGAAAACATACCTTGTCGCAGCTTACAAAGGGAGCTTTCCAAGTCCTTGTACCTGCTTATTTGCTCTTCTTTTCCAATAAACCCCAAATAAGCAGCTGCCGACACTCCGGCAATATGACCTTCTATCATTGCTGAACTCGCCTCTTCTACGCCAGCGACATCTCCAGCGACAAAAACGCCCGCAAGTGAAGTTTCGCCATAAGCATTGCTGATGGGTACGCATCCACCTTTTTGTGGGTTCGTTTCCATTTTTGCTCCCGCCATATTGATCAGTTGCGCCATCGGAGACAGCCCAACTGCCATGCAAATCGTATCGACTTCAAAATATTTTTTACTTGCAGGTATAACCTTCCAATTTTCATCCACTTGTGCAATTTCTACACCGGTTACATGATCGTTCCCTTTTGCCTGAACAATTGTGTGAGACAAAAAGAATGGTACTCCAGCACGCGCAAGCTTTGCCGCATGAACTCCGTATCCACCAACTTTCGGACTGGCATCCACAAGAGCTGCAAGCTCGCAACCGGCTTGTAAAAGTTGATAACCTACCACCAAACCGACATTGCCTGAACCAAGCATCAAAATTTTATTGCCGGGCTTGATTCCATGTAAATTCATCAAGGTCTGGGCAGCACCTGCCCCCATGACTCCCGGCAAAGTCCAGCCTGCAAAAGGAACTGTATTTTCAGCCGCCCCCGTAGCAACAATTATGGAATCCGCCTTATAGTGACATATCGCATCTGCAATTTTCACCGTGATCTCTTTATCTTGGAAGAGTCCTGTTACCGTAGCATTCAAAATAACCTCTACTCCCAAAGCTTTGGCTTCAGCCAAAAGATCTTGCCCAATCTGAAAACCTCGTATTTTAGCTTTATGCTCTTTTGATCCAAAAAATTTATGCACTTGCTTAAAAAGTTGTCCACCAGGCCTTGTATTTTCATCGAAAACAGCCACATTTAAGCCATATTTCGCTGCTTCTATCGCTGCTGATAATCCTGAAGGCCCCGCCCCCACTACAATCAAATCATACCGTTTCATGCCAATTCCCCCTGCTTGCATTCAGATTTTGCTGCGGTTCCATATTGCGTTTGAACTTGCATGCCCTCAACCAAGGGTGTTACACACGTTCTGATATTAGCTTTACCATCGATTACCATCACACAATCGGTACACCGACCAATCGCACAAAAAATCCCTCGGGGAGCAGCGTTTTTTTTCGTATGTCGATGAACAAGTATTCCCGCTGCCCTTAACGCTGCCGCAACGGGCTCACCTTCATATCCTTGTAATTCTCGGTTATCGCAATAAAATTTTACAAGACGACCTTTTTCAAAGTCTCCTAAAATTGGATGATTCTCTATTCTCATAGTCATAAAATCTTCTCCTATCTGCATTAAATTCAAATTCTAACCATTTCTGCTACGATACGTTCTTCATTCTGCGCCCCGCCAGAATGCGAGTCACTCGCCTAAGACCAGAAAAAAGCCTGCAATCACATCTTACCTTTCATTGGATTGCAGGCGCCTTTGCCCATAAACGAAGCATTTCGCTTTTAATTTATTCAGTTTTTATAAACAAAAGTATAAACCGCTACACTCTTTTCGTATTGTAAAAATCAGAACTATCCTCGACTTTATCAATCTGACACAAAAAACTCCGAGTAATAAAAACAACCTTAACGTTAGTTTTCATTACTCGGAGCTTTTCAATTTATTTATTTTCCTAAAAATCAATCCTATTCTTTACACCTTAAAGCTTATCATAGGCTGCCTGCAAAAAGCATCTGGCCTTTTCTGCATTTTCCGGCTTTGTATTTTCTAAAGTAGCCTGAATAAATGGTTTTTCTTTTTTCAGAAAGGATAAGACGGATTCGTATTCCATCATGCCCTCACCAGCAGCTACCGCAATGATTTTGTTATCCACTATACAAAAATCCTTAAAATGAACGACGGCTATATAATCGCCTAAAAGATCTATCGCTTCTTGAAAAATCACTTCACGCTCATTGTAATTTTCTATGGACAATAAATTTACCGGATCAAAAATAATTTGTAAATTAGGCGAATCAATTTCTTGCAAAACTTTTAATGCTCTTTTAGAATTGCAAACAATATGGTTCCAAACAGGCTCAATTGCCATGATTACACCAAAAGATTCTGCGCATTTAACGACCGGCCTTAAATTCTTTATAAAAACGTCTAAGGCTTCTTCTGTATGACAAGCTGGTTCATACGCATACTCTTCATTGACTGCCCCAGTTTCTGTGCCCACAACACCACAGCCAAGCAATGAGGCAAAACGAATATGCGCATAGTATGTTTCTTGAATTTTTTTCAATTGCTCTTCATTCGGATTTCCTAGATTCTTATAACAGCCAAGTACTGCAATATCTACATTATTCTTATCAAAAAGTCTTTTCAAATGCATTGCATATCCCGGAACCAGTGCTGCATTATCAACTGAATACTCTTTTATAGCCGCATAAAGCGCCAACTGGACACAAGAAAATCCTTTGCCACTTACACAGGCTAATCGCTCTTCTACGGATCCTGGTTCCACATCATGTAAACGAATTCCTAATTGCATTTTTCCTCATCCTCCACATTATAAGACACAAGTTTTAATCATTTCTATAGACCTAAATCTTTGTTTCTAGACCTCATCTGGATTATCCTCTTAAATATACATTATTTTTCCAATAATAAATCGATTCTTAATTTGCTATAAATTTCATTGCTGCATCCTAAAACAAAAACAGACGATTGAGTCATCCACTCAATCGCCTCATGTATCTTTTATAGACTTCCTGAAACTTGCGTTTTAAGCAGCCGTTGTTGAGCAAGCTGCATCAAATTACTGACTACCCAGTAAAGTCCCAACCCCGCCGGAAAATGCAAGGCCATAAACCCAGTAACTAAAGGCATCATAAGCATCGTAGCTTTCATGCCTGGATTTGCGTCATTCAGTGTTCCGGCAGAATTCTGACGGGATGAAAAATACGTGGTAAGTGCCGCCAATATTGGCAAAATATAAAAATGGTCTACCGCGGAAAGGTTCTTGATCCAGAGAAATCCCGGATGACTGACATACTTAAATCCACGCAAAGCATAAAACATTCCACTTAAAATCGGCATTTGTACCAAAAGAGGCAAACACCCCGATAATGGATTTATTTTTTCCGTTTTATATAATTCTGCAACCGCCTTTTGCTGCGCTTGCTTATCATTTTTATGCTTTTCTTGAACTTCTTTTAATTTGGGTCCTAGCAGCTTCATCGCTTGCATAGATTTCATTTGTTTCGCAGTTAATGGAAACAATAATGTTTTTATAAAAACCGTAAACAAGATGATTGCAATCCCATAATTGGGAATTCCAACATCTGCCGTGAGATCATAAAAAAAACTTACTACAGACTGCATAAGGGTAATAAATGATTCGAACAACACTACACATCCTTTTCATCTTCTAAATAAAAATTAAATCTATACAAAAAACTTCTGGAAATGAAGTCCAGAAGTTTTACATTTCGCAAATCCTATTCAATTTACTGTAGATAAAGAATACTATTTGTCTTATGTTTTGTCAATCATTACACTCCATATTTATAAAAAATTTTTATCACTTATAAATTCAAAAAATAAATCTCCACAGCATAATCTTGTATCATTTTGAGACAAATAATTCTTGACAGTTTCTTTTTCCACTGTTATATTTTATATAAATTACATAACATGGCAACGGAGCCTTTGACTTATATACGATGAAAGCTCTGTTGTTAAAAAAAACATTCAGATCTAATTTGAATGTTTTTCTTTTTTTATATACATAGCAAGTAATATATTATACTCTCATTGATTCGTTTGTTATGAATACCAATAGAAAGAGGTTATCACACATGAAAAAATCTATATCACTGGGACTAACAACCTTCCTACTCCTTTCAATGAGCAGTATCACCTCGGCAGAAACCAACAATTCTTCTGATGTCCAAATTGACGGTGATTTCCATATGGAATATCGTTCCGACAAAAACACCAAAAATATTTATGGAAGCAAAGACTCCACGGCAAATGGCATAAAGACCACGCTGACCTTAAATGCAAATAAAAAATTAACGGACAATGTCGACATCTATGCCCGTCTGACTTCACGTTACGCAGACCATGATCTTGGAGCAAATTATGCCGGAGATTTTGTTCATGCCGATTCCAAAAACTCCAGCACTGCCATCGATCAATTTGGAGTAAAATACCATAATGCCGGTTGGAACTATAAAATAGGTCCGCAAAATTTAACCCTAGGGGAAACAGGCCTTCTTTACGATGATACCCGGTTTTCTGGTAAAAACATATTTACCAATGCAGTCACTGCTACGGGAAAACTTGGCAGTGTTGCAATTCAAACATCAATAGCAAAAACAAACTATGATTCTGGTTTTGATAACGACAAAATTTATTATATCCACGGAGGCTATAGTGCAAATAAAAGCCAATATGGGCTGGGGTATGCTCGAGCTGATTACGGAAACACAACAGCCAGCACTTACCTACGAAGTGATGATGGCACTAGCCTAAATTATTATACAGCTGACTTTTCTTATAAACTTACCGATACTCTCCATTTTTCTTCAGAATTTATTCAATCCTCAGCAAAAGAAGAAAACCACGGTCTTAATTTAGTTCTTTTTCACATTTTCGATAAAAAAACAAATGGCGGCATAACGTATTTTAAAGTCGGCGAACAAGCCAATATTCAAAATGCGTATGAAGGCGGTATGACTTATCAATGGGGGAATGCTGAAGGCTATGGCGTTTTTTTCAACCATAAGTTAGCTAAAAATCTCACGTTCAATATCGCCGATTTCCAAATGTCTCCAATCAATAGAACAACTGATGTAAAATCCGGTATGCGTGGCAATCAGAACACTTTGCGGGTTGGCTTAACTTATAATTTTTAACACAGCCCTACATAACGCAACATAAAAAGGCAGGCTTTTAGCGAAGATTTTTATCTTTAACCAAAAGCCTGTCTTTTTTATAAAAACTATTTTCCTATACTGTTAAAATAGCATAAAATTTTCAAGTAAGCCTACTTTATCTTACCGATATTTTAGAGTAAACACCCCACGCAAGCAATGAAATGATACTTCCTTTAATAAAGTTAAACGGAGCGATTGCCAGCACAATAAATGATTTTAAATCAACAATAGCCGGATTCGATGCATTCCCCATCTGGATTATCTGCTCTAACGGAAAATGAAGTACACTCTGATACATTGGCAATAAAATAAAATAGTTAAGTAAGGATGCAAAAATAACCATTGAAATTATTCCCGTCAGCAAACCAATAAGTGCAGAATTTTTTTGTCCAATTCTTTTATATAAAAAACCAACGGGCAGAACAAATGCAATCCCTACCAAAAAATTAGCAACTTCACCAATCCCCATCGTCTGGCTATTTATTCCATGCAGCACGTTTTTTATCAATTCAATAAGTACACCTGCCAGCGGGCCATACAAAAAAGCGGCGATAATTGCCGGTAAATCACTGATATCTAGTTTCAAAAACGCCGGCATCAAGGGAAGCGGTACTTCAAAAAACATGAGAATCGTCGCAATTGCTGACAACATCCCGATTTTAGCAAGATAGCGTGCATTCATAAAAACCATCCTTCATTCCTCCAAAAAACTGCTGCGTACATGAGTTCATTTACTCTTTCGTAACAGTAAAACAATTCTTTCCGAGGGTTTATTCTAACAAAATGGCGTAGCAATTGCAACTAAAAGAGTTTGCGACTTCATGCACTCATGCACTATCTGCTTTTTTATTTTGTTCTCGCTCATAGCAAAGCATCGTATCACAAAAATCATGAATGGCTGTTTCTTCTGTTCCAGCTGTCCAAATCTTATGTTCGGCCTGTTGCATATAAAGCGCATCATGTCCTATTGAACGACTCGTCTGACGAATGATTTCGATAGCTTCATTTACGGATAAAGCATCTGATTTCTCAACCAATGCCACCATTAACAAAGATCTTGCGGTAATAAATTGAACAAGGATCTTAAACCACTCCATATAAAATGGAGTTCCGTCACTTGTTAAAAATATATTTTTAAACACACCATTCACTAAATAATTTTCCAATATTTCATCATGATTCTCTAAAAAGAACATATGATACATTTCTCGATCTTCTATGTAGCTATCTACGCTTTCAGAGGAAATGCGTTGATTAGCGCCTATGTTCCAGTGATTTAAAACGGATTCAAGTTGTCTGCGAAAACTTTGTCGAAGTGCAGGGTTTTGCAATCGCTGTAGAAAAAGCAGCTGCACCACCGCCAGCCGTTTTCGTGCGAGCCGTTTCATATCTCTTTTTGAGGGCGAATTCGCAGCATTTCCTGCCGGCCGCATTATATCCTCAAAAGCAGCGCAAATTTGTTGAAACTTTTTCTCAATATGATGGCCTGACAAATCTCCTGCCTGCCAAAAAAAATCATTAGCAATCTGCAATCTTTCGGTTAAATCGACCTTGCGATTTTGTAAGATTCGAATCAAGAAATCACGAAAAGCAAAACACTCCGGCGTAAGATGCTCACCTTGTGCAGTGAGGCGAAGTCCAGCAATTTCTTTACTATCAATTTTTCTTTTAATGAAACGAATAGAGTCCTTACGATTTAAGATTAAATTTGCCGTAGTCGGGCAAGAAACACATAGCGCTCGTCGCACATAGGCTTCATTCCAAAGATATATAACCCTTGGATATGTCCTGCACGTCTCCGACAGATTTTTTTCTTCGGTCTTTCTTTGTATCATACAAAGACCATCGTTGCATAAAAACAAACAACGATTTCCCTTGCCCATCCGAATGCAAGCAACATTTTTTTCTTCACCATCGACCTCTTCTTTACGGTGCACGATTGCTGAAGAAAGCATATCTTTAAATTCACTATTGTGGCTTTTTTTATAACGCTCACAAGTTTTTTCATCAATCACAATGTCCCAACCACTACAGCATGTGTCGGGACAAGTCAGTCCATCGCAAGAAAACTCTGCCATATAATCCGGTTCCATGACTTCAAGCATTGTTTTCTCTTCTTTATTTCGCAAATCTTTTCTGCCTCCCACGATCCTTGTTGATCTTTTATGCATAAAGTTTTACCATCAAACAGGTTACTGCTTTATTCGTGAGAAGTCAAATCCATTATTCATCGAGGAAAAATCGTCTATACTGCGGCTCGAACTCTCAGCGAAAAAATGAGGCCATACCCGTAATGATCAAAGCATTGGCAAAATCAATAAGAAATGCTCCAACCAAAGAAACAATCATGATGGCCTTGGGTGCCGGGCCGTATTTCTCTGCCAAAGAAGCCATGTTGACTAAGGCATTTGGTGTGGCCCCCATGCCAAATCCCACCATGCCAACCGAAGTCTGCACCGCATCGTAATTGCGCCCCATAACAAAGAAAACTACGAACCAACAGAAGACCGCCATCAACGCGATCTGTCCAATCAAAATAATCAAAAGCGGCAAAGCTAAATGAATGAGTTCCCAAAGTCTCAGCCCGTTGATTGCCATCGTCAAATATATTGCTAAAGAAATATCCGATATGACGGCCAGTGCGGCATTGTCGATTTTATACGATTTGGTAATATCGCCCGTATTGCGTACAATAGCTGCCATGATCATCGCCCCGATATAGCCCGGAAGCGTAATGCCCTCTTGTGTAAAATAAAAGCTCACAATCGCGCCCAGCCCCATTGCCACAGCAACAAACGCCAGCGTTGCCAACAAACTGTCGCCAGTGACATATTCCTCTTCTTGCAGTGTTTCGCGGTCCACCACAGATTCGCTAGCCAAATTTTGTACGTGAAACTTTTTTATTAAAGCTTCTCCTAAGGGACCTCCCATGAGACTGCCCGCCACCATGCCAAAAGTCGCACAAGCAATGGCAGCCGCAGTAGCCCCTTGCACGCCCCATTCCTCAAAAAGCGGGCCAAATGCACCGCCTGTACCGAGCCCTCCCATCAAAGTCACGGCACCGCTGATAATACCAAAAAGAGGATTGATCCCCGTAATTTCTGCCAAAGCTATGCCAACGATATTTTGTAAGACCGCCAAAATAACAGCCAGTACAAAGAACATGATCAGAGGCTTGCCGCCTTGCTTGATTAAAGTAACACTCGCGCCCATCCCGATCGTACAAAAAAACATAATCATCAATACATTTTGCATAGTAGAATCGAGTTCAAACCCCAAAATCCCTTGCATGCGCAAAAATGTCGAAATTCCTGCAAAAAGCAATCCGCCAATAACCGGAGCTGGAATGCTGAGCCTGACCAGTAAAGGTATTTTATTGCGAATAAATGAACCAATAAAGTAGACAATAAGTGCGAGTGCAACCGTTTGAACTAAACTCAGCTTATAAATCAAAAGACCATCCAAAACCTTAGATTCCATAGTATATCTCCCTATATGTCAATTTTATTCCATGCTTTAGCAGTACATTATCCTAGGCAATGTGCTAAAAACCTTGTTTTCATTATAAGTACTGGTTATAATAGAAGCAAATACATATATCGGTATAAATAATATAACTTTTTGATTATACAAGGAGCCAACCATGTTTAAAGGAAAAGAATATATCTATGAAGTTTACAAAGAACAAAGTTTTTCTAAGGCCGCCCAAAACCTTTACATCAGCCAGCCTGCTTTAAGTTCTTTTATCAAAAAAATCGAAAAACGCCTTGGCTGTTGTCTTTTTGATCGAAGCAGCAATCCAATCACCCTTACGGAAGCAGGAAAAGAGTACATTCATGCTGCTGAAAAGATCATGGACATTGAAAATCGATTTGAAAACTATCTAAGCCATATGAACCATCTAAAAACCGGACGTCTTTCCATTGGTGCCAGCAATGGCTTTGCCTCCTTTATCTTACCTAGAATCATCACCCGCTTCACCGATAAATATCCATGCATAAAAGTCAATTTAGTCGAAGCCAACAGCCCGCAATTAGAATCCCGACTATTTGCCGGAGAATTTGATTTTGTCTTTGATAACAACCCTCGTAATGAATTGATTTACGAGGAACACTTCTTTTGCCAAGAACAGCTTCTTCTTAGTGTTCCAAAAAAATTCTTATCAAATCAAAAAGTCACAGCATATCAATTGAGTTTAGATGATATTAAAAACGATCGCCATATGGATACTGCCACGCTTGCTGTTCCACTGTCTGCATTTGCACAAGATCCCTGCATTCTTCTTCGCGAAGGCAATGACACTAGAATTCGCGCCGATAAGATATTTTCCGAAAACAACATAAAGCCTCAAATTGTCCTCGAACTAGACCAACTGGCTACTGCTTATAATATTGCTTGTTCCGGTATGGGATTTACGCTGATCAGTGACACCTTAGCCCGCAAAACCAACCTCCTTTCAGACATGTTTTTTTATAAACTCAACAGCATCCATACGGTTCGCAATATATCTTTCTACAACAAAAAGAACAAATACCTTACAAAAGCGATGGAAGAGTTCGTTGCCACTACGCAGACCTTTCCACTTGATTCATAGTTATCCATATATTTCCTAAAGGTTTTTATTCGCCTCCATCGAATTCCAACAGTATAAAAATCATTTTATTAGGAGGTTGTTGTAATGGCATTAGTTACTTGGTCTGAAAATTTCAGTGTTGGAATTGCACAATTTGATAATGAACATAAAAAACTTATTGACATGTTAAATACCCTTCATGATGCCATGCGTGAAGGAAAAGGAAAAACCATTTTATCAAATTTATTAAATGATTTAACAACCTATGTCTCCACGCATTTTTCTAATGAGGAAAAATTTATGCTTGCAAACAACTATCCCCAATATACCATGCACAAGAAAGATCATGAAGATTTCGCAAAAAAAGTTTTAGAATACACCACTCTTCATGCAAACGGCCTCTTCTCCGCCAATCAGCTCTCTGCAACACTACGTGATTGGTTACTAACTCATATTAGTGACTCCGATAAAAAATATGGTGATTTTTTTAATAATAAATAAGATCAAACTAATTCAGCAAAAGTGCCTTTCATAAGTTATATCATTACACTTAACTTATGAAAGGCACTTTTGTTTTGTTCAAAATCCGATCTATTACAGGCAAATTTAGTTAAATCCTATCTTTCATCACTTCTTGCTTGTGCCGAAACTCTGAAGGAGTACAATTCATATACTTTTTAAAAGTCTGATTAAAGTAACTCAGATTGTGAAATCCACAATTATAAGCAATATCTATAATCGGCTTCTCACTATTTTTCAACTCATTAACAACTGCACGAATTCTATAGCGCTGAAGATATTCTAAAGGGGTCATATGCATCATCTTTTTAAAGAAGCGACAAAAATAGCCTTCACTCATAGCAAAAATGACCGTTAGTTCACGAACGCTTATTTTTTCCGCATAGTTTTCATGGATAAAGGTAAGAATTTTTTTTAATTTTGCTGTCTGCTTTTTGTGCTGCCAATTAAAATTGGATTCGGAAAAATTCCCTGCTTCCAATAAAAAAGACCAAATCATCAATAACGATGCTTTTGCCTGCAATTGGTAACCAAAGTGTTCAGCCTCACAAATTTGAAAAATATTTTTTAATTGTCCAATGATTCTTTTTTCCGACTCAGTTTCATTAAAAATATAATCCGGAAAATGCAATCTACCTTTGATAAATGGTTCAATAAACTCCATTTGTACAGGGTCCACGGTATGATCCGTAATAAAACGAGGGTGAAAGACAACCGCTTTGTAACTGCATCCTCCATCTTCAATAGGATACGCTCCATGCAAACACTGATGTTTCACAAAAATTGCTTGATCTTTTTCTAAAGAAATTTGTCGATGATCCACCTAAAAAATCGCTTGCCCATCTGTCACTAAAAGAAACTCCCACTCTTCATGCCAATGACACTCTAAAATAATTTCACCTGGCTTTTGGTTCATCTCATAAATTCCTAAAGGGAAAAATTTAGTTCCATGGGTAATGATGTCAGATACCGTCGAATACGGCGAATGGAAAGGCGGCAATCGTCTAACAGGAATCAGTTTCGCCGGATTGCTATTCATCTTAAAGGTTGGCTTAGCTTTTGGCGGCGCACTTATTGGCTGGACTTTGTCTGGCGTGAACTATCAAGCCGGCATGCCATTTCAAAGTGACGCTGCGCTCACCGGCATTGTAATACTCTTCACCATAGTCCCTGCAATCGCTTATTTTTTAAGCACATTACTCGGCTTTAAATACAAATTGAACCGACCGTATTTAGACAAAATCACAAAAGAGTTAGCTCGCCAATAGAAAACATAAAGACAAACCATACAAAGACGAATTTGTCTTCGAATGGTTTGTCTTTATGTTTATATTTACATTTTAAATTCAAACTGTGCGAGCAATGCTTGGTGCCTTATATCTTGGCTATCATTGCTTTTGAGGTCCCAATATTTAAGAGATGCCACCGTATTTAAAACCGGCGAATATTCGACGCCAACTTCAAATCCCTTCACATTGTCAATGGGACTGGCCAGGAACATTTTACTTGCACTATCCAGCGTGGTCAGACTCAATGGGTCAAACCCTTTCTGCGCTTTTCGATATTGTACCCAAGTTCCCCAGCTGCCAACTTTCGTAAAGTCAGCACCGCGATATTTAAGTTTCAAGTATGCTGCTTTTGCGTTTTTGAGAGCATTATTATTGCTATTTTCACCGTATTCACCAGTAGCTGCTAAGGTATCATTAAATTTATAAGTGCTTCCCACCGTATATGTGTTATATACAGATTGCGCATAATTTTTATTAGCGGCGCTAGCATCCGCGCGAACTCCTTGGTCCTTGAAATAAGAAGCGGTAATGTCGAACTTATCATTAAAACGATACCCCGCATCGACAAATTCAAAAGTACGTGTCCCCGCTACCGCTTCTGTTGAAGAAGTTCCTGCCCCGGTTGCACTTGTTACGTAAGCTGGAGCTCCATACGTTGTTGTCGTCGCTGAGAAACCTCGCTGCACGGCCCCTGCCTGCGCAAAAAATTTACCTTTACCCGCTCTCAGATCAATACCATCCCAGCCGGTAGATGTATCCATTGCCAAACCTTTCCCAAAAAACAATGGCTGTCGACCAAGATTTAAAGTAACCTGTCCAATATTTCCAGATGCATAGGCCTGCTGTAAAGTTGGACTGGACTGATTGGATCCCGTATATGCACTATTGCTATTATCGTCATTTCCATAACGGCCAATGAATTTGAAATTATCATCTAAATTCGTAGTCATCAACAAGCGATAACGATAGATCTGATCATTGTTGTTGACCGTAGACGGCGCATTGCGGTTGAACTCAAAACGTTCGCGCGCATATAAATTTAATTTTACCGGACTTGCCTTCTTTTCAAGCTTCGTAACTCTTACGCCGATATCTGACAGCTCTGCTTCATATTCGTTGGCTAATTTTTCAATCAAAGCCTTATCCTCTGCATTCGCAGTTTCCTGCTTCGTCAATGCATTGGCGACGATTTGTGCCATTTGATAACGTGTCACCGTAGCATTTCCCTTGAATGTATTGTCGGGAAATCCCGTGATAATACCATCTTTTTCAAGCTTTGTCACCGCTCCATATGCCCAGTTGTCTTGAGGAACATCACTGTAAATCGAAGAATCGGCAGCAAAAGTTACATTGCTGGTACTGATGGCAAACGCCGTTGCCAATATAAATGTAGTTGTTTTTTTCATAAGAATATCCTCCACATAATTGATAATTTTTCACAGGAAATTTTCTCAGCTTTACTTGCTTGTGCCATTCCCCTGCATACACGTTTAATTCGTTTTCTTTAAATTTTTAATTTGCTGCAGCTTCACAACAGCTTTCTCCAAGGTTTCTTGCTGCTTGCAAAAAGCAAATCGAAGCCATACCGAGGTATCTGCTTTTTCATGATAAAATCCCGATAACGGAATTGCCGCAACACCTAGCTGCGTAATCAATTGTTTGGCAAATGTAATGTCGTCCTCCCATCCCAGCGATGTAAAATCAGCTAAAATAAAATATCCACCAGCAGGCTTCAAACAAGGGATTCCCAGTTTTTCAAAGGCCTGCAGCAAATAATCTCTTTTTGCCTTATAATCAGCCCGAAGTCCTTTATAATATGTATCGGGAAAATCGAGTGCCGCTGCTGCTGCTTCTTGTAATGGTGTTGCTGCACTAATCGTCAAGTAGTTATGGGCAATGCGAATTGCCCGAGTCAAAAACGCTGGTGCGGCAATATACCCCAAACGCCATCCAGTGACACTATACGTCTTAGAGAATCCGTTTATGACAATGACCTGATTTTGCAGGTTGGGATACTTCCATAATTTCAAAGATGGAGCCTCTTCATAATAAAGTTCATCATAAATCTCATCCGTAATGACGAAAATATGATGTTCCGTCGCAACCGCAGCGATAGCGTCAAGTTCATCCTCGGAAAAAACCCGTCCTGTCGGATTATGCGGCGAATTTACAATAATAGCTTTGGTCTTTTCTGTAATGAGTGCCTCCAATGCTGATTTTTGGATTAAAAACTCGGGGGCCTTCAAGGTTAAATAAACCGGTACTCCACCAAATAGTTTTACATCCGGTGCATAAATCGTAAATGCCGGCTCGATGATAATCACTTCATCACCAGGATCAAGCAAGGCCAAAAGCGTCGCCGCGACACCTTCTGTCGCTCCGCAGCAAACCGTAATTTCCGTCTCTTCATTCCACTTTTTTTGATGTTTTTTCTCTATGCGCTGTGAAATTTTATGACGCAAAGGCGCACTGCCTTGCGTGAGCGCATATTGGTTTTGGTCCTGCCGAATAGCTGCTATGGCAGCATCTTTAATTGCCTCAGGTGCTTTAAAATCCGGTACACCCCCTGCCAGATTCAAGGCATCATGTTGTTCGGCCAGTAACGCAATTTCACGAAATATCGGCAAGGTAATTTCTTTGAATTTAGCTGCGATTCTATTTTCCAATAAATCAGTCATCTACATCTCTCTCCTTTTTTATGCTCACTGCCATGACTTAATCTGTTCATCTAAGGCATGACTCCAAAAATTTGCTGCATCTGCCTGTTTGATCACACCTACAAGAGAAAATTGATTGGCAATATCTTGCTGCGAATCAATTGCAGCCTGTGATATCGGTAAAACTTTATTATTTCGCTGCTTTAGGCCTTCGACAAAGGTCGTATAGGCTTGCTCATAGCTTTGATGAGTATTGGCCGCGACGATTTTAGACCATTCCTGCGGATGTTTTGCTCCCCAATCCTGCGCTTTATTCAACCGCTCCAAATAATCATTGATCGCAGCTCTTTTTTGGTCATCTTGCAAAGCCGTGCTCGATGCCTCAATCGGAAAGTTCCCCGACAAAATATCTCTGGCATCAGAAATTGTCCTTGCGCCTTGCTGATGCGCGGAAATAATGGCATTTCCATAACTCGCCAAAGCGTCGATATCGCCGCTTAATAAAGCCATGAGCCCATCGGATGTACTCAAGTCTACCGGTGTGATGTCCTGCCACGTCAGATTCGCCTTTGACAGCATCTTCAGAAGGAAATACTGCGCTGTTGTATTCTTGACATACCCTACGCGCTTTCCTTTCAAATCCTGAATGCTTTGCAGAGATGAATTTTTAGAAACAACGACTTCTTGGTTCAAGGTGTTGGATTGATAAACTGCAACAATCTTGAAATTCCCTTGGTTAGCAGCTTCAGCATAAATGATTGGCGGAATTTCACTCGTTTCTGTAAGATCTATGTGATCGCCTGCCATCGCTTCCAAACAAAGATTTCCACCTTGAAAGACTGTATACTCGACTTTATACGGAGTATCCGATAGGCCTGCTGCCTTTAAGCTTTCTTCAAAAACGCCCCACCCGGTCTGTCCGATTCGAAGCGTTACGTTTTTAAGGTCATTTCCCCCAGAAGAATCCTTATTTACATCTGCACTTTTTCCACAACCAGCCAACAGTAAAAACAGGAATCCCATAAGCAAAAGCAAGCTGCTTTTCTTTGCCATAGCCCCGCATCTCCTTTTCATAAAAATAATTTTCCCGGATTTAAAATTCCATTGGGATCCCAGGCGTTTTTTATTTTTTTCATCAAATCAATTTCAACAGCTTCTGTCAAATGCAAGAAATATTTTTTGCGCTTATAGCCAATACCATGTTCGCCGGAAAGCCTTCCGCCCAGGTCATATATCTTTTGGTAAAATTCTTTTCTATAGGTCGCTTCTCCAGTTTCCTGTTCCTTAGGAATGACTGCCAAATGCATATTGCCATCACCAGCATGCCCGGCAAACCGAAATTCATAAGCATATGATTCTTGCATCTGCGCCAAAAGTTTTATAAAGGCATCGAGCCGATCGATCGGCACAACAACATCTTCTGAATACGTTTTCCCATTGGCATATTGAACAGCTTTTCCCCAGCCACGCCGAGCTTTCCAAACAGCATCATCCGCTTTGGTAAAATGCACGGCCTCATAAGAAGAGCTGATATTTTTTAGCAAATTTGTTTTATAGCTCAAATCTTCCCCATCGTACGCCTCAAATTGGATTAGCAGACATGTCCCTGAGGGCTCTTGAAAAACCTTCTTTTTCTGATATGCTTCAATTTCAAGCGCTGTTTTTTGATCGATGATTTCTAACGATAATACACCTAATTGCGGATAACGCTTTAAAAACTTTACTAAGGCAATTATCTGCGCAGGCGTTTTTCCCACAGCTAAATACGTTGGCATAAATTGAGCCAAAGGATAGAGCTTCACCGTTGCTTTTGTAACAATGCCTAAAGTCCCCTCCGATCCCGTTATAAGGCGAAAAAGATTATATCCAGTCGCGTTTTTTTCAACGCGGCCGCCCAAATGAACGATATCCCCCGTCGGTGTTACAAGCTCTATTTCGTAAATCTGATCGGCGGTAACGCCGTATTTTACAGCTCTGTTTCCACCGGCATTTGTAGCAATATTGCCAGCCAGCACACAAGCATCATTGCTGCAAGGATCACCTGCATACAGCAGGCCCTGCTTTGCCGCCACTTCTTGCAAGGAACTCGTTTTAACAGCCGGCTCAACGATTGCATAACCACCAGCTGCATTCAATTCCAAAATCCGATTCATATATTTGAAGTCCATCAAAATCCCTCCGGCTAAAGCAACCGCAGCTCCAGCCAGGCCCGTTCCTCCGCCGCGCGGTGTTACCGGCACATTATAGGTATTGGCAATTTTTATGACAGAAGCAACCTTTTCCGCGTCTTTAGGAAAGACCACTATTTCCGGTCGATGCACTGCGCCCTTGGTACCTGCATCATAAAAGTATTCTTCTTCTATACGCTCTTTTCGCAAAACGTTCTCTTTGCCTATCTGCCGTTCAAGCTCTTTCACTATCACTTCTTCTACCTTAACAATTTCCATGAACTCCACTCCTCTTTACAAAATAAAAAGCTTGTTACAAATGCTATCCATTCGTAACAGGCTTTAGTTATCTAATCACCATGTTTATCCATGTTTTTACAATATAAAAAAAGCCAGCTATCGAGATTTGTTCCAAACAAACCTCAATAACCAGCCTTCATTTTTATGATCAACTGTATTACGAATCACGGAGCATAATTCATTTTAAACATACATGAATTATATTTTTAAATTATTAGGAGATGCAAGCACAAAGGTCAAGAAAAATATTTTTATTTATTTTTCTTGACCATACCCTGCACTTAGCTCTATGCAGGTATCACTCGGCGATTTTTCCAAGCACCGCTTCGCCAGCGGAAGATGAAAATTAGTGCCCGAACACATTCATCGCAGGCCATACCGATCCAAATGCCCGCGAGACCCATCTCTAACACTACGGCAAAAAAGTATGACAGACCTACCGCCAGGCTCCACATGCAAACAATACCAACCATTACCGGCAAGATGATATCGCCTGCCGCCTGCAACGCACAAACCATCACGATATTGACACCACGGCCTATCTCAAGGAAAATCTCGATAAATAAAATCGTCTTGCCTAAAGCCAATACTTGGTGATCGTCTGTAAATATCCGTAAAATATAGTCACTGCCAAAGTAAAACAAGGTCGTAAGCCCAGCGCAAATCGCTACCGAAGCCATGACCGTACGCCACACTTTATGACTGATTAAATCTTCGCGTTTGGCACCAATAAGATAGCCAACGATGATCTGCAATGCCGAAGAAAGCGCGATTGCGTAAATATAGCAAAACGTCGCGATAATTGCAACATACACCTTTGTCGTAATGACAGTCAGCCCAAAGATATTTACGAGCTTCATGATTGCTGTCTGTGAAAGCTGATACGATAAAGTCTCGCCGCCAGAGGGTATACTGATGTGCAGGATTTGACGCAGCGTATCCCAAGGAAAAGGCCTCAAATATCGCCAGGAAACGTTTACTTTTAAATAGCGCTTAAAAATATACGCTAAGGTGATAAGCCCCAGCAACTTGCTGCAGTTTGTAGATATGCCAACTCCTAGAACACCCATTGCCGGAATAACACCACAGCCAAAAATCAACAAAGCATTGCTGCAAATATGAAAAGCATTCATCCCTAAAGAAACAAACATCGTTGTTTTCGTCCACGAATGACCGCGGAAACACGCTACCAAAGAAAAATACAGACCCTGTATCATGATTCCCGTGCCCACAATGCGCAAATACAAGCTCGCTTCAGCAAAAATATCCGGCGGCAGCTGCATCCAGGTAAAAATATTCTGATGGAAAAAAAGCAACAGCATACTTGCGATAAAACTGAATGCCCCATTAAAAAACAAGGATACCGTGCAAATTTCCGCGATTTTTTCGCGATTATCGGCGCCCCTATACTGCGCAATCAAAATCGTGGTTGCTGTCGTCATCACCGTCATCAATAAAATCAAGACATTCATGATCTGATTAGCATTGGCGACAGCAGCCACGGCAGCCTGTGAATAATGACTGATCATGAGCTGATCGACATTTCCCATCAGCATTTGCAAAAATACTTCAATAAAAATCGGCCAGCTCATTTTTATAACGGACTGGCTGATCTCGCGTTTTGTTTTCAACATATCTACAACCTTCATTCTATAATTCCTTACGAGCACAATATGCACGAATAGGTAATATAGCATGAATCGTCAAAGTATGCAATAGCTTTTCCTACAGACGAAATCTTCGCATTATTTCATCATTATTTGCAGTATATGCCTTACCATTTGCTGTCTGTAGTCAGCTCCGCTACCTCTTGATTAGCGCCAATTTTGAAGAATCTATACAAAAGATATAGCCCTCCATACCAAACCGGTGCTACGCAAAGACCGACAAAATTATCCGGATCATAGCCCATTCCTACAGCAACAGCGAGCATGAAGATTCCTACCGCATAATTGGCATACGGATAAAATGGCATCGGGTACTTGAGGTTAGCAATCTGCTGTGCCGATAAGTCCTTGCGCCATTTATACTGTATATACATGATAAGCGACCAAGTCCACATGCAGCCAGTCGTCGTAATTGCCGACATATAATAAAATACACTATCCGGAGAAGCGTAATTCAGATAAACGCCAATCAGGCACACCGCCCCGGAAACAAGAATTCCGTTAGCAGGAACTTGATTTTTTGAAACCTTGCCCAAAAAAGCCGGAGCTTCATTGCGAAGCGCCAAACCATACAGCATACGACCACAGACATACATACCGCTATTGAGGCACGATGCTGCCGAAGACAAGATGACCAGATTTATGATCGACGCCGCATAAGGAATCCCGGCTTTTTCAAAAACCATAACAAAAGGGCTGACGCCTTTTGGCAAGGTATCATACGGAAAAATCGATAAAATAACCAGCATCGATCCAACGTAGAAAACCAGCACTCGCCAAAACACCTTATCAATTGCAGATTTTAACGAACGCTCCGGATCGGCTGCTTCACCAGCGGTAATACCGATGAGTTCGACCCCTGAATAAGCAAACACGACCATGACCAACGCCTTAGCAACACCGCTCCAGCCAAACGGCATGAAACCGCCATGGCTCCAAAGATTGGAAAAGCCAATTGGTACACCATCATTACCAAGACCGAAAAGAATCATCGCCCCACCGACAAACAACATTGCGATAATGGTGATGACCTTAATGAGCGCAAACCAAAACTCAAATTCACCATAATATTTAACAGCTACCAAGTTAATGATCATCATAAGACCTAAACAAATGAGCGCCGGAATCCATTGCTCTAAATCCGGAGCCCAATACTTCATATACATGCCGACTGCCGAAATCTCACACATCGCCAAAACAACCCACTGATACCAATACGTCCAACCTGTGATAAAAGAGGCTACTGGTCCACAAAAAACACGAGCATATCCCGAAAAAGACGAAGCCACAGGATGTTCTACTGCAACTTCTCCTAAAGCACGCAAAACAAAATACATGACGACTCCGCCCAAAGCATACGCCAAAGACAACGCCGGTCCTGCTAATTTACCTGCCTGAACCGACCCCATGAATAATGCCACCCCAATAACGCCGCCAAGTGCAATCAATTGAATATGACGATCCTTTAAATCCTTTTTCAGATTCTCTTGTTCGATTTCCAGCTTACCCTCTCCCAATAGACACATCTCCTTCATATTTCAGTGGATTGCAGCAGCTTGCACCAATCATGGATGCATCCCTTTACCTTTTCACATAAAAAGAGCCTGAAAACAGATTCCCCCCTGCTTTCAGGCTCCATTGCCTTTATCTTCCTAACATTTGCTGCCTACAGCAAAAAGAATAAAAAATAACGCCAGATCATACTTTTAAAAGTATAACCCAGCGTCATTGCTAAGTTGCTGTAATCCTTTTCTCTTTATATGAATTCTATCAAATCTCCCCATCAGCGTCTATATAAGAGGTTCACAGAATTTACCAGTCCTATTGTGCACATCTATGAATTGCAACTGATATTGTCTCTACACCGCTTCGATACATGCTTGATGTTCCTCATCCATACAGATGCGAAAATCAGCAATATCACGCGCCAGCGTCTTATCGTGCGTAGAAATAATCAACGTCTTGCCGGCTGCTTTTAGCGCCTTCAAGAAATCCAGCAGCCAAAGCTGTGTCTTCTCATCAAGCGCACTTAAAGGTTCATCCATCGTCCATACCTCAGGGTTCATTACCAAAATTGACGCAATCGCCACTTTCTTTTTTTCGCCGCCACTTAAATGATAAGGTGCTCGATAGCGAAGTTTTTCTAAAGAAAGCAATTCAATTGCCTCATCCACTCGCTGCTTGACTTCATTATCCGTTAAACCCATTTGTTTCGGTCCAAAGGCGATTTCTTCTTCTACATTGTTACAAAATAACTGCACATCCGGATTTTGCCAAACAAAACCAATCTTCTGATGATACCATTTAGCAAACTGCGTATTCTTCATCGCCTTTTCATCAATCTGCTTTTCCTCAAAGGTATAACTTCCTTCATGCGGGAAGATCAGCCCATTGAGCATTTTCAGCAAGGTAGATTTCCCGCAGCCATTGGGGCCCTGCAAAAGAACCGTTGCCCCGGACGGAATTGAAAAATTCACATAGCGAAGCACGGGTTCGCCCTCATATGCGTAGCAAACATCCTTAAATTCAATCATACAAAGCTCCCTCTAAATAGATAAATAAACTCAAAAAAAGCACAGCTCCTAAAATATAAAGCACATCTTTTTTATGCCAGCCATGCCCTGCTGCCAAATGATACTCTCCCGTAAATCCACGACAGCACATCGCCTGATACATTTCCTCAGACATCTCTTTGGATTTTATGAAAACAGCTCCGGCAATACCGGAAACCGCCTTGCTTTTTTCCCTGTTTTTCCCCACCGAACGCAGAGCCAGTGCCTCAAACATATTCAAGCAAATCTCGCCTAAAAGTACAATATACTTCATCGTAATATCGAGAATAAAAATAAACATATGTGGTACATGTAAAAAACGAAGACCCGAAGTCAAGGCATTCCAAGGCATCGTTTCTCGCAATAAACTCATACAAACTACCGTAAGGAAAGTTTTTATCACCAACAATGTAAACGTGTGAGCATTGCCGCCAAGCACTGCTGGCAATAAAATGAGCCCGCAAAAAGACGCTGCCAATAAAGAAGCCTTCAAAATCCGCCGAATCGCCAAACCACGCAATAAACTCAGACAAACCATTTCCACAGCAAAAACACTTAATAAAAATGCAGCATTACGCGAACTCACAATCAATAAGACCATAAAAATCACAAAACTCAATTTGATTACCGGATTGCTATCTTCTGTAAATGCCCCTGTATCTTGCTGTTTTATTTTAAACAAAACCTGCATAAGACGCAAAACCGACCGGGAAATGAAGCTTTCCCGATCGGTTACTGGCATATAATGTTCCTCTCGTTTGACCCACGAAGGAAGTTCTATCTTTTCCATATCAAACCCCAGTCATTTTCCGATAGTCAATCTTTTCTTGCATAAACGAGCCCAACAGTTTAAAGACAATAATACTCAGTGCTGTACCGATAATCGCGGACAAAATATAGCCAAAAGCTTCCGGCAAAGCCCCGACAGCATAATCTGGGAAAAAGGCTTCAAACGAAAAGCCATCGGCCAAGCCTGCCGGAACATAGCCAAGCTCAGCACCTGCTGATGCCGTCGCAGCAATCTCTTCTGGTGCCCATTCACCCCAAGCTGTACCTGCCGCCAAAAGACCTAATGGCGTGCAAAGAATCAATATGGTAAGTAACCCATATACCGATTTCTTACTGCCTTCTTTTACACTATAAAAGACATCTGGTGAAACTTTTTTCAAATACGCCAAAATCGCCGTGGTAAAGACAACCTCCGCCAAACCAAATAAGGTCAAATGCCCAAGCATCATCGCTGGCAACGAAACCGTCAACGGATACGGACAATAAAGCGGCTGTCCCGCACCATCCAAAAACAACAATGGCTGTATACCAAACTCAACCGCTGCGCAAAAAGCCGCTGCATTGATGCCAACATAGGCACCAATGCCCGCAGCCACATATTCATGCGACAAAAACGACTGACGTTTTTTAAGCTGCTGATAAACAAAATATCCCACAAAAGGAAGCACAAACGCCATATTAAACGTATTGGCACCAAAGGCTAAAATGCCGCCATCCCCAAAAAATACCGCCTGAATAAAAAGTGCTATCGTTATCGCCAAACAAGCCGCATATGGGCCTAGTAAAATTGCAATCAACGTCCCCCCGACTGCATGACCTGTAGTCCCTCCTGGCAAAGGAACATTAAACATCATGCTCAAAAAAACAAAAGCCGCCCCAATACCAAGCAAAGGCATCTTCTCTTTCGCTACCTCCTGCTTGACTTTTTTTATCGCAATTGCCCAAACTGGAAGCATAACCGCCCCCATAACCGCACAAGTTGACGGACTCAGATAATTATCTGGAATATGCATTTATCTCCCACCCTTATCTATAAAGTAGACGTACAATAAAATCATTATAAATCTTCCTTTTTCCCCTCACAAGCCCGCTAGGGGGATATGGCGACGAGATTTCCCCAGAAATATTTCTTGGTCTTGCCGTAGTTTCCATTGCTGCTTCTCCTATTTTGGCAACTACTTCATATTAAATTGATATTCAATACGCAAATAATATGCCAAAATAGACTAAAATAAAAATCATAAATCCTGCTCCCGCACATACCTTTTTTTTCGAAACCTCTTCTGGATTTTTTAAATGTGCTCCCCATCCTATTAGAACAACACCTATTCCAAATAAGGCAAGCATGCTTAATGCCCAATGGCCTTTCCCCACGCGGTTAGACACCGAAAACGAAAGGAATCTATCGATTTCGTAAAAATGCCTAATTTTTCACCTACGCTGCTAACTCTTTTACAAGCCTCGCAGCATAGTATTTCTCCGGCGTCATATAGCCAAGGCTGGAGTGCATTCGCTTCCGGTTATAAAAGATCCAGATATACTCGAAAACCGCAGTCTTGGCTTCGTCTCTTGTGTGGAAGTGCTGGTCGTTTAACCATTCCTGCTTCAATGTGCCCCAAAAGCTTTCCGTTGGAGCGTTGTCCCAGCAGTTACCTTTACGGCTCATGCTACTGACGATATGGTTTTGGGCCACCATTTTCTGGTAAGCCTTGGAGCAGTACTGACTGCCGCGATCTGAGTGCAGGATGCATCCTTCGACATTGTTTGTGTGATTTATGGCATCTTGCAGCGCATCCATGACAAGCTGCTTCGTCATCCGGGTTCCCATGGCTACGCCAACCATTTTGCGTCCGCACAGATCCATAACACCTGAAAGATATAACCATCCTTCGTCCGTAGGAATGTAGGTGATGTCACTGACCATCTTTTTGCCAGGATGATCAGCCCTGAAGTCGCGATCAAGCAGGTTTTCGGTAACAGGCAGATTGTGGTCAGAGTATGTTGTTGCCTTAAATTTACGACGAGCCTTGGCACGAAGGCTATTTTCACGCATGATACGTTCGACGCGCTTGTGATTCACCAGATATCCATTATCGCGGAGTTCTCGTGTGATACGCGTCGAACCATAAGTACGATGATTCTCATCATGGATTTTCTGAATCTGCTGAAGCAGATCTACGTTTGTTTTATCACGCAGACTCGGCTTACGCCGTAGCCATGCGTAGAAACCGCTTCTGGACACTTTGGCCCAGCGCACCATCTTTGCAATCGGATATTTATCGCGGTTTGCTTGGATGTAATAATATCGGATCACTTCAGATTCTTGGCAAAGAAGGCGCTGGCTTTTTTTAAGAATTCATTCTCCTGCTGGAGATCCTTAACCTGCTGACGAAGCTTGCGCAGCTCATCATCGTCAGTATGGAGTTTTCCACTTCCAACAAATGGTTGCTCTGGGTGCTTCAGATATCTAGTTTTCCACGTATATAACGAGTTGACATTGACGCCAATTTCTCTAGCGACCTGGCTGGTAGGCACACCACTCAAAACCCTTTTAACGGCTTCTTCTTTAAATTCGTTGCTGTATTTTGTCAATACTCTCACCTCATGAATGTATTTTACCATTCATTTTAGGTGTCTAGCAAAGCGGGTATAGGTTAGTTTAATGTGACCCCATCAACTCTTGTTCCCTCTACATACCCGCCATTAGGTGCATGTTTATCCCAATCAATTCTTCCCTTTTCATTCAAAAACGACTTATCAGCAACAACTAATTCATCCTTGCCCAGTACTGCCATCTCTCCAGTAGCTTTACCCAGCCCCTCAACAAGAGCAATACCCTCCTCCGCTACTGTCTTGGCCGTCTTAATTCCGCCTACAGAGCCTGCTACGCTATCTATGGATTCCTTATTCATTTGTTTTGCTTTTGCAATTTCCGCAGCTAGGATTTCTGCATTATTAGGATCATCTGGATCTATATTTTGCGTTTTCAGAAAGAATCTCGCCATTTGCTCTGCTGCAGCATTTTCTTGTTGGGATGAAAAATCACTATACTGCTTGATACCATTTTTAAGGGTGCCAATTATGCCTTTTTCAGTTCCATTTGACTCATCGGATTCTGCCGTATCTCGTTTTGGCGCACCATATGCTGGATGATCTCCATCTTCCAAATGCACGGCTGCGGTTCCATCCTCATAGTATCCTACGATTGGTGCGTTTTCATATTTATAAGCATAGTCTCCCGGAGATTCGTTTTTCTCTCTTTCTTTTCGATCCTCTTCATACTCTTCCCGCGTTGGCGTTATGGCTAAATCCGGGTTCAAGGCTTTGAAAACCATGGCATCTATCGGGGTTCCATTATTCAGGTTTTCTCTCACGGTCTGCGCGTTTTCATATGCTCCATAGGCTTCATAGATGCTAAGCCCTTTTGCCAGGTTCCCCGTCATTCCATTGTCTGTTGCTACATCCATATCCACCGACATCTGCGACAACAAATCAGGATCTATGGCGTTATTCCATGATTTCAACGGCTCCTTCGCATCATTATACAGATCAAGTGCCGCATATTTGCTGTAGATATCTGCTCGCCTTGCTTTTACTTCCGGATCATTTACATCCGTCCCTGCGGCTAACAGTTCTTCGTACATGGCCCGTTGCTGTTCATGATTCAACCAGTTATTCTTGGTTCCATTGAGCGCTGTCACCATTCCCGTTTTTGCATTTTCTCTGATCAGTTTGGCTGCCGCTGCTCCAATGACCATACTTCCGATCTCATGCAATCCAGGATCTTTAATCTTTGCCAGCTCTTTCTGTAAAGCTTCATTCAGCCCGGCTCCACTAGCCCCTGCCACAAATCCGTTTCCAGATAAGCTGGACATGACTCCTCCAGCTAGTGCATGCAACCAAATTTTGTTAGAACCACCCTCATCCCATGCTGCGGCTCTTTCCATGGCTTGTTTGTATGCAGGGCTTCCTTCTTTATATTTAGCTGCTTCTTCCTTTGCTTTCACATATTCTTTTAGCGCTACATCGCCTATGGCTTTATAGGCTTCTTGTCCAAATAAATTCGTTAATTCTTGTTTTTCCTTGACCGTTTCTTTATCAAAGATTTTTTCTAATGCATTTAACGAATTTCCTGTATCCCGATTAAGCTGGCTTATATCTTGCTTTGGATTGCTTCTTATTTCAATACTTCCACTAGCAATCGCTGTTTTTGTTGTACTTCCAGCATCTCCAGATATTGGCATGCTTACCGTTGGCATAACGGATTTTTTCGCTCCGCCCTGCACAGAGAAGCCTTTCTCAGTTGCGCTATAATCCGCCTTGTTCTGTATATCCGAATAAGTCAGCGTATCCGTGCTGATCTTGTTCTTATCTGGCGTTGCATCGCTCGAAATAACCGCACCTTTTAAATCGGTGTTTTTTCCTACTTCGATGGCAAAGCCGCCTTGTCCTGCATGGATCTCTGCCTGTGTTGTTACCGATTCGTAGTTTGAGTCGATCTTTCCTCTGCTGCTATTTCCTTGTAAGCCGATTCCCGCGGTTCCGATTTTTCCGCCGCTGCTGCTGCTTTGTTCATTGTATTTATCTATGTCTTGCTGGCTGGCGAGATTCAAGTCCCTTCCTGCGCTTACTTCTACTCGATCACCGCTGGCTTTGGAACCCAGGATATTTACATCCTGTCCTGCTTCTATGTTGAGCGTCTCTTTCGCCGTTACTTCACTTGGCGTATGCGTCAAAATCGTTCCGTTTTCAAGTTCTTTGTTTTTGCTGGCTTCTGCATAGAACCCTATTCCGCTGGCACTGATCTGCGCCCCTATCCCGGAGGATTTTCCATCATTTTGTGTCTTGTTGCTTGTTTGATTTTCAGCACTTTCGATCTTTACATCTTTTACCGCTTGGATATGAATGTTATCCCCGGTTAATGTTGAGCCTTGGACATGAACATTCCCCTCGGTTGCTGTAATATCCAGATTTTTCCCAGCACTAATCTGGCTGCCTTTGGCCTGCACGATTTCATTGGTACTGTTTTGTGTCTTACTGCTGCTTCCTATGCTGACGTTCAGGCTGATTGGGCTTATTTTTTTACCATCTTTGCTCTTTATTCCATTTATACTATTGTCGATCTTTTTATCGAGCCCTTTTACGTCCTGTGCTGCCTGCACTTCGTAAAGAGCGGCTAACCGTTTATCACTTACTTCACCAGCTCTGTCTATTTTGGCTTTGCTATTTTGTATCGCGTCGATTGCCGGACTGCTTAGCGATACGCTCAGCCCGCTTTTGCTGTATTCATTGCCTTTGTCTGTAATATTGATATCACTGCCAGAGGTAAGGTTTATTTTATCTGCCGATATTACTGATCCAACGACTTGATTGATCTTGCTGTCTTTAATTTCTTCGTCTGTCCCACTGGATAAAAACCCTTTTGAATTGCCATGATGCTCACTATGGAAATCATGTTCTTCCGTGGTATTTTCTACGGTAATTCCATTGGCAGCATTAACATTTATGGTGCCGTTTTTACTGGTAACATTACTTGCCTGTATATCTACCTTGGCTTTATTCTTATCTTGTCCGGCAGCTGTAATATTAATATTGTTTTTAGCAGATAACGTACTGTTTATCGTCTGCTCATCGTAACTGTTTTGCTGATAACTACCATGATGCTTGGGAAGCATAGTATTTTAAAGATCAACTAAAAATCTCATCATTGAATCCCTTTTTTAACAAGGAATTTCTGCCATTTCAGCAACATTATGAAATGGATATTTTTCACAATAAGGTTTTTTCAAGGTTTTTCTTTGATCTAAAGATCACCACAACCAGTTGTTTATTGTCCTAGAATCACCTGAAATAAAAGCGAGGATAACGGATTTTCACGTCCGTTATCCTCGTTTATTTGTGTTACGTCTGTCACGATCTAAAAATTCATTAAGGTTTTGCTGGATACCCATATTTTTTAATAACTTTTATTCTATAATCTGCATACCCATTTATCGATTGTAACATATTTTTTCTTTGCCTTTTATCCATATAATCAAATGCTTTAATAAGTTTCTGCATATAAGAAAGATATTCTACTTCTGTCAATATTGTATTAAATGGATATGGATATGTATTAAATATAAAACATATCCCCAATATAGCCTCATAATTAGCAGCATCAAGTTCTAACGCTTTTTTAAAATATGAATATCCTTCATCATCATCCAGATCCGGAGATAAGCAAGAAATTATCTTACCTATCAAACATAATCCACTTGACTTAACAGCTACCTCAACCAAAGGAGCATTAATTATTAATTTGATTTTTTCGATTAGTTTTTCACTATCCATTTTCCCAAATTGTTTTTTTAATTCATCAAGTTCTTGTTCATATGTCACCAATTATTCACCCCTGCATCTGATAGTCTACTTACACCATCTTCTATAAACTCTTTAGTCCAAACCTCAAATCCATCAATATTCAGCGATCTATAGACAATTTTACTTTCCTCTTTCAAAATATCAGTACGAGTAATATTTCCATGTTCAAGAACATTAGCTATATAAGGTTTAATTTTTTCAAAAGACGGCTTTACTCCATCGAAAAACACCTCCCATGAATGCCCACTAGCACTCGATCTACTACCATTAATGATATGCGTAACATCACTCTTATACCCAGCAATAATAGCTTCAGCAAAGCCACCAACTTTCGAACTAGGATTTACAAAACTCGCTATAAGCTCTGGAATTTTTTTATTTTCTTCATAATCGGCCATAGCTTGATTATATTTTTCATTGCTATCATATGTCATTGCAAGCTGATCATTAATAGAAACTGCTTTATGCGTTTCTTGATTTATAGCAATTTCCAAAGATACAGTGGATCCAGACACTAGATCTCCTACATACATTTGTACGGTATTCCATGAAAAAGCGATTGGTTTCCCATCATCTCCAACAATCCACTCATTCCCCATCTGATAACCATTTTCATCATAGTTCCCATCAGCTATCCAATAAATATCGCCAGGTTCTACCCCATTTTGCTGATAATATTCTAAACCATCTTCTCCGACCATATAGTACCCTTGACCAACACCCTTTTCATCATTTTCTCTATAAATAATTGATCCTGGTGTAGTTGGTCGATGCGTATAGTCATTATACCTAGTTCCATAATACGCCGTTGCTACGCCTGCGTATGTTTTCCCACTAACTATTTTAGCAGCAGCTCCACCTAATATTGCACTCGCTATTAATCGTATATTGGGGTCTCCAATTTTAGATAGTACTTTTTGCAATACTTGGCTTGTTCCTGCTCCCACCGCACCTGAAGTAAATCCATTTCCTCCAAGCTCAGACATTATTCCGCCTACTACGGCATGTAAAAGATTTTTATATTCTCCACCTTCTGCCCACTTTGCCTTTTCTTCTTTAGTGGTAGCTTTTTCCCACTGTTTTTCTGCTAAATCTCCTACTGCTTTATAGGCTTCTTGTCCAAATAAATTAGCTAATTCGTGTTTTTCTTTAACAGTTTCTTTATCAAAGATTTTTCCTAATGCATTTAAAGCATTTTCTGTATCCCGATTAAGTTGACTTAAATCTTGTGTAGGATTACTTCTTACTTCTATAATTCCATTCGAAATTGCAGATTTGGTTGTACTACTAGCATCACCAGATACTGGCATAGTTACATTTGGTGTAATAGGAAATTTCGAGCCAGCTTGCGTAGAGTAGCCTTTACTATTTGCGCTATAATCCGCCTTATTCTGAATATCCGAATATGTCAGAGTGTCCGTAGACAGTTTATTTTTATCCGGCGTTGCATCACTTGAGATAACCGCACCTTTTAAATCGGTGTTTTTTCCTACTTCGATGGCAAAGCCGCCTTGTCCTGCATGGATCTCTGCCTGTCTCGTTACCGATTCGTAGTTTGAGTCGATCTTTCCTCTGCTGCTATTTCCTTGTAAGCCGATTCCCGCGGTTCCGATTTTTCCGCCGCTGCTGCTGCTTTGTTCATTGTATTTATCTATGTCTTGCTGGCTGGCGAGATTCAAGTCCCTTCCTGCGCTTACTTCTACTCGATCACCGCTGGCTTTGGAACCCAGGATATTTACATCCTGTCCTGCTTCTATGTTGAGCGTCTCTTTCGCCGTTACTTCACTTGGCGTATGCGTCAAAATCGTTCCGTTTTCAAGTTCTTTGTTTTTGCTGGCTTCTGCATAGAACCCTATTCCGCTGGCACTGATCTGCGCCCCTATCCCGGAGGATTTTCCATCATTTTGTGTCTTGTTGCTTGTTTGATTTTCAGCACTTTCGATCTTTACATCTTTTACCGCTTGGATATGAATGTTATCCCCGGTTAATGTTGAGCCTTGGACATGAACATTCCCCTCGGTTGCTGTAATATCCAGATTTTTCCCAGCACTAATCTGGCTGCCTTTGGCCTGCACGATTTCATTGGTACTGTTTTGTGTCTTACTGCTGCTTCCTATGCTGACGTTCAGGCTGATTGGGCTTATTTTTTTACCATCTTTGCTCTTTATTCCATTTATACTATTGTCGATCTTTTTATCGAGCCCTTTTACGTCCTGTGCTGCCTGCACTTCGTAAAGAGCGGCTAACCGTTTATCACTTACTTCACC
>Ga0183099_1000094_pt1 | contig 91557 bp, 96 predicted proteins | sample Biomet1_FD_127788 | JGI IMG/M metagenome (GOLD analysis project Ga0183099, IMG submission 127788) | Microbial communities from bioreactor (seeded with anoxic lake sediment) at LBNL, California, USA - Biofuel metagenome 1 | ecosystem: Engineered > Bioreactor > Anaerobic > Unclassified ...
GGGCTGGAGAAGGTCCCAAGGGTTGGGCTGTTCGCCCATTAAAGTGGCACGCGAGCTGGGTTCAGAACGTCGTGAGACAGTTCGGTCCCTATCTGTTGTGGGCGTAGGAGATTTGAGGAGCTCTGACACTAGTACGAGAGGACCGTGTTGGACTGACCTCTGGTTTACCGGTTGTGCCGCCAGGTGCATTGCCGGGTATCTAAGTCGGGATCGGATAAGCGCTGAAAGCATCTAAGCGCGAAGCCGGCTTCAAGATGAGATCTCCCTTAAGGGTCGTTGTAGACTACGACGTTGATAGGCCGCAGGTGTAAAGTCAGTAATGGCAAAGCCGAGCGGTACTAATAGCCCGTGACTTTCTCTTGACCAGAGCCTCGTATCTCTGATACGTCTTTTCTGAAAGACTTTATTGCCAACTCAATATGTCAACCTTATTTCAGGTGACTATAGCGTTGGGGTCCCACCTCTTCCCATTCCGAACAGAGAAGTTAAGCCCAACCACGCCGATGGTACTGCGCAAGTGGGAGAGTAGGTAGTCGCCCTTTTTAAAGAGAAGCCCCGTTACAGCTATGTGACGGGGCTTTCTGTTTTTATTTTCGTCTGGTTCTCTGCTGGTTCTCGTCTGGTTTTCGTTCTCTTTATTTTTCTCTTCTCTCTTTTTCTTCGTTTTTTCCTTTTTTTCTTTAGAAGGCGGGAGCTGCCGCTGTAGCCCACATCTCTATCTCTCACATTCCCTCATATGGGGCAGGCAGGAGGAGCGCGTCCGCAAAGGGTATAATCTCAAATTCCTCATATGGGGCGGGATATTTTTTACCCTGATGTTCCATATTGTAAAAAGAAGGGCCTTATTTATGAAATAGTATAACTATTTTTCACTTTATGACATCAAAAACCGGGATAAATATCCTAAAAATATTAATTTTGATTTTTAATTGTATCTGGAGGCTGCTAAAAGCATGAAAAACCATGATTTGATCAGTTTCATTTTTTTTATTTACCTTATTATTTAGTACCAATCATGAATTCTATTGTTATTGTATTGGTTGCTGCATTGTTTCTGGTCATTGGTTATGGATTTTACGGAAGATTTCTGGCCAACAAAGTTTTGATGCTCAATGCTGACAACCCTGTTCCTTCTGAAGTATATAAAGATGGACAAGATTATGTTCCGACCAACAAAGTTGTGTTGATGGGGCATCATTTTGCCGCGATTGCAGGAGCTGGGCCGCTTATAGGGCCTGTGCTTGCCGCCCAATATGGATTCCTGCCAGGGGTTTTGTGGATACTTATAGGCTCCGTTTTTGCCGGTGCTGTCCATGACATGGTCATATTGACCGCATCCGTACGTTTTAAGGGAAAATCCATTGCAGAAATCGCGAAGGATTTAGTTGGAAAGAGATTAGGTTTTGTGACATCCATTGCTGTGATATGTATTTTGATCATATCAATGGCAGGTTTGGGTATCCCAGTTGTGAATGCGTTGAAAAACTCACCTTGGGGTACATTTACCGTAGGGATGACAATTCCAATTGCGATTTTCATTGGAATTTATATGAGATATCTACGGCCCGACAGAATTTTGGAAGGTACGGTCATAGGTGTACTCCTTGTTTTATTGTGCGTTGTTCTTGGTCCGGTGGTTCAAGCCTCTTCCTGGGGACATGTCCTTGATTTTGACGGTAAGGATTTGTCTATAATCCTTGCCATCTATGGCTTTTGTGCAGCGGCCCTGCCTGTTTGGCTGTTGCTTTTGCCAAGAGACTATCTGAGTACCTATATGAAGTTGGGAGTTATCGGTGCATTAGCTGTCGGTATCATTATTATTCAACCACATATCCAGATGCCTGCCATCACTCAGTTTGTACATGGTGGTGGCCCAATCATCCCTGGTAAAGTTTTCCCATTCCTTTTCATTTCGATTGCTTGTGGTGCACTGTCCGGATTTCATTCCTTAATTTCATCAGGAACAACCCCTAAACTAATCAAAAATGAAAAGGATATTTTGCCCATTGGCTTTGGAGCCATGCTTTTGGAAGCTTTTGTTGGAACCATGGCTTTGCTTGCTGCAACCGTTATGCCGACTGCAGACTATTTTGCCATAAACTCATTGCCAGAGGTCTTTGCTAAATTGCATATGATTCCTGTTGATCTGGGAAGTCTTTCCAGTATGGTTGGCGAAGATCTTGCAGGAAGACCCGGAGGTTCTGTTTCCCTGGCTGCTGGTATGACCTATGTATTCCAGAGTGTATCATGGCTCAAGCCTCTTATGGGGTATTGGTACCATTTCTGCATCATGTTTGAAGCTTTGTTTATCCTGACGACAATTGATTCGGGAACGAGAATCGGAAGATATCTGCTTTCGGACCTCTTTCACCAAAGCAATAAGAAATATTCAAAGCAACGGACATGGTTTAATGCCATCTTCTTTTCTGCGCTAATTTCTTTTTCCTGGGGGTACTTGCTTTATTCCGGAAATATCTCGACTATTTGGCCTTTGTTTGGAACAGCCAATCAGATGCTGGCTGTAATTGCCTTTGCCATTGGAACGACGTATCTGCTCCGTTCAAAGAAGACGAAATATGTTTGGGTAACCGTAGTCCCGATGACTTTTATTACGATAACCACCTTATCGGCTGCCATACTGAATATTACACAGAATTACTGGCCTCAGAAACTCTACACTCTTTCTATCATTTCTGCAATACTTGTGGTTTTGGTTTGTTTGGTGCTTATTGAATGTGCCATCAGCTGGAGAAAAATTCTCAGAATGGACGACAAAGAGCTGACTTCTGTCAATATTAAACTTGTGGGTAACATCAACTAATAATAGACATAAGAATAGAAGCCCTCATCTGAGAAATCAGGTGAGGGCTTTTTTGATATGAAAAAATGGGTCTTTTGCGCTGATTTCTGTTTTTTTGATAAAAGAATCTGCTAATTTTAAATCGGATCTATTCCGAGATACGGCGTTGGAATAAAACCTTAAATTTTGTAAATGTTTGTAAAAATATATATCTTTAACAGTCCGATATTACTAATTTGATGCAGATTCAAACTTTCAAATGATATAATTGTTACATACTCCATTATTAAGGAAGATCATAGTCTTGTCTGATTTTATTTTTTAATCCTATTTCATAGTAAAAACGATAACTTCATGAGATTGAATAAGAAAAAGGCAAATTCTTTTCTTTGGATTATATGCTTTATGCTCCTTTCAATGGCAGATGCTTATGCCGGTTGGAACAATTTTGTAGTCCAGTTTAAAAAAGAAACATACGGTAAAGGTTCCCAAACATGGCAAATAGCTCCTTATTCAGATAATTGGATTTATTTCGCCAATAAAAATGGGATGCTTCAATACGATGGATGCAAATGGAGTTTGTATTCGCTCAACAATGGTTCGGACGTTCGGGCTGTATATCCTTCTGTTGCTCGCAGGAAAATTTATGTAGCCGGTATAAATGAATTCGGATATTTTAGCCCTGATATACGCGGGAAGTTAGTATATACTTGTTTATCGGACTCGCTGAAGGAAAGGAAGAACAGCTTTGGTAATGTCTGGAATATCTATGAAAACGATAATATCTTTTACTGGCAGGCCGATAGTAAAGTCCTGAAGTTCCTTAACGGAAAATACAGCCTTATTAATAGCAATGCCAAGATCGACTGTTCCAATCTGATAAACGGGACCTTGTTCATAGGAACAAATAAGGGAGTCATGTTCTTGGTTGGAAATTCCTTTTTCCCGTTGCAGGGTGGAGAAGCACTGATGGGCATGAAGATCCGTGGGTTTATACCTTATGATAAAGGAATAATCATCGCGACAGCATTTCATGGACTTTTTTATTGGAATGGAAGCCAGTTGCTGCCGTTCATTACAGGACAGGAGGCTTTCTTTTCACAAAATGAAATTTTCTCGATTGCCACATCTGGCAATATGATTGCTGTTGGTACGGTGCGTAAAGGCCTAGTGGTCCTAGAGAAGAATACACACCATGTCCGATATTTTGATGAAAACAACGGGTTGCAAAACAACACGGTTCTTTCACTTCGGTTTGATACCCGAAAGAATTTATGGGCAGGATTGGATAACGGTATCGATTACATCTGCCTGAATTCCAATTTATCCAATCTGTATACTTATCCTTATTCGTATGGTGCCGGATATTCAGCTTTTTTATCTGGACAATACCTTTATCTGGGAACAAACCGAGGCCTTTATTATACACATTACCCTGTGATATATGAAGGGAGACAGCCTGATATAAATCAAATTCCGGGTACTGGTGGTCAAGTTTGGGATATTGCCAAGGTTGGAAATGATCTTTTTTGTTTTCATGACGGAGGCCTTTTTCTGGTCAATGGAACCAAGATAAAGAGGATAGGGAACCTATCGGGGGTATGGAATGGCGTCATTTCCATGACAAATCCAAATAGAATGTTGGTTGGACTGTATGAAGGTATTGCTGTTGTGGAAAAAGAAAATGGCGAATGGAAATATAAAGGGAAGATTTACGCCGATGATTCCGCCTATAACTTTGAACAAGAATCGGGCTCCGTATTATGGTTGCACAATAATGCAAGAGGTGTGGTGCGCTATGAGATTGATCCGGTCAATTACCGGGTAAAAAGCGTGCGTTTTTATGGCAAAGAAAAAGGATTGCCATCTAACAAAAATGTTTTTGTAAGCAAGATTTCCGGGAAGCTGTATTTTACCACCGATGGAGGCATTTATGTGTACAACAGGCAGAAAGATGCCATGGAATATTCTACGGAGATGAATAAACGTTTTAACGAAGGTAAACCTTATTTTCGTCTTTACGAGCGCAATAATCAGGTTTTTGGTTTGAGTGAAAGGAATGTTGCTATTTCTGATTTTGGTCATTCATTGAAAAAAAGCCGTTATTATTTTTTTTCCAAGGAGTATTTCCCGCTCGAAATGATAAAGGGTTTTGAAAGCATGCTTCCTATAAGCGATTCGTTGGTCGTTATTCCCAACGATTGTGGTTTTGCCTTGCTTGATCTGTCACCAAGCAGAAGGGCCAAGGAGCGACATCGCGTAAGAATTAATAGTGTTCAATTGTCTTATCCGAACGATTCCTTGATCTATAGCGATAATTACCTGAATAAAAAATATACCCCGGAAATTGCTTATTCCAGAAATTCAATCCGCTTTAAGTACGATTATTCTTCATTCACCCATAGCGAAGATGTAAAGTTTCGCTACAGACTGAACGATGAGGATTGGTCTGAATTTACCTATTCAAAGATAAAGGAATACAGTAATCTTCGCGAAGGAAAATACAACTTTCAATTGGAGGCTGTCTTTTATGATGGCTCCGTTTCTAAGGATTCTTTTACATTTATAATCCGGCCGCCTTGGTATAGAACAAAACTGGCAACGCTTTTCTACAGTCTTTTACTTTTGCTTTTGCTTCGTTATTTATATAATTGGGAAGACAATCGAGTAAAAAGAAACAAACAGCAGATCATCTTTGAGAAAGATAAAGAGCTTTTGCTTCAGGAGCAGGCATTTGAAAAAGAAAATGCGCGAAAGGAGCATCAGATTATGGAGCTTGAAAAAGAGAAACTTGAATACGAGTTGCAGCACAAGAGCCAAGAAATGACAAACCTGATGATCAATTTTGTCCGCAAAAACGAAATACTGACTGAAATAAAGCAAGAACTGTTTAAAGTCACTTCTTCTTTAAAGGGAGAAGCCGGTAATGCACAAACCCGGAAGATGCTGACCTCTGTAAGCAATAAGATTGATTCCAATATCCAGTCAGACGATGTCCTTAAAAGGATTGAGGAACAGTTTGACCTGCTTCATAACAATTTTATGAAGCGCCTTGGTGAGAAACACCCAAACTTGTCTGTCAATGAACATATGATGTGCGCTTACCTGAAAATGAATCTCTCTTCCAAAGAAATTGCCTCGCTTATGAATATCTCTATAAGAGGCGTTGAAACCATACGCTACCGCCTTCGTAGGAAGTTTAATCTGGATAGAGACGAGAATCTGACAGACTACATCTGCAATAAGCTTTAGTTTTAAGAAATCCTTTGATTTTTTATTTTATAATAGTACGTCATCTGCAGTTGTAGTTGGCGTACTGTTATAATGTTGAATTTTTAAATACTTAAATATCAATTCAAAACAATAAAATGACGTGTTTTTGACGTATTTTATTTTTGTTTTTGACGTATTTTAAAATAGCTTAAAAAAGATCAAAAGGTGTTTCTCCTGTCTATGTTTGCTGTCGGAAAACACCTAACCTTATTTCTGAAACCTATGGAAAGAATAACATTGTTTCGATTCTTATCTTGTTATACTACTAATACCGTCTCATCTATAATTTTACATTCTAAAATGTTTCAGGATAAACTTAATTTCAAACTAAACTTAAGTTTACCCGTGAACTTTTATTTTGTAATATCTGTTTTGACTAAAATCCGAAGGATGCATTCAGGGATTTGGATTTCCCTTTCTATATGATTTGAACGGATTCGATACTATTTGAACGAAGGGAAAAGCGTTTTTTAGCTAAACCTGAATATTTTTATTGCGCCGAGAGCTCTTGCTAAACCTTAAAAATAACACACTATAATTGATTGCGCATCACTTTATAATCTTATCACCATTTTAATATTTCTATTTAAATTACTTGTTAGAACTTGGTAATTACAAACTTAAATTTAAAAATTATGAAAAGACAAGCAAAATGTTTCTTGTTGATGGCCGTCTTTTTTCTAGTCGGTCTTCCTACGGCTTTTGCTCAACAGCTCAAAGTGACGGGACACGTTACAGATGAGAGTGGGGAAGCCGTAATCGGAGCAACTGTACTCGAAAAAGGTACGACAAATGGTACAATCACCGATGCAAAAGGTGATTATGTCATTACGGCGAAGAGCGGTGCCACTTTGGTATTCTCTTATATCGGTTATATTCCACAAGAAAAAGAAGTGACAGGAAATGTTCTTAACATTAAAATGGAAGCCAGTGCCAAAGCAATAGATGAGGTTATTGTTGTTGGTTATGGTGTCCAGAAAAAAAGCTCTGTTACAGGTGCCATTTCATCCATAAAGGCTTCTGATATGGAAAACAGGACAATAACCAGTCCTACCCAGGCCTTACAGGGCAAAACTGCAGGCGTTCAGGCCATAACCTCCTCTTCTGCCCCTGGTTCTACGCCGGCAATTCGCGTGCGTGGTTATTCTTCCAACAACGATATGTCTCCACTTTTTGTTGTAGACGGTATACGTCTGAGCAGTATTGCTGGTATTGACCCCAATGATATTGAGAGTATGGAGGTGTTAAAGGATGCAGCATCTGCTGCCATCTACGGTGCTCAGGCTGGAAACGGTGTCATACTGATTACGACAAAGAGAGGCCAGAAAGGCGAATCCGGTCATGGACAGATCACTTACGATTATCAGTTGACCAATCAGCGTCTTGGCGATATGCCTACGTTGCTGAATGCAAGTCAGTACCTGCAATATGAATCGGAAAAGAGCAGTATGACGTTAGCCAATTACACGGCTTATGCAAAAACTTTGGGTTGGGATGGTACGACAGATACCAATTGGGCTGACGTAACCTTTGAGAATTCCTTGATGCAGAAGCATAATCTTGCATTGCAAGGAGCCAACAACGATGGATCCTATTATTTGTCACTGACGTATCTTACCAACAATGGTATTGTTGTAGGTGATAAAGATTTTTACGAACGTTTGACTGCAACAGTCAATGCGGATTATAAAATCAAGCCTTGGTTGAAAGTCGGAACCAACAATCAGGTTGAAAAGTACGAAACCAAGTCGGTAGCTGCCGGTGGTACGGGTTATGGTAACATTATAGCCGGTGTTCTTCAGCTGGATCCGTTGACTGCGGCTACATATACTGCAGACAACCTGACTCCTGAAATGAAGGGTGCTTTAGCTAATGGCAATACACTGTTGCAAGATGAGAACGGTAATTATTACGGCGTATCATCTTTCTATCCTTCTGAACAGTACAATCCGTTGGTTAAAATTAACAATACGACCGGCAAGACTTTTGGTTGGAATGTAACAGGTTCTATATATGGTGACTTGAAACCAATGAAGGATCTAACCATTACATCTCGTTTGGGCTATAGGCTTTCTTCCTATTATTCTCCCAACTATAACCACAAATTTTATGGTGCAGCCACTCAGAGTAATACCCGTATCAGTATTTCATCCACAACGGGTATGACTACCTATTACCAGTGGGAAAATTTTGCCAATTACATGAAGACGATTAATGAGGTTCATGAAATTTCAGCAATGGCAGGTATGAGCTTCTCCAAAAATATTTATCAGTACGACAATGCTGGTTTGGCAGATTCCAAGGGCGATGCTGTCGCTATTGATGATGTCTATGGTTTTGGAGATATTGACAATGGTCTCTCAACGGTTGATACGAAGACTGTGGGTGGTGGAGAATCGGTTTCTGCACAAACCTCCTATTTTGGCCGTTTGGGTTATACCTATGATGGCAAATATATGATTCAGGGGTCTTTAAGGGCAGATGCCTACGACTTGAGTAAGTTGCCGTTGACCAATCGCTGGGGTTATTTCCCTGCTGTATCTGCAGGTTGGGACATCACGAAGGAATCTTTTATGGAATCCACTGCAAATTGGCTCTCAAGCTTAAAACTTCGTGCCAGCTGGGGACAAAATGGTAGTGTTGCTGCTTTGAGCGGTTATCAGTATTCAACCGATATGAAAACCGGTGATCCTGTTGCTTTTGGAACCAACACCTCTTATACAATTGTTAATTCAGCTTATCCTTCTACTATGGGTAACGATGAGTTGTCCTGGGAAACATCGGAACAACTTGACTATGGTATTGACGCCCGCTTCCTGAACGATCGTCTGAGCTTAAATGTTGATTATTTTGATAAGAAGACCAAAGACCTTTTGGTTACAGGTATTACTGCATCCTTGGTTGCAGGTGGTACAGCTTCTCCTATGAATGCCGGAAATGTATCCAACAAGGGTGTTGAATTGGAACTTGGCTGGAAAGATAATGTTGGTGATCTTAAATATTCTATAAAGGGGAACATTGCGACCTTGACAAACGAGGTTACCTATCTTCATCCCTCTATTACCCGTTTGACCGGTACTTCTGTATACAACAAAACATTGACCTGTTTCGAAAAAGGAAAACCAGTATGGTACTTCTATGGATATAAGTTTGACTATATCGATGCAAATGGTGATGCTGTCTATAAGGATGTAAACGGTGATGAAGCTATTGATGAAAATGACAAGACCAATATCGGAGATGCTATTCCGGACTACACGTATGGTGTGACCCTCAATGCTGCTTACAAAGGTTTTGACCTGACCGTATTTGGTACGGGTTCCCAAGGCAATCAGATTTATCAGGCTTTGGCACGTAGTGATGGTCAATCCACTTACAATGTTGTCAAATCCGTATGGTATGATAATCGTTGGATTGCCGGTGCTGATAATACAAAAGCAACTGTTCCTTCTGCAAGTTCTGATGTATCCAATTACATCTGCTCTGATGCAATGGTATTCGATGGATCTTTTTTCAAGATCAAACAAATTCAGTTGGGTTATTCCTTGCCAAAGAATCTGTTGAAAGCAATTTCTTTTAGCAATTGCCGTCTATATTGCTCTTTGGATGACTTCTTTACCTTTACGAAATATCCGGGTATGGATCCTGAAGTTGCAGCAAGCTCTGGTTCCGGTATGGGTATAGACCTCGGTTCGTATCCCGCTTCCAAGAAAGTTGTTTTCGGTGTTAACCTTTCATTCTAATCATTTAAAACAGGAACGAATATGAAAAAAATAATATTTACAATTGGTTTATTGGTCTCAGGCCTTCTTATAGGTTCTTGTACCGATGAATTGGATATTGATAAAAAAGGCAATCTGGGTTCGGTCGAAGACTTCTACAAGACCGATGCGGATGCGACACAGGCAATAGCTCAGTGCTATTTTGTATGGGGCTCAGAAATACACGACATTCAGGAAATGCTGGATCAGCTGTCTGATGATTTCTGGACTGGTGGTGGCGGTTCAACCGACTATAACGAATATCAGACGATGAATAGTTATACGTTTGGTACCGATAACTCTTCTGTAAAAAACAATTTTACCGCTCTTTACAAGCTGATTTACAATGCAAACCTTTGTATTGAGAAAATCGACCCTCAAACAACCGTTCAGAAACAGGTCGTTGCCGAGGCTTATTTCTTCCGTGGATGGGCTCATTTTTATTTGGGCGCATGCTGGGGAACGGCACCTGTTGTCGACCATCTTTTGAAACCGTCGGAATATGCAAAAGGAAACAGCACACAAGCTGAGCTTTACACTCAGGCAGAGAACGATTTTCTGGCAGCGATCAACAGCGGAAATCTGGTGACCAAAGCCAATCTGAATGACCAACAAATGCGTATCACCACAGAAGCTGCAAAGGCTTTCTTGGGCAAGACCTATCTTTTTGCCGGTGATGCAGCGAACGCAGCCAAATATTTGAATGAGGTTGTCGCTTCTCAAAAGTATCAATTGATTGATGATACGAAGTACTTATTGAAGATTCAGCAGAACTTCTCTTCTGAAAACGTGCTCGAAAGAAATCGTGTCAACAATACGGCATTTGACCTTTGGGATGGCAATATGTACGATTATGCAGGTGTTTCACGCGGTTGGCGTAACGACTGTCTGAATTGGACAAACCGTACCGGTGAGGTGCTCAATGAAATGCAATCCGGTTATGGACTGGCAAATCCACGTAAGAGCCTCTATGATGCCTTCAAGGCATACGATGCTGCAAATGGCGGTAGTGATTATCGTTTGGATAATAGCATTAAGCCTTTGTCCTGGTTGCAGGCAAACGGCCTTACCATTGCAAAACAGAACTATGGCCAGGAAGGCTACTGGAACTACAAACACCGTTTCTTGCTGAATGAGATGACCGAAAACTATGGATTTGGCGGTTGGAATATATGGGTTCACATCAATTGGAGAGCCATGCGCTATTCGGAAGTTCTTCTGCTGGCTGCCGAAGCGAACCTGACAAGCAATAACGCCTTGGCTACTGCCGATTTCAATCTTGTTCGTTCCCGTGCTAAATTGAACACGGTAGGTGCTGTCACATTGGATATGATCAAACAGGAAAAACGTTTCGAGCTTTGTTTCGAAGGCTGTCGTTGGTTGGATCTTATACGTTGGGGAGATGCTTATACCGTGTTGAAAGATCAGGGCAAACAAATCATCGTTTTGAATGTTGATGGTACAACATCTGTAGGTGGTACACATGCTGATGGTGGTTTCAAACAGAGCAAGAACGAATTGCTTCCGATTCCGGAAACCGAAATGTTGTTGAATAAGAATATGGTACAAAACACAGGCTGGGTAGCCGCCGAGTGAAATTAATGCCCCAGGGGTACCTGGCTATAGGGCCAGGTACCCCTGGGGTTTATTTAATCAGGCAGAAGGCCTGGTTCCGATCAACGCTGTCTCTTAATTTTGATAATAGTATAGAAGATGAGGAAATTATTATTGATAGCCCTTTTGTTTACGCTGGCTTTAAATATCCATGCCAAAGGTTTTGTTGGCATTGATGGAAAAAACCTGATTGCTCCTGATGGCACAACGTTTCTTATAAAAGGTACCAATCTTGGTAATTGGTTGAATCCGGAAGGTTATATGTTCTCTTTCAAAACAACCAGTTCTGCACGTCAGATCAATGAAATGTTTTGCGAATTGGTTGGACCAGATGCAACAGCCGATTTCTGGAAAGCATTTAAGGACAATTACATCACCGAAGACGATATTCGTTTCATCAAGCAAACAGGTAGCAATACCATCCGTTTACCGTTTAATTACCGGCTTTTTACCGATGAGGATTATATGGGTCTTTCCGCCAGCCAGGATGGAATGGAACGTCTTGAATCGGTGGTGAACTGGTGTCGCAAGTATGGTCTGTATCTCATTTTGGATATGCACGATGCTCCTGGTGGACAGACAGGCGACAATATTGATGATAGCTACGGGTATCCATGGATTTTTGAAAGTGAGATCAGTCAGCAAAGGTTTTGCAGTATATGGAAAGAAATTGCCGCACACTTTAAGGATGAACCGGTCGTTTTAGGCTATGAATTAATGAATGAGCCAATTCCTAATTATATGCCCAACAAGGTACAACTGGGTGCGAAACTGGAACCTTTATATAAAAAGGTGGTCTCTGTTATCCGTCAGGTAGATAAAAACCATATTATCCTTTTGGGTGGCTATGAATGGAATGGCAACTTCTCCCAGTTCACGGATTGGAAATTTGACGATAAACTGATGTACACCTGCCATCGCTACGGTGGAGAGCCGACTGCAAATGCTTTGCGGGCCATCATTGATTTTCGTGACAAGACAGGTTTGCCCATGTACATGGGCGAAACGGGGCATAATAGCTACGAATGGATGGGACGTATGCGGGAAACCCTGGAAAGCAATGGAATTGGGTGGACATACTGGCCTTATAAGAAAATGGAAGAATCCTGCTTTGTAGGTGTTACTCCTCCCGAAGATTGGCAAACGATTGTCGGATTTGCCGAAGCTCCCCGAACAACTTTTGCTGAAATCCAAAAAGCCCGCCCTGATCAGGCAAAATCACGCGCTATTTTAAATAAGTATATAGAGGCATGTAAGTTTATGAATGGTGTTGTCCAGAAAAAATATCTGGAATGTCTCGGATTAAGTGCTCAACAGTGACTTAGGGTTTACCGTTTGGGCTTTGGCTAAACTCTTTTTGACGTTTCTTCATGGTTTTCAATAGCCAGTCTCATCCTGAATTGTTTATTGTAGTGGTAAACATTTCGGGATGAGCTTTTTTTATTTCATGGCTATCTCTTTTGGGCAACATGTTGGTATTTGATTAATATTCTCTACTTTTGATACATCAAACACCAAATCAGCAAATTTTTATAAAATGGAAAAAACAAACGATCCCAATCAGTTGAATATTGAACTGAGTGAAGAAGTAGCTCAGGGCATATATTCCAATCTAGCCGTTATTTCACACTCGAGCTCTGAATTTATTCTTGATTTTATTCGCTTGATGCCTGGCGTGCCCAAGGCAAAAGTGCAGTCCCGCATCATACTGACACCGGAACATGCCAAACGTCTGCTTTCTGCTCTGCAAGACAATGTAGCCAAATATGAAAGCCAGTTCGGTTCAATTAACAAACCTGAAGGTCCTGGCAATACTTTTATGCCGCCTATTGTCGGTTTTGGCGGAGGAGAGGCCTAAAATAAGCCTTGTGTAAATCTTTGAATATTTTGTAATTCCCAAAAAATACACCGTTTTTTTGGGAATTATTTTTTACCTTTGCACCACTTTTGAAGCAAGACTACATTTTTTTTCGGTAAGCCATTGGTTTATCGGAAAAAAGCTGTAATTTTGCAGTCCTTTTTGGGATAAAAGTAATAGTATATTTTAAGTATATATAATAAGTAAAAATTTCTAAAATGCCTACAATTCAGCAATTAGTAAGAAAAGGAAGGGCTAAGCAAACCGATAAGAGCAAGTCTCCGGCTTTGAGCTCTTGTCCGCAAAGACGTGGCGTTTGTGTACGTGTGTACACAACCACACCGAAGAAACCAAACTCAGCGATGCGTAAGGTGGCCAGAGTTCGTTTGACCAACTCAAAGGAAGTGAACAGCTACATTCCGGGAGAAGGTCACAACTTGCAGGAACACTCTATTGTATTGGTACGTGGTGGTCGTGTAAAAGACCTTCCAGGTGTACGTTACCACATCGTGCGCGGTACATTGGATACTTCCGGTGTTGCAGGTCGTAAGCAAAGACGTTCCAAATACGGAACGAAGCGCCCAAAACCAGGACAGCCAGCCGTTGCAGCTAAGAAGAAATAATCTTCGGTCCGCTTAAGAAATCCTTACAGTTAGTTAATCACGCTGTTTTTTATTGGTAGAAGCTTTATAGCTAGGTTGAGTAAATGCTCCGGTGGGAACGTTGAAGACACAAAAAAGAAGACAACCAAAACAAAAACGGAAAATTTTTGAGAAAATGAGAAAAACCAAACCAAAGAAACGGGTTATCCTTCCGGATCCTGTTTTTAATGACGTCAAAGTGACCAAGTTTGTAAATCACTTGATGTATGATGGGAAAAAGAACACCTCCTACGAGATTTTCTATTCCGCTCTTGAAACCGTAAAGGCAAAACTGCCTAATGACGAAAAATCCGCTCTCGAAATATGGAAAGCTGCGCTCGACAATATTACTCCTCAAGTCGAAGTTAAATCACGCCGTATCGGTGGTGCAACCTTCCAGGTTCCTACTGAAATCCGTCCGGATCGCAAGGAATCCATTTCAATGAAAAATGTAATTTTATATGCCCGCAAACGTGGAGGTAAATCCATGGCAGACAAACTGGCTGCAGAAATTGTTGATGCTTACAACAATCAGGGAGGATCGTATAAACGTAAAGAAGATATGCACAGAATGGCAGAAGCTAACCGTGCATTCGCCCATTTCCGTTTTTAATTTAAGGCAAAGGTAAAAAAGAACAATGGCAAAAGCAGATTTACATTATACCAGAAACATTGGTATTATGGCCCACATCGATGCGGGAAAGACTACGACATCAGAGCGTATCCTTTTCTACACCGGTTTGACCCATAAGATTGGCGAAGTGCACGATGGTGCTGCTACCATGGACTGGATGGAACAAGAACAGGAGAGGGGTATTACGATTACCTCTGCGGCTACAACCACAAGTTGGAACTATGCAGGTGACAAATACAAGATCAATTTGATTGATACCCCGGGACACGTGGACTTTACCGTTGAGGTAGAACGTTCACTTCGTATCCTTGATGGTGCTGTCGCTACATATTGTGCTGTCGGTGGTGTTGAACCACAGTCGGAAACCGTATGGCGTCAGGCTGACAAGTATAACGTGCCCCGTATATGCTATGTAAACAAGATGGACCGTTCTGGTGCAGACTTCTTTGAAGTTGTAAGCCAGATGAAATCCATTTTGAAGGCAAACCCATGCCCGATACAAATTCCTATCGGTGCTGAAGAGAAATTTAAAGGCGTTGTTGATTTGATCGCGATGAAAGCAATTTTCTGGCATGATGAAACCATGGGCGCTGAATATGAGATAGACGACATTCCAGCTGATCTTGTAGAAGAAGCTCAGGAGTGGAGAGACAAGATGCTTGAGTCCATCGCTGAATGTGATGAGGTCGTTATGGAGAAATACTTCGAAGATCCAGCTTCCATTACAGAAGAGGAAATTCGTATGGCTATCCGTAAAGGTACCATTGCTATGACCTTGAACCCTATGCTTTGCGGTTCTTCCTTTAAGAACAAAGGTGTTCAGACACTTTTGGATGCGGTTTGTGCTTATTTGCCAAGTCCTCTTGATACAGACGCCATCATTGGCCACGATCCGGATGACATGGAAAAGGAAATTACCCGCAAGCCTGATGAAAGCGAGCCGTTGACCGCTTTGGCGTTCAAAATTGCAACAGACCCCTATGTTGGTCGTTTGTGCTTTGTTCGCGTCTATTCAGGTAAGATTGACGCCGGTAGTTATGTCTATAATGTGCGTTCAGGCAAGAAAGAACGTATTTCCCGCCTGTTCCAGATGCACTCCAACAAGCAAAATCCAGTTGAAGTTATTTCGGCCGGTGATATTGGTGCTGGAGTAGGTTTCAAGGATATTCGTACAGGAGATACGCTTTGTGACGAAGCACATCCAATTGTCCTTGAATCTATGGATTTCCCGGATCCCGTGATCGGTATCTCTGTTGAACCTAAGACTCAAAAAGACTTGGATAAACTCGGAATCGGTCTTGGAAAGTTGGCTGAAGAAGATCCAACCTTTACCGTCAGAACAGACGAACAATCCGGTCAGACTATTATTTCCGGTATGGGCGAGCTTCACCTTGAAATCATCATCGACCGTTTGCGTCGTGAGTTTAAAGTGGAATGTAACCAGGGACGTCCTCAGGTTTCTTACAAGGAAGCCATCACACAGGAAGTTCAGCTCCGTGAAACCTATAAGAAGCAATCCGGTGGTCGTGGTAAGTTTGCTGATATGATTGTGAAAGTCGGACCGGCTGATCAAGGTTTTGAAGGCGATTTGCAATTTGTTGATGAAGTGAAGGGTGGTAACATTCCTAAAGAATACATTCCATCTATTGAGAAAGGCTTCAAGAATGCCATGAAAAATGGTGTTTTGGCTGGCTATCCGCTTGATAAGTTGAAAGTAACTGTAGTTGATGGATCTTTCCATCCGGTTGACTCCGATGCTCTGTCGTTCGAAATTTGCGCGAGCCTTGCATTCAAGAGTGCTTGTTCAAAAGCAAAACCTGTTTTGCTGGAACCAATCATGAAAATGGAAGTTATCACTCCGGAAGAAAGCATGGGTGATGTGATCGGCGACTTGAACAAACGTCGTGGCCAGGTTGGTGGTATGGAAACCAACCGTTCTGGTGCACGTGTTGTGAAAGCGAAAGTACCTCTCGCTGAAACCTTTGGTTATGTAACCTCTTTGCGTACCATTACTTCGGGTCGTGCTACCAGCACTATGGAATTCTCGCACTATGCTGAGCTTTCCAAGTCTATTGCTCAGGCTGTATTGACAGAAGTCAAAGGTCACGTAGAACTATTGTAATAAAGAAGAATGGTAGCGGTGTTTTGTGTAAATAGCTCTACAAAACATCGCGCCTTTCATATATAATAATTAATAACAATTTATGAGCCAAAAAATCAGAATTAAGCTGAAGTCTTACGACTACAACCTGGTGGACAAATCTGCCGAGAAGATCGTTAAGACCGTGAAGGCTACCGGCGCTGTTGTCAGCGGTCCGATTCCCCTTCCTACGCACAAGCGTATTTTCACTGTGAACCGCTCTACTTTCGTGAACAAAAAATCACGTGAGCAATTTGAATTGTCGTCTTACAAGAGATTGATCGACATTTACAATTCAAGTGCAAAAACAGTAGATGCTTTGATGAAGTTGGAATTGCCCAGCGGTGTAGAAGTTGAAATTAAAGTGTGATTTATTTAATTAGTTAAGAGAAATGCCAGGATTATTAGGAAAAAAAATCGGAATGACTTCCGTTTTCAGTGCTGATGGGAAAAACATTCCATGCACTGTTGTAGAGGCTGGTCCTTGTGTGGTTACTCAAGTAAAGACAGTGGCTACGGATGGCTATGATGCTATCCAGTTGGGTTTTCAGGAAAAAAATGAAAAACATACCAACAAAGCTGAAATGGGCCATTTCCAAAAGGCCGGAGTAACTCCTCAAAGACACTTGGTTGAGTTCAAGGGATTCGGTGACGAATTCAAGGCAGGTGATGTCCTCACCGCAGAATTTTTTCAAGCAGATGACTATGTAGACGTTATCGGTACCTCCAAGGGTAAGGGTTTCCAGGGTGTTGTAAAACGTCATGGTTTCCACGGTGTAGGTGAAGCAACTCATGGTCAGGACGACCGCTTGCGTGCTCCAGGTTCACTGGGTGCATCTTCATGGCCTTCACGCGTATTCAAAGGAATGCGTATGGGTGGACATATGGGTAGTGACCGTGTAACTGTCCAAAACCTACAAATTATTAAAGTGATCCCAGAACATAATTTGGTCTTGATCAAAGGTTCTGTTCCGGGTGCTAAAGGTTCAATCGTAATCATCGAAAAGTAATGGAACTGAGTGTATATACTAGAGAGGGGAAAGATACCGGAAGAAAGGTTACATTGAATGACTCTGTCTTCGCTATCGAACCCAACGATCACGCCATTTGGTTGGACGTGAAGCAATACCAGGCCAACGGCCGTCAAGGTACGCACAAATCTAAGGAAAGAAGTGAAATGTCCGGTTCCACCAGGAAATTGGGCAAGCAAAAAGGAGGCGGCGGTGCTCGTCGCGGTGATATCAATTCACCTGTATTGGTTGGTGGTGCAAGGGTTTTTGGCCCTAAGCCGCGTGACTATAGCTTCAAACTCAATAAAAAAGTAAAGGATTTGGCTCGTAAGTCTGCTCTTTCTTACAAGGCATCAGGCAATGCGATCATCGTTGTTGAGGATCTCAACTTCGAAACACCCAAAACCAAAGACTTTATAGTACTGACAAATAGTTTGCAAATCGCTGATAAAAAGTCACTTTTCGTATTGGCAGAAGCAAATAAAAACGTATATTTGTCGGCCCGTAATTTGGCTCGTACTCAAGTCGTAACAATTTCTGAGTTAAACACTTATAAAGTGTTGAACGCAGGAACTCTTGTTTTGACTGAAAGTGCAGTTGCCGGAATCGAAAACATTTTAAATGCATAAGGAGATCTGAAAATGGGAATTATCATTAAACCTATCGTAACCGAAAAGATGACAGCTCTTACGGATAAGCTGAATCGTTACGGTTTCCGTGTGCAGCCGGATGCCAACAAGATTGAAATTGCCCAGGCAATTCAAACAATGTACAATGTCACGGTAGTTAACGTTAATACGCTCAACTATCGCGGCAAAAATAAGAGTCGTTATACCAAAGCCGGAATGGTCAAAGGCAGTGCTTCTGCTTACAAAAAGGCCGTTGTGACTTTGAAAGAAGGCGACAGTATTGATTTTTACAGCAATCTATAATAAAAAATGGCAGTACGTAAACTAAAGCCCACAACACCGGGGCAGAGACATAAAATTATTGGTGCCTTTGAAACCATCACTGCTAGTGCACCAGAAAAATCTCTTGTATATGGCTTGAACAAGTCAGGTGGACGTAACAATCAAGGTAAGATGACCATGCGCTACATTGGTGGTGGTCATAAGCAACTTTATCGTTTCATCGATTTCAAGAGAAATAAAGATGGTGTACCTGCAACTGTAAAAACTATTGAATACGACCCGAATCGTTCGGCTCGTATCGCTTTGTTATATTACGCAGATGGAGAAAAAGCCTATATCATTGCACCAAACGGCCTTGAAGTAGGAATGAAACTGATGTCTGGTGAAGAAGCAGCTCCCGAAGTTGGAAACACTCTTCCTTTGAAGAATATTCCTATCGGTACCGTTATTCACAATATTGAACTTCGTCCAGGTCAGGGCGCTAAAATGGTTCGCTCAGCCGGAACATTTGCCCAGTTGACTTCCAAGGAAGAAAGCTATGCAATTATCAAGATGCCTTCAGGCGAAACCCGTAAGATTCTTCTTACCTGTAAAGCAACTGTAGGTAGTGTAGGTAATTCTGACCATGCTCTTGAAAGTTCAGGTAAAGCTGGTCGTTCAAGATGGTTAGGTCGTCGTCCGCGCAACCGTGGTGTTGTGATGAATCCAGTCGATCACCCAATGGGTGGTGGTGAAGGAAAATCATCCGGAGGACATCCTAGATCTCGCAAAGGTTTGTTGGCTAAGGGCTTGAAAACTAGAGCTCCAAAGAAGCACTCCAGCAAGTATATCATCGACAGACGTAAAAAATAACCTGATAAATTCAAGAAAACTATGAGTCGTTCATTAAAAAAAGGACCGTATATTAATGTCAAGCTAGAATCTAAGATCTTGGCAATGAATGAGTCGGGGAAGAAGACCCTTGTTAAGACTTGGGCCCGCGCTTCGATGATTTCTCCTGATTTCGTTGGTCACACGGTCGCCGTCCACAACGGAAACAAGTTTATTCCGGTTTATGTAACCGAAAACATGGTTGGTCACAAGTTGGGAGAGTTCTCTCCAACGCGTACTTTCAGAGGCCATGGTGGTAATAAGAAGAAATAAACCGTTGACAGAAAAAATATAACACGTATATAAAATGGGTGCAAGAAAAAGATTGGCAGCTGATGCCAGAAAAGAAGCTCTGAAGACACAGTACTTCGCCAAGCTCACCGGTGTTCCGACATCGCCCCGTAAGATGCGCTTAGTTGCCGACATGATTCGTGGCAAGGAAGCGTTTCTCGCGCTTGGTATTTTGAAGTTCTCGTCCAAAGAAGCTGCAGGCCGCATGGAAAAATTGCTTCGTTCCGCCATTTCCAACTGGGAACAGAAAAACGAACGTAAAGCTGAAGCAGGTGAATTGTATGTAACCGAAGTAAAAGTTGATTCTGCCACGATGTTGAAAAGACTTCGCACGGCTCCGCAGGGTAGAGGTTACCGTATTCGCAAACGCTCCAACCATGTGACTTTGAGTGTTGATACTATTACAAAAAACGAACAAAACTAAGGCTAAATGGGACAGAAAGTTAATCCGGTAAGTAACCGCTTAGGAATTATCAGAGGTTGGGATTCCAACTGGTACGGTGGTGACAACTATGGCGACACGCTGTTGGAAGACAGCAAAATCCGTAAATACCTGAGCGCTCGTTTGGCTAAAGCAAGTGTATCTCGTATAGTCATTGAGCGTACTTTGAAGTTGGTTACCATCACAGTGTGTACAGCACGTCCTGGTATCATTATCGGCAAAGGCGGTCAGGAAGTAGATAAATTGAAGGAAGAGTTGAAGAAGATCACCGATAAGGATGTTCAGATCAATATCTTTGAAATTAAGCGTCCTGAACTGGATGCCGAGATTGTCGCAAGCAACATCGCCCGTCAGATTGAAGGAAAGATCGCTTATCGTCGTGCTACGAAGATGGCTATCCAATCGACTATGCGTATGGGAGCTGAAGGAATCAAGGTATTGGTTGCCGGCCGTTTGAACGGCGCTGAAATGGCTCGTTCGGAAATGTATAAGGAAGGTCGTACTCCGCTTCATACTTTCCGCGCAGACATTGACTATGCGCAGGCAGAAGCTTTGACAAAAGTTGGTCTTATTGGTGTAAAGGTTTGGATTTGCCGTGGCGAAGTTTATGGTAAAGTTGATTTGGCTCCAAATTTCACTGCATCAAAAGAAGGCGGACGCAGCAACAATGCTGGCAGTGACCGTCGTGAAGACCGCAAGGGTGGCTTCCGCAAAAAGAGAAATAATAATCGTTAACGTAAGACTTTTTAAGAAATGTTACAACCGAAAAGAACAAAGTTCAGAAGACAACAGAAAGGTCGCATGAAGGGCAATGCTCAACGTGGAAACCAGTTGGCATTTGGTTCTTTTGGTATCAAAACGTTGGAATCGCACTGGCTCACCGGACAGCAAATTGAAGCTGCCCGTGTTGCAGTTACCCGTTATATGCAACGTCAAGGTCAAATCTGGATCCGTATATTTCCAGATAAACCATTTACCAAAAAACCAGCTGAAGTACGTATGGGTAAAGGAAAAGGTAATCCAGAAGGATATGTTGCACCTGTTACCCCAGGAAGAATGCTCATCGAAGTAGAAGGCGTATCTTTCGAAGTAGCAAAAGAGGCATTGCGCCTTGCTGCTCAGAAATTGCCTGTAGCCACAAAATTCGTTGTGAGACGTGATTATGATGTTCAAAACCAAAATGCCTAAGTCGTATGAAAATAGCAGAAGTTAGAGAATTGCAAACCAAGGAACTGGCAGAACGCATTCAGGCAGAGGAAGCACAGCTGAATCAAATGGAATTGCAACACAGTCTTTCTCCCTTGGACAATCCCGCTCAGATTAAAATGGTACGTCGGGACATTGCGCGTTTGAAAACCGTTTTACGCGAAAGAGAGTTGAATCAACAAAATTAAGATCCTGATGGAAACTAGAAATTTAAGAAAAGTAAAAGCCGGCGTTGTTACCAGCAACAAGATGGATAAAAGCATCACGGTGGCTGTAAAATGGAAGGAAAAACACCCCATTTATGGCAAGTTCATCAGCATTACGAGAAAATATCATGCACATGATGAAAAGAACGAGTGTAACATTGGTGACACTGTGAAGATCATGGAAACTCGTCCGCTGAGTAGAACCAAAAGATGGAGATTAGTTGAAATAATCGAAAGAGCGAAGTAATTATGATACAATCAGAATCAAGACTATTAGTAGCTGACAACTCAGGAGCAAAAGAAGTACTGTGTATACGCGTATTAGGCGGTACTGGTCGTCGTTATGCTTCGGTTGGGGATATTATTGTGGTTGCCGTCAAGAGCACCATCCCATCCAGCGAAATCAAAAAAGGAGCGGTTTCCAAAGCCGTTATTGTTCGCACAAAGAAAGAGATTAGAAGAGCTGATGGTTCTTATATCCGTTTTGATGATAATGCGTGTGTGCTTTTGAACAATGCAGGTGAAATCCGCGGTAGCCGTATTTTCGGCCCGGTAGCCAGAGAGCTTCGTAACACAAATATGAAGATCGTTTCATTGGCTCCCGAAGTACTTTAACCCTTAGAAAGAATAAGAGTAATGAGCAAATTACACATAAAAAAAGGCGACACCGTCTATGTAAATTCAGGCGAAGACAAGGGTAAGACCGGTCGGGTACTTGAAGTGCAGGTTGCAAAACAACGTGCCATCGTTGAAGGTGTTAACATGGTATCCAAGAGTGCCAAGCCTAACGCACAAAATCCTCAGGGAGGAATTGTAAAGAAAGAAGCCGCTATTCACATTTCTAATTTAAATCCGATCGATCCCAAGTCTGGTAAACCGACCCGCATCGGACGTGTGAAAAATGCAGAAGGCAAGTTAGTACGTGTTTCTAAAAAATCAGGGGAGGAAATTCAATAATGGCCAATACCGCTAATCTTAAAAAAGAATATGCTGAGCGCATTGCTCCGGCATTGATGCAGGAATTCGGATATACGTCATCCATGCAAGTGCCTGCCCTGAAAAAGATTGTCATCAATCAAGGATTGGGCATTGCTGTTGCAGATAAGAAAATCATCGAGACTGCTATTACGGAACTGACCACCATTACCGGTCAAAAAGCCGTAGCAACCATGTCCAAGAAGGATATTTCAAACTTCAAGCTTCGTAAGAAAATGCCTATCGGTGTGATGGTTACATTACGTCGTGACCGTATGTACGAATTTTTGGAACGTTTGATCCGTGTTGCATTGCCACGTATCCGTGACTTTAAAGGTATCGAAAGTAAATTCGACGGCCGTGGTAATTACACCCTTGGTGTTCAGGAACAAATCATTTTCCCGGAAATTAACATCGATAATATCGTGAAATTATTGGGAATGAATATTACCTTTGTGACTTCGGCAGAAACCGATGAAGAAGGTTATGCTTTGCTGAAGGAATTCGGCTTGCCGTTTAAAAACATTAAAAAAGACTAAGATAGTATGGCAAAAGAATCAATGAAAGCTCGTGAGGTAAAACGTGCTGCCCTGATTGCAAAATATGCCGAAAAAAGAGCTCAGCTCAAGGCTGAAGGCAATTACGAAGCCCTTCAGGCTCTGCCGAAAAACTCTTGCCCTGTTCGTTTGCACAATCGTTGCAAATTGACGGGTCGTCCGAAAGGCTACATGCGCCAGTTCGGAGTTTCGCGCATCCAATTCCGCGAAATGGCATCACAAGGTTTGATACCGGGTGTACGCAAAGCAAGTTGGTAAGATATTATTCAAGTGTTAAATATTGTCCGGGGAGTCCGGATCAATTTAAATTTTTACTATGACAGATCCTATAGCAGATTATTTGACCAGACTAAGGAACGCCATCAAGGCTAAACACAGAGTTGTTGAAGTTCCTGCGTCTAATTTGAAAAAGGAAATAACAAAGATCCTTTTTGACAAGGGCTATATCCTGAACTACAAGTTTGTGGATGAAGGCCCTCAAGGCACGATCAAGATTGCCTTGAAGTATGATCCTATCAACAAGGTTAATTCCATCAAGAAATTAACTCGTATTTCTACCCCCGGTTTACGTCAGTATGTCGGTTATCGTGACATGCCCCGCGTTTTGAACGGATTGGGTATCGCCATTTTGTCCACCTCGAAAGGTGTGATGACCGATAAGGAAGCCAAAGATTTGAAGCTCGGCGGTGAAGTATTGTGTTACATCTATTAATGAGGAGGAAAGAAACATGTCTAGAATAGGAAAATTACCCATTAGCATTCCTGCCGGCGTTTCCGTGTCGGTTGATGCAAACAATACCGTTACGGTAAAGGGCCCCAAGGGGGAACTCAAGCAAACTGTTAATGCACCTATCGCTGTTGAAGTGAAGGATAATACAGTATTTGTAACACGTCCGAATGATGACAAGCAAGTACGTTCTCAACACGGTTTGTATCGTTCATTGATCCACAACATGGTTGTCGGAGTTTCTGAAGGATACCGTAAAGAACTGGAACTTGTCGGTGTTGGTTACCGTGCACAGAATAACGGTCAAATTCTTGATTTGGCTCTGGGCTATACGCACAATATCTTTTTGCAGTTGGCTCCGGAAATCAAAATTGAAACAAAATCGGAACGTAATAAAAACCCGATGATCATTCTCGAATCCTGCGACAAGCAATTGATCGGTCAAGTATGCGCAAAAATTCGCTCCTTCCGTAAACCTGAACCTTACAAGGGCAAGGGTGTTCGTTTCGTAGGTGAAGAAATTCGCAGAAAAGCTGGTAAGTCAGCCGGTAAGAAGTAATTTACGCTAAAAATTAATCAGATGACATCGAAATTATCAAGGAGACTTAAAATAAAAGCGAGGGTACGCGGAAAGATTTCCGGTACTCCTGCAACCCCTCGTATGACCGTTTTCAGAAGCAACAAGCAGATTTATGTTCAAATCATCGACGATAAAGCCGGTAAGACTTTGGCAGCTGCTTCTTCCCTGAAAATTGAGGAAAAAGTGAATAAAAAAGAACAGGCCGCCAAGGTTGGTGAAATTATCGCCAAGAATGCTTTGGAAGCAGGTATCACCAGTGTGGTTTTTGACCGTAATGGTTATTTGTACCACGGTAGAGTTAAAGAAGTGGCTGATGCCGCACGTAAAGGCGGACTTAAATTTTAATCATCATGGCAGGACAAATGAATAGAGTAAAGACTACCAATGATTTGGAGTTGAAAGATAGACTGGTAGCGATCAATCGTGTTACCAAAGTTACCAAAGGTGGACGTGCCTTCAGTTTCTCTGCTATTGTTGTAGTAGGAAACGAAGACGGTATTGTTGGCTGGGGCTTGGGTAAAGCCGGCGAAGTAACGGCTGCCATCGCTAAAGGTGCAGAAGCTGCTAAAAAGAACCTTGTGAAAGTTCCGGTTCTGAAAGGAACCATACCTCACGAACAATGGGCTAAGTTTAGCGGTGCTGAAGTATTTCTGAAGCCAGCTACTCCTGGTACTGGAGTAAAGGCCGGTGGTGCCATGCGTGCCGTATTGGAAAGTGTAGGTATTACGGATGTGTTGGCAAAATCCAAAGGATCTTCCAACCCTCACAACCTTGTTAAGGCAACTATGGCTGCTTTGTGCGAAATGCGCGATGCTTATATGGTTGCTCAAAACCGTGGTGTTTCCGTAGAAAAAGTATTTAAAGGATAAGGAGATAGAAAAATGGCAACGATAAAAATCAAACAATTTAAGAGCCGCATTGGTTGTCCCGCTGTTCAAAAAAGAACGTTGGACGCTCTTGGCCTCAAGAAAACGAACAATGTAGTTGAGCATGAAGCTACTCCTGCCATCCTTGGTATGGTTGAGAAAGTCAAACACTTAGTGAAAATCGTAGAATAAATATAGAACTATGAATTTAAGCAATTTAAAACCCGCAGCAGGATCCGTTAAAAGCTGTAAGAGAATCGGCCGCGGCCAGGGTTCCGGCATGGGCGGTACCTCTACGAGAGGACACAAGGGTGCCAAATCCAGATCTGGATATTCCAGAAAACGTGGTTTCGAAGGAGGTCAGATGCCTTTGCAACGTCGTGTACCCAAATTTGGTTTTAAGAACATCAATCGTGTAGAATATAAAGCAATCAATCTTGAAACGTTGCAACAGTTGGCTGAAGCCAAGAACCTGACCGCAATCAATCTTGATACCTTCGTAGAAGCTGGATTCGTTTCCAATTCTCAGTTGGTTAAGATTCTTGGTAAAGGTGCCTTGACTTCCAAACTTGATGTAACCGCCAATGCTTTTTCAGCCTCTGCAATTAAGGCTATCGAAGCAGCAGGAGGTACAGCCACCACTTGTTGATTCGAATTCTAAACGATAAATAATAAGTTCTCATGAAACTAATTCAAACCTTAAAGAATATCTGGAAGATCGAAGAGCTACGGAATCGGTTGTTGACAACCTTGGGTTTTGTTGCCGTATATCGTTTTTGTTCTTATGTTGTTCTTCCCGGTATAGATACTAATGCCCTTACCGCTTTGCACGGACAAACCCAGGAAGGCATTATGTCACTGCTTGATATGTTTTCAGGCGGTGCATTTTCCAATGCTTCCATCGTTGCATTGGGCATTATGCCTTATATCTCTGCTTCCATTGTGATGCAGTTGTTGGGAATAGCAGTTCCTTTTTTCCAGAAGCTTCAACGTGAAGGAGAAAGCGGCAGGACAAAAATGAATCAGTACACCAGGTACATGACCGTTGCTATCTTGTTGTTTCAAGGGCCTGCATATCTTGCAAACTTGAGTGCTCAGATGGGGTACACCGGTGCTGCGCTTCCTGCAGGATTCTGGTTTAAAATTTCTTCTGTCTTGATTCTGGCTGCCGGAAGTATGTTTACGCTCTGGTTGGGTGAACGAATCACAGACAAGGGTATCGGGAACGGTGTTTCTATGATCATCCTTATAGGTATCATTGCCCGTTTGCCCCGAGCATTTGCTCAGGAAGTCGTTTCTCGTTATTCGACTGAAGCAGCCGGTGGTTTGGTGATGCTTCTTGCTGAACTTCTATTATTGTTGGCAGTGACCATTTTCTCAATTCTTTTGGTTCAGGGAACCCGCAAGGTTCCTGTACAATATGCCAAAAGGGTTGTTGGAAATAAACAATACGGAGGTGCACGTCAGTACATTCCTTTAAAAGTGAATGCTGCTGGTGTAATGCCTATCATTTTCGCCCAGGCTATCATGTTTATTCCATTGGCATTTGTCGGATACTCCAATACAGCATCTGCAAGTTCTTTTGGTACAGCCTTGACAAATGTGAACGGCCCTTGGTATAATATCGTCTTTGCGGTTTTGATTATAGCATTCACGTATTTTTATACGGCTATAACCATCAATCCGACACAGATGGCAGAAGAGATGAAGAGAAACAATGGATTCATTCCCGGTATCAAGCCAGGAAAAAGAACAGCAGAATATTTGGACGCCATCATGTCCAAAATTACTTTGCCGGGTTCGGTATTCCTTGCTTTTATCTCCATTATGCCGGTTTTCGCTAAGTTTATGGGTATCAATTCTTCATTTGCACAATTTTTCGGAGGTACATCGCTTCTGATTTTGGTAGGTGTAGTACTGGATACTCTGCAACAGATCGAAAGTCATTTGTTGATGCGCCATTATGATGGACTGTTGAAATCAGGACGCATAAAAGGTAGAACGGGTAGCATTGCTGCTTATTAATTAGTAATTAATGATTTATCTGAAAACAGAAGAAGATTTAGTTTTTCTCCGGGAGAGTGGAGAAATCGTTGCCAAAGCGTTGGGCGAAGTTGCAAAATACATACAACCCGGAGTTACGACAAAATATTTGGATCAGGTAGCTGAGGAATTTATCCGTTCGTGTGGAGCGGAACCTTCCTTTTTAAACTATAATGGTTTTCCTGCATCACTCTGCATCTCAGTCAATGAGATAGTTGTGCATGGTTTTCCTTCGGTCAACACGGTTCTTAAAGATGGCGATATCGTATCGGTAGACTGTGGAGCTTATAAAAATGGTTTTCACGGAGATTCGGCTTACACGTTCAGGGTAGGCGATGTCAAGGAAGAAACTGTAGATCTTTTAAGAACAACCAAGGAGTCTCTTTACAAAGGCATAGAACAAGCCGTTGAGGGGAAACGAATTGGAGACATCAGTAATGCAGTACAGGAACATTGTCAAAGTCGTGGATATACAGTTGTTCGTGAAATGGTAGGACACGGAGTGGGGAGAAATCTTCACGAAGATCCTGAAGTTCCGAATGCTGGGAAACGCGGTTCCGGTCCTCAGTTGAAAGCAGGCATGGTTATTGCCATAGAGCCGATGATAAACATGGGAACCAGGAACATCATCATTGAGCGCAATGGTTGGGAGGTCCGCACTGCGGACAGAAAGCCGTCTGCTCATTTTGAGAATACTGTCGCCATTCGTAAGGATGGAGCAGCTGAGATACTGACTACGTTTGACTATATACAAAAAGTTTTAGGTGATCGTTTCATTTAATTCGGATAAGTAAATTATTAATATGGCTAAACAAGCAGCAATAGAACAAGACGGTGTCATTGTAGAAGCATTATCGAATGCAATGTTCCGTGTAGAATTAGAAAACGGGCATGAAATCACAGCTCACATCTCTGGTAAAATGAGGATGCATTACATCAAGATTTTGCCTGGTGATAAGGTTCGTGTTGAAATGTCTCCGTATGATTTGTCGAAAGGCAGAATTTCTTTCAGATACAAATAATAACATATAGATATGAAAGTAAGAGCATCTTTGAAAAAACGCACTGCTGATTGCAAGATGGTTCGCAGAAAAGGCGTTTTGTACGTGATCAATAAAAAGAATCCCAAGTTCAAACAACGTCAGGGATAAGTCGAAAATTTAGTAAAAAATAAATAAAGTATGGCTATTAGAATCGTAGGTGTAGATTTGCCGCAAAACAAAAGAGGTGAAATTGCCTTGACCTATATATATGGTATAGGACACAGTCGCTCTCTGATGATATTGGAAAAAGCCGGTGTCGATAAAGACATCAAGGTTAAGGACTGGAATGATGATCAAGCTGGAAAGATCCGTGAAATCATCGGTGAATCCTTCAAGGTTGAAGGTGATTTGCGTTCTGAGGTTCAATTGAACATCAAACGTTTGATGGATATCGGTTGCTACCGTGGCATTCGTCACCGTCTAGGTCTTCCCTTAAGAGGTCAAAGTACCAAGAACAACGCTCGTACCCGCAAAGGTAAGAAGAAGACAGTGGCTAACAAGAAGAAGGCTACGAAGTAATCACAAGCCTTTGTAATTACACAAGCTTAAAAATTTAGAACTGATATGGCAAAAAAGACAGTCGCAGCTAAAAAAAGAAACGTAAAAGTTGAAGCAATCGGACAAGCGCACATCCATTCATCTTTTAACAACATCATTGTTTCTCTCGCCAATGGAGACGGTCAGGTGATTTCCTGGTCTTCTGCTGGTAAAATGGGATTCAGAGGTTCAAAAAAGAATACTCCTTATGCAGCTCAGATGGCTGCACAAGATTGTGCAAAAGTCGCATATGATCTTGGCTTGAGAAAGGTCAAGGCATATGTAAAAGGACCTGGAAACGGCCGTGAATCGGCAGTTCGTACCATTCATGGTGCCGGTATTGAAGTGATGGAAATCGTAGATGTAACTCCACTTCCACACAACGGATGCCGTCCTCCTAAAAGAAGAAGAGTATAAGAATCTTAGTATTAATTATATGGATTTAGGGATCGTGTTAATGATTGCACACAAAGTCACGCGACTGCACAACCCCGATTCATACTTTTTTAAACAAAAAAATGGCTAGATATACTGGACCAAAAACAAAAATTGCGCGTAAATTCGGTGAACCCATCTACGGTCCCGATAAAGTTTTGAGCAAAAAGAATTACCCACCGGGAATTCATGGTAACAACCGTAGGAAAAAAACTTCTGAATACGGTATTCAGCTTCGCGAAAAACAAAAGGCTAAATATACATACGGCGTATTGGAAAGACAATTCCGCAACCTCTTTGAAAAAGCATCCGCTACCAAAGGTATCAAGGGTGAAGTTCTGTTGCAGTTGCTGGAATCCCGTCTTGATAATGTCGTATTCCGTTTGGGTATTGCACCTACACGTGACGCTGCCCGTCAGCTTGTTTCACACCGTCATATCGTGGTGGATGGCAAGTTGGTAAACATTCCTTCTTACACTGTAAAAGCAGGTCAGGTTATTGGTGTTCGTGAAAAATCCAAATCTCTGGAAGTTATCAACAACTCATTGTCTGGTTTTAATCACAGCAAATATGCATGGTTGGAATTTGATCAGTCCTCTAAGTCCGGTAAATTCCTGCATATGCCGGAACGTACCGATATCCCTGAAAATATTAAAGAACAACTGATCGTAGAATTGTATTCTAAATAATCCCTGACTCAATGGCAATATTAGCGTTTCAAAAACCCGAGAAGGTCATCATGTTGGAAGCGGACAGCAAATTCGGCAAGTTCGAATTTCGTCCCTTGGAACCCGGCTTCGGTATTACTGTAGGTAATGCCCTCCGCCGAATCCTGCTTTCTTCGCTGGAAGGATTTGCTATCACTTCCTTGCGCGTAGAAGGTGTGGATCATGAGTTTTCTTCCATACCAGGTGTGATGGAAGATGTTACAAATGTAATCTTGAATTTGAAGCAAGTTCGTTTTAAACAAATTGTTGATGAATTTGAGAACGAAAAAGCCACCGTTAATGTTTCCGCTGGATCTGACGTTTTGACTGCAGGAGAAATTGGTAAATTCTTTACCGGTTTTGAAGTGCTAAATCCTGAATTGGTGATTTGCCATATGGATCCTAGTGCTGCTTTCCAAATTGAATTGACCGTAAACAAAGGACGAGGTTATGTCCCAGCAGATGAGCATGGGATTGTATATAACGAGATGAATGTAATTCCCATCGATTCTATTTATACACCCATTAAGAATGTTAAATATTCGGTTGAGAATTTCCGTGTTGAGCAGAAAACCGACTATGAAAAGTTGGTTTTTGAAATCACGACCGATGGTTCCATTCATCCGAAAGATGCTTTAAAAGAAGCCGCAAAGATTCTGATCTATCACTTCATGTTGTTCTCCGATGAGAAAATAACCTTGGATACAGCAGAAACGGATGGCGGTGAAGAATTCGATGAAGAAATCTTGCACATGCGTCAACTCCTGAAGTCAAAGTTGGTAGACATGGACCTTTCCGTTCGCGCACTCAACTGCCTGAAAGCAGCCGATGTGGAGACGCTCGGAGAATTGGTCGTATTCAATAAGACCGATCTTTTGAAGTTCCGTAATTTTGGTAAGAAATCTCTTACTGAACTGGACGATCTTTTGGAAGGTCTGAACCTGTCCTTTGGGATGGATATTGCAAAATATAAATTAGATAAAGAATAAGACGATGAGACATAATAAAAAATTCAATCATTTAGGACGTCAAACAGCTCACCGTGGTGCCATGTTGTCGAATATGTCGACCTCTTTGATTATGCACAAACGCATATTTACAACAACCGCAAAGGCCAAGGCTCTTAAGATGGTGGTTGAACCCCTTATTACCAAAGCTAAAGAAGATACAACACAGAACAGACGTTTGGTTTTCAAGAACTTGCAAAACAAGGAAGCTGTAACTGAACTCTTCCAGGTTGTTTCTCCCAAAGTTGGTGATCGCCCAGGTGGTTACACCCGCATCATTAAAACTGGTTTCCGTTTGGGTGATAACGCACAGATGTGCTTTATCGAATTGGTAGACTTCAACGAAAATATGTTGAAGACCAAAGTTGAAAAGAAAACCCGTACCCGTCGTTCTTCTGCAAAGAAGAATGCAGAAACCGTTGCTGTTGAAGCTCCTGCTGTTGATGCACCTGTTGTTGAAGCTCCTGCTGCAGAAGCTCCTGCTGCTGAATAATTGCAAATTTTGGCTGGAGGCTTTGGCTGCCCAGCGTTTAGATAAAAAAACCCGCAAGACCTGCGGGTTTTTTTATGCCATTTTAGAAATAGTTTCTTAAAAACGACAGGATATCGATTTTTTACATATCTTTGTTTCGTAAAAAAACGAAATGATTTTTTGTTTGACAAAATAAGACATTATGATGAAAGATATTAAAGTGTTGGGTACTGGCTGCCCTAAGTGCAAGACGCTTGAAAAGATGGTAAGAGATGTCGTGGAAAAGAATCAGGCCGAAGCAACCATTACCAAGGTTGAGGACATTATGGAAATAATGAGATATGGAGTCATGTCCACACCGGCATTGGTGGTTGACGGAAAGGTGGTCGTTAAAGGTCGGATGCCTTCGTTGGAAGAAATTAAGCAAGTCCTGGAGCTATAAGACTCCTTTTTGTCGTACTGTAAATGACGTACAGCATGATCCATGCTGGTTTTGATATTTTTTTACAATAGAATTTCGGTATTTTGCGAAATGGAAACTGCATTAAAGAATGAAATGGAATAAGGGATTATGGTTGCCTTTGGCTCTTTTACCTGTTTGGTATCTGGTGTATCAAAGCTTGCAGCCTTTTGGTGATTGGTTTGTTGAAACGGTTCTCGGACTTGAGGCCGGAAAGCATCTGACTGAGGCTCTGCGTTTTTTTGTTTTTGAGTTTCCAAAGGTCTTGTTGCTGCTTATCCTGATTATCTTTTTGGTCGGTATTATACGTACTTTTTTCACACCCGAACGAACCAGAAAGGCGCTGGAAGGTAAGAAGACCTTTACTGGTAATGTGATGGCTGCAACTTTGGGGATTGTCACCCCTTTCTGTTCTTGTTCTGCCATCCCCCTTTTTTTGGGCTTTGTAGAATCGGGTGTTCCTTTAGGCGTGACCTTTTCTTTTCTGATTGCTGCACCAATGATTAACGAGGTGGCTATTGTGCTTCTGTATGGCATGTTTGGATGGCAGGTTACCGCGATTTATATTGGCACAGGCCTGGTGGTAGCTATCCTGGCCGGTTGGACTATTGGACTTCTGAAACTGGAGCGCTGGGTTGAACCTTGGGTCTATGCGGCACAGATTGGCAGCGAAGGGCCGGATGAGGAGAAGCTCAGTTGGGGAAATCGTTTTGAACGTGGATATGCAGCTGTTGGGGAGATTGTATGCAAGGTCTGGGTTTATGTCGCATTGGGGATCCTTGTGGGGGCAGGCGTGCATGGTTATGTGCCCCAAGATTACATGGCTTCCCTCATGGGAAAGTCTGTTTGGTATTCCGTGCCGTTATCCATTCTGATTGGAATTCCCTTATATTCCAATGCTGCAGGAATAGTACCTATTGTATCGGTTTTGATCGAAAAAGGTGCTTCGCTGGGAACGGCTTTGGCTTTCATGATGGCTGTCATTGGCCTTTCGTTGCCAGAAATGGTCATATTGCGTAAGGTGCTGAAGATTCCGTTACTTCTTGTTTTTGTTGGCATTGTCGGCGTTGGCATTATGATTGTCGGCTATCTGTTCAACTTCATTTTCTAAAAGATAATTCCTTTCTGCTTTCAACGATAAAAAACAAAATTGATAACGATGAAAATATTGATCCTTTGTACAGGCAACAGTTGCCGCAGCCAAATGGCCCACGGTTTCTTGCAATCCTTTGATTCCAAACTTACGGTTTGCTCAGCAGGAACCGAACCTGCATCAAACGTAAATTTCCATGCGGTAGCTGCCATGTTGGAAGCCGGGGTAGACATTTCGGCGCATTATCCCAAAAACGTAGACCTCTATCTGCAAGAAGAATGGGACTATGTCATTACCGTCTGTGATCATGCCAATGAAACTTGCCCTGTTTTCTCAGGAAAGGTGAAAAACAGACTGCACATTGGTTTTGATGACCCTTCTCATGCTGTCGGTTCCGATGCGTTCGTGAAGGGCGAGTTTCGACGTGTCAGAGATGAAATCAAAAAACGTTTTTATGAGTTTTACATCACGATTTAATATTGATTCGAAATGAAGGAAAAGATGGACCTCCAGTCCTTTAAACCTGTTTTGCTTCATATTCCAACGGTTTCGACGGAACTGAGCAGGACCGATCTGGTGGGGGCTTTTAAGATGCGTCTGGGGATAGGCAGAGATCGGTACAGGGTCTCTCCAGGTTTGTATAAGGTAGGTAAGCCGGGTGCTTATTCCGATGTCCTTGTGTCGGCCAATTACAAGCTTAGTTTTGATATGCTGAGAAAAAACCTGAAAGGATTGGATGTCTGGATTTTGGTGATTGATACCAAAGGGGTTAACGTATGGTGTGCAGCCGGTAAAGGAACTTTTTCTACCCGAAATGTCGTTAAAAGCATCCAAGATGCATCTCTTGAACATTTGGTCAAGCATCGGAAGATTATTCTTCCACAGTTGTCTGCCAGCGGCGTCTCCGCCTACAAAGTTAAAGAACAGACTGGTTTTAGGGCTATTTTTGGTCCTGTCAGGGCAGAAGACATCAAACCTTTTGTGGAAGCCGACTACAAGGCCACTCCTCAAATGCGGAAGATTTTTTTCCCAATGAAGGAACGGGCAAAGCTGGTGCCGGTGGATATTCTGTATACAAAATACAAGCTTCTGCTGATTTTAAGTATTCTGTTTTTCTTTTCAGGACTGGATAAGAGTGGATTTCTTTTTTCCAGGATGGCAGAAAGTGGGTTGTTTCCGGTAATCAGCGTATTTGGGGCCTATATGGCGGGCATTGTGCTTGCACCTGTCTTTTTGACCTGGATTCCTTTTAGGGCTTTTGCTTTGAAAGGAGCATTCTGGGGATTGGCCGTCTCAATCGTTTTTTATTTTTTGTTCGGTGTCTCAAAAATGGAAGCGATTGCTTTGGGATTTATCAATGTGAGTGTAGCATCGTTCATGACCATGAACTTCACAGGATCATCGACCTATACATCCCTCTCAGGTGTGAGAAAAGAGATGGGCTGGGCTGTTCCGTTTCAGATAAGCTTTGTCTTGGTCGGTTTTACGTTGTTTGTACTTTCAAAAATGTTGTAGTCATGCAGTATCTTAAGAATGTTGTTACACTCAGGTTGGACCCGGAACAATGCTCCGGCTGTGGAGTGTGTCAGATGGTTTGTCCCCATGCTGTTTTCGCAATAAAGGATGGTAAGGCGCACATACAGGATATCAATGATTGTATGGAGTGTGGCGCTTGTGCCATCAACTGTAAATCGGGCGCTGTGACGGTTAAGTCCGGGGTAGGTTGCGCTGCTGCGGTAATTAATGGCATTCTGCGTGGTACGGAGCCCTCCTGTGATTGTTCCGCTAGCGATAAGAATTGTTGTTGATCCCGGAAGTTCTGGACGGATGTGTTCGGTGCTTATTAAGCTATCGAATCTTCCTTCCGAGGATCCGATAGCTTAACGAATGGGATTCTGCTGTTTTAAAGGTCAAAAACCAGACCTAGAGAAATGGGTCTGACATCAGGCCCTTTGTCTTTCTGAAATAGGCTGAAAGGGGAATATTTGGCGTATACGCTTATGTTTCCGATACCGGCCTGTACCAGATAGTCAAGGGTGAGCGGGCAAACATTCAGTCCTTTGGCTTCCACGTCCTTTATGGTATGGCCGTCGTCGTTCTTGTATTTGACCTTGGAAGAGGAACTCAGTTTGACGCCTCCAACTACGCCTGCAGCTATGTAGGATGAGTGATTTTCACCAAAGGTAGGTTGCCATTCCAAAAGCAGCGGGAAGGTGAGGTAAACCACTTTCAGGCGGCTATAGCTGTATTGAATGCCATCGGACGCTGGGACAGCCGTGGTGATGCCATTCGTTTCAACCAGATGCTGGTTGTTGTCCATATAGTATTTACGCCAGTTGAATCCCATACCAGTTGTGATTCCAAAATTGTTCCGGTAGATGGGGAGAATTTTTTCGAACAGGTTGATGGACATTTCGTAAGAGTCTTCGGATTTCAACTCGAAGCCATTGACGGTTTCAAGACGGATGGAAGAGGGCGCGGTTACGTTGGCGAAGCCAAGACTGAATCCTGCCCAGTGTGAATCCATATAGTAATTTCGATGGTGTCCCAGTGCTTTGGTTAGGATGGGAAGCTGAAACCCAAAGTCTTCCATCACGGAGAATTTTTCGTAGCTTTTCTCCTCGCTGTAGATACCTTCATAAACTTGTTTGAATGGAATGGTATCTCCGGCTGAACCTTTTTCGAAAATCTTGACCTTGATTTGGTCTACACTGTCCTGCAGGTTGATGATTCTGTTGTGATAGTTGAAAGTGGTGTCTGAAACGGCTGTTTCGGCAGCTTTGGTCGTCATTCCTGCGAACAGGCAGGAGATGGTCAGTATGGTCCAAAGTACTAAATGCGTGATACTTTTCATAGTTTTGAGTATTTGACGTTTGTTTTTATTTCTTTTTCAATAAGACTTTAAGTACATCTTCCGAATCGCTTTCGGTTTCAATGTAAATTAGTGTCATCCGTGTTTCATTTCCGGCGGATTCATTGTAAAGTATCAACCGGTTGTCCTTGCCTTTGCGGGGAAGCTGTAAATAGATGGAAGTGGGAACGCCATTGGCGACCACCTGCTTGATTTTCTTGGCACCCTGTTCATCCCTTGAAATGCAGTTTCGCGTGAACTTGGCGGCGGCAGGGTCGTTTCGGATGATGATGCTTTTAAAAAGCGAGAAATTGTAACTTCCCAAGGCTTCATTGGTCAGTTCCACCATTACTGTTCCTTTCCTTTTTCCGTATTGTTCAAAGACCTGACTGATGTGTAGGTCCTTTTGGGCAAACAGTCTGGGAGATCCAGCAAAGGTCATAGCCAAAAGCAACAAATAAATAATTTTGTTTGGTTTCATGAGCATCTTTATTATTCCATGTAACTAACTCATGGATAAATTTAAAAATCTAATCGTTTTCAGAAAAAATCTGAAGTTGAGAAGCTATCAGGTCTTCGTCGTTCAGGTCTTTTGCGCACTTTTCTACCTCATCTGATGACGCAGACAATGTTTCCAGGCTGGCCAAGGCCTGTTCCTTTACCACTTGGGTGTCCGTGTATTTATGTCCATTGATAACAACGTAATTGCTCTGTTTTTCATTGATTGCCAAACGGGTGACAAATAAGATTCCTATAATGGCGGCGGCAACGCTTGTCCATCGGATGAGTGGAATCATGACAGAAACCGGCTTTTGTTTCTTGCTGTCAAAGTACCCGAACATGGCACGTTCAGGCGCAAACCTTTCCGGCAGGTTTTCTTGTTTTAGGAAATGGTGTAACTGCTTTTCCTCGGCACGGGTGGTCATCCCTTCGTAATATTTTTCAATCAGAAGGTCAGCCTCTTGTGCTCTTATCGTTTTGTTTTTAGGAATGATTTTCAGCATGATGTCAGTTTTAAATATTCTTCCCGTACTTTCTTGCGGGCTCTGGACAGATTTACTCTGATGGATTCCGGCTGTGAACCTGTAATTTCTGCAATTTCTTCTACTTCGTAGTCTTCAATGTCTTTCATCCGGATGATGGCTTTCTGAAGTGGAGGAAGATGCTCAATAATGGTATGCAGCAGTTCTTCCGTGTTCTTCCGTTCCAGCTGGAGGTACGGATTGTCCGGTGCCGCCTGCCTGTACATTTCATCATCGAGTGCGTCTGTCCTGCCGCTCACCCTCAATTTGTCAATGCAAAGGTTTTTGGTCACAGTCGTGGCAAAAGCGACAACGCTGTCGTATTGGTCCAGAGAACCGCGCATGTTCCATAGCTTGAGAAATACCTCCTGTACGGCATCCTCGCTATCCTGTTCGCCTGCAAGGATTTGCCGTGCAATGTGGAACAGTTTGCTGCGCAAAGGCAGAATCTCCGCCTTAAATTGTTCTGGATTCATTTGAATATATGACGTAGAACGTTACATTTTATAACATCGGAAAGCTACTTTTTTACGATAGATCCTTTAACTGGCGGAATGCTCCGTTTTCATTCTATCCTTTTGGCAAAACTATAACAAATAAATTAAAAACGTTCGTTTGATATAAAAGTAAAGGGTGCCCTTTTGAGGCACCCTTCTGTACATTCTATCCTTGGCTCTTAATCCTTCAAGGCAAAAGTGGCTGAGCCGATAATATAGCCATCGGCAAAAACGTCTACCCTGTAGGCCCCCGGGTGCAGGTATTCTTCCACATCCCAGTATATGGTTACGCCGACTTCCTCACCTTCGTAGTCGATAGGACGTCGGGCAGAATAATTGATGTATTTGTTCTCGAACAGGAAAACATTGTCGTTCTTCTTTACCAGCGGCGTTTCATCCGGTTGGAGAATACGCAGGTAAATGTATTTTTCGCCCGTAGGCGCGGAGATGTTCTTATTGATGACAAAATTGAATTTGAGTTGGGCGGTTTTGCTGATTTTTTTTGCAAGGCGTCCCTTGTTTGTAAGGCTTTGAACGGATATGCCTCTGGCTTCCAGAATGGAAGCGAGGGTGACTTTGTCGGACAGCGCCTTCTTCTCCTCTGCCAATGTACTGGCTTGTTGGCTGACATCGTGGTAGCGTTGCGTAACGACTTTGTTTTCTGATTTCAGCTGGCTGTTCTCTGCATTCAGGGAATCAATCTGGGCAACGTATTGTTTCATAATGCCCCTGAGGGTCTCAAGTTCTTTTTTTAACTTGCTGATGCGTTTGATATCGGTAGATTTGACGGTTTTCAATTCTTCCAGCAAACGTTGTACTTTATATCTTTCCGCATCAAGCATGGTGGCCAGGGAATCGTTTCCGATACGAAGCCCGTAACCTTCATACTGGAGTGACAGTTGTGAATATTCGTCGGTAAGTTCTTCTTTTTCAAGGTCGAACTGTTTGGTCATTTCTGCAATGGCTTTGTCTTTGGTACGCATGCTGAAATACATGACGGAAATTCCGGCGAGAAGCAGAACGATAACCGCTCCGATAATTATTTTTGTTTTCTTTTGCATAGTGAAGTCTGTTAAACCTGTCTACTCTTAAGTAAGAATGGGAACACTCTTAAAGAATGACGCCGCAAAAATACAAATTTCTGCTCAATAATGGAATTTCAAACCCGTCTCAAGATATATTTCGTATTTTTGGTTGGCAATATGCTTTTTATCAGAGACTTATTTCGTATTAGAGGAGCTCATACTCCGTATTTTTTTCTTTGAGAAAAGAATTAATGAAATTTTGCATAATTGGATTAATGAAAATTTTCTCTAATCTGGAATATTTGATACCTTTGTGGAGTTGTGAAATAGATTTCCGACTCTGGGAGGTCTTTTAGTTTCAATCGGATTAGTTAAACACGTAATAAATAATTTATGTCAAAAGTAACAGTTGTAGGTGCAGGCAACGTAGGTGCTACCTGTGCAAATGTAATGGCAGTCAAAGAAGTTGCCGATGAAGTTGTATTGCTCGATATCAAGGAAGGTATTTCTGAAGGAAAAGCCCTCGATATGATGCAAACAGTAACGCTTTTGGGTATCGATACCAGAATCGTAGGTTGTACAAACGATTATGCAAAAACTGCAGATTCTGATGTGGTTGTCATTACCTCTGGTCTGCCTCGCAAACCAGGTATGAGCCGCGAAGACTTGGTTGGTGTAAACTCCGGTATTGTAAAATCTGTTGTTGAACAACTTCGCAAATATTCTCCCAATGCTATTCTCGTGGTGATCAGTAACCCAATGGATACCATGACTTATTTGGCAGCAAAGACTTCCGGTTTCCCAAAAAATCACGTCATCGGTATGGGTGGTGCGCTTGACAGCTCACGTTTCAAATGTTATTTGAGCAAGGCTTTGAATGCCAATCCCAACGAAGTGGAAGGCTTGGTAATCGGTGGTCACGGTGATACCACCATGATCCCTTTGACCCGTTTCGCTACTTACAAAGGCAGACCTGTATCCGATATTCTTGATGCAGAGACCTTGAAAAAAGTTGTTGCTGACACCATGGTTGGTGGTGCTACCCTGACCGGTATGCTTGGCACTTCTGCATGGTATGCTCCAGGAGCTGCTGCTTCTTACCTGGTAGAATCTATCCTTCACGACCAGAAGAAAGTGATTCCTTGCTGCGTTTACCTTGATGGTCAATACGGACAGAAAGACATCTGCATTGGTGTACCTTGTGTAATCGGTAAAAATGGTGTTGAAGAAATCGTGGACTACAAGCTGAACAACGAAGAAAAAGCCCTGTTCGAAAAGAGCGTTGCTGCTGTGAATAACATGAACGCTGTTTTGAGCCAATTGGGTGTTTTAGCATAAGAATTCCCCTGAATCGAATAGAAGGATGACATCTCTGGCAGATGTCATCCTTTTTGTTTTTTGTCCTCAATGCTTATAATCCAAATCAAAAGTTGTACTTTTGTCTTTTAAATGGTTTGTTACAGCCATTTCACTTAATAAAGTTTACATGAAATTTTTTTGGTTGCTTTGTTTGTTGGTTTTGTTTCCGGCTGTATTGCCGGCACAGGATATCCTCTCAGAAGATGCTTCTGAAAGCATTGTCGACAAGATCAATAAATCGGAGCCTGGTAAGGGTTCTGTGAGAATCATACAAGATGACATCATTGCATCAAAGATCGGGAAGCCGGGCAAGAAAGCTGCAAGCGTTTCGGAAACGAACGGCGTGGCCCATTATGTCCAAATGTCAGGTTGGCGTATTCAGGTCTTTTCAGGGAACAACCAGCGTGTTTCCAAAAACGAGGCTTTCAGTAAGGAAACCAATCTGAAGTCGTCTTTTCCTGAACTTTCCACGTATGTGAAATACAATGCGCCTTTCTGGCGTTTAAGGGTTGGTGATTTTCAGACTTATCAGGATGCACACACCATGCTGCTGCAATTGCGTCGTACCTTTCCGGCCTTCGGTCGTGAGATGTCTATCGTAAAGGAAAAGATTCAGGTAAAAGTTCAATAAAATGATAGATAAAAGAGTGTTTCTTGCTACAGAGGCAAATCCGGTGCAGGAAGAGATTGCGGCTCACTATAAAGAAATCATACGTCTTCTGGGTGAAGATGTGAACAGAGAGGGTCTGTTGAAGACTCCGAAACGTGTGGCTAAAGCTATGCAGTTCCTTACATACGGTTACAACATTGATCCGGGAGAAGTGCTTAAATCGGCGATGTTTAAAGAAGAGTACCGTCAGATGGTCATTGTAAAAGATATTGATTTCTATTCGATGTGTGAACATCATATGCTGCCTTTTTATGGCAGAGCTCATGTCGCCTATATTCCCAACAATTATATTACCGGACTTAGTAAGATAGCCCGTGTGGTGGATATCTTTTCCCATCGTCTGCAGATACAGGAACGCATGACGACACAGATCAAAAGCTGTATCCAGGAAACCCTCAATCCACTGGGGGTAATGGTGGTCATAGATGCGCAACATCTTTGCATGCAGATGCGAGGGGTTGAAAAGCAAAATTCCATAACCACGACTTCTGATTTTACCGGCGTTTTTCGGGAAGCCAAGACCAGGGAGGAATTTATGAATCTGATCCGGAAATAATCGCATACGATAAACTAACAACGGCTGATATTTTCAAATGAAAGAATATCAGCCGTTGTTAGTTTATAGCAGTAAGGAAGGTTTTATTTGGAAGTCTTTTTGGACGTGATCAGAATCACACCATTTTTTCCGTTTTCTCCATATTGTCTGGTGGCTGTGGAGTCTTTAAGGACTGAAATACTTTCAATGTTTGGGCTGATTTCATCCACGTATTTCTTGTCTTTTATCACACCATCTACGATGTAAAGCGGAGCATCTTTTTCTGCCATTGAAGCCAAAGAAGTGGACTTGGCACTTGGACGTTGTAGTCTGTACATGACAGGTAAAGTAAAATATACTGAAACGGCTTTTCCTTTGTCTTTTCCTGGAATCCATTTGGGCATCATTTTTACGACTCTCATGGCTTCTTCGTCGCAGGCTGGATTAAAACCTTTTGCAGTTTGTACATCCTCCACGTCTCCGGTCTTGCTGACAATGAACCGAACCACGCTACGGCCTTCGATACCGGCATCACTTGCCGAAGCCGGGTAACGAAGTTCTGAGGCTATAAATTTCATTAGTGCATCTAGGCCACCTGGAAATTCTGGCATTTGCTCAGCCTGCAATAAGGCACCTTTTCTTTCAAATGGTGGTGTAAAGGATATGTAAGATTTTGAAACCGGCGTATTATCTCTGGCGTAACCAATCACGTTTACTTGATCGATGCTTGTTATCTTCTCCTTATCTTTTGTGACCTTGTCTTTGCTTGAAGTCTGTTGTGCTTTTGGGGCGTTGTTGGACACTTGGGGTGACGGTTCTGCGATGGCGGCGATATCGTTCATCGATACGATTTCATGCTTTGCTCCCCAGGCATAGGCAGAGAGAAACAGCAGTGCGAATAGTGGCAGGCTCAATGCATATTTGCTTAGCCCGGCCAGAGAGGTCCTTTTTTTGTTCATCATGATAATTCGTTTTTTTAATTGTGAAACATTGAAGTTGTTGCCCATTTTGGTGGTGTTTTGCTGGTAGGATAATCTGAGCAGATGATATTGGTAACTTTTGGGATCGAAGCCGGAGTGGATGACATCCATGTCGGCCAGGTATTCCAGATTTTGACGAAGGTGATGCTTGAGAAGCCACGCAAAAGGATTTATCCAGAAAATGGCACAAACAATTTCGGAGAACAGGACGTCCAGGGTATGAAATTGGCGGGCGTGCGCTTTTTCGTGATGCATGATTTCTTCCAGATCGGTGTAACCGTGTTCCTCGGGGTTGATGAATATCCAACCAAAAAAAGAGAAGGGGGCAGCACCTTGTTGTAGACGGATGATGCGTGTGCCGTTATAGTCTGATTTCCTGCTACGGATAGCTATAAGGCAGACTGTTCCTACTTGCCATAGGATGCGTATCAGCAAGATTGTTTGAATTAGGCCGTAAGCCATAAGAATTATGTCATTTGAAGAAAATCCGCTTTGCTGGTTGGAGTTCACTGTAACCTCAGGCAGAGTTTGCCCGAGAGTTTGTGCAAGTGTTGTAGCCGGTGCATTACTTTGTATCCATGCTGAAAGATCAATCATTGGATAGAGTAGGGCAAAAGCAAAGGCAAACAAAAAGGCGAATCTCTTTTCTCTGAAGAAAGTGTCACGATGCAGGAACAGTCTGTAAAAAAGGTACAAGGCGAAGAATGCGATGTTTACCTTGAAGAAATAGAGGATAAACGCGTCCATGATTTCTTAGTTTTGGTGGTGCTCGATCATTTTGATGATATCTTTCAATTCATCGGCAGAAATCTTCTGTTTTCTGGCGAAGAAAGAGACCATGTCTCTGTAGGAATTCTCAAAATAGTTTTCAACGACTCCGGAAAGAAATTTGTTCTTGTATTCCTCTTCTGTTACGCGGGAAGTATATTCATAAGTATTTCCATAGCGCTTGGATAGAAGAAAGCCTTTTCGTTCCAGATTTTTGACGATGGAAGCCAAGGTGGTGTAGGGCGGTTGTGGTTCAGGGTATTTATCCAAAAAATCTTTGATAAATCCTGGGCCAGTTTTCCAGATGATCAACATGGCCTCTTCTTCTTGCGGTGTTAGTTTTTCCATTGATTCAGTTGATTACGATTGTATCGCAATACTACGAAATATTCGTAGTATTGCAAATAAAAACCATTATAATTAACATAGTTTAACTGTATAAAAAGAAAAAGCCCGTGCGCCCTTCTTTTTTAAAGAGGGATACACGGGCTTTTTCTGCTATCAGACGAGGCTTTAAAGCTGATCGTCTATCATTTTAATCTTTTTGTAGATCAGATCCCGTTCATCCTTCAGGTCTTCAATTTTCTTTTTCATGACGTCCAAAAGGCCGTTGGAGGATTTGGAGGTGGTGAAGAAACCTATGTTGTTTTCTGAAGTTTTGATTTCGTTGGTCAGGTTGTCAAACTGGCGCAACAAACGTTCACGTTCGTGTAGTACCTTGCCTTGCCCTTTTCCGCCCATATCTTCCAGGTTGTGCTGGAAGTTGTTCAGGCGGCGGTTGTTTCTGTCTACATGTAACCTTTCCATTTGCTTGTCCAGAATTTCATGCCAGGCTTTGTAGATCTTGTCTTTTTCCTTGAAAGGAACGTGACCGATGCTGTTCCATTTGGCTGTGAGGTCACGGATAAGCTTCAGGGCTTCTTCGTCTGGCATTTCCGGCGTGATGGCCTCAATTTGATCGATGAGTTCCTTTTTGGCTGTCAGATTGCGCTGTTCCTCGTTTTTCTGAGACGGTGCGTTCTTTTCTTTCTGCTCAAAGAAATAGTCACAGGCGGCAATGAAACGTTTCCAGATGCTGTCGGAGAATTTTTTTGGAACAGGACCTATGGTTTTCCATTCTTTCTGTATCTGGATGAGAATGTCGGAAGTGGCTTTCCAATCGGTGCTGTCTTTGAGCGCTTCCGCTTTTTCACAAAGACCTTTCTTCTTTTCCAGATTCTGGTTCAGGATATCTTTGGAGGCTTTGTAAAATTCACTCTTCTGACGGAAGAAATTGTCGCAGGCAGAACGGAAGCGTTCGAAGATCTTGATGTTCACTTTTTTAGGAGCGAAGCCAATGGCCTTCCATTGTTCCTGCAGGTGTATGATTTCGGCAGTCTTGGCATCCCATTCTTTGTATGATTTCAAAAGGGTGAAGTCGATGGCTTCAATGACTTCGCAAATGGCTGTCTTTTGGGTCAGGTTTTCATTTTCGATGTCCTTGAGACGTTCGAAGAAGCCCTGGTGGTTTTTATTGATGATACTGGAGGCGTTCTTGAAACGGTTCCAGATGTCTTCGCGGAATTCTTTGGCTACGGGGCCAGTTTCACGCCAGTCTTCGTGAAGTTTCTGCAATTGGCGGAACGCAACGACAACATCGGTCTCTTCGATCAGCTTTTCTGCTGATTCGCAAAGGTTGGTTTTGATCTCCAGATTTTTCTTGAAATCATATTCCCGGAATTCGTTGTTGATTTTGAGCAGGTCGTAGAAACGTTCTATTTGTGCCTGGTATTTTTTCCATAATTCGTTGACCTGATCCTGAGGAACTGAACCGGTGTCTTTCCAGGCTTGTTGCAATTTCCTGAATTCGGCAAAATTCTTGCCGATGTCTTCTGTGCTTTCGGTCAGTGCCTTGATGTCGTCAATGATCTGGTTTTTCTTGTCCAGATTGGCCTTGCGCTGCTTTTCCTGTTCGGCTTGCCTTTCGGCGCGTTTCTCGCGGAAGTCGTTGAGCAAAGTCTTGAAATCCGTTTCCAGTGCGTCTTCTTCGGCTATGAAGTTTTCGATGGCATTTCCGGCTTCCTGGAAAGCTTTTCGTGCAGCTTCTGTTTCTTGTTTATGAATTTTGTAGAAGGCCTGTTTGAGTACGTCGGCTTTTTCTTTGATATCCGCGACAGGATTCTCGATCAGAACTTTGAAAGCGTCGAGGATTTCCTCTTTTGTATTGAACACAACTGGATGCGAAACTTCGCTTGCAGGAACGGACTCTGGAGCAGCTTCTGCAGTTGTTTCGACCGGCTCTCCTTCTTCTATTAAAGCGTCGGGTTCTGATGTCTCTTCTTTGGTTTGTTCAACTGTTGCAGTTGCCTTTGGTTTGGCTACGCGTTTGGTTTTTTTCTTGATAGCTTCGGGAGCTTCGGTAGTGCTTTCCGTTTGTGCATTATCAGCTGCCACGGTGGCAGCGTCTGTGAGAGTTTCTTCCAACTCTGCTTCGATCGGCAGATTGTTGGTTTCTTTTGTGTCCATAATAGATATTTTTAATTGTAAATTAGGGTTGCCTCAATAAAGGCTGCAACAAATTAAAGCAAAATTTTGATAATATCATTGCAGTTCATCAACTTTTTGTCTTATAGCCACTTCTTTAGCTTAAACAAAAAGAGGATGAGACTGGAGAAAATAATCATGATTCCAATGGAGACCCAAAAACCATATGCGCCTCCGGTGAAAGGCATATCCGGAAAATTCTGTCCAAAAATGCTCGCAACCAAAGTCGGTGGCATGAAAATAACGGAAACGATGGTGAAAATCTTGATGATCTTATTTTGTTCGATGTTTACCAAACCCATGAAGATTTCCTGCATGTTGTTCAATCTTTCAAAACTGAATTTGGTGTGTTCCACCAAAGAGTTGACGTCTTTTAGCACAATGGTGAGCTTGGCACTTAGTTCTGTGGGCATGAGCTCACTTCGCAGCAGGTTCGAAAGGGACCGTTGCTTTTCAATAATGTTTTGACGGACCTGCATGATTTGTTCCTGAAGTTCTGTGATGTCCATCAGAACATCCTCGTCGGCATCACGCAGAGTGTCACTCAATATTGTTATTTTGTCTATGATGTCTTCAATGAGGTCTGCGTCTTTTTCCACTCGTGTCTCCATGATGGCTACCATGACATGGTACCCGGTAGGGTAGTTTCTTGGGTTGGAAATCAGCTTTTTGGTGGTGTCATTGAAAGAGCTGAGATCTTCACTGTGTACCGTGACCAGAATGTCGTTCTTCATGATGAAGGAAACATTCTCAGCTTCATAAGTGGGCAAAAGGAAGTGAGAGTTGACAACCAGCGTATCGGCTGTTTCAATAAACCGGGACGACATTTCGATTTCTTCCATTTCCTCTTCTTCCTGAATATAGATTTTGAGGAAATCCTCCAATTGGCTTTCGACTTCTTCATCTACATCGTGGAGGTCTATCCAGAGGAAGTTTTCTATAGGTGTTTTTTTTAGGAATTCCAGGCTGCGGCTGACTTTGATTCGTCCACCTTCGTGGTAATATAGTTTGATTTCGGCCATGGCGTTTATACTTTTTTCACCGGGTTATGCGCCGGTGTAATGTTACGACTATGTTTTGAACGCTTTTTTACAGGCAAGAGACCCGCTTGTATAAGGTCCGCGCTTAACCGAGTGCACCGATAAACGGAGAGACCATATTTGTCAATTTGACAAATTGTTCTACCGAAAGTTGTTCTGGTCGAAGATTGAATATGGGGTCGGAGGTGACCGGACATTCATTCCCCAATAAAGGTTTCAGCGAATTCCTCAGGGTCTTTCGCCTTTGGTTGAATCCGGTCTTGACAACAGATTTGAAGAGCTTTTCATCGCAGTCCAAGCCTGTCGTTTTATTGCGTGTAAGCCGAATCACCGCGGACTTGACCTTGGGGGGCGGATCGAAGACATGTTCATCGACCGTGAAGAGATATTCAATATCGTAGTAGGCCTGCAAAAGCACACTCAATATTCCGTAAGCTTTTTTGCCCGGTTTTGAGGCGATGCGTTCGGCGACTTCTTTTTGAATCATACCAGAGCAGCAGGGCACTTTGTCTCTGTTTTCGAGAACCTTAAAAAATATCTGGGAAGAGATATTGTACGGATAGTTTCCGATAACGCAAAACGGGACGTCGTAGACTTTGTCCAGGTCCAGCTTAAGAAAATCTTCAGCTATGATTCTTCCTTCCAATTCAGGAAAGTGTTCTTTCAGATAGGCGACCGAATCCCGGTCAAGCTCGTCTACTTTGAGATTGTGACCGTAATCGAGCAGGAAACGAGTCAGAACACCCATTCCCGGACCAATTTCCAGAATAGGCATACCTTTATAGGCATCAAGCGTTTGAGCGATACGCCCGGCAACATTCAGATCTTTTAGAAAGTGTTGCCCCAGTGATTTTTTGGGTTTTACAGTCGTCATCCACCTCAGTAAGAAAAAATTTGTACTTTTGTAAGCCTGTATTTTGGCTAAGCAGCGCAAAAGTAAACATTTAAATTGAAAGTTTTTCACGAATGAAACAAATAAAAAGGATCCTTCAGATTGTCGTTCCGTTGGCTTTGGCTGCGTTGCTCTTCTGGTGGGTGTATAGGGATATGGATTTTACCAAGGTTGGTAAGGTGTTTCAAAAAGGCATTCATTATGAATGGTTTCTGGTTTCATTCCTGCTGAGCGTCTTGAGTATGGTCGTACGCGGACTTCGTTGGCATCAGCTTATTGAGCCTGTATGTCCGGGAGGACGTCGTAAGATTGTCATACTGTCCATTTTTGTGAGCTACGCTGCCAACCTGCTGTTCCCACGCGCAGGAGAGGTGGCACGTTGCGGAATTCTCAAGAAGTCGGACGGTCTTTCCTTTACCAAAACTTTGGGTACGGTCATCACGGAAAGGGCTATCGATATGATATGTTTGTTGGTGATTGCTTTGGGTACCATTCTTTTTCAGATGGGCTTTTTCAGGAATTTCTTCATGGAAAACCCGAAATCACAGGAAAAACTTGTCGGAATGATTACTTCTCCTGTGATATGGGGAGGCTTTTTGGTTTGTATTGTTCTTTTCGTTGTTTTCAGAAAGACAATTATGCATTTCAGTATTTATGAAAAAATACATGGTTTTACACTGAAGCTGTGGGAGGGCATGAAGAGTATTGTAACGCTCGAGCATCCTTTCCTTTTTGTTTTCCGTTCGATAGGAATATGGTTCATCTATTTCTTGATGTTCTACATTGGCAAATACTTTTTCTCCTTTGATGTGCCTTTGGGCGTTCTAGCCATGCTGAGTGGCTTTGTTATGGGGTCTTTTGGCGTGGTTGCTCCCGTACAGGGCGGAATTGGCGCCTATCATTTTATGGTGATCTACGCTCTTACCTTTTATGGACTTTCAGCATCGGATGCCGGTATTTTTGCTCTGGTTATTCATGGATTGCAGACTGTTGTTACGTTGCTTACTGGATTGATTGCCTACATCTGGCTGATGATGATAGACCGAAAAAGTGCCTTGAAAGCTGAGATTCTTTAAATTTTTATGTTCTAAAAGAAGAATTGGTCACTTTTTTATAAAATTTCCATTTATTCTCAAAGTGCATTTGTATCTTTGTCATAGCCGTGTTTGTGTCGTTTACTGAACATCAGGGCGTCAAGTCCGGTTTATTCCGGCCTCCTTCCTGTTTTTTGCGTGTTGTTGCAAACAATCTGTAATTCAGGGCGTTTATCTGGATAAAGAACTCATTAAACTATAGAATAATGGAAAACATCAAAGATTTGAATCCCCAGGTTTTGTGGGGCTATTTCTATGAACTGACTCAGATACCCCGTCCATCCGGATTTATGGGGCCCATTCAGGATTATATGCTTAAGTTCGGCCAGTCTGTAGGCTTGAAAACCTGGAAAGATGCTGCCGGCAACATCCTTATTAGAAAGCCTGCAACTCCTGGTATGGAAAACAAGCCAGGTATCGTTCTGCAATCTCATTTGGATATGGTGCCTCAGAAAAACAGCCATATCAAGCACGATTTTGAAAAGGATCCGCTTGAGGTAAGCATTGTAGACGGATGGGTTAAAGCCAATCAAACCACATTGGGAGCGGACAACGGCATAGGTGTTGCCTCCATTATGGCCATTATGGCCTCCAGAAATATTTCACACGGACCGCTTGAGGCACTTTTTACCGTCGACGAAGAGACTGGTATGTATGGAGCTTTTGGGCTGAAGGCTGGAGCTTTTGATGGAAAAATTCTGATCAATCTGGATTCCGAGCATGAAGGAGACTTGTTTGTCGGTTGCGCAGGTGGCGTCAATCTGACAGCTGAATTTGAATACGAGAAGAATGTACCGGTACCGGAAGGAGATATCGCAGTCAAGCTGAATCTGGCAGGACTCAAGGGTGGTCATTCCGGAGTGGATATATTGTTGGGACGTGCCAATGCAAACAAGCTTCTTTTTCGTTTCCTGAAAATGGCTGTTGCAGAAAATGAGGCCCGGTTGTCTTCTTTTTCCGGTGGAACGCTGAGAAATGCCATACCTCGCGAAGCGATGGCTATTGTGACTATTCCGGAAGATGGTCTGGCCGATTTGGCTGAAGCTGTTGCCGATTATGAAGATCAAATCAATGAAGAATATAAAGGTCTTGAGAATCCTCTGAGTTTTACCATTGATCAGGTGGAATTGCCCTCGGGACTTATTCCTGAAGAATTGCAGGATGACTTGATCAATGCAATTGAGGCCGTTCACAACGGCGTGTTGCGTATGATCCCTGAGATGCCTGACGTTGTGGAAACGTCCTCAAATCTTGCAATTTGTGAATCCAGTGAAGGTTTGCTGAGTTGCAGATTCCTGATCAGGAGCGCTGTGGAGTCCATGAAGCAGACGCTGGTTTCATCTCTTGAGAGTACTTTTGCATTGGCCGGGGCCAAAGTTACGTTGGATGGGGATTATCCAGGCTGGAAACCAAATCTCCATTCGCCAATTATGGATATTCTGGCTGCGGTTTATGAAAAACAATGTGGGGTGAAACCTCAGGTGAATGTAATCCATGCGGGTTTGGAATGCGGCATTATACAAGATGCTGTGGGAACTCTGGATATGATCTCTTTTGGTCCAAATATTTCTTTTCCGCATTCTCCGGATGAGAAAGTGGAGATAGCCAGTGTTGAAAGGTTTTGGAAATGTCTGGTGGCTGTGCTTGCAGCGGTTTAGGCAAAATCTGTACATTGTATTAAAATAGCAAGGTAACTCCCATAAATACTGATCTTATGAGACGAATGATTTTCTCTGTGATGATTGTTTGCATGATTGTTTCCACCTGTGGAATGCAGGCTTCGACCCGCTCAGTCCGCAAGAATCTCTCGCCTAAAGAAGCCTTTGATGGTAAAAGATTAAAGCATATTGACGACCTCATGGAGCAGGCAGTCGAACGGCAGCTCCTTCCATCGGCGATCTGTTACGTGGCCTATAAAGGGAAACCTGTTTATTTTAAGGCGTTTGGAGAAGCAGACCGCGAGGTTGGAAAAAAACTCAGGAAAGATGCCATCTTCAGAATGGCATCACAAACCAAACTTGTTACTACGGTTGCATTGCTGAGTCTTTACGAGGACGGTCTCTTCAAGCTGGATGATCCCATTAAGAATTATTTGCCGGAATTTTCCAATCCTGTGGTTCATGTTTCTGGTAATATAGCCGAAAATAGTCTGGTCACAAGACCTGCTGTCGGAGATATCACGATCCGTCAGCTACTGAGTCATAGCTCCGGGCTGAGTTATGATGTCTATGACCAGAACCTGCAGGGGATACGCTATCCCGAGCAGATGACGCTAAAGGAAGCGGTGAAGCGGATAGCGAAGCTTCCGCTAAAACATGATCCCGGCAAAGGCTTTACCTATGGTTTCAACCTGGATGTAGCCGGTCGTTTGGCCGAGGTTATATCCGGGATGAGGCTTGATTCCCTGATTGCGAAAAGAGTGCTTAAGCCTCTTGATATGAAGGATACTTATTTTTATTTACCGCTCAAAAAGATTGACAGGTTGGTGCCGATTTATCAGAAACCGGAGCCGGATGCTCCTGTTAAGCTGGCTGCAGATTCCGTCGACCGTTTTTATCCTCTTGCTCAGAATCAGCTGTATTATGGTGGAGGAGCGGGTTTGAGCGGAACCATCGAAGATTATGCCCATCTTTGCCAAATGGTTCTGGATGGAGGAGTCTACCATAGGAATCGCGTACTTTCAAGGATGACTGTTGAACAAATGTGTACCGACCAGCTTTTTGGAGCAAAGGGCGACTATAAGTTCGGCCTTGGTCTTGAAATCGGCACGGAAGAAGATTTTGCCAGGGAGATGAGGCCGACTGGCTCCTTGGGCTGGAGAGGCTATTATGGTACTCAGTATCTGATAGATCCTGAAAATGAACTGATTATACTTTTTTATACCAACAAGGTTTCCTGGTACAACAATGATGTATGGGGCGATTTCATGCGTGCGGTGTATATGTCGTTGAAGTGATTATATGCCGAAAGCCCGTTAAACCTGAATCCGATCTACCTTCGGCCTTGCGGGGCCGTCATTCATAAAATGATTCTATAAACACATTACCAATGATTTTTACAAATTTCTTTTTTCTCTCTAACCATGAACTTAACGTACGAAAAATAGGACTGGGGATTTTCGTTTGTTTCTTGTTTGCCTTTTCCTATACAAGCGCTGCAAATTCAAGCAAGGCGCTACCAAAGGCCCAGGCGCTTCAGACTGTTTTTGAAATCAATAATCCGGATTTTCAAAAGAGCCCATATTCCGGAATGACCAGAAAACATTGGAAGGATGCGGCTTTGTATCTCTTGAAAGGAGCTTTCAGCTATGTCAAAACGATGGACGATCCGATGTACTTTCCCAAACAGGAAGGAAAAACCTATCCCCGGGATGAAAGTCAGGTTCCGACAGCCAAGCTTGAAGGTTTGTGCCGTACTTTGTTTATTGCTGCTCCCCTGTTGAAAGATGATCCTAATCTGGAGATCAACGGTTTAAATGTCGCTGAATATTACCGGCACCAGCTTGTCCGGTTGTTAGATCCGAACAGCCCAACCTATATTAAACCAAGGACCTCAGCGATGGGCCCTCATCAAAACCTCGTTGAATTTGGAGGGCTTTCCGTAACCTTGTTTGCTATACCCGAGATTTTGTGGAATCCACTTACCCAACAGCAAAAAGATGGCCTGGAGGCTTTGATGGTTAGTTATGGAGATGGACCGACCTTTCCCAACAACTGGAAATTTTTCAACATATTCGTCTTGAGTTTTTACAAAAGCCAGGGTTATCAGGTGAATGAGAATCTGATAAAAGATTACCTTGAAAAAACCTTGGCCCATTACAGTGGGGATGGTTGGTACAAAGACAATACAGCCTATGACTACTACAGCATGTGGGCGTTTCAAATGTACGGAATGATCTGGTCCGACTATTTTGGTAAGAAATATTATCCTCAGTATGCAGCTCGGTTTGCTGAAAATTTCAGGCCCATGAAGTCAAATTATCCTTATATGTTCAGTCGTAAAGGTGAAATGATCATGTGGGGACGCAGCATCAGTTACCGTTTTGGAGCAACCGCTCCGTTCCCTTTTATGGGATTGGAAAACGACTCGTCTACAAATTACGGTTGGATGCGCAGAATATCGTCCGGTGCGTTGCTCCAGTTCCTGCAAAATCCCGGTTATTTAAAAGGCAATGTTCCAACTCTGGGTTTTTATGGTGAATTTGAACCTGCTGTTCAATCCTATAGTTGCCGCGGTAGTGTTTACTGGTGTGGAAAGGCTTTTTTGGGCCTGTTGCTCCCTGAAAGCAATCCGTACTGGAGTGCTACAGAGAATGAAGGAGCTTGGGAGACCAAGGAGCTGGCGAAAGGAACCGTATTTAATAAATTTGAAAATGGCTCGAATATTCTGTTGACCGATTATCCTAATATCGGAGCCTCAGAGATCCGGTCTTGCTGTTCGCTTCGTGTGGGAAAGCAACATCTTGGTGCTGAAACCTACAACCGGTTGGCTTACAACAGCGCATTCCCCTGGCAGGCAGATGGAGACAGCGGAGAAGTTTCAATGAACTATTTGATAAAGAATTCGGAAAATAAATGGGAGCCTCTTCAACTGTATACATTCAAAAAGAACAAGGATGGCATCTATTATCGGGATGCTGTGATCGAAAGCAACAGCAATGTCAAGCTAAGACTGGCGGATATACCTCTTGCCAATGGTATCTTGAGGGTTGACCGGAATATAACAGCCCAAGATCTTCAGCTAAGACTGGGGCATTATGCTTTGCCTCAGCTAAAAGATGCCATTCGTGAAGAAAACCGCAAAGTCAATGGCTACGACGTGAAAATTATTGATAATGGCGTGTATCAGCTGGCAATGGTTAATGTGCAAGGGTGGAAAGGTATGGAGGTTGTTCGTTGCGATGGATTGAATCCGGTTGCAGAGAAAAGCGCTGTGATCAACGTTTTCGATCATTTTGTACCTGGCCCGAATAAAAGTGGAATATATGTCACGCTGATGTTGTGGAAAAAGTCTGGAGAAAAATGGACCACCGTTGATTTAATGCCCATAAAGAAGATAAAACCTTTGGCAGGCGATTCAGGACTGGCTATCTATTTTAAAGATGGAGTTATTAAAACTGTTATTTTTGAATAAATAAAATAGAACGGCTTTTCTGTTTGCTCCTTGGAATAGCCTGTTGAGCCTTAAACCGACTTTAAACAGGATTCTTTGACCTTTAAGAAAAATGTATGGTTTTAGACTTGTGTTTAACATTTATTTACAAATAATAATCGGGAAAAAAGTAGACATCCTCAAATCCATTCGTATATTTGCAGACCAAATTTGAATAGATGGGGGTATATCATTGTGCTTTCGTGTTTGCAATGTGTCCCCTTTTTGCATGTTAAATCTAAAAAGAAAAACAGGATATTATACATTTAAGGCTTTTCAGCTGTAAAATAATCAATCAATTATAAAACAAACATTTAAATTATTATGGAAACCAAAAAACAAAAGAAGGTCAAGAAATCTAGTGTATCTGCTACGCTGGTAATTTTCGGTTGTGCTATCGTTGCTGTATGCTTTTTCCTTTTCGTCTGCGGAGATCCTTCCGGCTTTAACGAAAAAGGTGGTCCACTTCCAGGACATATCTTTGCAACCATGTACAAAGGTGGTTTTGTAGTACCTATCATTCTTACCTTGTTGCTTACCGTTTTTGTTCTTTCAATTGAACGTTCTTTCGCTTTCGGAAGAATGAAAGGCAAAGCAAACCAAACCAAATTTGTTGCTGATGTAAAGGCTAAACTTGCTGAAGGTGATATCGCTGGTGCTCGTGAAATGTGCGACAAACAAAAAGGTACTGTTGCAAACATCCTGAACGCTGGTCTGATCAGATACGAAGATGTTGAAAAGATCGACGGAATGAACAACGACGAAAAGGCTGCCATCATCCAAAAAGAAATTGAAGAAGCTACTGCTTTGGAAATGCCTTCCATGCAACAGAACTTGCCTGTTATCGCTGTTATTTCTACCCTCGGTACATTGTTCGGACTTCTCGGTACTGTACTTGGTATGATCCGTGCGTTCTCCGCACTTGGTCAGGAAGGTTCACCAGACTCAACCGCTCTTTCTACCGCTATTTCTGAAGCCCTTATCAACACCGCTACCGGTATCGCAACTGGTGCCTTTGCTATTATTTTCTATAACTTCTTTGCACAGAAGGTAGAAAACATCACCAATGCTGTTGATGAAGTTGGTTTTGCTGTTGGCCAGACCTACACAACAAAACATCTGAAGAAATAATTTTAAATAAAAAAGAAAGATATGTCCAAGGTAAAAGGAAAGAAGCAGAGCACGCTTATCGACATGACGGCGATGAGTGACGTTACTGTACTTTTGCTGACATTCTTCATACTTACCGCAAATTTTATTCCCAAGGAACCGGTTCAGCTGTCTACGCCGCAATCTGTTTCTGAGATTAAAATCCCGGAGAACGATCGTATGATGATCTTGATCGATCCTCGAGGAAAGGTGTATATCAATTTGGACAGAAAGTCTGATAAAATACAAGTATTGGAGAAAATCGGCAAGGATTACAATATCACATTTACGCCAAAACAGATCAAAGCTTTTGTAAATCAGCCAAACATCGGTATGCCGGTGTCACTGTTGCCAAAGTTTCTTGATATGGATACTGAAGATCAGGATAAGGCTTTGAAAGAGTTCGGCATCCCGACTGACAGTACCAATAACCAGTTCAAGACATGGGTTATGTATGCTACTCAGGTAAATGATAAATTGACCATTGCAATCAAGTCTGACAAAACCACTCCATATCCTAAGATCAAGAAAGTGATGAATTCCCTTCAGGACCTGAAGAAAAATCGTTACAATCTGATCACGAATTTGGAAGGAATGCCAGAAGGACTCTAAATTAACGAGCCGGTTTCTTGATTCCTCAAGACAGTTGGCTTAGAATGGTTATTACAAAATAATATAAAGAATATGGCAGAAGTAAATACTGGCGGCGGCGAAAAGGGAAAAAAAGGTAAGCCACATAAGAAAGAGACTCGCGTAGACTTTACGCCTATGGTCGATATGAATATGTTGCTCATTACCTTCTTTATGCTCTGTACATCAATGGCCAAGCCACAGACAATGGAAATTGTAATGCCAACAAACGACGATAACTTAACCGAACAGGAAAAAAATAAGGTAAAGGATACCAATGCCATTACCATTATTTTAGGAGAGAACGATAAGGTTTACTATTTTTTAGGTAAACCGAATTATTCAGATCCCAATTCCCTGAAGGTTGCAACTTACGGTGGTGCTGATGATAAAAACAGTCTCCGTAGTCTATTGTTGGAACGTAATAGGGTTGGTGTCAAACAAGTACACGAACTTAAACTGTTGAAATATAAGAAAAAGATTTCTGAAGAGGACTTCACAAAACAACAGGCTGAGATCAAGAACTCGAAGGATGGTCAGGTTGTTATTATAAAGCCTACGGATAAATCTACTTATATGAATCTGATTGACGCTCTTGATGAAATGCAGATTTGCAGCATCGGGAAATATGCCATTGTTGATATGGAAGCGGGTGATAAACTTCTTGTTAAGAACCTCGAACAAAGCGGGGCTTCTGCAAAAGCCTCCGATATCAAGTAATATTGATGAACGCTAAAAATAATTCGAAGTGGCAAAAGAAATAAATTTAAATTCGCAAGAATGGTGTGATTTGGTTTTCGAAGGCAAAAACCAGCAATATGGTGCCTACTACATGCGCAAGACGGCTTCAAAGCGTCATATTTGGGCATTTGGTTTGGGAATCTTGTTGGTCGTTTTCATAGCCTATCTGCCAACCTTGATTGAAACTGTGAAGTCATCGCTTATTCCAAAACAGTCGATGACGGAAGTAACGGCACTCTCCGATTTGAAAATGGAAGACCAGGTGAAGGAAGAGAACATTGTTCATAAGGAAACGGCTCCTCCCCCCCCTCCCATGAAGAGTACCATCAAGTTTACACCTCCTGTTATTGCTGACGCATCTGAAGTAACGGATGCCGATGAAATGAAATCTCAGCAGGACCTGCAGACGTCAAAAGTGACGATTTCCGTTGCTGACGTAAAGGGAACTGACGAAGAACACGGAGTTGATATTGCAGACCTTCAGGAACATAAGGTTATCGTTGAAGAAAAACCAATCTATGGTGCTGAACAGATGCCTACATTCCCAGGTGGGGAAGAAGAGTTGATGAAATTTATCGGTAACAACCTCCGCTATCCGACTTCTGCTTCAGAAATGGGTATTGAAGGACGTGTAACGATTCGTTTTGTTGTCAGCAAGACTGGTGAAGTGACCAACGTGGAAGTGATCCGTGGTCTTGATCCTGCTTGTGATAAAGAAGCTATACGCGTTGTGAAAATGATGCCTAACTGGATTCCTGGTAGGCAGAATGGCCGCAATGTACCTGTATACTTTACGCTTCCAGTCTTGTACAGACTGCAGAAGTAATAAGAAAGTTCTTACATCTAATAAAAGAAGAGGGGATGCTTTTGTAAAAGAGTAGTCTTCTCTTCTTTTTAACTTTTAAAGTATGGCATTAAACGCGAAGCCTAATTTTAGATTCATTTGGGGGCTGCTAATGGTGGCTATCTATTTCTGCATGTTTTTTCTGCTTGTATTTACGAGCTTGTTTGGTAACATTCCATCCACATTCAGAATTGTTCTTGGAGTGATCTTTTTGGTCTATGGATTGTACCGTGGATACAGTGTTTGGAAATATGGCCGCTGAGTAAGTGGCCTTTTATGTTAACAAAACATACAATAACATCTTTTCGTTTTTCAGATATATCTTTTTTTGTTATCTTAGCTTCCGAAATATAACTGAATCTTATGAGAAACATTCGATTTTTACTAGCACTTTCTCTTGTCGTGTGCTTTACGGCATGTAACAGAAAGCCAAAAGTAACACGTCTTGATACGATGACTTCCGGAGTCGCTTCAATTGTGTGTGAAGATTGTTTTTCGCCCATTATTCAGGAGCAGATTGATACCTTTGAGGGTTTAAACCCAGAAGCCAAAATCAATCCTGTCTATACAGACGAAGTCACTGCGATGAATCTTTTCCTGAAAGACAGCATCCGTACTGTCATTGTTGCAAGGGATCTGACAGGCAAGGAATTCAATTACATCAAATCCAAGGAACTGGTACCACGTTCTAAGAAAATAGCGTTGGATGGCATTGCCTTGATCATCAACAAACAAAATGTAGATTCCCTCATTACTGTTTCGGCGTTGAGAAAGATATGTTCCGGACAGATTAAAAGCTGGAAAGGTCTTAATCCTGCCTCCAGAATGGGTGATATCCGTCTGGTTTTTGATAACCCGAATTCGAGCACTGTGCGTTACATCAGGGACAACGTCTGTGCAGGCAAAAAAATAGATGCAAATGTAAAAGCGATGACATCCAATAAAGATGTGATTGATTTTGTTTCAAAAACACCCAATGCAATTGGTATTATTGGTGTAAGTTGGATCAGCAATAAAAGAGACAGCACCCATCTGAGTTTTAGTGAAAAGATTCGTGTGATGTCCGTTTGTGAATTTGATGAAGCAAGACCGGATAACAGCTACAAGCCTTTTGCTGCTTACCTTGCTTTGCAAAAATATCCTTTGGTACGTGAAATCTATATGATTACATCTGATGTTGCAGGTGGACTTCCATCCGGTTTTCTTGATTTTGTAGCGGGTGATGAAGGTCAGCGTCTTGTTTTGAAAACAGGGCTTGTTCCTGCCAATCGACCCGCGAGACTTGTATCGATCAAGTCTGAATTCTAGTCTGATTACTACGTGAATTATTTGATAATAAACAAAATAACAAAACGAATGAAGAAAAAGCTCTTATTTACAGCTCTTTTTGCCGGTTTCTTTGCTGTTTCAAACGCGCAAAGCAACTCTGGTACAGATTATTTCGCTCTTGGTGAATATGGAACTGCCAAGGAATATTTCGAACAAAACCTGTCAAAAGCTCCGGCAGAATCCAATTACTATCTTGGTGAGATTGCATTCAAGGAAGGTAAGGCAGATGTGGCCAAGGCTAATTTTGAAAAAGGAATAGCTGCTGATCCGTTATATGCATTAAATTATGTTGGTCAGGGAAAATTGCTGCTGAAATCAGACCAAAAGGCTGCTGAAACGCTTTTTGCAACTGCTCTTAAGAAAAACAAGAAAGATGTAGCGGTGAATGTTGCCATAGCTCGTGCTTATTTCGACTGTGGCATGAAAGATGTTGCGCTCCTTAAACTTGAAGTAGCCCGCAAGGTTGGAAAGAAAAGCCCCTTGGTTTACATCCTGGAAGGCGACATGTGTGAAAAGCCAAGCGATGCTGCCAGCAAATACGAACAGGCTGTCTACTTTGACCCAACGAACGTTGTTGCCGCCATCAAATTTTCAGAAGTTTATCTGGGAATCAATCCTCAGTTGGCTGTTGAAAAGCTGAAAAAAGTTGTTACCGATCATCCTGATTTCATGATTGCTTACAGAGATCTGGGTAATGGATACAGCAAGAATGGCCAGTATCTTACTTCCATTGAGTCTTACAAAAAATACTTTGAAGGTGGAACGTTTACTGCACAGGATGCCATCACTTTCGCTTCTGCCTACTTCTTTACGGATCAGTTTCAGGAATCCTACGATATTATCAATAAGGGATTGGCCTTGGAACCGAACAACTTCCTTTTGAATCGTCTCAGAGTTTACAATGCAGCCAAACTCAAAGACCCGGAAGGTCTGGCCTATTCGGATGCATTTTTCAAGTTGACCAGCGAAAATGGTTTCATCTATCAGGATTATGTGGCAAAAGCGACCCTCTTGTCTCAATCCGGTGATTATGCACAGGCTTTGGAAATCTTTAACAAGGTCATTTCCGAAGATGCTACCAAGCCCGATGTATACAAGGAATTGTTCTCTGTATACAACAAGAAGGGTGATAAAGTAAATGCCGCCAAGACCTATCGTAAATATATGGATCTGATGGGTGAACAATACGTTGGCGTGCTTGATTATTATCAGTTGGGCCGTGCATACTACAGTGTTGCTTCGAGCTCTCTTAAAGACTCAACGGAAGCAGGCAAAGCAATGGTTAAAGAATATGTACTCAAGGCTGACTCCGCTTTTGCCAAAGTTTGCGATCTTACTCCTGATAGCTACACCGGTTATTTGTGGAGAGGAAATGTAAACTGTTTCCTGGATCTGGAATCGACCCAAGGTTTGGCTAAGCCATACTACGAAGCAGCAATTACGGCTATACTGAATAAGGCCAAGGATACTGGTCTGAACGGGAATACCAAAGATCTGATTGATTGCTACAGGTATCTTGGTTACTACTATTATCTGAAAAACGATAAGGAAAATTCCGTAAAATATTGTGACTCTATATTGGCACTTGATCCAAACAATGCTACAGCGAAAGCATTAAAGGACTCTTTTAAATAACTGGTGTCATAACCCATAAAAAAGCCGCTCTATATCAGGGCGGCTTTTTTAATTGTATGCAGAGATCACGGATGCAATCTTTCTAGTAAAAAAGGGTGCCGCAATTTCTTTTGACACCCTCTTGATCTATTTTTTTTAAAACTATTCAATTCGCTTATAGCCGTATACGGCGGCATCTCCCAGTTCTTCTTCAATACGGAGCAGCTGGTTGTATTTGGCCATACGGTCGGAGCGGCTTAGGGAGCCGGTTTTGATTTGTCCAGCATTGGTTGCTACAGCAATATCGGCGATGGTGCTGTCTTCGGTTTCGCCCGAGCGATGGGAGGTAACTGTTGTGTAACCATGGCGATGAGCCATTTCGATGGCGTTCAACGTCTCTGTCAGCGTTCCAATCTGATTGACTTTAATCAGAATGGAATTGCCGCATTTCTCAGCAATACCACGTCTGAGAAAATCGACATTGGTGACAAACAAATCATCACCGACGAGCTGGCATTTGTTACCGATGCGTTTGGTTAAGAGTTTCCAGCCTTCCCAGTCATTTTCGCTCATACCATCTTCGATGGAATCGATGGGGTATTTTGCGATCAAACTCTCCAGATAGTCCACTTGCTCGGCTGAACTGCGTTTTGCTCCGTTTGAGCCTTCAAATAGGCTGTAATCGTATATTCCGCCTTTATAGAACTCCGAAGAGGCACAGTCAAGACCGATATGGACGCTGTTTGTGTCATAGCCTGCCAGCTTGATGGCTTCAATGATAGACTCAAGCGCGTCTTCGGTACCTTTTAGGACAGGGGCAAAGCCTCCTTCATCACCAACAGCCGTACTCAGACCTCTTCTGGAGAGAACTTTCTTTAGTGAGTGGAATATTTCAGACCCCATTCTTAGGCCTTCATGGAAAGATTTTGCACCGACAGGGCGGATCATAAATTCCTGAAAGGCGATGGGAGCGTCCGAATGGGATCCTCCATTGATGATGTTCATCATGGGCACAGGCAATACATAGGTATTTACGCCGCCGATGTATCGATATAGAGGCAGGTCAAGATAATTGGCCGCAGCCTTTGCTACAGCAAGCGAAATGCCTAACAGCGCATTTGCACCCAGCTTGGACTTGGTTTTGGTACCGTCCAGCGCAATCATTTTGTGGTCAATGGCTGTCTGTTGAAGAGCAGACATCCCAATCAGCGCAGGAGCAAGAATCTTGTTGATGTTGTCAACGGCTTTGGTGACACCTTTGCCCATGTATCTTTTTGCATCTCCGTCACGAAGCTCAATGGCTTCGTTCTCTCCGGTTGATGCTCCGGAGGGAACCGAGGCGCGTCCGAAAGCACCAGATTCGAGATATACATCTACCTCTACGGTAGGGTTGCCGCGTGAATCAAGGATTTCACGTCCGACGATTTTTTCGATTTTCATATGTTTGTTTTTTTAGTTGCAATATACTGACAACAACTATGGACAGAAAAAGTTGGTAAAAATATGTTTTTTAACACATTTTTGCCGTGCCCTTTAAAATAAAAGAGCTTTGGATACTTCCTGGGCTTTTTCCTGACCAAGGAAGTAGACTACAATTTGTAAGGCAAACTCGTTGGCGACACCCGGACCGCAGGCTGTGATGATGTTGCCGGCCTGAACCACTTTCCGTTTGGATAGTTTGGCTCCTTTCAGGTGTTGTTCATTGCCGGGGTAGCAGGTAGCTTCTTTGCCTTCCAGTATACCCAATTGCCCAAGGATCATGGGTGCTGCGCAGATGGCGGCAAGAGGCTTTTCTGCCTTTGCAAAGCCTATGAGTGCAGCCTTTAGCCCTTCGTGTACATTCAGGTTTTTGGTGCCTGGCATACCACCAGGCAGGATGAGCATGTCTGCATCGTTGAAATCGACATCGGGATACAGAATATCCGCTTCAATGGAAATGCCATGTGCTCCAATCACCTTCAGGTCTCCGGTGATGGACACGCTGGATACGCTTAAACCGGCTCTCCGAAGGATATCAATGGTGCTTATTGCCTCAATCTCTTCAAAGCCAGGTGCTAAAAATAGAAGAAGTTGTTTCATGAGGAGGTATTTTTGAATGTTACAATGCTATCTGATAATATTAAAGTTCAAATATGCACATTTTTTCGCAACTCTGGTTCTGTTCAGAAGTGAATTTGCAGAGAAAATCCAAATGGACGTATCGGTGTATTTTGCCCGAAACTTTATTTAAGTCGGAATCGATAAGTGATGGTGCCGCTCTGGTTTTGGTTGCCTTCAATGGTGTTGAATCTGGCTTGTCTGGCAGCGTTCAAGGCAGCGTTACGAAGGGTTGAGTTGTCTGTGTTTGTACCTTGTAGGGAAATGGAGGCTGAAACAACACTTCCACTGGGATTAACCCTAATTTGGACGACAACGGTACCTTCTTCCTGAATGGCGTAGGAGGGGTGGGGTAAGCCGCCATTCAGAGTTCTGCCGTTCAGTGAAAAATGGCCGGATCCTGTGCTGCCAACGGTGCCTGAGGCATTCGGATTTCCGTTTGGAACTCCCTGGTTGCCTTTTCCTGAGCTGGAAGAGCCTTGGCTTTTGCCTGTTCCTGTTTTTGTTCCAAAAGCACTTGCCGCCTGGTTTCTGATAGTCGTTGCTTTGCGCTCTTGTTCTTTTTGAATGTCTTGTTCTTGCCTGGTTTTTGTCTGCTCTGTTGTCTTTTTTTCCCGATTTTCCAGGGAAACGGACTTTTCGTGGCTTTGAGACAGCATTTCATTTTCCGTAGTGGCTTTTTCCACTGCGGGTTCGGGTACGGATTCGGCGTCGTTGGTCGTTGTTTCGCCGGCTGGTTCAAAAAGACCAGCCGCTTCGTCGATGTTCCCAAAGTTGACAGCGAGGCCTTCCTCAGACTTTGGAACGGGCTTTTCGAATCCAAAGAGGAACAGGTACACTGTAAGTAGAAGGTGTACGACGACAGTGCCTATAATGCCTGATATCTTGCTTTTTGTCAAAGTCATTTTTTAGGAGGACGGGTGGCCAGCACCAACTTGAATTTGTTTTCGTTGCAGATGTTCAGGACACGCACCAGTTCGCGGTAGGGAATATTTTCGTCCGCATAAAGGGCAACATACATGTCAGGTTCTTCCAGAATTCTGGCTTGCAGGAATGGTTCAATTCCGTCAAATGTAACTTGTTTTTCCTTTTCGTTTCCAAAAGCCACATAGTAATGGAGATCCTTGTCTATGATAACCCTGGTGAGTGGTTTGGCGGAAGTCTGTTGTTTGCTCTCCGGCAAAAGGATCTTGATAGAGTTCGGATTCACCACTGTAGAGGTGATCATAAAAAACAGAAGAAGCAGGAAAATGATGTCCGTCATGGACGCCATACTAAAGCTGGCGTCAATTTTATTTTGCCGTTTTAAAGCCATAATCGATGCTGTTATTTGACGGGTTCATTCAGTAGATCCATAAATTCCAGCGTCTTGGCTTCCATGTTGTTTACGATTTTTCCTACGCGGGTAACCAGATAATTGTATGCAAAAAAGGCGGAAATTCCAACGATCAAACCTCCGACCGTAGTGACCATGGCAGTGTAGATACCTGAAGAAAGCGTTGTGATGTCAATATTGTTTCCGGCGTTGGCCATATCGAAAAAGGCGCGAACCATACCTGTTACAGTCCCAAGGAAGCCGATCATGGGAGCTCCACCTGCAACGGAGGCCAGCACGGATAGGCCCTTCTCCAGCTTGGCGACTTCAACGTTTCCAACATTCTCGATGGAAATCTGAACATCGCTCATGGGACGTCCTATACGGGTTATTCCTTTTTCAATCATACGCGAAAGTGGTGTGTTTACTTTTTTGCATAACTCAATAGACGCATCAATCCGGCCTTCGTAGATATGGTCCTTGATCCGGCTCATAAACCTGGGGTCGTCCTTGGATGCAGCATTTAGGGTTGCCAGACGTTCAAAGAAGATGTAAATGCCCAAGATGGAAAGGATAAACAACGGAATCATCAGCCAGCCTCCTTTGATGGTCATGTCAATGAAATCCATTTGTTTGGTTACTGCCGAAGATTCTTCACTTACGTTGGACAATACAGGCAGGGAACTCTGGGCTGCCGATTGGAGAAGCAATAGTAAATTCATAGGGGAACAATTTTATTTCAGACAGTTTTTGTAAGACTGGACGGTTGTTTTTAATCCGAGATAAAGTGCGTCACAAATCAGGGCGTGACCAATAGATACTTCGTCCAGCCAGGGTATTGCTGTGTGAAGGTAGGCAAGGTTGTGCAGGTCCAGATCGTGTCCGGCATTGACGCCAAGACCGTTCTTTCGGGCGATTTCTGCTGCTTCCAGAAACGGTTTCACGGCAGCAGCGGGGTCTTTGGGGTACAACGTGGCGTATGGTTCTGTATAGAGCTCTACGCGATCTGCACCCAATTTGGCTGCATTTTCGATGTCTTTGGCCTCTGTTCCGACAAAAATGGAAGTACGGATGCCTTTGCTGCAGAAAACTTCCGTGATTTCGGAGAGCATATCGAAGTTTGCGGTGGTATTCCAACCGGCGCTGGATGTGATGGCGTCGTGGGCATCCGGCACCAGTGTGACCTGATGGGGTTTCACTTTCAGGACCAGATCCATGAATTTTTTGGACGGATAGCCTTCGATGTTGAATTCGGTTGTGATGAGTGGTCTGAGTTCGAGAACATCGCTGTAGCGGATATGCCTTTCGTCCGGCCTTGGATGGACGGTAATGCCTTCCGCCCCAAATTTCTCACAGTCCACAGCAACTTTCAATACGTCAGGGTTGTTTCCACCACGCGCGTTTCTGATTGTTGCAATCTTATTGATATTTACACTTAGTTTTGTCATGTCGTAAAGTTTTCTCACTTTTGTATAAGCAAGTGTTTATTCAGGAGTTGTATGCAGCCAAACCTGAAATGAACGCCTTGACCTGTTAGTTGCAAAGTTAATAGCTTTTGTCGGAGTTTGCACCATCGGGAATTTGTTTTTATGGCTTATCTTGTTAATTCAACCCAAAAGAAACAAATATTCCTTTAACATTAATGTCTATGAAAGTCGCAATTTTTGGAAGTCAGTTTCAACCTGAAAAATTGAGCCAGGTTTGGAGTGTTTTTAATGCGCTTCATGGGGTGGATGCTGAAATATGGGTTTGTAAGCCTTTTTACGATTTTCTCAAAACGACATTGGTGAATCCTCCCGTTATTCATGGAATCATTGATGATGAGGATTTCACGGCCGATTTTGCTCTGAGCATCGGAGGGGACGGCACTTATCTGAGAACGGCCCACAGCATAGGTAACAGGAACATTCCTATTTTGGGTATCAATACCGGTCGTTTGGGTTTCTTGGCTGAGGTTGATGCTGTGGAAATTGATGCTGTTATTATGGACTTGTACAAAAGGAACTACAGAATAGCAGATCTTGGACAATTGCATTTGTCTGTGGATGGAACATCCTTTGAGGATTATCCCTGTGCTTTGAATGAGATTGCCATTCTTAAGAGAGATTCTTCTTCCATGATCAATATACACGCTTACCTCAATGGTGAGTACCTGAACGGATACCAGGCCGATGGGCTTGTTTTAGCCACCCCTACGGGGTCAACGGCCTATGCCTTGAGTGTGGGCGGACCGATTATTATGCCTGGCTGTAAAAGCCTTGTTCTGGCTCCCGTTGCTCCGCACAATCTTACGGCAAGGCCTCTGGTACTTGATGATTCTGTAGTCATCGATCTGGAAATTGAGAGTAGAAACCAAAGCTTTCTGGTATCACTGGACGGAAGTTCCTATACGTTGCCTTGCTCGGCAAGGTTGCAGATCAGCAGGGCTGATTATGCCATTAAGGCCATCAAGAGACAAGGGCATACCTTTGTCAGTACGCTTCGGAAGAAACTTATGTGGGGCGTCGATCCCCGCGGTTAGATCCCGGAAAATAAGAATCAGGAAATCAATTTGGGATTCAGTTTATCCAGCCAGTGTTGTTTGGAAGGCGTTTCCTTTTGCTCTTCCTCAAGTTCGCTAATGGAACTGAAGTTGAATTCGGTTGGGATTACACAATGGTCTATGATAAAGCGGTAATAGCGCATGTAAGCCCAGGAAGCACCAATGCCCAAGGTTAGAACGACCAACAGGGCATTACCCACGATCATTTCAAAAACCTGGAGGGTGTTTGCGTCGGAATACGGCTGAAATTCCTGTTCGCCTTTTTTGACCACAATGTTGTTGACAGTGTATTCATACCATTGTTTGGTCAGCCAGATGCCGTAGATGCCGAATGTGACCATACATAACAGAAATCCTTTCAGGTAGATGAAGAACAGTTTTTTTGGCTCTCCCTTGAAATCAAACCGGAGGCTGCCAAACCGCAAATGCTGCAGGATGTATTTGTTCAGCTTTACTTCAAACCAGGCAGTGTAGATGCCTGCAGTCAGGGTTGTTAAAAAAGCATTGGCAAAATATAGAGAAGTCAGTTCACTCAGCTTTCCGGTATAGGAAGGTCTGGTGTCACCCCAGGCGGTGTTGTCGAGACGATAGTTCAGGGATCCGTGCAGAATGATAGGAATCAGGTAGTATAGAAGGCATATACCGATCGTGACTGTCAGTATGTAAATGGCAAAAGAGAAGACGGAATCTTTATAGACGTTTGAGAGATATCCCCCCGTGAAACAAAGCAGGTAAACAAAAAGGATAGCGAGGAAAGTCCTGATGTATCCTTTGAAAAAGGTTGCTGTTGTACCTGAAAAGGTAAAATGATTTCCTGCCAAATAGGTATTTGAAAAAAGATATTTCAATTCACGAACTTTGGCCCAGGGGTAAAGAAACGTCAGACTTAAAACGGTTAAAATGACATTGATAAAATGAATCTTGAAAAAAGCGAAGCCCTTTCCTTCAAATTTTAAACTGTTCATGATCTATGCTAAATAATTATTTACGATTGAGTTTTCCTTGATAACGGATAATTTCTCCTTGGTCTGAAATACCTTCGGCCGTAATGGTATAGGTTCCAGGCGTGTCTGCCGTATAAAAGAAAATGTCTGCTTCACCCTGAGCATTACTCTTGACGTTTGGTTTCCAGAAAATGGTGGTTCTCAGGTCGGGAATCGGGTCGACCCGGTTTGCTTCCATCTGGTATTTCGGCACATAGAAAGCGGCCGGCAAGGAGTACCCGAGAGGATATACTTTTGCCTGGTTGCGGCTGGGCTCCTGTGGCTCATCCTTTTTATCTTCTCCGCCACGTCTCAGGTAGATGCAAATGACGCCGTTGGATGCGCCGTTTCCATACATCATGGTTTCCGTTGGCTCTTTCAATACATCGATCAACTTCACATCATCGACATTGATGCTCTGGAGTTCGTCAATGGAGTATTCCATATTGTCGACCATAATCAATGGAGTGGCGTTGCGCATAGTGATACCTGTTCCGTTTCCGGTAATCATAACCCCGGGTATCCTGGCCAATACATTCATCAAAGAGTTGGCGTTTTTCATGTCTTCTTCACTGATGGAGTAGCTGGGGTTGTTGTACATGGCACCTCTGTCTTCCCTGATCGTTTTACTCTTGTCTTCTTTTTTGGCTGTCACAACGACATCTTTCAGGGTGACGGACATCATTCCTTTTTCGTAGTAATACTTGTCACGGCTTTTTTTCAGGAAGTTTTTCATAGCCATACTCTGTCTCAAGTCATCCGGATAAAGGCAGGAAAGACCCACTTTCGGAAAAGAGTCCGGATAGACGACCAGCTCGATGAAAGAGCCGGGCTTTTTGTCGGCTTGCAGCGTCAAGGATGTGCTGTCCGGTATTTCCGGATACATGTAGGAAAAGTATCCCTTGTTGTCTGTTGTAGCCATTCCGAAATGATTGCGGATAATGATGGATACATTGTTTTTGGGCAAGCCTCTTCTGGCGGGGAAGTTTTGAACCTTGCCCGAAATCATCGGACCTTGTTCCACCGGATATCTCATAGAAGGATTGCTTTTGCCTGCAAGAACTGCGGCTACATCGTATCGTTTCCATCCCTGAGTCAGCATGAGCATATCCAGCTCGTAAGCCGCACTTTTATTCTCTGCCCTGAAATAGTAATTGGGATTCTCAATGTTCCCCTTTAATTCGGATTGCAGAAGCAAGTAGCTTTCGATGGTCGTTTCGTTGGGATCAATCTTAACGTCGTTGTCATCGGTGACGCTGACGGAAAAGTTTCCTTCAATGGGCTTACCTTGTGAGTCTTTGAGCAGAACTGCCGCATGTACGTCGCCCCGTTTTACGTAGTTGGCCTTATCCAGTGTGAGCTTGAGGTCTGCCTTGTCTTTCCCGGAAATATAAATGAGGCGTTCACTCAGGATTTCACGTTTGCCGTTAAGCAGAAGTATTTGTGCTACGCCGGAATTGAGCCCCGCTTTGGACATATTCAGGTTTTTGTCGTTTGGAGCAACGGTGCTCTGGAACAGCGGCCAGCCCCTCATTACACCTATCAGGTAGAGCGTATCGGCTCTTGGTGCAGCGTTGGGGGTCAGGATGGAGACGTCCATCATGTTTGCATTTTGCTTGACACAAAGTGCGTAATGTTCGGTAGAGGCGGTAGGGAGGCTAAAAGTTAGTTTTTGCCCTTTGAAGTCTTCGCAGATGGCTGAATAAGACTTGCCTGCTTCCGGAACAAAGGCGATTTCGCCCATGCCCAGATGACTGCTTTTAAAAGTAAGGATTTCTTTATTCTGATTGTCCACAAGTCTTCCGGTGATGTCTTCGCCCAAGCCGTTCGTATTGACTGACTTGAATCCGACCACCTGAAGGTTTCCGGCAATCAGATGACCTCCTTCAGGGAAAAACTGAACATCAAAGGCTGCTTTCTTGACGGTTGCAGTGCTCAGGTCGCTGTTGTAGCTGCCGTTGTTCTGATCGATAGAAACGCCGGTCAAACCTTTCAGGGAGTTTCCGATGTATATTCTCTGGCGGAAGAAGTAGTTTTCATCCAGATTTCGCATAAAGTTGGTATAGGCCCTCACGGAATACCAGCCTTGGGCCAGTTCGGTGGAAAGGTTTATCTGCCCGAAGAACAGTCCATCGTCTGTCGGTCTTATCTTTTTTCTCAGGATAACCTCGTTGTGTGCATTCAGAAGTTCTATGTAGATGTAGCGGCTCAGCATCAAGGGAGCGTGGGTTGTCGAATGTACCATGTAGGCCCTGAACCAAAGCTTCTCACCGGCCGAGTAGTAGGGCTTGTCCATTTGCAGATACAATTTTTCCTGTGGATTGTTCTTAATCTGGTTGGATAGAAATTCGACGGCCAGTTCGTTGGTTGCAGAAATCTTATCGGCCGGTGTCTGAGCAAGAAGATTGCCGGCAAGAATCAACGCTAAGCTTAGAAATATATGTTTTTTCACTTGAAGGTGTTTTATCGGAATTGAAAGAACTTTGCATGAAGCCCTGTTCGGTACATGCTGATGGATTCTTCGGCAGGTTCTTGCGTGGAGCTTCATTTCAATAATGCCCTGCTTTTTAATTTGTTTCGGCCGGGTTTCATTGCAGGACGAAATTAGGAATTTATTTCGTTATATGAGCAGGGCATGGGCTATTTTTGATTTTTTTAAGGGTGGGCAGACGGCTTCTACTGCTATATGTGAATAAAGTGAAAGTCCGGACAATAAAAAAGCAGCTTTGTGATAAAGCTGCTTTCTTTGAATCCTCGAAAAGGGTGATACTTATGATCTCTTTTCCTTGATGCGCGCTTTCTTGCCGGTAAGACCGCGCAAGTAGAACAATTTGGCTCTGCGAACCCTACCGATCTTGTTGACAGTGATGCTGTCAATAAACGGAGATTCGAGTGGAAAAATACGTTCAACACCTACGTTTTCAGACATTTTGCGAACGGTGAAGCGCTTTTTTACACCGTGTCCGTTGATTTTGATTACAACACCGCGGTACAACTGTATACGTTCTTTGTTACCTTCTTTGATACGGTATGCAACGGTTACAGTATCGCCACTCTTGAATGAAGGGTGCTGGGTGCCTGTGGCAAATGCTTCTTCAGCAACTTTGATTAAGTCCATTTTAGACATTTTTTATGTGATTGAATGGCGCAACATAACAGGCTACTCTATTTTCCTGCCAGCGATTACGCAAAGCGGGTGCAAAGTAAGGAAATATTTTTGTCATATACAAGTTTGGGTTTCAATATTTTCAGTCGGAAGACGGTTGTCTTTTTCAAGAAGACCAGGAGTCTGTCTCCTAAGAAAAAACAGGATTTCTATTCAAACTGAAGCGAAAAAACCACCAGCCTGGATGTAACCTTGTCGAAAGCGTTGGCGTATTTTGTAACGGTTTCGCTGTCCTGATCTGAATATTGGTGTTCAAAAATGTCACCCAGCCCCAGGCAAAATTTCAGCTCCGGTACCAGTCTGAAATAGGGAAGGTACAGATCGCAGCCGGTGCCGATTTCCCAGTAGAGGTTGACGGGTTTAAGCAGGATGGGTTCTCGTTTGTCTCTGCCCATATCGATGCCGGCGCTAAAACCACTCATGATGTAAGGTCTGTAGTTGTTGGTCCTTGCTCCCCGGTATCTTAGACTGAGAGGTATCATGATGTAGTTGGAACGGACAGGTACTTTTTCGACCGTGGCACCCGGCGCGTCTGACTTAAGGGCGACATCCTTGCTGCCGAAATGAATGGATGGGGTCAGCCTCAGGCTCATGAAGTCGGCCAGTCTCAAATCTCCGATGACACCAACGGTGAAACCAGGTGAGTAGGCCGGAATGTTTGCGTACCAGCGGTTCCCGTTGGCATCCTTTGTTCCACTATGCTGGAAAATAAGATCCTGAGTGTTAAGCCCAAACAGAAAACCAAAATGATAAGGCTTCAGGTCTTCATACTCAAGGTATTGCACTCTGCTTTGGGCTGTCAGGTTGACCGACTGCCAAAGAAGGACGATGCCCAATAAGAATCTGGTAAATGGATTTCTCTTCATTCTGGCTTCCCTACCCTTTTTGCGGAACATTATTATCAGGAATAAACGATTTTTAATACGAAATATTGCTGCATTGTTTGGAAGATTTCCAGAATTCCGTACATTTGCCCTGCTAATTAATAATCATTTAATCTATTGTATCATGGCTCATGTTATTGGAGAAGATTGCATCGCTTGCGGAACTTGCATCGATGAATGTCCGGTAGAAGCTATCTCTGAAGGTGATATCTATAAAATTGATCCGGAGGTATGTACCGATTGTGGAACTTGTGCAGACGTTTGTCCTGTAGAAGCTATTCATCCGGAATAATAGTTCGAAAAAGACTGTAAAGGGATATTGGAAACGATATCCCTTTTTTTGTTTTCTCGCATTATTTCCTATATTTGAAGCAAATCTGATCGATCCATGACGAGTCCATCTGTGCTCAGCCTCGTGCAAAACACGGCAATATTGCTTTCCTTTGCCATGCTCTATGATTATTTCTGGGCAAGGGAAGAGGTTCACAGAAGCCTTTTGGCTAAGCTGGGTGCCGGGTTTGTAGCAGGAACCATTGGATTGGTTCTGATGATGACTCCATGGACCATCCTGCCTGGGTTGGTCTTTGATACAAGAACCATATTGCTTTCCGTTTGCGGTCTCTTTTTCGGTTTGATCCCTACCACCATCGCGATGGTCATTCTCTGCATATTCCGTATGCTTATGGGTGGTGACGGAATGTGGATGGGGTTGGTGGAAATTGTAAGTTCGGGCGTGATAGGCATGCTGTGGAGGTTTTACCGGCCTGGTTGGCGTGAGAAGGAATGTGCGCTTGAGCTTCTCTCTATGGGGTTGCTGGTGCATTCTTTTATGATCCTAGGGCTTTTTCTTTTACCCGATAAGTTGTTTGCCAGCACTTTCAGGTTGATCATTCTTCCTATTTTTCTTATTTACATTCCGGGAACCATGTTTTTGGGACTCCTGCTGTTAAGCCGTGCTACCAGTTGGAAAAACAAGAAGGCGCTTATTGAGACCCGCGCCCTGTATATATCCCTGGCCGATCATATGCCGGCAGGCCTTTTCAGAAAGGATGCGGCAGGTCGGTATAGTTATGCAAACAAACGTTATTGTGCACTCAAAGGGTTGAACGAGGAGGAAATTCTGGGAAAAAGGCCTGATGAGGTGGTGGAATATGAGGCGTTTAAGGATCGTATAAGCGGGTATGATTATATTCCCCGCCAGAGGACTTTGGCCAAAGAAGGTATGACCCACCATGACTGGATTATGAGCAATGGGAAGACCATTGAGGTGGAAGAAGCTTATCCCCAGCCTGATGGACGTGTTGAATACTTTCAAGTCATTAAGACCCCCGTTTTTGATATGAACGGAAAAGTCATAGGCTCTCAGGGTATGCAGTTTGATATTACCCTCCAAAAGATGCTGCAGGTGGAGCTGATGGAAGCCAAAGAAAAAGCGGAGGCCAGTGATCGTCTCAAAACTGCTTTCCTGCACAATATTTCCCATGAAATCAGGACACCAATGAATTCCATCATTGGATTCTCCGATTTTTTGAAGGAATCGGATATTTCACTTGAACGAAGAATTCATTTTACCGACATCATTATTCAAAGCGGGAAACAACTGCTTTCCATCATTGAAGACATTGTCCGGATTTCAACCATCGAGGCCGGACAAGAAATAATCAATGAGTCGGATGTTCAGATCAATATACTATGCCAGCTTGTTTATGATCAGTTTTCCGGAAAAATGAAGCAGGCTGGGATTGAATTTGGTTTTAAGCCGGGATTGCCGGATACGGATGCCCGTATTGTCTCCGATGAAACAAAGGTCCTTGAAATCATTACCAACTTATTGGTCAACGCCTTGAAATTTACCAAACAGGGCCAAATCACCTTTGGCTATAAACAGGATGGAAACGAATTGATTTTTTTTGTGGAGGATACGGGTATTGGTATACCGGAAAATATGAGGGTGGATGTGTTCAAGCGTTTTACGCAGGTAGACAGTGATCTGAGCCGTCAGTATGGAGGTTCAGGGTTGGGGCTCTCCATCAGCAAGGGGTATGTTGAATTGTTGGGTGGAAGGATTTGGGTGGAAGCCAATTCCATTGGCGGATCCACTTTCTATTTTACTTTGCCTTACCGGAGATCGGTGGCCGTCAGTTCAGTCTCTTCGCCTTTTGTGGTGGACAGTTTTCTGAGAAAAGACAATAAGCCCGTCACCATTTTGGTGGCGGAAGACGAAGAGTTGAACTTTATTTTGCTCCGGGAAATACTATTGCCTTTTGGTGCTGTTGTGCTTCGTGCTGAGAATGGCGCAAAAGTTGTTGAAACAGTGACCAACCGGTCTGATATAGATCTTTTGCTCCTGGATTTGAGCATGCCTGTAATGACAGGAACCGAAGCGGCAAGAAGGGTGAAGCTGGTGCGTCCCGAATTGCCCATCATTGTCATTACTGCCTATTCGGAGGAATCGGAGAAAGAGAAAGCCATGGGTGTCGGTTGTGATGAGTTTATTCGTAAACCTTTTAATAAGAATGACCTGATTGAAAAAATTCGGTTTTATCTGAACGAAGACGAAAGTTAAAAATGTGAGAGTCCTCCTCTGTTATTTCCTTGGTTATTGTTTGGAGTGATAAATTGGGAATAGAGAGGGGGACTTGAAACATTTTTGGATTGTCCTTAAATCTTTACAAAAGGCGGCTTTCCGTCTATCAGAATTCCTTTGATGGCCTTGATGTGTTTGCTCCTTATCCATTGGTAGCATTGGTCGGTTTCGGCTAAAGTTTTAAAGTATCCGGCGCGAATCTTGTACAGGCCCTTTTCCTTGACTAAGATGATGGGGTAAGGTATCAGAGCAAGGCACTTCTTCACGATCCTGGTTGCGTTGGCCGCTCTCTTGAATGCGGCTATCTGTACAAAATAATTTTCTTTCTGTTCCGAAAGGACCTTTTTCAGGTCTTTGTTTTCTTCTGGAGCTACTGCTTTCGTTGGTGTTTCGCCGACAGGCCTGAGCGTAAAGTCGATTCCGTCCTTATAATCACCTTCTGAAGAGGCATTGATGGTGAATGGTCTATTTTCGGGAACGGCAACCATGTGGATCTTTTGCATTTGCAGGGTGTCGATTTGTGCGCAGTACTGTCCCGGCCTGAGACCGAAATAGTTGTAGTAACCGTCTTCTTCCGATAGAGGGGAAGCGATGACAGTTCCTTTTTTGTCTGTAATCTGCACCCTGATACGACCCAATCCCTTTTGTCCAGAAGCATCGGCTGAATAAACCATGCCGGAAATCTCCCCGGCGATGTAAACGGGTATCATTACCTTTTTAAGAATATTGGGGTCGATATGGATGCGAAGGGTTGCATTCCGGAGTTGCCAGGCTATGTTGTCAAAACCATTTCGGTTTATTTCTATGGTGTAATACCGGTATGGCTCCAGATCCGTGATTCTTGTCACGGTGTCCCTTTCGTCGCAATGAACCCTGCCGCCGTTGATGGAAAGGTTTTTGTTCTCAATTCTTGGTTCGCCTTTATCGTAACACTCGTTTCCGTTAAGGTCCAGGAACGTGATGAGAACAAGGCCCCCTTTGCCTACGCTGGACCTGTTGCTTGAACCTGTATGTCTGGTCGAGCTGTCGTAAAAGAGGCTACCCAGTGCCGATTCTGTAAAGGTTGATTCACGATTGTTGTTTCTTCTGGCGGAAAAAGAAGTCTGGGCAAAAGAAAAATCGGTGCGGAAACCGATGCCGGCCTCTTTAAAGTTGCTTTTGAAATCCTGTTCATAGGTCAGCGTGAGATAGGAATTTTTTAACAAAGGTTTGTTTATTTCTGCTTTTAGGTTGGTAAATGTATTTTGTTTCCAGTCGTATTGGGTCTGATACTGAAGGGTAAATCGTACCGGCAAATGGTATGTCTGCGAAAAGGTGCTGTAGGTATTGTAGGTTTTGGAAATTCTCTGGTCGTTGGCCAGCTCATAGAAGGACAAGTTGTTATTGATGCCCAGAATCTGGGCCGACAGGGTAACCTGGGCTGTGGTGGCCGTGGCATTGGGAAAGAGATACTGATGCAGGGCAAATCTTGTGAAAAGGGCTTTTTTATTGAGTTGCACCGGCAGGATCAAAGAAAAATCTCTGCTTTCGGTGTAATTCAGGTTGATGGCTTTCTGGCCTTTTTTGATAAGAGTATATTCCATTTCGACCTGCATGCCGGAAGGAACGTTATAACTCGCAGTGGCTTTTGATTGAACGCCATGGTCGTATTCACCTGAAAGTAGAAACCCTGAGCCGATGCGTGCAGAAGCATTGGCAAAGGGAATGGATGTGCCCGAAGAAATCGAAGACAAATATTCTGCGCCACCACCCAGTGTGATTCTGGAAGTCAGTCCGTAATTGAATTCCCCTCTTGCCAGTCTACTGTTCAGGCTGTCGGTCACAAAACCTGCACTGACCGTATATTCGAGTTCTTTTTTAGGAAGGAAATTAAAGGGAATGCTGATGTTTAGTTTCCTTTCCTGCTCCTCTCCCCAGGGGCCGTAGAAGCGAAGACTAATACTTGAGGTCCCGTAGACCATTGGAATGTCAAAGGAGAAGAGCCCGGAAGCATCTGCTTGGGTATAATCCACCAGAATGGTATTCATGTAAAGTTCCACGACCCAGTTTGGTTCTGTCGTGTCACTGAACTTATAGGTGCCGAAAGACTTGCGGACAGTCGTGGGGGCATTGGTAAGCTGTACTCCTATCGTCGACTTGTATATAGAGGATATCAGGTTGGCGTTTATTTGGCCGATCAGGGCCTGTCGCATGCCTTTGACATCATTGTTGGCATATTTCCACAAGAAATGCTGGTTTTCCAAATCAAAGGCCTGATGTGTCTGATAGCTGAGACCCAATTCGGCGGAACCTCCGGCAAAGGCTGCACCTGTGCCGAGGTTCAGCTTGTTATATTCTGCACCATTGCTTTGTTGAGTGGATGTAACAGCCCAGTCTAGCATGCCGGGCTTGAAAAGATTATGGGACTGGCGTATAGTGGAATCCACCCTGGCTTCACCTTTGAGTTTGCCGATGTTGTTGCGCATCAGGGCCTGCTGCATTTCCCGGAATACAGGCAGGTCTATTTTTGTGTCCAGGCTGGCTGTGAGCGCCCTGAAATCAAAAGTGCAGTACAAGGCGAATAAATCCCCGAAAAGATTGGATTTTAGATACAGGGCAGTTTCCGATTTAAATAAATCGTCTGGTTTCAGTTTGTTTGTCTGGTTTTTATAGTGAACCTCCATCGACTGTTTGTCAATCAGAAAGATGTCGTTTGTTTCCAGAATAAATCCGGAAATAGAATCCATGTGTTCGCTGACTGAATTTTTGATTTTAAGAAAGCGAAACAGGTCGGAAACAGACAAGTAAAGATCTTCGTTCCGGATGAGGGCCGGAATATCGGTCGCTCCCAGGCGGTTGACATTCAATAGGATATCTATTTCCTGAAAATCCGTGTCATCCTGTGCATGCAGCCTGTAAGGAATGCATGCCAGCATCAGCATCGTTAAAAGTGTTCCCAGACAAAAACAGAAACTCTTTTTTGCTAACCGGTCACTGAAGATGTCGCGCATTTTGTCTGTTTTGAACAGATTATTGCTGTATAAATGTTACATAGAATGATCCAGTGTAATAGCCTTCCGGGCTTTTCTTATAAGTGTCAACAATCAACGTGGCTCCGATGTTCACTTGTTCCATGCCGATATCCTTGTTTGCTGTTTTTTTCTTGAGGAGAATGGGGGAGGCGAGGTCTGAACTTCCAATAGTTAAAGAGACTGTTCCTCCACCACCCCTTAAAGTTACGTTCGGACCGTTCTGAATGTAAACATACGTATTGATAGGGCCTTCCACCTCAAAAGTTGCCGGCGAGGAGGCGCTCATATTGTTGAGTATGATGCCTCCTGTGGCAGTCCTTGTTCCATCCGGATTGATCGTGATGGTGCCTCCTGTGCCAAGGCTAAAGAAGCTCCCGAAACTCAGGTTCTGGATGGTGGTGACTTTCAGGTTGTCTCTTTTTGCCGCTAAAGCTTCAGAAAGAGGTAGTAGAAAAAGCAGGCCCAGGATTATTGGACGAGCAAAAACTGTCCGGCTCTGATTCCCGGAAAATGCTGGAAATATGGATTTTCCGCTTTTTGAATGCATAGCGTCTTTATTTGATGGTGTAATCAAATTCAGCAAGTTTCACTTGTCTGTAATTGACCTCTTCCGTAAAGTCCAGGTGTAGCCTTCCGGTACGATAGTTGACTCCATTGGCTTTTTCCAGGGAGATGGGAACCCGTCGCACCGGATTGGGGGTATATACCGAAACCCCTTGTAGATAGCCAACTTTTGTCGTTTTTCCATCTTTGGAAATATAGTTGACCGTGATATCTCCATAGACGGACATGTTGCCGGCCCTGTTTAGCGTGACGTTGAAGTTGGCCGTTGAGTCTGACTTTGCTTCAAGCGTTGCGGTGGAGATGCTCAGTTTGGTGTCAGGTGTTCCGCTACGGATAATGATGGGTATGGTGATGCCATAGATTGGCGTTAACTTGATGGTAAGACCGGTATCCCGGCGGGCAGCTTGTGTTTCTCCCAGGGCTGTTTGGTTTGGTATGGACCTGAAATAGATATGGGAACGGTATTCTCCAGGTTGTAGCAGGCTGGTTCTTGATAGCTGAATCTTCACAATCTGCGACTCGTTGGGGGCCAACTGTACATTCCTTGGGAAAACCCGGATATAGGGATCTGCAAAAGCCTGTCCGGAGTCTGGCTTGGTGATTTCTTCAAATTTACCGTCGTCTGTCATTCTGTACTGCAGGAACGAAACGGAATAGCGGGCAGTGTCACGGCCTATATTGGCCAGGTTGAGGTCCATGGAGCGGGTGGCACCCTGAAAAATAACCCTTTTGGGAAAGACCATCAAATCGCCCTGTGCGTGAAGTGTACCTGAAGAGAAAGGACACAGTAGAACCGACAAAAAGGCGGCATACCTTATAAACCTTGTCTTTGAAGATAACGGTGTAAACATAATTCAATATTTATGACAACACGTTAATCACCTGAATCAGATAGCTCTCTGTGTCACAAATATATTGATTTTTTTTACATGAACAACTTTATGGGTTAAATATGTTGATGGAAAGTTAAAACATTTGCAAAATGCACGTAGTGGGTGAATAGGTGGCGGAATAGCCGTTAAAGTTCCGGTTTGTATAAAACAAACGAACCGACTACATACCCAAGGAGTGGTAAGGGTAAGTGCATGCGCCGGTTCGTTTTCGTTTTTATTCTTGAATCGTATTGAAAACCTATAATTAATACAAATTCCTAAACGAGCTACAAATTTAGATAGATTAAAATAACCTTGAAATAGGGGATAGGGTTACTTTGTGTAGGGAAAAACTTGATTGTTGTGTAGGGGAAACACCTACATGAAATTTACTAAGTTGATTTTATTGGTTGATTGTCAATTGCTTATATTTTTTAAAGTCTCTTTAGTTGTAGTTGACGGTCACCGGGAATGGAGCAACCGATTGGTAGGTACCCAGTGCCTGACTTCCGTTCACATGGAGTGTCGCACCAACCAGGATGCTTTTTGTTCCGTTCGTTAGACCGGAAGTGGCTGTCGGGGTGCTGGTAAATTCAGAAACTGTCATGGTGCTTTCGCCGTTGCTCAGTAAAACCGGAGATTGGGGAAGGCTTATGGAGAAAGTGGCTCCTATAGCACCTGAAACCTTGAAAGAGGCAAAGGAAACATTGGTGGCATCCATCAGCTCCACACCACCTGAAGCCAGTCTGCTGTTGGCTGCTGGAGAAAGCGTTACGCTACCCTGTCCTGATACGACCGACATGTCGCCGAAGTTCATATCCTGAACCTTGGAGATGGTAATCGGAGTGACGATGGTTGCTGAGATGTTTGCTGTGGCGGTGCTTTGAGCGTATGAACCGATGCTGGCTCCGAAGAGTGCGAGGATGAGAAATAATATGTATCGGTTTGTTTTCATTGCTTGTCCCTTTTTCTGTATCAAAGATAGGGACACAAGGAGCCGGGAAAAATAGGGGAAACCGTGATAAAAAGCGGTGAAAACAAGGATTGTGTTGTAGGGCTAAGACCTACAAAGGAATGGTCTGGCTGGGGTGAATCACTCTATTAGCTTGTTTCTAAGGGCATACATGGTCAGGTCTGCATTTTTTTTCATGCCCATTTTTTCCATGATTCTCATTCTGTAGGTGCTGACTGTCTTGTCGGAGATAAAGATCTCATTAGCGATTTCCGTCACGGATTTGCCTTTTGCCAAAAGGAGCATGACCTGGAATTCTCTTTCGGAAAGCAGCTCGTGGGGGAGTTTTCCATCCATGCCTGAGTCCTGAAAGATGAGCTTTTCGGCCAGGGCGGCGGAAACGTATTTCCCTCCGGATGCAATCTTGCGGATGGCGATGGCCAGTTCGGCAAAAGCGCTGTCTTTTGAAAGGTAACCGGAAGCCCCGAGCTTGAAAGCCCTAATAGCATATTGCTCCTGGGGGTAGAAACTAAAAATGAGTACGCGGGTCTGGATATCCCTGTCCTTGATCCTTCTGAGTACATCCAGGCCTGACATGCCCGGCATGGATATGTCCAGAATCACCAGATCGTATTCGGTATTGCATAACATAGAAAAAGCCTCATCTCCGTCGGTCGCTTCTTCAACGATAGAAACTTCAGGCAAGGTTTTCACGATTTGCTTGACGCCTTCACGAACGATGGCATGGTCGTCTGCTATTAATACTTTCATGCGATGTTGGATTTAGGTATTCTCACTTCTATAGTTGTGCCTTTTTGGGGTGGACTCATAAAGTCGATGGTGCCACCGCTTTGTTGGACTCTTTGGCGCATAGCGATAATTCCGAAAGATTTGCCCGATGACAGCTTCTCTTGAGGAATGCCGAGCCCATTATCCGAAATTCTTAGAATGACTTCGTTTTCCTGATTGAGAAGTTCCACTTCAGAGGTTGTTGCTCTGGAGTGGCGGATGACGTTGGTCAATGCTTCTTGCAGGGTTCGGAACAAGGTGAGGTTGATAGCGGGAATCTCCGTATCCATCTCATCAAGCGAGAGGTTGCAGGGAATTGAGGTGCGTTCCGTAAATTCGCTACAATACCATTCGATGGCAGCCACAAGTCCGAGGTCTTCCAACATTCCCGGGTGCAATTCGGAGGAAATCCGCTGGACTTTCCGTATTACCTCGTCGGTCATGGAGAGCATCTTTTCCAGCTTTTGTTCCACCTGGTCTTTTTTGTCCATGTTCTGGCGAACCCAGCTCAGGTCCATTTTGAGGGCCGTCATGGATTGTCCCAACTCGTCGTGAACCTGAAAGGATATTGCGGTGCGTTCTTCCTCGACGGCCTTGATGAGGTATTGGTTGAGCTGTTCGAGCTCTTTTTTTGCGTCCAGAAGCTCGGATTCGGAAATCTTCAGTTTCTCGGCATTTTCTCTTAATCTGACTTTTTGCCAGTAAAGTTCCAGAAAGACGTTGATCTTGCTGATCAGAATGGTTTTATTGAGTGGCTTGATGATGTAATCCACTGCACCGGCCACGTAACCTTCCTCGATTTTGGAGTTGTTGGGAAAAGCCGCTGTCAGAAAAATGATGGGCATTTTTTGTTCTGCACGGTCTTCGTTGAGGTGTACGGCCAATTCGAAACCATTCATGATGGGCATTTGTACATCCAGTATGGCCAGCGAGAGGTCCATGCCCTTGGTGGCCTCCAGCGCTTCATGACCAGAGCTGGCCTGTATGAGATTTGCCTCAATATTTCGCAACAAAACTTCCAGATACAGAAGATTGTTGGAATTGTCGTCAACAATCAGGATATTGGGTTTTGAGGGCATAAAAAAGGGTTTGATTTGAAACAAAGATATTTAATTCTTTAAGAATTAACAAGTATAAGTTTTATAAATAAAAAAAACCGCATTGCTTTGCGGTTTGGTGTTCTTTTGAGAGAAGAAGGCTGAATCAGAAGAAATTTACCGTGACGGTAAAGCTGCTGGATATATAGATTCCTGCTGTTTGGTTGGCCCCTACGTTGAGCGTTCCCCCGATATAAAGGTTGGTGAGGCCGGCTCCCTGGGCTCCGGTTCCAGATGGACTGCTGGAAACAGGATTGACTGTCATCGTTTCGCTGCCCCCTGATCTGGTTAGTGTGATGGTGGTGGGGATGGTTATGATCTTCCAGTTTTTGGAAGCATTGACTGCAAAGATGGCTGCCGAAACCGTTCCTGTCTGTGCAGGGAGGGTAACGCCGCCGGTGGTGGTACGGTTGCTGGTGGTGCTCAAAACAACGGTGCCTGAGGTGGCCCCGGGCATGATATTGCCAAAGTTCATATCAGCAGACTTTACGATGCTCATGGGTGCCGTCAGTGTCGCACTTGCCGTGGCGGTTGCGGACTGCCCATACGCTGAAACTGCTGATATGAAGCTTAGAATCATTAGCAATATGTGTCTGATTGTTTTGATGGCTTTGGGTATTATTTGGTTATACAAGTCTCACTATACTCATAAACCTCCGTGTTAACGCCCCTTATTGGGGCCAACGCGAAGCGAAAAGAGGTGCAAGATTGCACGCTCCGGAGTGCTGGTTTGTGCCAGCTTCCGGAGTTAGTTGTAAGCAACCGTTACGGTGAAATTGCTGCTTGTGTAAGCTCCAGCTGCCTGGTTTGCGCCTACGTTCAAGGTTGCACCTACTTCAAGAGCCTGACTACCGCTGGAAAGTGTTCCTGTACCTGATGGAGTGCTGGTGAAGGTGTTGGCCGTCATCGTGTTTCCACTGCTGGTAAGGGTTACACTGGTCGGTAACGTGATGGAGTAAGTCATCGATCCTGAACCGGTTACGGTAAATGCTGCTGCTGTGACTGTTCCACCACTCAGAAGGGTGACGCCTCCTGTGTAGGTTCTGGTTCCGGCAGGAGCCAATACGACGGTTCCAGCTGATGCACCAACGGATAAGTACCCAAAGTTCATATCGGCAGTTTTGCTGATAGACATAGGGGTAATGATCGTTGCTGATGCGGTTGCCGTGGCATCTGCAGCGCGTACGCTAACTGAGAATGCAAGGGCGGCAATGCCTAAGAGTAAGAGTTTGGGAGCTTTCATGATCGTAAAATTAGAGAGTTTAACTTCCGATTAAGAAGATACAAATAGCATGCCGCTTATTTTGAATAGAAATTATAGGATGTATTGATTTTATAACAATCAGTCCTATAGACTGTTGTGGCGATTGCTTATGAGAAAGTCCTGCAAAGGAGGGTCTTTTGTGCGGATTTTGTGCGCACAAATGTGTACTTGAAGTTGTGTGCTTTGGGATTCTAATCTTCTGATTTCAGGATGTTGATGCCGTATTTTTTCATCTTGCGGATGAGTGCGTCCCGACTGATGCCCAAAACCTTTGCGGTATTGGTTTGGTTGTGCTTGTTTTCCTTGAGAACCCTTTTGATGAGTTCCATTTCATGGATGACCGATTCGCTTTCCTGGCTGATCGTATCGGGAGCAGAGGAGAGGGTTGCCTTGAAAGCGCTGTCTGATCTGGCGGAGAAGTCTGAATAACGGAGTTCGCTTCCATTGCAAAAGATGATGGCCCGTTCCGTCATGTTGCGCAATTCGCGGACATTGCCGGGGAAACTGTAATTTATGAGTCCATCGAAGACGTCGTCGTTGATGTGGATGTCCGGCTTTTCAAAGCGCAGGGCATAGAACTCTGCGTAATGTTCTATCAGGGGCTTGATATCTTCCGGATGTTCACGCAAAGGTGGAATGTTGATGTGCAATGTGTTCAGCCGGTGAAGCAGGTCAAGCCTGAACTCCTTTCTTTCGACGTTTTTGAGAATGTCGTGGTTGGTGGCCGATATGATGCGAAAGTCCGTGTGAATCTGTTTGGTGTCACCAACCCTTACGATAATTTTTTCTTCGCTGGCTCTCAGAATTTTGGCCTGCAGGTTGATGGGCATATCGGCGATTTCGTCCAGAAAGAGTGTACCTTTGTCGCAAACTTCGAAATACCCGATCTTATCCTCAAAAGCCCCGGTAAATGAACCTTTCTTGTGACCAAAGAACTCGCTTTCCAGAAGCGAATCATTGATGGCGCTGCAGTTTACCGGGCAAAAAACATAGTCTTTTCTGGGACCGGAGAAGTGTATGATCTTGGCAATGTTTTCTTTGCCGGTACCGCTTTCTCCGGTGATGAGTACATTGACATCCGGGTATTTGGCTGCAGTCATGGCTGCTTCAAGGACTTCCAGCAACTTGTCGCTGACGCCGATGAATTGTCTTTCGATTTTTTCTTCCAGGGATCTGGATATCAATGAATTTTTCTTCTCCATGTTGCTGAGCTTCTTCTGCAGCGTCATGTATTTCCTGGTTCGCTCGATGGCTATCCGGATATCGATGTGACGGAAGGGCTTGCGCAGGTAATCGAAGGCACCCAGACGCATGGCTTTGATGACCGTGTCCATGTCTCCGTGTCCGGAAACGATGATGACTTCAATCTTTGGATACTGTTTCCGGATGTCTTTGAGAAAGGTCAGTCCATCCATGTTTCCCAATCGTACGTCCAGTATGAGCAGGTCTATGGCGTTTTCCTTCAGCGCCTGCATACCCTCTTCCACCGTGTTGGCTTCAATGGCTTCAATGCCTGAATTCTCCAGAAATTCCCTGAGTTCCTCTGTGAAGTCTTTTTCATCATCGAGGATCAGAATCTTGATTTTTTCCGTTGGTATCATTTTTCCTCGGTATTTTTCATGGGGAAAATAATCCGGAAGGTGGTGCCTTTCATACTTTCACTTTCCACCTGGATGCTTCCTTTCATGTTTTTGACGATGGTATAGGAAATGGATAACCCCAGACCTGTTCCTTTTCCGGATTCCTTGGTTGAGAAAAACGGCTGGAATATTCTGTCCTTGTTTTCTTCCTTGATTCCTGTGCCGTTGTCTTCAATGTCAATGTATATATTTTTGCTGTCTGTATAAGTGAACAGGCGGATGAACATGCCGTAATCCCGCCTTAGCATTCGGCTTTTCTCAAGAAGGGCGTCTTCTGCATTGGATATCATATTGATAATGACCTGCTCCAGCTCAAAGGTGTTTCCTGTGTGAAATGGAAGGCCTTCTTTTAAGGTGGCAACGAGGTTGATACCTTTTAACCTGATTTGTTCGTTCATCAGGCTGATGGCGTTTCTGATGCTTTCGTTGATGTCAAAGGGTGCATTGGGCGCTTCGGATTTACTTCTGGAGAAAATCCGGACATGATCGATCATGTTCTTGATTCTTTGGATGCTTTCGAAAATTTTGTAACTTTTCTTTTCAAAGTAATCTTTGCTGAGCACCTCGTTCTGGGAGGCTTCCAGTATCATGTTGTCCAGAACCAGCGATATGGTGTTGAGCGGCTGATTTATCTCGTGAGCCATTCCCGATGCCATTTCTCCAAGACTGGCCAGCCTTTCCGAGTGGATGAGCTGACTTTCGATGATTTTTCGTTCGGAAATGTCCCGTACCAGTAGCATGTAGTTTATGGATGAGCGGTGTTGTCTTTCAATGTGTGCAACGCTTATTTCGCTCGGGAAATAGGACTGGTCTGCTTTTTTGAGCAGAATTTCGTAATTCAGGGCAAGACCGTCGGATTTAAGCTGGTCTTTTATCTTTTTTATCTTTTCCTTTTGCCCCGAAGCCACAAACTTCATGTATTTCTTATTGATAATGGCCTTTGGATCGTTGGCGCCGAATAAGGTCATGGCGCTTCTGGACAGGTCTTCGAACACTCCATCTGAATTGATAAGCAGCACTCCATCCGGGGAGGCGTTGAGAAGGGCGCGGTATTCTTCGTCCTTCAAAATGAGCTCCTTATTGGCTTCTGACAGAAACTCGGAAATTTGCCTCAATTCCTTGGTTACATTAAGGGTCTCCTGCTTTTGCAGGTAAAGTCTGATAAAAACCTTGACCTTACTGATCAGAACTTTGGTAACAAAGGGCTTAACAATGTAGTCGACGGCTCCGGCTTCGTAACCTCGGAGGATCTGGCTGTTGTCGGGATACGATGCGGTGATAAAGATGACGGGGACAGGTTCGGCGCGTTCTTTATTAAGCTCAACGGCCATTTCGTATCCGTTCATGCCGGGCATTTGAACATCGATCAGGGCCAGGGCCAGATCAATGCCTTTTGTAATGGCCAGGGCCTCTTGCCCTGAGGATGCGGTAATCAGGTTTATCTTCAAAGACTTCAACAATTCTGTAAGCAACAGAACGTTTGTGTCTTTATCATCAACAATGAGCAGATTTACAGTCGGTTCCATCATCTTGTGCTATAATAGGTCAGGCTATCGTTCATTAAACAAAAAGTTACGGTAAAGTGTTCATTTGTTTTTTTACCACTCGGCTTTTCGGCTTTATCGCCTTTGTGAATACCGATTAATGGGTATTGACGAATGATCCCGGTCCTGCTACCTTTGCTGCGTAATTGGAAGAATTTTACGTAGAAACAATATATGAGGCTTTCAGAATTAAAGACAGGAGAAAAGGCTGTTGTAGTCAAGGTATTTGGGCATGGGGGATTCCGCAAACGCATCATTGAAATGGGATTTGTGCGTGGTAAAATGGTGGAGGCTTTGCAGGATGCTCCTTTGCATGATCCTGTCAAATATAGGATCATGACCTACGAGGTTTCCCTCAGGCGAAGCGAAGCTGAGAACATCGAGGTGGTGAGTAGCCGTGAAGCACTTGAGGCCAGGGAGACCGATACCTATAATGGTGTCATCAGTGAAGATGAACTTCAAAAGATTGCTTTTTCCAAACGCAAGCACATCAATGTGGCCCTGGTTGGAAATCCCAACTGTGGCAAGACTTCCCTTTTTAACCATGCATCCGGTTCACACGAACACGAAGGAAATTACAGCGGAGTAACCGTGGATGCCAAGGAGGGCAGTCTTACTTTTAGGGATTACACCTTCAAGATTGTGGATTTGCCCGGGACGTATTCCTTGTCAGCTTATTCTCCTGAAGAGGTTTATGTACGCAGACATTTGGTGGAAGACGCCCCCGATGTGGTGGTCAATGTGGTGGATGCTTCCAATCTGGAACGCAACCTTTTTCTGACCACTCAGCTTATTGACATGAACGTACGCATGGTTATTGCACTCAATATGTACGATGAACTGCAGGCATCGGGCAATAAGCTTGATCATCTGCAGTTGAGCAAGCTGCTGGGAGCCCCCGTGATTCCAACCATAGGCAGAAAAGGTTGGGGATTGGATACGCTTTTTCATGTCATCATCAAGGTGTATGAAGGTACAGACTTTTTCAACAAGGAAGGTGAAATAGACCTGGATAGTTTGCACGAATTGCACGAATACTACCACCAGCACGATCTGGATCATGAATTACTGGAGGAAATTCACGAGGATACAGAGCACCGGATGACCCCCGAGCAGTTGGAAAGGGAACATTTGGAGCACCGCGAATATCTTGAGAAAAAATACCGTCACCGCAGACGGCAAGCCCATAGCAGGAACGGAGAAGAAGATGCTTCATCGCATCACCATGAGCATAGGTACCAGGTTGGGGTCATGACCCGTCATATTCATGTCAACCATGGGCCTGTACTTGAGAAAAGTATTCAGGCGATCCGGGCTGAAATTGTAAAGAACGAAAGTATCCGGGACAAGTATTCCACCCGCTTTTTAGCCATCAAACTTTTGGAAGGCGATAAGGAAGTAGAAAAACTGATCAGAACGCTGCCCGATTCAAAGGAAATTCTTGAGGTAAGAGATCGGTCGGTCTCCATCGTTACGGAGAAGCTGAAGGAAGATCCTGAGTCGGCCATTACCAATGCAAAATATGGTTTTATCTCCGGTGCTTTGGCCGAAACGTTCAGGATGGGGAAAAAGCCCCATCGAAACCAGACCAGGAAGATAGACCGTGTTGTTCTGAACAAATATCTGGGCTATCCGGTCTTTTTGTTGTTCATGTTCCTGATGTTTGAATGTACCTTTACACTTGGTGCATATCCAATGGGTTGGATTGATGCCGGGGTGGGCTGGCTGGCGACTGTTGTCTCCTCTCTGATGGCTCCCGGACCACTTAAGGATCTCATCGTTGACGGAATTATCGGAGGGGTTGGAGGAGTTATCGTCTTTTTGCCCAACATTCTTATCCTGTATTTTTTTATTTCTTTCATGGAGGACAGCGGCTATATGGCCAGAGCGGCTTTCATTATGGATAAGATCATGCATAAGATGGGACTTCACGGCAAGTCTTTCATTCCTATGATTATGGGCTTTGGTTGTAGTGTACCCGCCGTTTTGTCGACCAGAACCATTGAAAACAAAAACAGCAGGATGATTACCATGTTGGTGACTCCGCTCATGTCCTGTAGTGCCAGATTGCCCGTGTACCTGTTGCTGGCGGGAGCCTTTTTCCCTCATCATGCAGGTTTGGTGCTGTTTTTTATCTACTTTCTGGGTATTGCTATGGCTGTGCTTATTGCGCGTCTTTTCAAACGTTTTTTCTTCCATAGAGAGGAGATGCCTTTTGTCATGGAGCTGCCGCCCTACCGCATGCCTACTCTGAAATCCATTTTCCGGCATATGTGGGACAAGGCGGTGCAATATATTAAGAAAATGGGGACGGTCATTTTGGTGGCTTCCATTCTGATTTGGTTTCTGGGCTATTTCCCGCAAAACAAGACTTACAACCTGACCCATTCTGAGAAAAGCCGTATAGAGCAGCAGGAAAATTCATACATTGGTCAGCTTGGAAAGATCGTGGAACCAGTTCTTTCACCGCTAGGTTTTGACTGGAAGATCGGTGTGTCGCTTCTTAGCGGAGCGGCAGCTAAGGAAGTTGTGGTGAGTACGCTGGGCGTGCTTTACGTTGGGAATGACGACCAAGTGGCGCTGAGCAGCCGTCTTCGCTCCGACACCTATGCGGATGGAACGCCTGTATTTAATGGTGCTGTCGCTTTGGCCCTGATGGTGTTTGTGTTGCTGTACTTCCCTTGTATAGCGACGGTCACGGCGATCAAGAACGAGTCCGGAAGCTGGAAGTGGGGGGCGTTTACGGTGATCTATACCTTGACTTTAGCCTGGGTGGTGGCATTTGTGGTTTACAGGGTGGCTCTGTTCTTTGTTTGATCTGCCTTCGGAATTTTTAGGCAAAGTTTTTACCACGTATGAATGATGTTTGGCTTGGCAAATATTTCGTCCAGTTTCTTCATGAACGAAACAATGTATCCATAATTGTGCTTGCTTTGATCCACCGACAAGTACATGGGTAGAAACTTTCTCATTCCTATCTCGGGTTTCCCGTTGGAGAGGATGTATACACCTAACTTCTCTTCCATTTTACCGATATTGACGGTAATGGCTGGATAGGAATCTCTCTCTGTCAACAGAGACTTGTTTTTCTGCTCTTTGAATATGGAATTTTTGTAAGAAACCTTCACGGTTGCTGTCCTGATGTCTTCTGTAGTCAGGCTATCCGGATTGCTTGAAGGCGAAGGATCTTTTTTTAAAGCGGATTTGTTTTTTGTGATAAACTTTTTCTGGATTTTCAGTTTTAATTTGTCGAGCTTGTTGACGGAGTTTGCCATTTTCGATTCAAGTAAGAGTTCCTCAATATTGGTATTGGAGGCTCTTACCGACAGGTTGGTGAGGTAATCGGTTGTGGCTTGTAATGTCTTTTTCTCAATGTCTGGAATGGTAAGTGTAATTGTTTTTCCGTCGGGAAAGGACCAGGGAATGGAAATACTGATGCTTTCGTCTGTCTGGGCGGCTTTTTCGTTTTTGGTGATGCTGTAGCTGTTGGCGATATAAGGATCAGGCGTGGACATGAGCCCTTCGGCTATGATTTTCAGCATGAGCGGATTTTGCGACAGATCGCTGACTTGAAGCGGTTCGTTGAGGGGAAGAAACCTGACTTCATTGATAAAGTCCGTGACATCGGGCGAATAATTGTACGTCACATAAGTAGTGTCGAGGCTGGATGTCGTTGTGAAATGATTTTCTACTTTTTCTTGTTGCATATCATTTCTTGCTATTTTAACCAGATTGTATGATAAAATTTGCGATACTTCTATGTTTCGGAATAATGTCGCTACAAAATTAGTTTATTAAATCTGATATTTTGTAATATAAAATTAAAATTATACGTGATGTTGTTTTTTTTATGTTAATTTTTACAATTTGGTCTTGAACGGAAGAATCTGTTTCTGGGGCTCCAATCTTTTGTCAGGAGGCTTTTAACGAATATTTCGCTGTTTTTGAAAAGAGCATGTGTTCCGGTTATCTTTTTGACTATATTTGTCCGAACCGTTTCTGTTGGTTGGGCTTTGGATACCTGCCAACTGGATCGTGAGGGCAGCCGGATTTGCCGGAATTTGTAAATCTAAAATAAACATTATGGCAAAAATTACTTTTAAAGGTGGTCCCATCCATACATGTGGATCACTTCCTTCAGTTGGAACGCAGGCTAAGGATTTCTGTTTGACAGGAACCAATCTTGCTGATGTCAGTCTGAAGGATTTTGCAGGTAAGCGGGTGGTGATGAATATTTTTCCGAGTATTGACACCGGTGTTTGTTCGACTTCGGTTAGGAAATTCAATGCTGTGGTGGAAAAATTGCAGAATACGGTGGTGCTTTGCATTTCTGTAGATCTGCCTTTTGCTCATAGCCGCTTCTGTGGTGCGGAAGGACTGACCAACGTTGTTTCCCTGAGCGAAATGCGTGCCCGTAGTTTCGGTGAAGACTATGGCGTAAGAATGACCGATGGGCCTTTGGCCGGACTTTTTTCCAGGGCAGTGGTTGTCTTGGATGAGGCAGGTAAGGTTATCTATACGGAGCAAGTGCCAGAAATAGGGCAGGAGCCCCAATATCAGCCTGTGGTCGATCTACTGGGATAAAAATCAAGGAAAACATAGTGAAAGGCTGGTCAAATGAATTTTTGACTGGCCTTTTTTTTGTTTGCCGGTTTTTTTTGAAAAAAATATTTTAAAAATATAGTAGTATGTATTGCATAGTACTATAATATATATATCTTTGTCCCAAAATAGATAAGCCATGGATATAGAAAATGTAAAATCACAGATGCGCAAGGGCTTTTTGGAATATTGCACCTTGCTGATACTGAAGAAGAAGGCATCCTATACCTCCGATATCATTGAGGGTTTGAAGTCTGCCCATTTGATTGTGGTTGAAGGAACGCTGTACCCTTTGTTGACCAGACTCAAGAACGACGGGCTTTTGTCCTATGAATGGGCAGAGTCTACACAAGGTCCTCCACGCAAGTACTACTCCCTGACGGAGGACGGCTGTGCCATTTTGGAAGAGCTTGGAGAGGCATGGAGTGAACTTTCTATGTCCATTAATCATTTAAACGAATAGAAACCAAAGATGTGCGGATGCGTAGGTGCGCGGATGTGCAGATAACTTAAAAACATATATGAAAAAGACCTTGAGTGTTAATTTAGGCGGCTCTGTCTATCATATTGACGACGACGCTTATCAGGAATTGATGGATTATTTGCAGGATGTGAAACGGCACCTGGGCGATGAGGCTTCCTCCGAGGAAGTCCTCAACGATATTGAACAACGTATCAGTGAGCTGTTTTCGCAGTGGATGCAAGGGAGACGTGAGGTCATAACCCGGGCGGATGTCCAAAAGGTTATCGACGTGCTGGGGCGCCCTGAGCAATACGACAGTGCGGAGGGGGAACCCAAAGAAGAAGGACAGCGAACTGAATCTCAAAGGGAGGATTCAGCCCATTCTTCGGGACAACCGCATCGCCGCTTGTACAGAGACCCGGAAAATGCCATTCTTGGTGGTGTTTGTTCAGGTTTGGCTGTGTATCTCAATATCAGTGTTGTACTGGTTCGCGTATTGTATTCTTTACTGATCTGGTTTGGCGGGACAGGCTTTCTGTTTTACTTTCTCTGCTGGATCATTATCCCTGAAGCAAGAACTGCAGCTCAAAGGCTTGAGATGCAGGGAGAAGACGTGACCATTGAAAATATAGAAAAAAAAGTGCGTGAGGAGTACGGCAAAGTGAAAGACAGAGTTGATGGCTATGTGAGTTCAAATAATTTTCAGAAAAATATGTATTCGGCGGGAAATGGCTTTACAGAAGTCGTTCGTGTTTGTTTGAAGATTTTCCTGATTTTCCTGGCTGGTATTATCGGACTGGCAGGGGTCTCTGTTCTGGTAGCCCTGATTGTTTCGTTGATTGCGCTCTGGACCGGCAGTATTCACATTGCATCTCCCTGGATGCTGGATATGGTGCCTTTGCAGGATATGATTGCGAATCCGATGTCTACCACCTGGCTTAGCGTTGGCTTTCTTTTGGCCTTTGGTATTCCCTTTGTTGCCCTGTTCCGGTTGTTGTTTGGCAGAACGTTGAACTTGAAACCTGCTCCTAAATGGGAAATCTGGGTGGGTTCTATTTTTTGGTTCATTGGTATTGGACTTTGTACCTTTTTCGGTATAGACCTGATATCCAGTTTTGGCGGTGTTTGGTTGTAGCTAAAGCGGTTATAAAATGAGATATGGAATCCTGAAAGTTTCAGCTTTCAGGATTTTTTGTTTTTATAGACTTTGTAAATACGGTTTTTATTGAGGTATGCTATGTTAATTAAATAATATTATTTATTTACGGTTTTTATTGAGGTATGCTATGTTAATTAAATAATATTATTTATT
>Ga0183099_1000095_pt1 | contig 91295 bp, 65 predicted proteins | sample Biomet1_FD_127788 | JGI IMG/M metagenome (GOLD analysis project Ga0183099, IMG submission 127788) | Microbial communities from bioreactor (seeded with anoxic lake sediment) at LBNL, California, USA - Biofuel metagenome 1 | ecosystem: Engineered > Bioreactor > Anaerobic > Unclassified ...
ACTAAAAGGACTAAGCCCGGTTAATTTCCGAACTCAGTCCCAGTAATTCCTTTTTATTAATCCGTCCAACTTTTGGGGGGCAGTTCACATTGCGGGGCAGCCTGTGTTTTATATTTTGACTCATGCGATGAGTACGCAAAACCCAAAAAATCGAGATGGTGTATAAAAGAAAAGCGCCTAAATAGTTAAATTTAAGCGCTTTCTGTGTGACCCCGGAGGGGCTCGAACCCTCGACCCATTGATTAAGAGTCAATTGCTCTACCAACTGAGCTACGGAGTCATTTCGGGCTGCAAAGGTATAATAAATTATTTATTTTCATCTATTTTATCCTCTTTTTTTTCAGATAAGGTCACTTTTTCTATTGTTCTGCCCGGTTTGTCAGGCTCTCTTTGCAAATAGCTACGGTAACGTGGTAGCAGCTCTGGTGACGTTCCTTTTTGATCAGGAACCGGCATTGCTTACGCATATCTGTCAGTGTTTCCGCAAATATATGCGGAACTTTTGGCGGATACAATACCGTGTCGCCATCCATGAATTTGTTATACGTAATATCGAAGGTCGTTCCATATCGGTGAGCCGAGTTGTTGCTGGCGTTTCCGTTGTGGCGTCCCAGCTTGTGTTGGCTTTCGTCGGTTCGCAGCACCGAGGTGATGACAAAACGGTAATCTTTCATTTTTTCGGCTTTCAATCGCTTCTGGAATTCTACACCGATGTCTTTTAGCAGATTCACCGCCTCGGGGACCAAATAGGGGTGAGAATGCCTCAATTCGTCGATGTGAAAGAATTTGCAATCCATCAGATGAACCAAAATATCTTTTTTTACCAGCAGGTTGACCGATTTCAGAAAATCGCTGTCGGTATCGAAAGTCTGTTTCAGTCCTCCAATCTGGGCATGTTCCAACTGTACATCATTGAGGTCGTCGAGTAATTCGGATGAACTGATCGGAGCCGCTGCATCTTTACAAAAATCGCAGGTGCAGGTATGAACGCGAAACATACGCGGTTGTAGTAGGTAGGGGCGTATGAAAAGTGCGGTAATAACTAATGCAATGAGCAGTATGCTCAACAATATAAAGAGGTGTAGATGATATTTTTTTTTCCTTCTCATTGTTTTTCTGTCAGGTGCAAAAATAGCATTTATTTTCTATCCAAAGGGATTAAATCTGCCAAAATTACCGTTTTTTTTTGTGGCACACGCTTTGATTACTCTAATTGTACAATTGGAAAAGCGATGTAAAAGTTCTCTTTTTCAACGTAAAAAAGTCCAATTTTGCTTATAAAATGAGTAAGAAATTGGCAAAAGGCAAAAGGATTAATTATATTTGTGGTATAAAAGAAAGGGAACAATAATGGAAAACCGATTTTCGGATAAATTAAAAGATGTGCTCAGTTATAGCCGTGAAGAGGCCGAAAGACTGGGTAACAGCTATATAGGACCGGAGCATTTGATGTTGGGGCTTATACGCGATGGCGAAGGAAAGGCCATTGAAGCGCTCACCTCGTTGCACGCCGATCTGTCTCAACTTAAAAGCAAGATTGAAGAACAGATAAAAACAGATAATGTGGTCTCTGCCAACGATTTGACAGTGCCAAGAAATACGGAACGAATTCTGAAAATTCTGTATTTGGAAGCTCGTTCGCTGAATAAGAATATTGCAGATACGGAACATCTTTTACTCGCTATTTTGAAAGAGAAAGAGAATCTTCCGGCTCAACTCTTAAGCGGTAACGATGTGAATTATGACTCCGTGCGTGAAGTAATTGAAGAAAAGAAAGATGTTCATATGGGCGGAGGATTTCCCAACGATGAGGATGACGACGAAGAACTAAGTGGCTCTAAAATGTCGCAGCAAAAGGCAGAAAAACAAGGGACAAAAGCAGTAGGCGACACTCCTGTTCTCAACAATTTTGGGAGCGATTTGACCAAAGCTGCCCGTGAGAATTTACTCGATCCCGTAGTGGGGCGTCAGAAAGAGATTGAGCGCGTGGCTCAGATTCTGAGCCGTCGCAAAAAGAACAATCCGGTGCTCATTGGTGACCCCGGAGTGGGTAAATCGGCTATTGTCGAAGGTCTTGCCATGCGTATTGTTCAGCGGAAAGTGCCCCGTACACTCTTCGAAAAGAGAATTATTGCCCTCGATATGGCTTCTATCGTAGCAGGAACCAAGTACCGCGGTCAGTTTGAAGAACGGCTGATTGCTATCTTGAACGAGTTGAAGAAAAATCCTCAAATCATCCTGTTTATTGACGAAATTCACACTATTGTCGGCGCTGGTGGTGCCGCCGGATCGCTCGATGCTGCCAATATTCTAAAACCGGTATTGGCTCGCGGTGAGATACAGTGCATTGGAGCTACCACTCTCGACGAATACCGCCAAAGCATTGAAAAAGACGGAGCTCTCGAACGCCGTTTCCAGAAAATTGTGGTAGAGCCCACTACTCCGGAAGAGACGCTGGAAATCCTAAACAACATCAAGCAGCGGTATGAAGATCACCATCGTGTGACTTACACGCCGGAAGCAATTGCAGCTTGTGTCAAATTGACAGATCGTTATATTACCGAGCGCTGTTTCCCGGACAAGGCAATCGATGCTTTGGACGAATCGGGTTCGCGGGTGCATATTTCAAACATTGTGGTGCCGAAAGAGGTTGAAACGCTTGAAAAAGAACTTGAAGAAGCAAAACAAGCGAAACAGAAAGCGGTAGAACACCAACAATTTGAACTTGCCGCTGAATACAGAGACAACGAGAAAAAATGCCACGAACGTCTGACAGAGGCCACTTTGCATTGGGAAGAATCGACCAAAGAGCAACGCCAGATAGTGGATGCCGATAAAGTTGCAGAAACCGTAGCCATGATGTCGGGTGTGCCGATGCAACGCATTGCGCAGGCCGAAAACGAACGCTTGATTGAAATGCAGGAAAGCATCAACAAAAAAGTGATTGGACAGAATCAGGCTGTCGAAAAGGTGGTTAAAGCCATTCAACGGAATAGGGTTGGATTGAAAAACCCGAACAAACCGATTGGGGCGTTTATATTCCTGGGTCCTACCGGCGTCGGGAAAACACACCTTGCGAAACAGTTAGCGCAGTTTATGTTTGGAGCGGACGATTCGTTGATTCGCGTAGACATGAGCGAATATATGGACAAATATACCGTATCACGCCTTATCGGAGCTCCTCCGGGGTATGTGGGCTACGAAGAGGGGGGACAGTTGACCGAGAAGGTCAGAAGAAAGCCCTATTCGATTATTCTGCTCGACGAAATAGAAAAGGCACATCCCGACATTTTCAACATTCTGTTGCAAGTGTTCGACGAGGGTCATCTTACCGACGGTCTGGGTCGCCGTATCGATTTTAAGAACACGATTATTATCATGACCTCGAACGTGGGTACGCGCCAGTTGAAAGAATTTGGGGCGGGGGTCGGTTTTCGTTTAGAAGAAAATAGCCAGACAGCGGCAACAGAACGATCACGCAATGTGATTCAGAAAGCGTTGAACCGGACATTTGCACCTGAATTTCTGAATCGGGTAGATGATGTGATTATGTTCGATCAGCTGAACAAAGATTCTATTTTGAAGATAGTAGATCTCGAATTACAAGGACTTTACACCAGAATAGAAAGCTTAGGATATAGTCTTGTGCTTACAGATGAAGCAAAAAGCTTTGTTGCCGAGAAAGGGTATGACGTTCAATTCGGAGCCCGTCCGCTAAAGCGAGCTATCCAGAAATATGTGGAAGACGAAATGGTTGATATAATTATGAAGGCAACTATATTGCCGGGAGATACGGTAACGATGACGGTGAATACCGAAGAACAAAAACTATCGGCAAACGTTGTGCACCCCGCCGTATCGTAAATTTTCAGAATTTTTTAAGAAAACCGCTCTGTTTCAGGGCGGTTTTTCTGTTTACAGAAGCTATCGTATTCATGCTAATTCGCTCAGTTCGAGCCAACGCATGGTTTTCTCGTCAAGAAGAGATATGATTTCCGAAATGCGGGTTGAAAGAGTGACTATTTGATCCGTATCGCTGGTTCCACCCGAAAGTTGTTCTTCAATTTGTTTTTTCTCTGTCTCAAGAGCTTCAATCTCTGTCTCAAGGGTCTCAAACTCTTTCTTTTCTTTGTAGGATAGTTTTTGTGGTTTATCGGTTTTCGGACGTTGTGGCTTCTCCTTTTCTACCTTGGGGGCTTTTTCTTCTGCCTCCTGAGCCAGTTGCAGTTCTTTCCACTCCCGGTAGTCGGTATAATTGCCCGGGTAGTCTTTAATCTTTCCATCGCCCTCAAATGCCAACAAGTGATCCACCACTTTATCCATAAAATAGCGGTCGTGCGAAACCACAATAACGCAACCTTTGAACCCGAGTAGGTACTCTTCCAGAACATTCAACGTAGCAATATCCAGGTCGTTGGTCGGCTCATCGAGCACCAGAAAATTCGGATTTGTAATGAGCACCGTGCAGAGATAAAGTCGACGACGCTCGCCACCGCTCAGTTTGGACACAAAATTATACTGTACTTCGGGGGGAAATAAAAACAACTGCAAAAATTGCGATGTCGACAACTTACGCCCGTTGCCCAGCGAAATCTCTTCGGCAAACCCACGCACCACGTCGATGACCTTCATTTGGTCGTCAAACTTCAAACCATCCTGACTGTAGTACCCGAATGAGACGGTTTCGCCTACATCGAACGAACCGCTATCCGGTTTTACCTCACCCAAAAGCATTTTCAGGAATGTCGATTTGCCGGTTCCGTTTTTCCCGACGATTCCCATTTTTTCGTAGCGCGAAAAATTGTAATAGAAATTATCAATCAATACTTTACTGCCGTAAGCTTTCGAGATATATTTTGCTTCAAAAATTTTTGATCCCAAATAAGATGCTTTCACTTCGAGTGAGACGCTGTTCTCTTCGCGACGTTGTTTTGCCCTGCGTTCAATTTCGGCAAATGCCTCTACACGCGAACGGGCTTTGGTTGCCCGTGCCTGCGGCTGACGGCGCATCCAGTCGAGCTCTTTTCTATAAAGATTCTGAGTTCGCTCCGTTTCGGCATTGAAATTTTCGATCCTATCCTGCCGTTTTTCGAGATAATAGCTGTAGTTTCCCTTGTATTGAAACATGCTTGCCTGATCGATTTCGAGAATATCGGAGCAGACCCGATCGAGAAAATAACGATCATGCGTCACCATCAGAAGAGCCATTTTTGTGCCCTTGAGGAAGTTCTCGAGCCACTCCACCATTTCCAGATCGAGGTGGTTGGTCGGTTCATCCAGAATCAGCAGATCAGGTTCGGAAATCAATACATTGGCCAGTGCCACCCGTTTCAATTGTCCGCCCGACAGGTGACCGATCTGCTGGTCGAAATCGGTAATTTTCAGGTTGCCAAGAATCTGCTTGATGCGTGTTTCATAATCCCACGCCTTCAGATCGTCCATGCGGGCTAACGCGTGCTGGTACACCTCTTCATCGACCGATGCCGGATTTGCCTCGAGATGGCGGGTCAACTGTTCGTACTCCTTTATGGCATCTGTTATCTCATTTTGAGTACTGAAACAGGCTTCGAGCACCGTCAGTCCGGCAGCAAATGACGGATCCTGACGCAGGTACCCAACCCGCAAATCGCGGCGAAATGAGATAGTTCCGCTTTCGTAATCCTCATCTCCGGCCAAAATAGAGAGAAGTGTCGTTTTGCCCGCTCCGTTTTTAGCAATCAGTGCAACACGCTGGCTGTCGGCAATGCCGAATGAAATATTTTCGAAAAGGAGATTATCGCCAAACGATTTAGTGAGGTTTTCTACTTGTAAGCAACTGGCCATAAGATATGTTATATTTACAAAAGTTCTATTATTCTAACCGTGAAGGAGGCAATATACATTCCACGAACGGGTCATCCCTCCAAAATCCCACTGAATTTAAATGGTTACTTCATTGACGAGTGTTTTTTCATCCATAAAGTCCTTAATGTTTTGCAGGGTGGTTTCGGCGATATTGAATAATGCTTCTTTGGTAAAGAAAGCCTGATGCGAAGTAACTATTACATTATTGAACGAAAGCAAACGAGCCAGTATATCATCGTCCATCACTTTATTGGAACGATCCTCATAAAAGTAATGGCTTTCTTCTTCATATACATCCAATCCGGCGGCGCCAATCTTTTTGTGTTTCAGGCCTTGTATCAAATCGTGTGTGTTAATCAGCTTACCACGCCCCGTATTAATAATCATCACTCCATTTTTCATTTTGCTGATGGAATGTTTGTTGATTATATATTCTGTGTCTTTATTGAGAGGGCAATGCAACGAAATAATATCAGCATTGCTATAGAGTTCATCCAGTGAAACATATTCAACTCCATTTTTCTCAGCAAACGCTTTATCGGGATAAAGGTCGTAGGCAAGAACGCGAAGCCCCATACTCCGAAGAATTTCTATTAAAATCTTAGCAATTTTACCTGTACCGATGATTCCCGCCGTTTTACCAAACATATCAAACCCCATCAATCCATTCAGTGCAAAGTTACCTTCCCGGGTCCGGTTATATGCTTTGTGTATTTTTCGGTTCAGAGTAAGCATAAGCGCCAACGTATGTTCAGCTACAGCATGAGGAGAATAAGCAGGCACATGCACAACCTTGACGCGGCCTTTAGTAGCATTCAAGTCAACATTATTGAACCCCGCACACCGGAGGGCAATAAGTTTCACCCCGTTATTCACTAATTCATCAATCACAGTTGCGTCCACTACAGCATTTACAAAAATACAGACAACATCTGCTCCTTTAGTAAGCGCAACATTGTCGATATTCAGATGCTCTTTATGGTATTTAATAGTATAGCCAAACTGACAGTTTACTTCATTAAAAGAAGCTTCATCATAAGGCTTGGTATCGAAAAATGCAATTTTTACAGTCATAATCGTTTGAAAATTGATGGTTAACCCTAACGTTACAAAGTTACATGATAATACCCAATGAACAAAAACCATTGACAAAGCAATTCAGCCGATAATCGGACAAAACCACCTTTCCTTCTTGTGGTTCGTATTCTATCGTTGCATGAAGAAAAACGAAAGCAAACTAATTTGTCATTTTGTCAGAATATTTGCACTGGCACTTTTTTTGATAACTACAAGCCGGTGTCCCATTTGCAGGGACAAACATTATTGAAATCAATAAACTAAAAAATAAGTGCTTTATGAAAGGAAACATCGGAGTAACGTCGGATAATATTTTTCCGGTAATCAAGAAGTTTTTGTACAGCGATCATGAAATTTTTCTGCGCGAACTGGTATCGAATGCTGTTGATGCTACTCAAAAATTGAAAACACTCGCTTCTGTTGGCGAATTCAAAGGCGAACTGGGTGAAATGAAAGTGACTGTTTCGATTGATAAACAGAAGAAAACCATCACGGTGAGCGACCGTGGTATCGGGATGACCTCTGAAGAGATTGAAAAATATATTAACCAGATTGCTTTTTCCGGTGCCGAAGAGTTTCTCGACAAATACAAAGATGACGCTAATGCCATTATCGGGCACTTCGGTCTCGGATTTTATTCGGCTTTCATGGTTTCCAAAGAGGTGGAAATCTATACCTTATCGCACAAAGAGGGTGCTAAAGCAGCACACTGGTCGTGCAAAGGTGATCCCGAATACGTGCTGGAAGAGATTGAAATGAAAGGCCGCGGTACCGATATCGTGCTTCACATCGATGACGATAACGAGGATTTTCTGGAAGAGGCAAAAATCAAAGGGTTGCTGAGCAAATATTGCAAATTCTTGCCTATTCCCATCGCTTTTGGCAAAAAGAAAGAGTGGAAAGACGAAAAAGAGGTTGAGACCGAAGAAGATGACATCATCAACGACGTGGCTCCGGCATGGACAAAAAAGCCGTCGGATCTGAAAGAGGAAGACTACACCAAGTTTTATCAGACGCTCTATCCGATGTCGGAAGATCCGCTCTTCCATATCCACCTCAACGTCGATTATCCGTTCAACCTGACCGGTATCCTCTATTTCCCGAAGGTAAAAAACAACATCGAACTACAACGAAACAAAATACAACTCTATTGTAATCAGGTGTTTGTAACCGATTCGGTAGAAGGTATCGTACCCGAGTTTCTTACGCTGTTGCACGGTGTGATCGACTCGCCGGATATTCCGTTGAACGTATCGCGGAGTTACTTGCAAAGTGATGGCAACGTGAAGAAAATTTCGAGTCACATCACCAAAAAAGTGGCTGATCGTTTGCAGGAAATCTTCAAAAATGACCGCGCTCAGTTTGAAGAAAAATGGGATAGCTTGCGATTGTTTATCATCTACGGAATGCTTTCCGACGAAAAGTTCTACGAACGCGCCGAAAAATTCGTTCTCTTCAAAAATACAGAAAACAAATTCTTTACGTTCGAGGAGTACAAAACACTCATCAAAGAGAACCAAACCGACAAAGAGGACAACCTCATCTACCTGTATGCCAACGATGCCGTTGAACAACACAGCTACATCCAGGCTGCACGCGACAAGGGCTATGACGTACTGCTGATGGACGGACAGCTCGATATCCACTGGGTGGGTCAGTTGGAACAAAAGTTCGAAAAGAGTCGTTTTGTGCGTGTCGACAGCGACGTTGTGGAGAAACTGATTCGCAAAAACGACGAACCGAAAGTTGAACTGAACGATCAGCAGCGCGAAGCCCTCACCACAGTGTTCAGCTCTCAGCTGCCAAAACTCGATAAAACAGAATTTATCGTCACCTTCGAAAACATCGGTGCCGAAGCGCAACCGCTGGTAGTTACTCAAAACGAGTTTATGCGTCGTATGAAAGAGATGTCGGCCATGCAAGGCGGCGGCATGATGAGTTTTTACGGCGAGATGCCCGACAGCTACAACCTGGTGGTAAACACGGCTCACCCGTTGGTCGACAAGGTTCTGAAAGAAGAGGAGAGCAAATGTACTTCAGAAACTGCTCCTTTTGAAACTAAATTACAGGAGCTGAAAACTCGTCGCGATGCCTTGAAGGAGTCGCACAAAGGCAAAAAGGACGAAGAGATTCCTCAGGCCGAGAAAGAAGAGCTCGAGGCCCTCGACAAACAAAGCAGCGAAGCCACCGAAAGCAAAAAGGCAATTGTGTCCAAATATGCTTCGGCCAATCCGGAAGTACGTCAGCTGATCGATTTGGCTCTGCTTGCCAACAACCTGCTGAAAGGGGAGTCGTTGAGCAATTTCGTAAAACGCAGCATTGATCTGATGAAATAAAACCCAATCTTTGCTTATACATCAAAGCCGTTGCAACTATTTTGTTGCAGCGGCTTTTTATATGCGCTAAATTGTTATTGAAGTCGTCTTGACCTTTCTTTGATAATATATTTTGTTTTCAATTTTACCTACCGACCCCTCCTAACCTCCCCCAAGGGGAGGAATTTGATCGCAAAATTGAGGAGAATTTATTCGGATCACAAGAACCAACGGTCAACGACCGAAGGGAGTTAATGGGAGGTCAAAAAATAAAAAATCAAGATGATTTTATTTACAGACTCTTTACCGGGATGCAAATGTCCAGCACGAATTTATGCTCGGGATGATTTTCCGGATCGCAATAATAATATTCAAGCGGGGTTCCCTCTCCCGGTTCATATCCGCTCTCGGTAAACCAGACGCACATCGTATTCCAGGCTTCTTCAAACTGTTGTACATCAATTTCGAAATGCCCTACAGCATACTTTCCCCCTTTGATCATCATCTTTCCAATTTCGCCCTCTACTTTCACCTCCTGATGTACCAGCAGGCAGGCGCTCTGCCGTACCTTTTCGGTAGCAGTGACTGAAGGATCGTCGTGATAAACGGTGATCGTGTGCGAATCGGAACCAACCAATCCCCGGGGAGCAGCAAACTGCATCAGCTTGGTATACGCTTTGTGAATCTGGTCGAAGGCTCCGGTGTGACGGCAATAGATCACCTGCATGTCGGGCAACTCTTTTACAATAATCTTTGTGTCCATAATTATAAGTTGTTTTAAGTTTACGACACAAAGTTCCTGATTTGCAGCCACAAAAACTTTACTTTTCTTGCTCAGCAATTGTCCGTTCTTGCTATAATAAATACCGTTCTTTACCACCAATGGCATTTCAGTTTTCCTGAAATCGCTTGCGCTGATTCCGTAGTGTTTCCGAAAGGTTCTGGAAAATAAGGCTATACTGCTAAATCCACAGTCGAAGGCAATATCCGAAATGCTTTTCCGGGGAGAATCTTTCAATTGCAGAGCGGCTTTCTCGGTACGAATGCGGACGAAGAAATCGGCTGGGGTTTCGCCCGTCAGGACGGTAAAAATGCGGTGGAAATGAAACGGCGAGAAATGGGCAATATCGGCCATTTGTTCGAGCCGGATGGGCTCGTCGTAATGGGCGTCGATATATTCCATTACATGGTTGATACGCGCTATATATTCGGCGCGGCTTTGCTCCTGTATCATGGTTGAATGGGGTAATAATATCCCGCAAATCTACCGTTTATTTTGCAAACAAACTTGTCTATTCTTGCGCGATGCGATGCAAATTTATCCGACGGTAGAGCAGCCTTACGTCTAAAGATCCGGGCTTATACCATATACCGTAGCTTGTCCATCATCAGCGGAATTTCTTCCTTAACGATGCCCGATTCGCACAGCTGGGCGATGTCTTGATTGAAGGCCGGATAGAAATCGTCATCGTCCTGCCGGAAAAGCTGAATGCTTTTGGCATAGAGTTGCAGTGCATCGTTGCGCTTTTGCTGCGCCCAGGCAACATGTCCGGCGTTCAGGTAATCGAGTTTCGTAGGCTTCTGGTCTATAATTTTTGCATAGTAATTCTCTGCCTGACGGAATTTCCCGCTCAGGAAGGAGCACCAGGCAATGGCGCGCCACACTTTGGGGGTAGAGGTTGCCAATTCAACCTTGAAATAGTAATTCAGCGCTTCGGGGTAACGTTTCTCCTGCACAAACAGATGCCCGATTTGTAGCTGGATATTCCGGTTCTCGGGGTCGAGCGCTTCGGCGCGTTTGTAGTAATTAAGAGCTTCTTCGTAGTTACGAAGCATCTTGTTGCAAAAAGCGATTTTCCGCGTCAGCCACAACTGTTCGGGCAACAGCGCTTCGGCGCGCAGGTAGTATTCGAGCGCCTGTCCGAAATCACCCGCCTGTTGCTTACAGTAACCCATTTTCTGGAACAAATCGGCGGCGACATCGGTAGCGGATAGTTTTTCAAACAACGAAAATGCTTCGTTGTAATACCCTTTGGCAAAATAGAACTCGGCTATCTGTAGCTGCTGCTCTTCCGACAAATGAAGCATGTCGAAGAACCAGCAGGAATGAAAGCGTAACGACCAGTTAAATACCGGCATAAAATCATTCCGGTAGGCAAAGAGCTTGAAGAAACGGTACAAATCTTGAATATATTGATTTGAGATCTGACGCTCACGAACCTCCGACCCGACATTCAGATCCGCTCTTTTCATCTCTTCAATTTGCTCCGACTCCATTTTAAAAGCCTGCATCATCGAGTTTCGCTGGGTTTGAGCAATCTGTTTCATGCTGATTGCCAGCGAATATTTATCCGAATTGCAGAGGTAAGCGTTATTCAGCAGTAGCGCCATGAGCTGGTTGTTTTCCTCAAAAAGGTCGATGATAGCCGAATGAGCCGAGTTGAAAGGTAAGAACCAGTTCGGTAGTTCGTTAAAAAACGGATAGTGTTTCAATTGGGCAAACGTGTTCATGTAGACATCGGCACCTTCCAGCTGAAGTTCGCTCATCTCCCGGAGCTTGTCGCCCATGCCGCTTTTTTCAATCAGATCCTGCCATTCCGGATTTTTATCCTCCCACTCTTCGGCAGAAGTCATATTTTCCAAATCAATCTTGTCTTTCACCTGCGGAGCCAGTTTCATCATTTCAGGAAGTATCTCCTGCTGCATTTTTTGCGAAATCTTATCGGTCTCCGACGTCCGGGCAAACTGGATGATTATAGTCACCAGCGTTTTGGCAAAATCTGGGTCATCATTCAACAGGGTAAGCCGTTGGCGAATGCCGTCGTAAAACGGGAGGCGGGCATTGTAAATGGCCAACGCCACTGCCAGACCGACCATTGCACGAAGCCGGACCTCGGGTTGTTGGTGCATGCACGCATCAGCAAGCATGACTATCCGTTCGGCGCTAAACTGACGCAATAAATTGAGTGTTAAGGCAGATATGGCAAAAGACTTATCGACAGGGCCGATCACCTCGCTGGCAAGCAGTAAATTGAAACTGTCGCCATCTACCTCTTGTATCAGCCACAACGACCGGAACATTTCGAGGCGTGTCTGTTCGTGCAACGCAATTTGTTCCTGTTTGTTTCCCTGCTGATTCAACCCTTCTTCTATCAGGAAAGCAACTTCTTTATTGGTTGATTGTTCTTCCAGAGCCGATACGATTGCCCGCAGGCTTCGCAGCTGCAAACGGTGATATCGAATTTGCGAATAGTCGTAGCCGTTGGAGAATTTTGTAAAAAGCTCCTCCTTGATCGTATCGGTCAGTAAAAATGCCTTTTTTACCAGGTTGTGATAGACCAGTTCGCGCTGCGGGTCATTTACTCCATCCACAGCATACTGAAGCATAAGGCGGTAGTTATTTTCCAACTCGTCAACCTGATCGACATACTCAACAAGATGAACGGTTTGAAGCCAGTTTCGCAACGAATCGATGGCTTGCTTAAGCTGCCTGTTTTTGAGATATACCAAAATTTCGGTGGCAGTATGTTGCATCTCGTTTATCGTCATATCGGGTAATGGATTAATCTGTTTGCTAAGGTAATATAAAACGGCACTTTTTCTCTTTCAGCTCGATAAAAAGTGTTGCTTAATCAGACGCAAAAACCGTGCCACGGTTCTGTTTCAATGTACGGAAGCCGTTTTCCCGGAAGGTTTGTCTTGCGCCAGAACCACACGGCCGGTTGTGGCATGAATGAAGTAGATTTTGTCTTTTTCGGTTTTTTGAGAAGAGAGTGGCATGGTGTACTGAAAACGGCACTCCACGCGGCGAATCAATACCTTGTCCGGCGACATGCTGCGGTAACTCTCTATCCGCTCTTTCATGCCATTCAGCCACTTCTGGCTCGACTCCAACTGCCCGATCTCTAGCGATAGATTTTCGCGCAGAGTCTCCATGTTGTATTTTACATACAACGTCTGCATCTGCAACAACTCTTTCAGTGATTGGCTATTTTGCCTCAGCAGAGAGTTCACCGGTTGTTCCAAAGATTTCTCTATAAAAACGAGACTGTCTTTAACGGTAATTTGTCCAAGCGTTTTGGTTTCGATGGGATAAAACTGAAAATCGGGGTCGGAGACCTGATTCTGTTCGTAACTCCATATCGCTTTTATATCGCTGTCGGAGCTACTGCAACCCAACAACAAGCCACAGAAAACCAAGAGGAGTGTAAAGATAAAACTGCTGTTTTCTAGATGATTGACGGCAGTATGCGGGATATCTGACTTGCCTTCCGAGTTACCCAATCTTGCTGATTTTGCGTAATCTTTCTTCATCAATAATCTTGATTTTCCGACCATCGACAGCAATGATTTTTTCTATTGCAAAGTTGGATAAGGTACGAATGGCATTTGAGGTGGTCATGTTGGAGAGGCTGGCCAAATCGTCACGCGAGAGATAAATATTGAGCGTCGCGCCATCTTCTTCGAGTCCGTAGCTGTCAATCAGAAAGAGTATCGACTCTGCCAAACGACCCCGGATATGTTTCTGGGTGAGGTTGACGGTACGCGTATCGGCAATGCCCAGATCGATTGCCATCGCCTTAATGAAAAACAGAGCCAGGTCGTTGTTCTCTTTCAAAAGTTTGAATATCACCTCGGAAGGAACCATAAAAATGGTAGCGGCATCGACAGCACAAGCAGCCGTAAGGTAGGGCTCTTCGGCGAAGAAAGCGCGGTAGCCAAAATAGTCGATCGGTTTAATCATCCTGACAATCTGACTGCGTCCTCCCACTCCGTCTTTGTATATCTTTACCTTTCCTTTGACTAAACAAAGCAGATGAGTTGGAGTTTCTCCTTCACAGTAGATCATTTCATTGCGCTTGAACTGCTGTATCTTCGAATTGTTTCGTAAATAATCCAGTTGTTCTCCGGTCAACACATCCCAAATTCCGGGAAGAGACAGGATGGACAAATCCGTTGTCTGTTTCGGTGCCATAAAAACATGTTTTTCAACACAAATGTAAGCAATTTCAACAAAAAATCAATCCAATATATAAATTGCTGAGAATAGGTTAGTTAATTGTCTTTTTGCAAAAAATCCACCAATTTTTTCACCGCGTTTGCTCTGTGACTAATCGTATTTTTGACCGAGAGATCGAGCTCGGCAAAACTTTTGTCGTAATTTTCGGGTACAAAAATCGGGTCGTATCCGAATCCGTTAATTCCCTTTGGTTCACGTGAGATGGTGCCGTGCACTTCACCTTCAAATAGATATTCAGTCCCTTCTTTTATCAGGGCAATGACCGTCCGGAAACGCGCTTTTCTGTTCGGTTCGTCCGACAGTTCGTCCAATAGCTTGCGCATATTGGCTCCGGAGTCTTTATCGGTACCGGCGTAACGAGCCGAATAAACCCCGGGGGCATTATTCAACGCTTCCACTTCCAACCCGGTATCGTCGGCAAAGCAATCCTTCCCGAAGCGTTCGTAAACATATCGGGCTTTCAGCAGTGCATTACCTTCCAGTGTGTCGGCCGTTTCGGGGATGTCGTCAAAACAGCCGATCTCTTTCAAGCTCAATATTTTGTATCGATTCTTTAAATAGTGCGATACTTCGTGTAGTTTATGATCGTTGTTGGTTGCAAATATAATTTCCATGCAGGTAAGTCTGTTTAGTTTTCTGCTTCAAAATGGTCGAGGTAAAAATTGCCATCCTCAAAAATGCCGTAGGTAAATTGAGTATACCAGTCGCCGATAATGCAGACCCGGCTATCGTTTTTCAGCATCAGATCGAGTAGGATATGGCGGTGCCCAAACACAAAAAGATCGATTTTTTCGCTTTCGGGAAATGCTTTGGCATAACGTACCAAACACTCTTTGTCTTCGCCGAGATATTCGGCATAGTCATCCCGCTTGGGCTTTTTGCGGTTGGACTTTGACCACCCCAGTCCGAATCCGAGCCCCAATCGGGGAGGTACATACGTAAAAAGTTTCTGGCAGATTTTATTGTGAAAGATAGCCTGAATAATGTTTACGATCAAGGAATGATCGCCAAGCCGGTCGCCGTGAGCCAGGTAAAGCCGCTTGCCACTCCATTCTACGATTTCAGGCTCGCGGTGCACCGTCAGTCCGATTTCTTGCTCCAGATAACCGAACGTCCACATATCGTGATTGCCTGTGAAGTAGTGAATTTTTACGCCCCTATCCGACAACTCACCAAGCTTACCCAAAAACCGTGTAAACCCTTTGGGAACAACGGTTTTGTATTCATACCAGAAGTCGAACATGTCGCCCAACAGGTATAACTCCGAGGCATTCTCTTTGATAGAATCGAGCCAGCGGACAAGTTTCAGTTCGTGCTCGCGTGGATTTTTTACAAGTCGTGACCCTAAATGGGCATCTGATACAAAATAGATTGGTTTCACTCGTTATGTTGCTACTTTCGAATAAGGAAGGCAAGCCCCACCCGTTATTTATTTGGTGTTTCTTCCGCTTTTTTAGGAGCCTCTCTTCTGGTTGCTGGCGAAGGAGTGCTTTGTGGTTGGGAGCTCTGCACACGGCTATTTTGCTGGCGCGGTTGCTCTGCATCTCTGCTCTGCGATCGTCTCTGTTCGTTATTGGCCGGTTGTGCCTGAGGCTGTCTTTGTGGCGTTTCGGCTGCCGGTTGCCGGGTTGTAGTCGGCCTATCCGGGGTGGATTGTTGTCTCCAACCTTCTTGTCGGCTACCTTGTGTCGGGTTATTATTATCTGACGAAGGGCGTGTCGTTGGCCTGTTTTGGTTGAAGCTATCCCTGTTGGTTTGCCGGGCTCTGTCGGGCTGACCGGTTGTGCTGTTTTCTTGCCGGGTGTTGGTTGCCGGTTGTCGGGTCGTGGTCGACTGATCCGATCCGGATTGTTGTCTCCAGCCACCTTGTCGGGTACCGTCTACTGCATTGTTATCGTTTGACGACGGGCGTGTCGTTGGTCGATTCTGATTGGTGGTATTCCTGTTATTTTGCTGTGTTCTGTCAGGCAGGTTACTATCGACGGTCGGTCGATTAGCTGGTTGCACTCCATTATTGCGCGATCCGTTTTGCCAGTTATCCGACGAACGGCTTCCGTTGTTTTGCGGTACCGTATTGCTCCGTGTCCCACGATTATCATAACCCGAACTCCTGCGGGGAGAGTAAATATCGTCGTTTCGGCCACTTCTGCGGTATCCGGAAGGAGCTCTGTCCGGACGATAACTTCTCAAACTCTGCATCGGTCTGTCTCCATAATGGTACATGGAGCGGTTGTAGTCTCCACGGCGATACTCGCTGATATGCTGGGAATAATATCGAGTAGGATTACGGTCAGACACCGATACGATAAAATAAGTGGTGTTGTAACTTACGTGATACGAATACGGAAGCCGGGAACCCGAAAGCCACATTCCTTCCTGATGCCACCAGTATATATTCAAATCGGGATTATAGTAGAAGTTCATATCCGGACAGAAATAGTATGGATAATAGTTGACATAAGCTTCTCCGTAATCGTCCGATAGCCCATCTGTAACGTAACATGACGAAAATGTTACAGTCAGCATGCATCCCACAAACAGTTTCAATAGAGTTTTCATAGCTGTGTGTTTAAAAGATTGTCGAATTGAGTCTTTATATATATTAGACCCAAGAACAAACAAGATGTTTAATCATCTATTTTAAAGCAATCCCAACTCGAGTTTTGCTTCGTCGCTCATCATATCTCGATCCCAGGGAGGTTCAAAAACAAGGTTGATATTCACTCCCTTAACACCTTCCACTGATTCTACTTTCATCCGGACATCTTCCAGAATAAAATCGGTGGCCGGACATCCCGGAGCCGTCAGCGTCATATCAAGATTGACATTGCCATCTTCCAAAACATCCACTTTATAAATCAAACCAAGATCGTATACGTTAACCGGTATTTCGGGATCGAAAACCGTACGCAACATCTTGACGATATTCTCTTCCAATGCTAAAAATTCATTCATCGCTCAATTGTTTTCGGTTTAATTCTTGTGACAACGTACCGGGTATTTGATAGCTATATTTGAAATAAAGATGCAAATGGTTCCGGTTTCGTCTCACAAATTCATTTTGTTTATCAAACGCTCTGCTATAGCATATTCAAAACCTCGTTGCAAAGCAAAATTCAGCAGCTTGCCTCGTCTTTCGTAACGGCTTGATGCTTTGATTTCACGGACTTTTTTATGCAACAGTTCGTTGAGTATTTGCTCGTACAAAGGTACATCCATTTCGTTGAAAACCTCCTGCTGGATATTTTCGGGAATTTGCTTCATTCGCAGAGCCTGCACGATTTTGAGCTTTCCCCACTTATTGAACCGTAATTTGTCGTTGACAAACGCCCGACAAAAGCGCTCATTATCAATATATTTTTGTTCAACAAGATACGAAACGATTTTCTCTTTTTGACCGTTATCCGCACCCCATGTCTGGAGCTTGGTTTCGACATCAGCAGTACACACTTCCTGTTTCGAACAATAAGCAGCTGCTTTCTTCAATAAAAAATCATACGAAATTTCCATATCTCGGTATCGGTCATTATCAATTCTTCACCGCTTTTATCATCCGGGCATTGCCAAACAGATCGGTACGCAGCTCTACAAATCCGAACCCCATTTGTCGAAATAACGCGACGGTCTCTTGCCCTTTTTCGCGGTTTATTTCGACATAAAGCGCCCCTTCGTGTTTCAGCGAGGCAAGTGCCTTTTTGCCAATTGCTTCGTAAAAAAGCAACGGATTGATATCGGGTACAAACAGAGCAATCGAAGGCTCATAGTCCAGTACATTCGGTTGCATAGACGATTTTTCACTCTCGAGCACATAAGGAGGATTGCTCACGATCACATCGGCTGTATCAAGAGAGTCGATCCACTGTTCAGACAGAGCATCGGCACAAAAAAAGCGGACATTCGTTTCGTTTAGTCGGCTGTTTTCGCGAGCCAGAGCAAGGGCATCTTCCGATATGTCGCAAGCCGAAATGGTAGCATCGGGCAGGTTCCTGGCCAAAGCGATAGCAATACAACCGCTTCCGGTGCAAATATCCACAATATTACAAGTTCTGTTTTTCCAGTCTTTAATAATCCACTCTACCAGCTCTTCCGTTTCGGGGCGCGGAATCAAAACCCGGCGGTCGACCTTCATCGTAAGACCGAAAAATTCGGTTTCGCCCAGCACGTATTGCAACGGTTCGTGGTTGTTGAGGCGTGCTACATATTGCGCAATCGCTCGCTGTTGTTCTGCGGTTAAAACCAGAGAGTTGTCCGAAAGCAACTGAGCCCGCGAAAAACCGGTAGCATGTTCGCACAGAGTGATGGCAACCGCACGCGCTTCGTCTGCCGGCAAAACGGAGCTCAAATCGCCGATAACATTTCTAATAATGTTCATTTAAATAAATCAGTAGGTAATGCAAACTTACGAAAAAAAACGGTTCGTGTTGCCAATCCATTTTTTTAAGCTGCCGTCACCTCATTTTTTGTTACCTTTGCACTCCAAATTTAAAACACAAGAGATGGATAGATTACGGTTTATCAGTTTTGCAAGTGGAAGTAACGGAAATTGCTTCTTTGTAGGCAATGCTTCGCAAGGTATACTGATAGATGCCGGAATCGGCATCCGCACCATGAAGAAGCGGTTGAAAGAGATTGGCATGGATTTTTCGGATATTTTGGGCGTCTTTATCACGCACGATCATTTCGACCATATCAAATCGGTTAAGCCGTTGGTAGAAAAGATGTTGATACCTATATATGGCACCAAAGAAACGCTCTCTTCTATTGCTCAATTGCAGCAAATGGGAGAACAATTTCAGGCCGGACAACGTGTTATCAGCAAAGAAGAGCCGGTAGTTATCGGAGACTGGCGCGTGACGGCTTTTGAGGTTTCGCACGATGGTACCGATAATGTCGGCTACAGTGTCGAATATAAAGACAAAAAATTTACGTTGGCTACCGATCTGGGATATGTTTGTGAGAATTCGGCACGCTATATTGCCGAAGCCAACTATTTGGTTCTCGAGGCCAACTACGACGAAGAGATGTTGGCAAATGGCCCCTATCCGTATATGCTGCAAGAGCGCATCCGTAGCAACACCGGCCACTTGAGCAACAGCGATGCCGGCCGGTTTCTGGCCGATAATTATTCGGAAAAACTGGAATATATCTACCTCTGCCACCTGAGCCATTCGAACAATTTGCCGGAACTGGCCTATTGCACGGTAAGCGAACTGCTCTCCGACAAAGGGATTGTTATCGGTAAAGATGTTGAACTGGTAACCCTCGAACGGACATCTCCCTCCAAAATGTATGTTTTCGACTGACGAAACTACTTCAATAGCTCCTCGAGTTTGGCCACCATCGCCTTAAACTCGGTTTCGTTGTAAAGCCGTGTCATAAAGACAATTTTACCCTCTTTATCGATGATGATGTTGCGGGTAACCCCGGCTTCCTTATCGGCATAGAGCTGAAAATGAGTCGCTCCCGGATCGAGAGCCATCGGATAGGTAATTCCTGTGCTCAGAATGAAATTCTTTGCCACATCGAGCGGTTCGTCGCGATCGATGGCATACAGGGCAAACGAAGGATTCGATTTCCAACGCTGCCAGATATCGCGTTCGATAAAAGGCATCTCTTTGCGGCAAACCCCACACCAACTCGCCGTAAACTGCAACATCACCACTTTCCCCCGCAACGACCAGAGATTCACCGTACGCCCGTCGGTAAGCGTCATGGTGAAACCAGGCGCGGTTTGACCCAGTTTTACGATATAGCCTCTGTCTGAAGATTCTTGTTGAGGAGGAATTGATGCCGACTGAGAGGATACGAAATAACTGTTTGCGAAAAACAGGAATAAAACGGAATAAAATAATTTCATGTTTATTTATTGCTTTGAGATGGATTCCATCCATGTAATTAATGATTGTGCACTTGCGCTGACATTTTCACAACTATAATCACCTGATTGTTTTAATATAGCTTTTTTATACTTACCATTCATGGAATCATAATAATAGCAGATGTATGACAAAGTTCCGCCATCGCATCCGGCCCATCCATGATCCGCTATTTTGCCGGAGACCGCAGAAGGAATTAACGACCTGTAATGCGACAGAGTTGCCAAGGGAATAGTCCGGATAGTTGAATCGCAATATAAAGTATTTTTAGACAAAGCATCCTGAGTTATATACCCACCGTCTTCAACTGAATTCCATGTTTTCGGATTATGATACGACAACACCCTGCCATCCTGATCAATCAACCACCCCTGATGTACGTATCCCCAGGCATAGTTAATGTAGGACAGTTCAAAATAAACTTTTTTATCGTACTGATCGTTGGAGTTACACCCCACTAAAACCAGCATAGCCAGTAACAAAAGGTAAAGTTTTCTCATATGGCATTCCTATTTTTGGATATAGATGCAAAAACCATTCAAAACGATGCATTTCATTGCCTACGAAGGATTGATAATGTGAGAATTATATAAATAAAATTCTCATTTCACCCTATGCGTAAAAAACGCTAACTTTGCAAAGTTATTAAAACGTTTTTGATTGACCAGTAGATGATTGAAATAATTCCTGCCATCGACATCATAGAGGGCAAATGTGTGCGGCTTTCTCAAGGCGACTACCAGCAAAAAAAAGTATATAACGAGCATCCGCTCGAGGTGGCAAAAGAGTTCGCCGATGCCGGTATTCGCCGTTTGCATGTGGTCGATTTGGATGGTGCTAAGGCGCAACATATTGTCAATCATAAAGTGCTGGAAGCCATTGCCACGCAGACCGATTTGGTGATCGATTTCGGAGGTGGACTCAAAAGCGACGACGACTTGCGAATTGCTTTTGAATGCGGAGCGGCCATGGTAACCGGGGGCAGTATCGCCGTGAAACAACCGGAGGTTTTCTCGCATTGGATCGAACGTTACGGTGCGGAGCGAATTATTCTGGGTGCCGACGTGCACAACGAAAAAATTGCCGTAAGCGGCTGGCTCGAAACAACCGACAACGACTTGATGCCGTTTATTGAAGGCTATTGCAAGCAAGGAATCCAAAAGGTGCTGTGTACCGACATTGCCAAAGACGGCATGTTGACGGGTACTTCGGTCGATTTGTACAAAAAAATAATGGCTCATTTCCCGGCTTTGCAACTGATTGCAAGCGGAGGGGTAAGTAGCATTGCTGACATCGAAGCGCTCGACGAAGCGGGAATTCCGTCGGTGGTATTTGGCAAGGCCATTTACGAAGGACGAATTAAATTATCAGAATTACAACGATTTATATAAATAGAAAGGTTTTTTACTCTTTCAAACAACGCTTATGAAGTTAGATTTTGCGAAAGGCAACGGGCTGATTCCTGCTATTATTCAGGATGCCGTAACCAATAAGGTGCTCATGTTGGGATACATGAACGAAGAGGCTTACGAAAAAACGGTGACTACCAAACAGGTTACATTTTTCAGCCGTACCAAAAACCGTCTGTGGACAAAAGGGGAGGAGAGCGGCAATTTTCTGAATGTCGTTTCGATGGCTCCCGATTGCGATAACGATACCTTGCTTATCAAGGTACACCCCGTAGGTCCGGTTTGCCATACCGGTGCCGATACCTGCTGGAACGAAACCAACGTTGACGATATCCAGTTCCTGCGCTACTTGCAGGATTTTATCGATAAACGTAAAAAAGAAATGCCCGAAGGTTCGTACACCACTTCGTTGTTCAACAAAGGCATCAACCGCATGGCTCAAAAGGTGGGTGAAGAAGCTGTTGAAACGGTCATTGAAGCCACCAACGGCACCGACGACCGCATGATTTACGAAGCTTCCGACCTGATTTATCACCTCATCGTTCTATTGGCTTCAAAAGGATATCGCATTGAAGATTTAGCAAACGAGCTGAAAAAGAGACACAAAGAGTAATCAATTCGATAATTTGAAAATATGTCAATTTGAAAATCATTGAATTGGCTCATTTTCAAACTTTCAAACTTTCAAATTGATAGATGAACTATTACAGCACCAACCACCAGTCGCCAATAGCTTCGCTGCAGGAAGCCGTAGTGAAAGGACTGGCTCCCGATAAAGGGCTTTACATGCCTGAAAAAATCAAGGCTCTGCCTGCCGATTTTTTCGAAACTATCGACCAACTCTCTTTTCAGGAGATTGCCTATCGCGTTGCCGATGCATTTTTCGGAGAAGATATTGAAGCCGACACCCTGAAGCAAATCGTTTACGATACGCTCAATTTCGAAACTCCAGTTGTCAAGGTGGAAGAAAACATCTACAGTCTTGAACTTTTCCACGGACCCACACTCGCGTTCAAAGACGTGGGAGGCCGCTTTATGGCTCGCTTGCTGGGATATTTCATCAAAAAACAAGGCCAAACCGATATCAACGTGTTGGTGGCAACCTCGGGCGATACCGGAAGCGCCGTTGCCAACGGGTTCCTCGGTGTAGAGGGAATTCATGTTTACGTACTTTATCCCAAAGGGTTGGTAAGCGAAATTCAGGAGAAACAGTTCACCACGCTGGGTAAAAATATCACCGCTTTGGAAGTCGACGGTACGTTCGACGATTGCCAGCGTATTGTTAAATCGGCCTTCATGGACGAAGAGCTGAATGCAAAACTCAAGCTAACTTCGGCCAATTCGATCAATGTAGCACGCTTCCTTCCGCAGGCCTTCTACTATTTCAACGCTTACGCACAACTCAAAAAACAGGGCAAAGCCGATAATCTGGTGGTTTGCGTTCCGAGCGGAAACTTCGGCAACATCACTGCCGGACTTTTTGGCAAACGGATGGGATTGCCTATCAAACGTTTTATCGCTGCCAACAATCAGAACGACATCTTCTTACAATATCTCGAAACAGGTAAATATTCTCCCCGTCCTTCGGTAGCAACCATTGCCAACGCCATGGATGTGGGCGATCCGAGTAATTTTGCCCGCGTGGTCGACCTCTACGGTAATTCGCACGAAAAGATTTCGGCTGACATCTCAGGCTGCCGTTACCTCGACGAACAGATCAGCGCAACGGTGAAGAGCTGTTACCAATCGACCGGTTATCTGCTCGATCCGCACGGAGCATGTGGCTATCAAGCCTTGAAAGAGGGTTTGAAAGAGGGCGAAACCGGCCTGTTCCTCGAAACGGCTCATCCTGCGAAATTTGTTGGAACCGTCGAAGCAATCATTGGCGAGAAAGTTTCTATTCCTGAAAAGTTGCAGGAGTTTATGAAAGGAGAAAAGCTAAGCATTGAACTTTCAAAGGAGTTTGCCGACTTTAAAAATTTCTTGTTGAAATAACTTTTGGTTGAAATTTTTTGTTTTGCGTAGGTATGAATTTATTTAGCCGAATACAAAAAGATGAAGAGGCGATACACTTTGGCCATTGTCATACTTGGAGTGACGTTTTCTTCCATTTACGGATTAAACATTGACTCGCTGCTGAATCGATTCCCAAGCCTGAATTTTTACTTTATACCTACGTTTTCGCACCAAAAAGAGACCGGCAATCAATTCGGACTCAACGGTGGATATTATTTTCGGTTTATCGATTCCACGAGAATCAGTAACCTCTCCTTTAGCCAAACATTCACGCAAAGGCAACAATATTCTGTCAGTTTATCTCCTCGACTCTATTTAGGCGGAGGAGGGAAATGGACTGTGTCTGGCAATATCTCCGCTCAAAACTATCCGACCAGTTTTCTTGGAATCGGAAACAACCGGAGACAGTTATTGCCGACTCCTATTGCATACACTTCACGCAATTATTCGTTTTATTTTCAATTTCAGCGCTTTCTCGACAAGCATATCAGCATGGGTCTCCATGTGGCGCTCCGAAGCGAAAAACCGGTAGTAGACGATAGTCTGAAGTTCAAGGCAATGGGAATTCACGTTACGGGTTGGAAACCCTATTTTTTACTGGGACTTGGAGGTGTGGTCACGTACGATTCGCGCAACGATCTCTTTTATCCGATGAAAGGTATTCTGGGAAGCGCCAGCCTTGTTCACTACAATCCGATCTGGGGAAGTACATACAATATTGTGCAGATCAACCTGGATTTCCGACAATATATTGCTCTTTATAAGCAACATGTATTTGCGTGGCAATTTGTCACCGATTGGCGGCTTGGAAACGCAATCCCGTTCCAAATGCTAACCACCATTGGCGGCAATCAACTTCTGAGAGGTGTTCCCGGCGATCTTTTCCGTGATAACGTAATGGCTGCGTTGCAGGCAGAATACAGGTTTCCTATTTACAAAGTGCTGCGAGGGGCTGTTTTTGCCTCTTCAGGCGATGTGATGAATAGTAACAATCTAATGATTCACAGACTAAAGACATCTTACGGAGCCGGTATCCGATTCAAAATAACGCGGGGTAAAATGAATGTGAGCGGGCGTTGGGATATCACGCATACCAATGTTGACAAAGGCTTTCAGTTTTTTATGACAGCCCTCGAAGCTTTTTGACCCTTTTATCGAATCATCCCATTAAACTTTGTCCAATCAAACAGCCAGGGATCGGTTTTCCGATCGGGAGCAATTTCGTTGTGTCCCACAATATAGCCGATCGGATAGCGGCTCTTTATATCTTTTACCAGATAGGCCAATGATTGGTATTGCAAGTCGGTCGGCGGGTCGGTGGGAGAATTAAGCAGTTCGATGCTGATGGAACAGTTATTGAGCATTTTACGCCCGTTTTGCGGAAGAACGCTTTTACCGGCCTGATAGGCAATATCTTTCTCTATTACCAAACGATAAATAGTCCCCTGCCGGTCGATCATATAATGAGAAGCTACCTTGTACTGCCGGAAAACAGCAATTGCATGCTCAACGTTGTATGGATCTCCTTCGGTACAATACGTTGAATGAATAACAATTATATCAATATTTCTTGCTAATTCCGACTGATGGCCGAACTTTATCTTGGATGTATAGTCGATTATTTGAGGCGATGAGGCGGAAACAACAGAGGCAAAAAGATAAACGAAAAAGAAGCAAAATATTCTCATAATCATCCATATAGAATGCAAAGGTAATCGTTTTACGAATGACAAAAAAATCGTAACTTTGCAATCCTGTTTTTATCGCCGAATACATTGGCTTTTGCCTGTTTATTTTTAAATCAGAAGCGGTTTTATTTTTGGGCGGCAAAAATTTTCGAGTTAGCAAATCAACGATTCAACATTTTACAATAATGGCACAACAAGAAGATGTTTTTAAAAAATTAGTCGCACACTGCAAAGAGTACGGCTTTGTTTTTCCTTCAAGCGAAATTTACGATGGCCTTGGAGCCGTCTATGATTACGGTCAAAATGGAGTGGAACTGAAAAACAATATCAAAAAATATTGGTGGGACAGCATGGTATTGCTCCACGAGAACGTGGTAGGGCTCGATGCTGCCATCTTTATGCACCCTACCACATGGAAAGCCTCAGGTCACGTGGATGCGTTCAATGATCCGCTCATCGATAACAAAGACTCTAAGAAACGTTATCGTGCCGACGTACTGATCGAAGATCTACTCGCAAAATACGACGATAAGATTGAAAAAGAGGTAGAGAAAGCCGCAAAACGTTTCGGTGAATCGTTTGACGCGGCTCTTTATCGTCAGACTAATCCCCGCGTGCAGGAGCACCAGGCAAAACGTGATGAAATTCACGCCCGTTTTGTAAAAGCCCTCAATGACAGTGATCTGGCCGAATTGAAACAAATCATCGTCGACTACGAAGTGGTTTGCCCCATCAGCGGAACCAAAAACTGGACCGATGTACGTCAGTTCAACCTGATGTTCTCTACCGAGATGGGTTCTACTGCCGATGGTGCTATGAAGATTTACCTCCGTCCCGAAACGGCTCAGGGGATTTTCGTAAATTACCTCAACGTGCAGAAAACCGGCCGTATGAAGATTCCTTTCGGTATTGCCCAAATCGGTAAGGCTTTCCGTAACGAAATCGTTGCCCGTCAGTTCATCTTCCGCATGCGTGAGTTCGAACAGATGGAGATGCAGTTCTTCGTACGCCCTGGTACCGAAATGGAGTGGTTTAAGAAATGGAAAGAGACTCGTCTGAAATGGCACAAAGCGCTCGGTCTGGGCGACCACAAATACCGTTTCCACGATCACGATAAACTGGCTCACTACGCTAATGCCGCTACCGATATCGAATTCGAAATGCCGTTCGGGTTCAAAGAGGTGGAGGGTATTCACTCGCGTACCGATTTCGACCTGAGCAGCCACGAAAAATATTCGGGAAAGAGCATCAAATATTTCGATCCTGAACTCAACGAATCGTACACACCGTATGTTATCGAAACCTCGATTGGAGTAGACCGTACGTTCCTCTCCATCATGGCAGCTTCGTACACCGAAGAGCAGCTTGAAAACGGAGAGAGCCGTGTAGTCTTGAAACTGCCGACAGTATTGGCTCCGATCAAACTGGCCGTTATGCCATTGGTGAAAAAAGACGGATTGCCCGAGAAAGCACGCGAGATCATGAACAGCCTTAAGTTTGATTTCAAATGCCAGTATGACGAAAAAGACTCCATCGGAAAACGTTACCGCCGTCAGGATGCCATTGGTACTCCTTTCTGCGTTACTGTAGACCATGATTCGTTGACCGATAACACCGTAACCATCCGTTACCGCGACACCATGCAACAGGAGCGCGTTTCGGTCGAAAAATTGCATGAAATAATCGGACAGAAAGTCTCGATGAAGGAGCTTTTCAAGAAGATTGTTGAGTAGAATAAACCGCGATTAAATCGATTGAAGGGGGTTGGCTAAATATACTTAGCCAACCCCTTTCTGTTTTAAACCAATATTTTGTTGTACCAAACTTCTTTTAACTGGAAACAGGAGAATAAAAAAGAGGCTATCTCAATTTTTTGAGACAACCTCTTTCGTTTTATATTACGGATTTTCCGTTATTATTTCATATTTGGATTTCGATCCTTTTCATCCTGAGGAACCGGGAGTGTTAGTGATTGATAACCTTGCCAATTGGTTTTACTCTTCACAAAACTAGTTCCAACTTTCCATCGTTTCAAATCTTCTTTTCTCCATCCTTCGCAATAGCCTTCTACATAACGTTCGTGTTGGACAAGTTGCAATAGCGTCCATCCTTTGGATGTCATTAATGCGGTTGCCGAAGGTAGTTGCCCAGAAATACCTGCCCGAGTACTGTACAGATGCGACTGGTCAACAGCAACCTTGTTCGCTCTATCTCTGACTTTATCTACCCAGTAGATTGCACTATTAACATCAGTGGCTGTTACATTTCCAGGATTCAGGTTTGCCATACATTCGGCATAGAGTAACATCACATCGGCTAAACGAATGATTCTTAAGTTAACATCTTGCCAAGCTGCATCAAATCCCATATCGGTTTTAGAAGTGCTGTCGTAACCATATTTACGTATACCATAACAACCTGCCTGTCCAACAATGTTAATTTGATCCCAACCTTGAACTTTCCAATCTTTTGTAACTTCCTTATATGTAAAATTGGCTCCATTTGGAACTCCCCAGAAAGTTTCATAGGCGCGATAGTCGTACACCGTAGTTGGCGTTCCGTTGATGGTTTCCGTCCAACTTTCAAATCCATTGTGATTTGCATCTCCATCTGTTAATTTAAAGACAGGTACAGCGAAATTCCACCACATATCAGGATCCGCTTTATTATTCATTGTCCAGTTTTGAACTAACCAATGTACATCATTATTCGACCACCCGGCATTTGAATTGATATCTTTAAATTGAATTTCAAATACCGATTCATTGTTATTTTCGGCGGTCTTTGTGAAGTTGTCTCTGTAATTGTCAACCAAAGCATAAGATCCGTAGGAGGCATCACCTACGCCAGGAAGAATTTTCTTAAATTCGGCGGCCGCTTTATCATACATTCCATGATTAATGTACCATTTACCAAGAAGTGCAGCAGCAGAACCACGTGTTACTCTTCCTTTGTCGTATCCAGAAGTAGTGTTGACCCCTGATTTAAGAAGATCTTCGGCTTTCTTTAAGTCTGACTCTACAAAAGCAAATGTTTCTGCTGCTGTCGCTGGAGCCTGACTATAATCAGCTTCCTTACTCGGGATGGTTTCTCTGAGAATACACTTATCATCTCCAAAATATTGGGCGATATTATAATACATAAAGGCTCTCAAGAAATAACATTGCCCCAGATACAAATTCACATCGTCTGTGGTGAAAGCTGGATCATTAGCAACCTTCTGTGCATTAGGAATTGCAACTATTGCATTGTTAATTAGCAATATATCTTGATAATAGCCATTCCAAACATCATTAACGGCACTTTGACTTGCTAAAAGGCTGAAATTACTTACCGGTGCCCACGGCATAAAGCCGGCAGCGTTACCAGTTTCATAGAGATCATCTCCAAAAACATGATGCATAATACCGATACTCCATGTATACCCGTTACCCCACGCATTCAATCCTGAATAGGCCGCATTCAAAGCCTGAATAGCATGTGCCTTTGTCGTGTAGAACGTTCCTGGAGTATATCTTGATTTATCATTATCCTTTGAAAGAAAATCCTCGCTACAAGAAGCTAACAAGAAGCATGCTAACAAGAATAAATATATTTTTGTTTTCATAATAATACTTTTTTAAAGATTAAAAATCAAGTTGAATTCCTGCTATAAATGTACGAGGTTGTGGATAATAACCATTGTCTATACCGCGCGAAGTATTGGCAGTACCACCTGCTCCAATTGCACTGGAACCGATTTCCGGATCGTAAAATGGATAGTTTGTAAATGTCAGAAGGTTACGTGCTGTTACGTACATTCTTAAACTACTTATATTCAACTTGCTTGCCCATGTTTTAGGAATTGTATAACCTAAAGATACGTTCTTCAATCTGGTATAAGCACCATCTTTGATGTATCGATCAGATACTTTAGAAATATTACCATTCGGGTCATTACGTACGGCGCGTGGTATAGTTGTATTTGTATGCGAAGGAGTCCAACGATCAAGAGTTGCAGTTCCTGCATTAAAATTGTTTTGCATACCTTCGGTCCAACAGACTTGTTCTGCAAAAATTTTATTGCCAGAAATTCCCTGGAAGAATAACGAAAGGTCAAATCCTTTATATGCAAAATTAGCAGTCAATCCATATGTAAATGTTGGAATCGGTTTTCCCATGAAATACTTATCGGCATCCGTAATTTGGCCATCGTTGTTTCGGTCAACAAATTTTATATCTCCAGGTTTTGCATTGGGATAGGTCAGTTTGGTAGCACCACTAGCATCTTTGTAGGTATACGAATTGATTTCGGCTTGCGTTTGGAATAAACCTCCGGTTTGCCATCCATAAAATTCTCCAATTTGATGACCTACAGCAGTCATTGTACAGTTACCCGGTTCTACAACACCTCCTGTAATTGATTTACCTGCCATATCCAATACTTCATTATGTAGGGTCGACATATTTCCTGTAATAGACATATCCAATTTTCCAAAGTGTTGACGGTAGGTTACCGATAATTCAAAGCCTCGGTTCAAGATGCTACCTAAGTTCTTATTGATGGATCCTGAGCCTCCAGCTCCACTTGATGCGGGAAGAGGGTAGCCAAAGATCATATCCGTTGTTTTCTTGTGATAATAATCGAATGTTGCCTCAAAGGTTCCATTCAGCAATCCAAGATCCACTCCTAAGTCAAGTTGTTTCACACTTTCCCATGTAAGAGTGGGATTGTTAAACCCAGTAACAGCAACTCCAGTATATTGGACTCCATTAAATGTATAATCTTGTCCTGCGGCTAATCCGCTTATATACGAATATGAGCCAACAGGAGCATCATTTCCTACTTCACCATAACTGGATCTCAGTTTTAAATTGCTAATGAAACTAAAGCGTTTCATAAATGGCTCATCACTAAGGCGCCAAGCCACTGATGCTGATGGAAAATTACCCCATTTCAGACCAGGTCCGAATTTGGAAGAACCATCACGCCGGAAGTTGGCAGTTAACATATATCTACCTTTATATGAGTATGATACACGCCCTAAATATGATTCGCGACTGGTTTCTGACTCACTGCCTGTAACTTTATAACCACTCTCTAACATTCCAAGAACATCATTAGTTTCTGTCTGAATCGTAATACCATTACCCTGCATGTTATGATATTTAGAGTATTCCGCCGTATGGGCAGCCATGGCTGTTATGTCATGATCCCCAAACACTCTATGGAAAGTCAGCATGTTTTCCCAGTCCCAATTGTATGTCCAGGCTGCCGATTCGCTCAAAGATGTGGTTGTGAATGCTTTGGGTTGCATATCTGTTTGAGGAGTAAAGTTTCTATTCTGGAATTCGGAACTCGTTACTCCGAATGTACTCCGTAGGTTGAGACCCTTCATTAATTCATAATCACCATATGCATTGGCAAAAAACAACTTATTATAGTTGAAATTACGGGAACGTTCTAATGATCCTACTGGGTTACTGGCATCATGACCCACCAAGGATCCATCGTATCCAGAATAGCCACCAAGCACATTCGGGTTGCGAACAGGTATATTAGGAGTAATTTTTATTACTTCTTCCAGCATATCACGACCGCCATTAGAACCTTCAACTCGGCTTTGAGTGAAAATATAGGACATATTTTCTCCGAACTTAAATTTATTTGTTTGCCAGTTAGAATTCATTCTTACTGAATATCTCTTAAACGGCGTATCGATAATAATACCGTTTTCTTTATACTGATTAGCAGAAAAATAGTAATTCCCATTATTTGTTCCTCCGGAAACATCAATATTGTTTTCCATGATCGATCCTGTCTGGAATATTTGATCTTGCCAATTAGTTTCTGTGCCATCCCATCCAGTCCAAGGACCATTTGGATGTGCTACAATATCCAAAGCAAGAGGAGGTGCAGTTGTACCACCTGCCGTGTTGGTTTCAGACACAAGTGCTGCCCATTGGTGCATATTGAGCAGATCCAGTTTTTTTCTGACATCTGAAATTCCGTAATATCCGTTGTAGCGAACCTTCGGGGCTCCTGTTTTTCCGTTCTTTGTGGTAATAATGATGACACCGTTTGCTCCACGAGAACCGTAAATTGCACAAGATGCGGCATCTTTCAAGACCTGCATACTTTCAATATCTGCTGCATTTACACTTGCACCATCCATTGGAATACCATCTATAACATAGAGAGGGTCGGTTGAGTTGATACTGGATACCCCACGGATTCTGACTGTTGCCAACGAACCGGGACTACCTTGATTGCCTTGTACTTCCACCCCACTAGTCAGACCTTGTAAAGCATTGACTACGCTGGATACTGGAGTTTTAGAAAGAGCTTTGGAATCGACAATTGCAATAGCAGAGGTAAGGTCTTTCTTCTTCTGGCTACCGTAACCTACGACGACAACTTCATCTAATTTTTGAACATCGGGATCTAGAGAAACTTTGAGCACAGCCTGCTTGGCAACTGCAATAGTTTTAGTCTGATAGCCCACATAAGAGAACTCTAGAGTAGCATTGGCAGGGACCGACATTGAAAATCGTCCATCCATATCAGAGATTACACCAGTTTTGGTTTTGGTTTCCAGAATAACAATATTTACTCCGAGGAGAGTTTCTCCCGTATTGGCATCGACCACGGTTCCTGTTACTTTATGACTACCTGACGGATCGCCTCCTTGTTGTGCAAATCCGGCAGAGATAAACGACATAAACAGTGTACACAAAAACAGCCGTAAAAAATGTGTTTTTATTTGATTCATGAGTATGTATTATTTGATCGGTTAAAAAATAATTCAAAATCATTCAACAGTAGAATGATAAATGATGGAGAGACATTTTTACAGATATACATTCCGTAAAAAAATAGGATTATCTTTGCACTATCAGAACGATACTCCACAATTAGAACGAACTGAGCTATCAGTAAGGTGAAACAAAGGGGGTATTGCTTGATACCGGCGGAGCAATGGTTACAACATTGTTCCGCTTTTTGTTGGAATGGGGTTGATTAGGGAGAGATCTGTTTCATTGGTGTATGAATTTAAGGTTAAAATAGATGCTATTTAGCTTCACAAAAAACATCACTACTATCAGTGTGTCTACTTCAATGTCTATATATTAGCTTCGGGTAGGTATGGCTATTGCAATGGGCACCTTATTTGGAAAGAATGTGTAAATAAGAGGAAATAAAAATTTCATACGACGTAAAACTTCTTCATTGTAGAAGTGAATTTTGCCGAATAAAATCAATAATATCCATCTGATCAAACAAGGAACATTATTCCTACAGAATATATTTTGATGCTGCCATGATGTAGTAATGCGAACATCAAAATTTTCTCTTTTCAGACGATAAAAGAAAGGCTTATCTGTCTTCAAGGTATGTATTTCATTAAGGTTATTGCTGCAAAGATAATACATCCGTAGAAAGAAACAACAAATGTAATCAGATCTAAAAATAAACAAACAGAAGCAACATATAATATTTATATGACACTAATATTTATTAATATAATAATATACAGGGTATTACATGCATTTTATAATTCTTAAATAATACAATAAGAGGGTTATGCTATTTTTATATATTTAACATTAATTTGCAAAATGTGATGCTATTATACCGAAATGAAGATAGTTTTGGAGCTGTAAATGCAATAAAACAAGCTATAGTACATTTGGAGAAAATATCATAAAACACTGTATACTAAATTATTTGTGTTTTATTCTTACAAAACCATACACTATGCCCGCTCCCTTCTGAAAACGAGAACACCTTCGACAGGAAAGTATCATCGCAATTTTACAATTTACTGCCAAAAAATAAGCTTTGTCTTTAGTTTAGATGAAGAGAGAGAGAGTAACAGATAAGGAATGGGGTTTGATACGTGCAATTATAGTTAGAAGAAAGTATTTTGATATTTTAATGCATTTCCAATCAAAATAAACTAATTAATTTACAAAATGGGGAATAGTTATTAAATCTGCATCTTGTTGTGAAATTGTTGTATCGGAATAAATATGCTTTATTGTAGGCAGAGAAGGTGTCTCCATGTCAGTTATTCTAATGATTGCGATCTTGATGTTTAATCCCAAATCCTACATGCTAATATATAAACACATAATGAACGCAAATATAACGAACGCCAAAAGCTTTTGATTAATGTATTTTATGATGTTAGATAAAAAAGGTTGTCCCGAAATTTTCGGAACACCCTTTTCTGTTTTGATACGTATAGTCCTGAAAAAGCGTTACACAAAAAGTAATGTTATGCAAGGAAGAGAGACGGAGTATTTAAAGCGGACGCAAAAGGATTATAGTTTATCCTTCAAGCTATCGGTAGTATCAGAGATAGAGAGAGGCGAGATTTCGGTTACAGCCACCAAGAAGAAATACGGAATCCAAGGAAACCGCACAGTTACTAATTGGCTTAAAAAATATGGTACCTTTAATTGGGAAAACCAAACGCCCAGCAATATACCAAGAAGAAAAGATCAGAAGATACTGGAAGTAGAACAGAAGATCAAGTTGTTGGAGAAACAGAAAGTTTTTCTTGAGAAGCAGGCAGAAAATGCGGATAAGAAAGCGATCTTCTTTGACATGATGATTGATATGGTGGAAAAAAAATTTCATATTCCTATCCGAAAAAACTCCTTACCCGGGCAATCAAACGATTCACAAAAGACAACAGACAACAGAATAAGCATAAGTTGCACCTGTGGATTACTCGGGTTTAGCAGGCAGGTCTATTACCGCTCCCTACGGTCAAAGGGAGAAAAGCAAATCAAAGCTGAACACGTCTTACCATGGTTGCGTCTGTACGTCGTGATATGCCCCGCATCGGTTTCAGGAAACTGTATTGCATGCTACATGCTCCATTACAGGACTTACGAATAGGTCGGGATAAGTTTCTGGCCATTCTCAAGGCTAATCACATGTTGATCAAGCCTAAGAGAAACTACCGGATAACAATCAACTCTCACCACCGTTTCCACAAGCATAAGAGCTTGGTAGAAAACATGCCCTGGCAACGCCCGGAACAGGTCTGGGTGTCGGGCATAACTTATATTGGAGGCAGAGACAGAAATTGTTATTTGGCATTGGTTATAGATGTCTATTCAAAGAAAATCATGGGCTATGACGTTTCTAACAGCCTGGCAACAGAAGGCTCGCTGAGAGCTTTGAATATGGCTGTCAAACAAAGAAAATATAAAGACAGATTGATTCATCATTCAGACAGGGGACTGCAATATTGTAGCAATGATTACCAACAGGTATTACAAAAGAGGAAAATAATACCCAGCATGACCGAAAGTTATGATCCTTACGCCAATGCAATTGCAGAAAGAGTAAATGGGATCTTAAAGCAGGAGTTTTTACTGGAAGAATATCAGGTCGATATCCAAACGATGCAATTGTTGGTGAAAGATGCAGTACGCATTTATAATACGAAAAGGCCTCATTATTCTTGTTACATGATAACCTCTGAGCAAATGCATGAATAAGAAGAGATTGAAATCAGATCCTATAAAAACAAAGATAGATGTCGGGCTAGCCCGACATCTATCTTATAAATACTAGTAGCTTTGTTCTAGTAAAAACTGTAACGCTTTTGAGTACTAGACATTGCTTTCCTGTTCAGAGCATTACTCTTTGTGTAATGCTATTGTAGGAATCAACAATTATTACCAACCTGGATTTTGTTTAATGTTAGGGTTGATAGAGGTTTCACTGAACGGATAAGGGAACCATTCGTTCTTCCCAGCCTTGAATCCATGAGATATGGCTGCATTAGGTTCTGAATAAGTCACATATCCCACGTGAGTGGCAGTCTTTGTAGCTGGATCTGCATCGAAGAAATGATCTTTCAATGATGGAATACGTTCGCCTGCAGTTTTGGCCTTGCCAAGCTCATTCCAACGTTTCATGTCGATCCAACGCGCACCCTCATTCCACAATTCGTAGTTTCTTTCTTTCTTAACATCAGGCAAAGTCAATGTAGTGCTGATATATTTAGAACCTGCACGTTTTTGAACATCTGTCAGAGCCTTAAGACCGCTACCGTCTGCATCTGAGGTCTTTGCACAAGCCTCAGCATACATAAGAAGTACATCAGCATATCTTTCAATAATGAAGTTGTTGAATCTGTACCAATTGGTTGTACGGTCACCCGCACCAACGATATTTTTTTTCTGAAGATAATAGCCATTCCCGTAAAGACCATCAATGTTTACGATACCTCTCTTCTTATCCACGAGTTTCATTGCAGGGGTCATTCCAACAGTATCTGTAATCCAACCGATAGACGAGTCGTAAAGAAATTCATCGTAAGATACCAGCGTAGCTTTGCGACGATAAGAATCACCATCGTTTGCCAGAAATTCTTTGGCAAAGTTTTCTTCAATAGCTAAGCCGCCCCATCCTCCGTCATCCTGACATTTGGGTTTGCTTCCAAGACGATCGGTTCTCCAGCCCCAATAGTTCGATTCCATCCAGGTAGAACGGTTGATTTTTCCACTCCAGTCACCAATACTGCTATTGTTAATGAGGTTTGTCTCGAATATTTTTTCTTCACAACCGTCACCGGCGATATGGAAAAGGCTGGCCCAACGATCACCGGAAACAAGATCATATTTTTTTGAAGAAATTACTTTTCCAAGAGCTGTTTTTGCACCGGCATAATCCCCTTTGTACAAGAGAGCTTTTCCCTGAACTGTCCATGCAAAACCTTTGGTAACTTTTACAGCTCCATCCTTATCTGAAGTAGATTTACGTTCGTCAAGATATTGGACTGCAGCGGCACACTCATCGGCACACCATTGAAGCATGGCATCATGCCCTTTTTCATAGTTTGCAGGTTTGTCAGAACCACCCAGTACTTTTTCGACAAGTGGAGGATTATCCCATCCCATAGCAAGTATCATTTGACACCATGCACGCATTACCCTTGCTTCAGAAATACAACGGTCTTTTATAGGACTATCTCCATATTTAAAATTAGTAATAACGAGGTTACAATGATAGATAACCCAATAGAGACGTTTGTACATCGTGCTAACTAACGCGGTCTGTGTATCGTGACGGAATTCATTGACACAGGCTTGCCCATCGTTGTCTGTATAAAATGCACCAGCTGCAAGAACATTATCTGCGGGATAGTTGAACATTATATTATACGGAACACAAATACCATCGTTACCACCGATATTTTGAGCAAAATCGGCGTACGTACTAACAAGTGCTGACTGCGCATCGGCATCCGTTATATAAAACGTGTTTAAATCAACAACACCCTTCTGCGCAATATCAAGTTTATCCTCACTACATGCAGTAAATAGTAGCACAAATAGCAAGAGCAGTATATTATATTTTTTCATATTCTTAAGTATTTAGATTAAAATGTTAGGTTTAAACCAAATGTAACCTTCTTAGCCGTAGGATATGTACCCATATCAAAGCCTGCTGAGGAAGCGGTGGAAGTAGTAGCAGTTTCAGGATCACCCCCAGGGTAACTTGTAAAGGTAAAGAAATCATCCAAAGATACATAGCATCTCAGTTTGCTGATGAGTAACTTCTTGGTAAGCGATGTAGGAAGGGTGTAACCTAACTGTATCTGTTTGATTTTGAAGTAAGCACCGTTGAATATCGAAGCTGAAGAACCCCAGAATGTCCAAGTGTTAGATACTTGTTTCGGATCAGGCATAGAGCCACCTTTGTTTTCTGGTGTCCAGGCATGGTCATAGTAGTACTTCAATGAGTTAGTCATAGGGGAATCAGCACGATAAGCCATATTAAAGATATCATTGCCACTTACGCCGGAGCCAAACACATTCATATCTAACCCTTTATAGGCAAGATTAATGGTAATACCGTATGTGAAATCAGGAATTGCTTTACCAATATAGGTCATATCGCCATCAGTAGGCACCCCGTCTTTATTTTTAGTCTGGTAGATAGGTTTACCTGTGTCATGATTAACACCCAAATACTTATAACCTCTTAAATACCAGATTGGTTGACCTTGCTCAAATGCGGTGTAGATAGGGTTATTGCCCGCTTTAGTACCAGTAATACGAGAAATCGAAGGATCAAGATAAGTAACCTCATTGTGTAGGGTTGTCAAGTTGGCCTTTACAGAGTAGGTGAAATCTTTACCGATATTATCTTTCCATGTCCCGTCGAATTCAAAACCACGGTTAAGAACATTACCGCCATTAATAGTAGTACTCCCTATACCAACTTCCGCAACCGGACCAATAGATACAAGAAGGTCTTTCGTCTTTTTGTTATAGTAGCCTGCATTCAAAGAGAGTTTGTCTTTCAAAAATCTCATCTCAACACCAAAGTCTAACTGTTCTGAAGTTTCCCATGTCAAGTTGGGGTTAGCCAAGCCTGAAGGAGCTGAACCATATGAAGGAGTGGCACTGTCTACACCATACTGATACCATGACCCATTGTAATTGACGGTAGTGTTATACTGGTAATTGTTGAGTACATTGATATTACCGTTCTGCCCCCACGATCCACGTAATTTCAGGAAAGAGAAAATTTTGTCATCAATGAGATTCTGAAAGAATTTTTCATTGCTGACGGTCCAGGCAGCAGAGAATGATGGAAAATAACCCCAACGATTTGTTTTTGACAACTTAGAAGAGTCGAACGCATCGGCACGGAAGTTAGACTGAATCATATATTTGTTATCATAAGAATAACTTAACCGTCCATAATATCCCATCTGAGTCGATTTGCCGGGAGCATTACCAAAAGTCTTAACGGTTTTGTCATTACTATTTACAAAGTCGATATAACGGAAGTTAGGGGAGTATCCTTTCAGAATATCCGGACCCTCAGCAGTGGCACTCACATTATCCCAGTTATTCTCGGTGTAAGACATACCACCCATTGCCGTAATGTTATGCTTATCTATGGTAAAATTGTAATTGGCGAAGTTTTCCCATTGATAGTAGTAACTGGTATTTGCAGTTGCCGAGATATTATAGGTATCGCTCTTTGCCTGCGATGTGGCATAATACGGCGTGCGATAACTGTGTGAAGTACTTTGTCCCACACGGTAACCAAAGCGAGAAGTAACTACAAGTCCCTTAACAGGTTTTAAATTTCCGAAAAGTATACCACGAAGGTTAATGCCGCTACTTGAAGCGTCAGTAAGGTCTCTTTGAAGCAATGGGTTACCATTATTATCAATTACATACTTCGAAGTAGCGTAGTAGAGTCCATTGGTTGGGTCTTTGAGAACATTCGAACCGGCATCATAAGCCTGTTTCGTACCCGGTGCAAAGTCATTCGGAGAGGTATAGTAAACAGGAGTTAATGGATCCATCTGCAACACACAGTTCATCAATGAACCGTACTGAGACATCTGACTAACGGATTTGGTCTTCCAATATTCGATAGAGTTGTTGGTACCTATCTGCAACCATGGTTTGATATTATAATCGGCATTAACCTGGCCTGAAATACGTTTATAAACATCTCTATCCCCTTTTACAATACCATTGTTGTTGGTTACATTAAGAGAAGTAAAATAATGTCCCTGGCTATTTCCACCCTGAAAAGTAACTGTATGTTGTTGGCTCAAAGATGGAGCAAATACAGCGTCAAACCAGTTGGTATCTGTACCATCGTACTTATTTTGGGTTAGCTGGTTTTGAATAGGAAGGCCCGACATTGTTTTGTAAGCAATAAAATCCTGTGCGTTGAAAATTTCAGGACGTCTGCCAAGGCTCTGGCTGATTAAACTGGCATCATACGAAATGCTTGAGTTTCCCTTACCCGATTTGGTAGTAATCAAAACAACACCGTTACCTGCCTCCGCACCATAAATAGCAGCAGAAGCAGCATCTTTCAATATCTCCATAGATTCAATCATAGAAGGATCAAGATACTGAATGTTGTCAACTTTAAGACCATCTACAATAAGAAGTGGTCCAATACTACCCGAGTTTGAAGAGTAACCGCGTACACGGATAGTTGCCCCTTGACCAGGAGCTCCCGAATTGCTCAAAACCTGAACGCCGGCAACCTTGCCCTGAATAGCAGCGGCAGCATCACTGGTTGATAAGTTCTTAAGAGCATCGGCACGAACCGAAGATACAGCACCCGAAAGGTCGCTCTTCTTCATGGTACCGTAACCTACAACGACAACTTCATTTAACTGTAAATTATCAGGGACGAGTTTAACGTTGATTTGCTTTTGATTTGACACCACAATGTCCTGAGATTTATACCCAATAAATGTAATGGTCAAAGTTGATTTAGGATTCACATTAAGCTGGTACTGTCCATTCAAATCGGTCATGGTACCATTTGTGGTTCCTTTTACATGTACATTCGCTCCAGGAATTGGAGATCCGACCTCGTCGACTACCACACCCTTAACCGGATTGGTCTGGGCATAAGTCAAAAACGACAAGAGCAACATAGGCAGTATCGTACATACTACCCGTACTAACTTGTTTCTTTTCATAGAATAGCTTGTTTTTGTAAATTATTAAGGATAATTACGTCGTGGATATTATCGTTTATTCATCCGACAACATCCAATCTCTGGTTAGTCAGAACAATAAAAAATTTATTTCTCCTTACTTTATCCACATCATCTGCATTAAAAATTGAATAATACAAATAGCGATAAAAAATAACTCAAACCTCATAATTTTTAATGTTTCAAATCTCCAAGATCAGTAAAGCCCGGAAACCATCAAACAAATTATTTTTCATGAGATTTCGTTCTGGTTTAGATTCAAAATCATTCATTAATAGAATGATAAATGATGGAGATATATTTTTACAGATACAAATGCTGTAAAAACAGGGTTACTTTTGCATTATCAAAACGATACACCGCAATTATTACTATCTGAATTTTCAGTAATGTGAAACAAAGGGGTATTGCTTGATAGGGCGGGGCAATGGTCACAACATTGTTCCGCTTTTTGTTGAATAGGGGTGATTATGGAGAAATCTGTTTCATTGGCATATGAATTTAAGGTTAAAATATTTGTTATTTAGTTTCACAAAAAAGCATCTCGATTTTGATTGCATCCACTTCAATGCAACCATCCACGTGGCTATGGTTTCGGATAGGCACGTGTTACTGTAATCAATTCCTTTATTTGGAGAAAATGTGTAAATGAGAGGAGATAAAAATTTGATACGACACAAAACCTTTTCATTGCCGAAAAGAGTGCTGTCGAATAAAATCAGAATTATCCGTCTGACAAAACAAGGAAAATTATTCCTATTCGGTATCTCTTGACGTTGCCCAAAGGTAGTGATGCAAACGTCAAAATTTCCTTTTTTCAGACGATAAAAGGAAGGATTATCTGTCTTCAAGGTATGTATTTCATTAAGGTTATCGCTGCAAAGATAATACATCTGTGGATAGAACAACAAATGTAATTAGATCTGAAAATAAGCAAAGAGGGACATTTATAAGCGTTTATTTGACACTTATTTTTTTTACATGACTAACAATCAATCAGATATTGCAGATTTACAATTCTTAAATAATACAATAAGGTTGCGGGATTCATTTTTGAATATTTAACAAATATAAAGGAGTGTGCGTCTTCATTAATCGATAAATAGGGGTTTGGGGGATATGAATTATGCAATGCAAAATGTAAAATAAAGGTCGACCAATGGATGATTAAAATACGAAATTGTTCGTATAAATAACTTTATATGAATGTTATATGCAAAACAAATTGCATTTGTTCGAGCAATAGGATTGACGATGATCTACCTTGTATCATTGAGGGGATATTGAAAGCAACCGGAATTTCGAAACTGATGATTTTGTAAGGATGTTCAATCAGAATTGATAGATCAAAAGGCTATATGTCGCTCTTTTTTCAAATTCAAAAGTTGTATGTTTTTCGTGATAAGAGTATCGATCGGTTAAGCAATCCTTGCTTAAAGATATTGGGCTTACAACCGGCTGATGTCATTTTGAACAGGGCATTTGCTTGTCGGTACCTTTGTGTTCCGAAGCAGCTTTTCTGAATGTACAGTAAAAACCAACTCTTTTTATGTCTCCGATATAAGCGTTTATTTGACACTTATATTTTTTACATCACTAACAGTCAATCAGATATTACATATTTACAATTCTTAAAAAATACAATAAGATTGCGGGATTCATTTTTGAATATTTGATAAATATAAAGGAGCGTGCGTCTTCATTAATCGATAAATAGGGGTTTTGGGGATATGAATTATGCAATGCAAAAATGCAAAATAAAGGTCGACCAATGGATGGTTAAAATGCGGAATTGTTTATATAAATAACTTTATATTATTGTTTTATGCAAAACAAATTGCATTTGTTCGAGGAATAAGATTGACTATGATCTACCTTGCATCATTGAGGAGGTATTGAAAGCAACCGGAATTTCGAAACTGATGATTTTGTAAGGATGCCCAATCAGAATTGATAGATTGAAAGGCTATATGTCGCTCTTTTTTTAAATTCAAAAGGGGTATGTTTTTGTGATAAGGGAATCGATCGGTTAAGCAATCTTTGCTTAAAGATATTGGGCTTACAACAGGCTGATATCATTTTGAACAGCGCATTTGCTTGTCGGTACCTTTTATGTCTTCGCACAGAGAGGTTGTCTCTTTTCAATTTTTTGTGATCCTTCCTATCAGTCCCCAACTCTATTGGTTGACAATAAACACACAATAAAACAAAACGAGATGAACTTAAAAACCAGCCAATCAATATATTTTAACTTTTCGATGGCAAAAAACAAATAAAAAAAGGTTGCTCCGAAACTTTCGGAACAACCTTTTCTATTTTGAATATCGTTTCTCGTTTAGAAACCGCGGATAGCTTCGATACCTGGAAGTACTTTGCCTTCGATCATTTCGAGGAGAGCGCCGCCACCGGTTGATACGTAGCTTACTTTGTCGGCCAAACCGAACTTGTTGATACAAGCTACAGAGTCGCCACCACCGATAAGTGAGAAAGCACCGTTTGAAGTAGCTTCGGCAATAGCAACAGCAATAGCTTTAGAACCTACAGTGAATGCATCGAATTCGAATACACCGGCAGGACCGTTCCAAAGAATAGTTTTAGAAGCCTTGATAACATCAGTCACAACAACGGCAGAAGCAGGACCGAGGTCGAGGCCCATCCAATTGTCAGGAATTGCCGAATTGGAAGTAACCTGAGTAGCGGCATCGGGAGCAAATTTGTCGGCAGCAACACAGTCGGTAGGAAGAACGAGATTAACACCCAGTTCTTTTGCTTTGACAATGATGGTGTTGGCCAGTTCCAGCATATCGTCTTCGCAAAGAGAAGTACCGATTTTACCGCCTTGAGCTTTTGCAAAAGTAAATGCCATACCACCCACGATAATGAGATTGTCGACTTTCGACAAGAGGTTTTCGATGATGGTGATTTTGGTAGAAACTTTAGAACCGCCGATGATAGCAGTAACCGGTTTAACGGCTTCCGTCAATACTTTTTCAACGGCTGTTACTTCGTTTTGCATCAGGTAACCGAAAGTTTTGTGGTCGGCATCGAAGGATGATGCGATTAGCGCGGTAGAGGCATGTGCACGGTGAGCGGTACCAAATGCATCGTTTACATAGATGTCAGCCAAAGCGGCTAATTTTTTTGTGAACTCTTTCTGCGAAGCTTTCACCGCTTTCTTAGCAGCAGCTTTTTCTTCGTCGGTAGCATCTTCGGCCAAACCGCGGGCTTTGCCTTCTTCTTCAGCATAGAAGCGGAGGTTTTCGAGCAAGAGCACTTCGCCTGGTTTCAGGGCTGCAGCTTTCGCAACTGCGTCAGCGCCTACACAGTCGTCGGCAAACTGAACGTCAATACCCAATAATTTTGAAACGTGAGCCAGGATGTATTTCAGCGAATACTTAGGTTCCGGATTCTTTTTGGGACGTCCCAAGTGAGAACCGATAATAACGCTACCGCCATCGGCTAAGATTTTTTTCAACGTAGGCAGAGCAGCACGGATACGTGTGTCGTCTGTGATTTCAAAATTTTCGTTCAAAGGTACGTTGAAGTCAACGCGAACGAATGCCTTTTTACCGGCAAAATTAATGCTGTCAAGTGTTTGCATAGTTATTTTTGTTTGAAGATGATTATTCTGAAACAGTTACAAAAATACGATTTTTTGCTGATTCCCGAAAGATGGAAGCGAGTCGATTGTGAGTCTGTAACGGTATCTTATTAGTTTTTAATCAGGCTGATAAACTCTTCGCGGGTTTTGGCCACCTCAAAAACTCCCGTGAAGTCGGACGTGGTGGTAATGGCTCCGTATTTTTGTACACCCCGCATCTGCATGCAGGTGTGTTGCGCCTCAATTACAACCATCACACCCAGCGGATTGAGTGTTTGCTGAATGCACTCTTTGATTTGAGTGGTCATACGCTCCTGTACTTGAAGGCGGTGGGCAAAGATATCGACCACGCGAGCCAGCTTGCTCAGTCCGGTAATATATTTGTTGGGAATATAAGCCACATGTGCTTTTCCGAAAAAAGGAAGCATGTGGTGCTCGCAGGTGGAGTAGAACTCGATGTTCTTCACGATGACCATCTGGCGGTAATCTTCGCGAAATTTTGCCGAAAGTAGCACTTCGCGGGCATCCATCTCGTAGCCCTGAGTCATAAACTGCACAGCTTTGGCCACTCGCTCGGGCGTCTTTATAAGCCCTTCTCGTTCAGTATCTTCTCCGAGAAGTTTGAGAATTTCGCCGTAGTGGTACTTCAACTTTTCGAGCTGTTCGTTGTCTTGTTTTTCTATTTCCATCGCGGAATATTTTTGAGGCTGCAAAAATACGAAAACCAGCTCATATTATGGGCAGGTTTTTGGGTGTCAGCTCAAAATAATGGTTACTGTTAGGTAAATTTCAATGTTTGAGTATTGGCCAATGCCGGATATTTCCTGTTTATGTTGGCGTGTTGTGGGGATTCTTTTTGCAACTGAAATTGATCTGCTCCTGTTCGGGAATAGAAAAACAAGAGAGGCTGCTGATAATTTTCAGCAGCCTCTCTTGTTTGCTTTGGTGACGAAATCAGTGCTGTTCGTTGTACAGTCCGTTGCTATACGGGCCAACGACCATCACCTGCTTCGTGTCGGGGAAGTGTACAATATCCGGTATATTGACCGTATCAAAATCGATATAAATCAATTTTTCGGTGTCGGATCCATTGCGGATTACGTGCGCTCCTTTGCTTCCGGTTGGGAAAGTAATGGCATCGCCAGCTTTTACGGTAATGTCTCCGTCGGGAGTACGCACAATGCCGATGCCGCTGATAATGTAAAAAACTTCCTCGCTCATTTCATGATAATGATAGCCGAAGGCATAGTTGCCGGGCTCCACTTCAATGAAATTGGCTCTGCATTTGTCTGTGTCATCATGGCCTATCACCGGCTTAATGGTAAACTGATTGCCGTTCTGGCTCCTGGTTTCTCCGGGCACGGTGTTCCGGTTTTTTACTGTCAATTCTTTCATGTTCGGTTCCTCCTTTGTGATTAAATGAATAGTATTTGTGTTTGAAATACGCTGCAAAATTAGACCCGGCAGGTTTTACCGGCAAGCGGGTTCGTTACGAACCTATAGGGTTAGAATTTGTCATTATCAGCAATTTGCTTTGACCGGAAAATTTAATGATTAACGTTATTTAATCCATTGATTACTATTTGGAATGAATGTTACTCTCTATTGGAGATTTTTTGTAATTTTGAGCGCAATAAAATGATTGATTTATGCTAAAAGAGATCGATTTTCGTTATCCCACTTGTCCCATCAGGAACGTGCTGAGTCGTTTCAGCGATAAGTGGTCGTTGCTGATTTTACGCTGCATTGCTAAAAACGGAACATTACGTTATAAGGAGTTGCGTGCTGTCATCCCCGATATTTCGCAAAAGATGCTCTCGAGCACGCTGAAACATCTGGAGGAGGATAATTTGATAATCCGAAAGGCGTATCCCGAGATTCCACCCCGGGTAGAGTATTCATTGAGCGAAACCGGAAAGCACTTGATGCCCGTTTTGCAGCAGCTTATCGAGTGGGCACAAATGCATTTTAATGAGGTAGTAAAATAAAATAGTAGGGTATTTGCAGGTTTGGGGGTCATAATTAGAAAGTATGTGATTATTCGGATATTGTACCGAAATAAAAAAGAAGGACACTATATCCATGTTTTCTCAGCGTACTTTGCGAAAAACTTTGCTCTCTTTGCGGTAAAAAATCTGAGATTAACCGCAAAGAACGCTGAGCAGGACCAAAGCACACAAAGATTAGGTCTATTGGGTAAATAATTCGATAGTCATAATAAATTATATTTTCTGCAGGTAGTTTTTACAGTATAAATTCTGAATCCATGAAAAAGAGATTGATTCTATCGCCCTTTTGGGTGGGTGTGGTATTGTTATTGTCGGTTCCGGCGCTGCTTCAGGCTCGTACCCCGATGAGTAGAGACACGTTGCTCAATGCGGCGCGTGAAATAATAACCGAGACCGATCATTGTGCGCTGATTACCGCAGATTCTGCGGGATTGCCTCATGTGCGCACCATGAGCCATTTTCCCTTTAGTCCCGATTTTGTGATTTGGTTTGCTACCGCCCGAAACAGTGTGAAAGTATCGGAAATAAAACACAATCCGAAAGTTTGTGTCTATTTTTCAAACCACGTGAAGTCGGATGGATACGTGGCTGTTGTGGGGAATGCCGAAATTATCGACGATAAAGCGTTACTCAGGAGCAAAAAGCGCGATTATTGGAATGGAATTCGCGGGTGGCAGGATATATTTGTACTAATCAGAATAGTGCCCGAAAAACTGGAAGTCATCAATTATCCCCGGGGAGTAAACAGTGATACCGAAACGTCGAAGGCTCCATCCGTAATCTTTTGAATCAAAAAATGAAAAAACCGAATCACAAGCAAAGTAGTGCTTCTGATCCGGTCTGTATATGTTTGGATAAACCGAGAGTTAATTCTGTAGAAATTCTTTCCAGTCTCTGCTATCACCATTGAAGAGGTTGATATCTATCAAGCCGTCGGCACCCGAACATTTCCCGCGTTGAGATTTTTGCCAGAGCGTCCATTTTTGGTTGATTTGCGGTGCTTTGCCGATGGAGCAGATCCAGATAGGATTGTTTCTGAATTTCCCCTCGATATACTTTTTGAATGAGTTTTTATCGGCATAAATCACCACTCTCCGGTTGGTTTTGCATTCAATGTGGTTGATAAAAGATTGTACCTCGGCCGATACATAGCTCGCATTCTTCGAAAAATTGTACTGACCCCACTCTTCAACGTCGACCACAGGAGGTAAGTCCAGATACCGGACGTCCACCTGCGACAAAAAGTTATCGGCCTGCTCTTTGCCTGTCCGGTGAAAACGGAAAAAATGGTAAGCTCCTACGGGGACACCTGCGCTTTTGGCTTCTTTCAGGTTGTACAAGTAGCGAGGATCGAGATAATCGGCTCCTTCTGTAGATTTTATATAGGCAAAATCGATACCCTGCCGTTTGATGATGTCCCAATTGATGATGCCGGTGTGCTTCGACACATCAATCCCGACAATCTGGTCGGTTGTAAGATATTTTGATACTTCAACACGGGTAACCTGATGACGAGCTTTTATATGTCTCGCTTTTTTGGAATGTTTTCCGTTGACGCCCAATACCCCTGCAAGTAGCAAGGCAATTGCTATAATTCCGATTCTATACATGTTTCTTCTGTCCTTCTTCAAATAAAGTGCAAAATTACGGCTTAAAACGCATACACAGAAATTGTTTTGCAAATAAAATTGTAATTTTTTGATCGGGGAGCAGGATGCGAACTCACATAGAAGGATCGTTTTGAGAATCTAAAGCAGGCCGAGATGCTCGATTTCGCGACAAAGGATGAGAAACCATACGGTATAGTTCTCCGAGTTTGTTTTGATATCGGCGAACAGCTCTTCCCATTCCATCCATTTGAAATCCGCCACCTCTGTGAGGTCGATCACCGGGTTACCGGTATAGGTTCCGATAAATACATGATCGAATTCGTGCTCGGTCAAGCCATTTGGCAAGCCCTCTTTGTAGACAAACGAAAACCATTCCCGGACGGGGCAATCGATGTGCATCTCCTCTTTCAATCTGCGGCGGGCAGCTACTGCAGTCGATTCGTCCGGATAAGGATGACTGCAACAGGTGTTGATCCAGAGCCCCGGTGAGTGGTATTTATCCCAGGCTCTTCGTTGCAACAAAACTTCGTTGTTGTCGTTAAATAACAGCACCGAAAATGCCCGGTGTAAAAGTCCCTGCTGGTGAGCCTCCATTTTTCCGGCAGTACCGATTGCTCTGTCTTGTTCGTCGACAAGAATAACGGTCTCTTTTTTGTGTTGCATCGGTTATTGGTCGAGAATGATATGCAAACGGTTCAAGCTCAGGTTGGTTGCGATGGGACGTGTCGGGCTCCAGTGTTTTTGGCAACCACAATAGTCGAGAAACACGCATTGCGAGGAGATGCCGAGCGATTGCATTTCGTAGCCGCCCATAATCAGGTTCGGCACGCAGGCTACTCCGATGAGAGCCGTATCTTTTTGTCCCTGCCATTTGCGCAAAAAGCGGGAGAAGTTGGACGAATGGGGAATCAGAAAAACGGTGTGCAGCGGGTTGTTGAGGCTCCTTTTTACGCGTCCGACATTGCAACCGGCATTACAGCCGATGCACTCCCGAACTAAATCGTCATTGAGGGCTTTGCAGCTTGCTTCGGGAACATTGCGCATACAGGTAGGTAACAACACCACCTTTTTTTGCGTGTCGCGGAAACCGGAGCTGAGGGCATTGTTCATAATTTGAGCTCCCACCATGTTCAGATGGTATTCGCTTTCGGTGCGCAAGCAAAGCAGCCGGTCTTCGCGGTGGGAGTAGAAGGGAGCATTGCGTTCGACGAAGCTGTTTATATTTGTTGTGTAGGAGCCGAGCGATGTAGCGGCTTGCTGCTGAAACCATTCCGAAAATTGTTCGATATGTTGCCATACTTCGTTTTCATCGGATAGCGTTCCGAAAAGCGGCTGCCACTCGCGCAACCGCCTGGCCTCTTCCCAATAGTCGCCGCACGCTTCAAGAAAGAGCAGCAGTCGCTCATAACTTTTCAGGTTGAGCTGAGCCGGAGCAGGGCTCTCTTTCGGTTTAAGCGAAGCCATCAATTTCCCCCGGAGCAGATCGACCGACGGTTTCAGCCAGAGATACCGCTTGCGTACTTTATAGAGTCGCTTCAACAGATGCAGCCGGAACCCTTCCGCCGGAAGAGCCATGAAACGATAATTGTTCCAAAGCACCCCAAACATCAGCAACTCAAAAAAATATTCCTTTTCGGTACGCGACTGCGATGCCGCTTGTTGATCGCTTCGCAATTTCATGGAGGTAGCGGTCTGATGCAGCAACCGATCGGGATAGGCCACAACCTGTCCGGCAAATTTATCCAGATCGTGGTAGAAACTAGCCGATGATTGATCGTTATCCTGTAGATTATAGGTAAGGGTTGTCATGCAAATAGGAGCCGTGGTCTTTTTGTGAAGCAAAATTACAAATTAAGTTTAGTTTTAAGATTATCAGTCGTGAATCTTATTTTTATTCGATCACCAATCTGCTTTACACACTAGGGTGAGCTCGGTTTGGACGATGACGATAAGCATGTGCTTTACCGCATGATCGATGCCATGCTTACCAAAAAGAAGTTTCTGGACTTCTACCCCCAAAATATTGCCGTAATATAAAACACAAAAAAGCCCCACCTGGGGCTTTTATTTTGCCCGCAAAAAGTGTAAAAAATCCATCAAATAAATACACAAACTCAAATCGGACAAAAGACACTGCGCAAACCCTTTGTTTTCGTATCAAAAAATCAGCCTGCAAAAAGTGTATTTAAATGATCGTTTAAATACACTTCCCATTCAATGCAAAAAGAGCAGACCCGTAAGCCTGCTCTTTACTGTTAGTTACCCACCTGATACTTCATTCTTTCTCTACACACCCGTCATGAGATCCTCGTGAGCATAGGAAAGTTTCCAACTTTCAACCAAGTACAGCTTGGTTTTTTTTCAGTTCAAGATTGAGCGAAGCGGTATCTTGAACTAGTCAATCTGCCATGCTTGCGCCATTAAGGGTCGCTATTTCTCATTTTCCGTATTAAGCTTGCAGAATTTTCTTTCATCTATCCACAGAACATTATCTTTGCGTTTAATAGTTGCTACTGCATGGACAGGAGGAGTTAAGGTTACAGTTTCAATTTTTCCACCTTCAAATGCCCAAGAATCATTTTGTGTATATATTTCACTACGTTCCAATTGTCCTCCAACCTGTTTTTTGATATACCTCACTGTGAAAAATATTGTGTCGGATTTAACAAAATAGGTGCCACCTAGCGCTTGAATCGGATTTAATCCATCATAGCCACTTATAGTGTATTCAAATGTTGAAGACGTAAATAAATAATTTCCTAAATAAGCAGAAGAAATTTCTGAAGTTTGAGTCTGCCATCGACCCAAGAACATTTGACTAAAACAGAAATCACACGATATAGTAAAAAATAAAATGAAAATAATTGGTTTCATAGAATAATTGTTTATTTGTTTGGTGCAAAAATTGTTACTGGTTTCATTACATTCGGCATTAAAATGAAGTATTCTTTTGGCTTTTTGCGTTAATTGCGGTGTTTAGAGGCACAAACTTAGAATATTTTTGCTAGTCAATCTGGCATGCTTGCGCCAAAAGGGTCGATACCGGTAATGTGACACCCTCTGGTGCGGTTTTGTCCCCCACTGTCAGTTTTGCTTCTGCAGCCGTGTATGTATAATATGTCTGGTGTCCCTGATAAAACTGCATGGCATCAGGGAAATTTTTTCATAGTTTGTTCCTATCCTCACTGTTCATTCTTTTGCGTATCATTCTTTTCTTTATTCTTTCCCGTTTCCTTTAAACGCTTTTGTACATTTCCATCGGTCTTTTTTTTGTCTTGTTCTGCTACATGCAGAACAAATATACCGATTAAGGCGCTAAAAAATGCGGCTATCATAATTTTGGGAAGAATAGAATATATCTCTTGCCATGATAGGGGAGGATGATAGGGGCTTAATCTGGTTGTATATCCCAAAAAATGCATAATGCTTATAGATGTTAGAGTTACTACTATAAAAATAGCAATTCCTAATTTTATTTTATTTTTTTTCATCGTTGGGTGTATTGGTTTGGTTATTGTTTGATGCTGGGGCATTTAATAGAACATTCATTCCAAAATTTGTAATATCAGACGAGATTTGAAATGCAGGATTGGTTATTATGTAGGGTGTATCAGGAGGGGCATTTAAAACGGATTTTACAACCCCATCTATTGCACCTGCAGTCAAAGACATAGCAGTGGTTGTCTCAATAGCAGTTGAAATAATAGTACCTGTAGCTTGAACAGCCGGAATGACCGTTGGAGCGGCAATTATACCCATTGCAGTTAACGTTCCTACTGCAGCCCCTTGAATCACAGGGCTTGTTTCTAATTGGGTAATCGGATTATCGGCTGTAGCTTTCAATGTTTTTTCAACATTGCTTGGTGTGCGGGTTACGGTCTCAGGTTGTTGTTTTGATAAAAGATTTTTTATAGGATCATAGATTCTCATTTCTTTTATCTGAGGCGCAGTCATGTAGGTGGTAGACATCGCATGTTGAAGAACTCCGTTAGGCTGTATCTTGGCAGGTATACCTGTTGATATACGGGGTTGACCTGGTTGTTTGCCATTATTATCGATCAGCTTTACAGGATTGTCCAGACAATACGCATACGGGCTAATTGAGTAATATTTTTCCGCGAGGGGATCAACACTGTATCAAAATCAATCTAAAAGCCATTTGCCTTCCTCTCTATTATCACATATATAAAAACGGTTATCATCTAATGATATACAAATAGAATCAACATCCTGCATTTTATAATAAAACAAGGTGTCCGCATCTAATAAGTTCACCTTAAATTTATATGTAGTATTGCTTTTCTTTATTTTTCCGACCAACATATCGTTGTAAATTGCACAATCTTTTTGATAAATAAAAGGCCCTTCATAAACCAAGGAATCATTTACCCACAATTTCACATCACCTGACTTATTTGGAGGCAAATCCACAAATACAGAAACTTTATTATCCATCTTTGTTTCTTCTTTTTTAGCCCTACATCCTATCAATACAACGGTAATCAATATCAAGTATAATAATGTTCGTTTCATCTTTTCTGAAAATAAGTGTTTGTATATAAGGATTTCTGAATATATGGCATAACAAATGGAGGCATTACCTTCAATTTTAATTGCCATTCGATTGGTGATGCAGTGTTCAATTTGCCCTGATTGTAATTGTTTGTTATCATGTTTATCTGCCCTTGCGTTAGTTGTGTTACTTCGTTTAAAGGGATACCTTTACGTAGAACATAATAAGATTGTGCCATTATATTATGGCGTATATCTGTAACTCCGGCATTGCCTTTATTGGCTTCATCTAATCCCCCTGTATGCCCTAATTCATGAGCTACTGTTCGAATATTTACCGCAGGATCATTTGTAATACCTAGCACTCCATTAACAAATCTAGTGCCTATTTGAATATTTAATGAATTATTAGGATCTGCTTGAGCTAAATTTCCACCTTCCACCTTTTGATCTACAATTTGATAAACATGATCTGTTGATTTTATATCATCAACAGATTTTGCCACGCTTAGATTCATTTTAAAATCTACAGTATAGCCCTTTCCTGATGTGTTAAATACAGCCATACACTGACTTTTTATTTTATCTGCCAATTGATTCATTTGTTTTTGTGAATAATTAGTAGATGAATTATTATATAAAGCAGCATTTACAGTGATGTGATAAATAGTTTTTCCGTCTTTTTGTTCAGTTGTTATTACCCAATCCATGCCATCATTATCTATTCTATTCATAGGGTTGTCACCACAAAAAGCATATGGTGATATTTCAGGATGCTTTTCCGAGAGAGGGTCAACAGACTATGTTAGTGCAGGCCCAAGCGTAAATAGTAAGATGATAGATGCTATAACATACACCCAAAAGAGTATCATACCTGTCACTCTTCTTCTACCTTTTAATTCATCATATTTTTGACATATCTTATTTTGATTTTTATACAGGTAGAAATGATTGAACCCAATCACAATTACTCCAAATGTGATGCCTATCAATTGTGTAGTCTGCTTATCTATGCCGAGTTCTTTCAGTTTTACATTAAACAAGTAAGAGATAACAATCGCTACAGTCAAAATATTAAACGCAACAAGCATACTAATTAGTAGATAAGAGTTGTGTCCAAATATTTCTGTTTTCTTACCATCTTTTCCAAGAAAATACATCATCCAATAGTATAGTTCTTTGATCATATTTCAATTATTTGTAAAATTTTGGCACATAAATTTTTGTCGCATCGTTTGGCGTTACTTCACGTATACCACTACTTGAATGATACTCATGATGCAAAGGATCTGTAATGAAATATAAAGTTCCGATAGCTACGCCAAGGCCTGCGGATATCTTAGCACCAATAACTGCGGATACAACAGCAATCCCAGCATTAATTCCTGTTTTAGTCCAAGATTGATACCCCATGGCAGAGGATGTAGCATCCAATACGACTCCAACAATAATTGTTTTATGGGCGATTTTAGACAAAGCATTCGTGATTTTCACGGCTTCTATGGCCGCATTAGTTCCTTTTGTTGTTACATAGACAATTTCTTTTCCCCCATAATGTGCAACAAACACATTGACATTATCAGCAACCACACCTGTCGCCCCAATTGTTTTCATAACTGTTTCTAATGATTCTGGGGCTGGATTAGTGAGGTTCGCATTCGGTAAGTTAAGCGTAGCCATATGTGGCGTGTTAGAATTGGGTACAGGTTGCGAGGGTTTATTGGGTTTGATTTGGGTGTCGTTTTTGCTCCGATCAAATATTGAAGGGAACCATGAATATGCATAGTTATAACCGGCAGTTGGCGCGGAAGCTGTACATGTAACTTCTGGTAATAGATTGTTGTCGTTAACTCCTCTTCCATCAGGATCAATTTTATTAATAGGGTTATTGTTGCAATACGCATATGGGCTTATTGAATAGTAGACTTCAGCCAGTGGATCAACACCTGTAAACCCAGCACCATCACTAACAGTCCTAAAGCGGGCATTGTTGTCTATCCAGTTCAGTCCGTGCATGGCCTGCATCTCGTGGCCTGTGTGGCGGTAAGGTTGCACACTGCCGCCACTTGCCACGCTTTCGCCAAAGCGCATCCCGCTGGGATAGTAGTTGCTGGTTTCTACTACCGTGCCATCATTGCGTATTACTACCCGGTTGCTGCCCAAATGATCTTTCAGATAGTAGAAGTAAGCCCCGTTTTGCCAGTAACCTTCGGGCAAGAGAATCCGTTTCAAAGAACCATTTTCATAAATGTAATTCCCGGCATAATCGGTCGTGGTGGTCGATGATACGGAAGGATTACTCAAAATCGTATTCAGGCTCGATATCGGCAATGTGACTCCCTCCGGAGCTGTTTTATCAACCACTTTGAGTTTAGTTCCCGCTGCTGAATAGGTGTAACTGGTTTGATGCCCCTGATAGAACTGCATGGCTTCGGGTAAGTTCAATGTATTGTATTTGATTGCCCACACATTGCTGTTGCTATCATAAAGCCGGTTGCCATTGGCATCATAAGCAGCACTGTTTCCTGAGTTGGCCGTATTTTTCAAAAACTCTTCGTTGCCATAATAGAGTCCGTCATTGCCATAATCAGTCACTCTTGTCAGTTGATTGCCTGTATGTTCAAGCACCAAATCATCGATTTTGCCGAAAGTTCTTCCGGAAGTCGATTGTACTCCGTACCGCACAAGGTTGGAGATATTCCCCATCTTGTCGTACCCGAACGTTTCGTTGTAGGCTCCTGCCGTTCCTCCGGTATAATTGCCGGCAGTCAACCGGTTCAGTCCATCATAGGCAAAACTGTAAGCCCGGTTGTAACCAAGCCCTTCAGCGGGTACACTCCATAGCATACCGGCAATGTTACCGTTGTAACTGGCTGTAAAGTTAGCGAGATTTGCCGTATTTTGATTATAGTAAAGGTTTTCCGTAAAGCGGTTGCCCAAGATTCCCGTTACCCACGAGCGTATATTGTAACTATAGGAGGTGGCATCTACCCCGCCCAGTGTTTTGGTTTGCAGGCGACCCAACGGATCATAACTATTGGATACAAGGGTTACCGTGTTTCCTCCGTTCAACTGATGGGTGGTGGTAAGCAACCGCTGTGCATGGTCGTAGGTGTATTGATACAACTCCGTGTAGGTAGCGACATTCCCGTTTATACCATGCGTTTTCAGTGTTTTCAGGGGCTTGCCTGTAAAATCCAGCGCATTGTAAGTAATGTCATATCCTCCCAGATGGTTGGTTGCCCGGGTCTGCGCCGCTCGTCCGTATTTGTCGTAATAAGTAGCGGAGGTTTCATACTTTGAGGGATCATCTAAATGGTAGATACGGGTACCGGTGAGCATTCCTTTCGCGTTAGTGTATCGAGAAGTGTATCCGTTCTGTTCCTGGCTGTTGTCATAGTTGAGTGTTGCGTTGGATATAAAACTATAATTGTCGTAATAATTTACCGTAAGCATGGCCGTCAAATTGGCACTGCCGGTAAGCGAATAACCTCCCGTTGTGGCGTTGCCGTTCCATGTTTCATTGGCCGGTGTACCGCCAAATGCCGCTGTTATATCCGATTGGTTGTTACCGGCAATAAAGCTGTAGAGTAACCGGTCGAACTGGTCATAGCGGTTTACCGTCCATTGCCCTTTGGCTAGTTGGTTGCCATCCTGCGAGGCCACAAGACGGTCGGCATTGTCGTATACCATGTTTATCCAGGCGCAACCCGGCAACCGTTTACTAATGCACCGTTTCCGTCCGTCGTAGTTGTAGAGGTAGGCATATTTCACTAATGCGTCGGCATTGTTGTCGTAGTTGCCGCTTCCCAGCGCATCGGCAGCCAGCGGGGGCAGCACATAGCGCAGGTTATCGAGGTCATCGTACACGTAGTAGGTTTCGTGGTTGCCATAAGTAGAATCGTACGTACGGCTCAAAACTTTTCTTCCCAGTTTGTCAGTAAACTCCTCCACGGTCTTTCCATCTTCGTCGGTGATTCGTTGTCCGTACAGGGTATTCGGATCATAGTATCCGTTTCCCGTTAACCCCGTACCATTAACCACAAAGAGTTTTACCGAATTGGCTTCGTTGGTGGTGTAGGTAATAGCCTTTTTTTTACCGTTATTTTGCCAGTCGGCACCCGGGCCATACTGTCCCGTCACCCGGTTGAGGGGCGAGGGTTCGTAGTCTATCAGGGTATAGGGCTTAGAGTCGCTTCCGTTGGAACTGACGGCCGGGGTTCCGAAATTGGCCACATAAGCTCCGTTGTTACCGGCTACGGCACCCGGAAGCCATCGTTGCAATTCGCGTCCGAAGTTATCATACACGATGCCACTCACAAGGTCGGCTCTTGAGGGCGTAATGGCGCGTTGTACGGTCTGCGAGGGTTGCCCCAGACCATCGAAGTACTGAATGGTGGTGTTGGAGTTGTCATCGGAGAGTGATGTTGGGTCGCTTGCTGCCCGATAGGGAACGGTGGTGACGATATAGTTTTGCGTGGAGGTCTGTGCCTGTAGCATTACGGTAACCATACCTGCCAGTAATAATAAATACCTCATATCGATTGAATTTTGATGTTTTGCAAGCCAGTTTATTATTTTAAACCGTTAAATATAAAGCGGTTAAGTTTATTGCTTAATTTCTTAATGGTTAAAAAAGCAGTTGTCATTTCAGCGCATACATTGCCCTCACGGGAATGGCCAGCGGATCATCGTCGGGCAGCTTGCCCGATACCTGTTGCAAAAAACAACGCCCATCGGGTTCGATGTAGATACGGAACTGACAAATCAACAAATTGAAGACTGCCGCCTGCTTGCTTACCGGGAGCAGGTTACGCCGGGTGATGCGCCCCACCAGCTGTTTTTGCTTCCAGTCGATGGTACGGTTATGTTGCAAGATCATCTCTATCCTCACGCTATCTTTTTCTACAGGGGTAAGATAGGGGCTGATAAACTGCCATCCGCCACGCTTGTTGACGGCAATATAGGTGGTATCGGCGCTGCCGGTTTCAAATGCTTTGGCACGGGTTTGCGCAAACGATATACTGCTAAACAGTATCCATGCTGATATAAAAAAGAGTGTTTTAGTCATGTTTGTACTGGATTGAAATGATTATAAATTATAATTACCGCTCAGGCTTGCTCCTCCTCCCACAGGTATGGATGAACCGGAAACAATTTTGCAATATACTGTTCCATAGGGGGTAAAAATGACTTCCCATGTTGCTCCATAGCTGTCGAGCATTACCGATCTGTTTACTGATGGTTTGAATCCATCAGGTAGCCATGCTACAAAATAGCTAGTCCCGGGATCCATTGCCGTACTGTTCACACCAAACGACAAGATAAAAGAAACAGTAGTGCCATTGTTTGATAGTGAATTGTAGTAATTGGTATAACCCGATACGAAGGTAAAGTTGCCGTAAGTGATAGTTGCTCCCGAACAGGTTATGTCCTGAGTAAATGGTTTTGTTTGTCCTGTATTATTGTCTGTTACGATGCACTTAACGGTGAGTGTCCCAGTCTGATTACAGGTAAAATTAAAGCTATTGCTGTTGCCACCGGTAGCTAATACCGTAGAACCATAAAGTAATGACCAACTGTAAGAGAAATTGCCGGAGCCACCGCTTGCCGATATGGATGCACTTCCACTACTCCCCAAACTATAGGATGACGTACCTACAGTAACCGCGCCCGTAAGCGTTGCGTATCCACCCATACCATTGTCCGGATTGTTTTGGTAGGCATAACGATATTTTGCCACAATATTTTTGTCGTCGTTGCGTGTCAGGTAGAGCCGATTAAAAGTGTCGTACGCATAGTTGGTCGTCACTCCTTTGGGGTCGGTAACCGTGGTCATCCCAATTAAAGGTTTATAGGTGTAGGTAGATACCAGTGCATTGGGCAATTGACTTCTCAGACTCGCAATTTGTGCAGAGTTCAATCCCTCAGCTCCGAGATTCGGAATGCCACCTAAGGCAGTCGAAACTTCGGTGAGTGTGGCTCCTTCAATTTTGGCTACAGGATAGGTTTGGTTATAGCCCCACAAATAAACAACCTTGTTGATACCGTCTTTTATCAAAGATTGAGGATTCCCTTTGCTATCGTGGGTATCATAAACAAGTCTGGTTTCGTATGTATTCGAACCAGTTTTCATATCAAAGGAAGCAGGCACAATGACATTGTTGCCGCGATTGATATAATTAGTTCTGGTCGATTCTGTATATCCGACACCGCAGGTGACGTGTTTTTCTATAACTGGTGATATATTATTCATTTGTAACATTGTAATATATGGTTCGTTATTATAATTGAAAGGGTAGGTAAACTGGGTAACCTTATTCTTGCCGCTGATACTGGTTGTTGTCGTCTGTTTTGTCATTTGCAAATATGTTGGATCATATTCAATGTCGGTAGTGGAAAGGACATACTTTGTTGCATCAGTTGGATTATACAAGTAATTTTCTGTTTTTGAGACAAGAGAAGCTTCTTGATAAGCTTTTGTATCGATAGCAACAATGGATTGAATATAATCTGTAACAAAAGAGCTGCCATATCCGTTTCCAACAACGCTGGGGAAGTTTTTTGTCCTGGTTAATTTTATTCCGGTTAAATACTGGCTTGCATTGAGAGTTGTATACTGATTGACGATTTTTGATACTGGATGATATATTGCTCCATCAAATGAATATTCAGTCTTTGATTGTAGTTCCGGAGTGAAGTTTCCTTTGTCGTAATGAGTTGCAGAATAAAATCTGGGTTCTTCCCAGTTTGATGGATGCTCTGAATTGCTCTCAAAGTTTGAAGGCGAATATGGTAAATTGTATTGGTATACCGTTTTGCCACTATTACTGGTTTTTGTTCCTTTGTATTCGGTTACGGATGTATACATGACAGCCAATCCTGATGCAACTTCAAGAGGCAACACAGGGTCGGATAATGTAATTCCATCTGTTGATTGTATCCAGCAATCAGTAGACCACCCTTCTCTGTCCACATAGGTGTTATGTCTGCAACCATACATATCGAATGTGAAGAATATTTTGTTTATCGGTCTTATTAAAGCATTATTGTATTCGTAATTTTTTGTATCAACAATTTCATTTTTTTCATTGTAATTTACAATATTCCCAATTCTAAATCCTCCGACATATCCAGCTTGATTATTTGGCTTATATTGATACACATTTGAAGCATAGTTTCGGTCAAACTGAAAGACAGATCTTCCTCCTGTCGGATATTTTATTGATTTAATCATACACGCTCGTGAATAAGTTCCATCATCAGCTTCCCGGTTGGCACCAAATGCATTTTTGTCACTGGATGAGGAAATAAAATCGAAAGGGATCAACCCGGGAGAGTTACTTCCATTGTAATAGCCCCAAAAGTCTACACTATAACAGGAGGCTTTATGCGGATAAGGAGGGAGGGTTTGACTTTCATAACCGAACTCATACTTTTGTCCCGTCGTGTTGGTTGATGTGTTAATAGTTACATCACTTAATCCAAGTCGATAAGTATTGTTATCTGACCCAAAATACATTTGATTAAAGTGAATAGATTTTATTATTTGGGTTGGATTGTTGGCCGGTGCTATATTTATATCGGATAGTATGGATAGTTGATTGAAATCGAGTCTATTTGTACGATAATTAAAACTTACATGCGCAGTTGAACTGGTTATTGATTGCAGAAGAGGGACATCAAATGATACTGTTTGGGAAAGAGATTGCGATATGGATGTAGTTGGAATCGTAGATGTATTCGGCAGGCAACTTTCACTTATGTCTTGCGTGTGTGATGTGAGGGCATAACCAGTGTGATGATATGCTTGGTTTTGTTGGTTGTATGTATAATTTAGTTGTATACTGTCGGTTCCATCTGCTGATGTGATTGTCGTTAGGTACCATTCGGTAGCATTCCTCTTTGTGCTAAATGAGGTAAATGTGTATTTTGTACCCTCTTCGTCTGTTATTTTAATATTTTCGATTCTGGGCCAGCTGCCACTGTTATTTACGCTTTTCTCTATTTTCAAAGGGCGATATGGGAGTTTGATTATATTATTTTGATTGCCATAACCAAGACGGAATACTCCTGATATTCCGTTAGGTAATTGATAAAAAAAACGGTCACTTAAAGGATCTCCAGCATTGAAACTGTTCAAATAAACTTCCATGTTGTCTATCCCCAAATAACAATTACAAGAGTTATTATATTCCCAGGCTTTTGTGTTTACTGTATTAAGAAGTTGATTTGCATTAGTATACATTTTTGCCTCTTGATGCTCTTCATCAGCTTGTTCTTGGACGGTTCTGGATACGATTCCTCCGCAATTCAATACCCACCCTAATCCAACTTCAGATGCAATATCTTCGACTTTAATTCCCGAAGCATGGTATGAAATTGAAATAGGCAATTTTAACTTCCGTGTTTCGACTGTATATAGAGGAATCTCAATATTGGGAACACCAGTGCAATAATTTACCGGTATCTCTCCATAACGCATAAAGTTTTGTGCGGTAGGAGAAGGAGGAATGATTGTAGGTAATTGCAACGATTGAGATAATAAGGTCATGTGAGTAATTATGCAACACATACACAACGCAATGTATTTTTTCATAAAAATATAAATATAGATTTGAAATTATTTTATCTTTTCATTACATGTAAGGTCTTCACCAAGGCATCCACCTTTACGTAGAGCGGGTAAATGCCACGGGGAAACCCTCCCATAGAGATAGTCTCGGTGTAGTGTCCTGCCTGCTGCTGTTTGGGCGACGTGATAATTTTAGGAATGCCCACAGCATCGTGTAACGAAAAACCGATCGCGGCATCCTGTGCCAGGTCATACTCTATCCTTAGTTGCGACTCCACCGGATTGGGTAACAGCCTGCAATTGGTAAATATCCGATCCACCTCGGATTTGTATTCCGAGCCGGTATCTTTTTCGGACAGGCCGGTAGTATCGGTTTGTTGTTCTTGTTGCATAGGTGGGTAAAAGAATGATGCCACCTTATGTTCCGTCTCTTCCTTTCCTATCTTCTGTGTAGCGGTTTTCACCGTCTCGAACACCGGATACCGGTTGCCTTTTGCATACCACGCGTAGGTTTCTAATCGCATGGTTACGCTGTCGACTCCGGTTTCAGTGTATTCGCGTATGCTCTTCACGCGTAATACGTTTTTGAATTCGCCTCCCTGCGGCGTATAAAGAATTCCTGTGCCGTCGGCAACTGTAGTGGTTTTTCCTGCTACATGGAGCGGAATACGGTGACAATATTCGCCCTTGCCCTCGAACCGGCAACTGATGGTATCGCCGTAATGAAACGGAAACTTCATTTTGATTTCAGGCCGCGTGTATTTCATTAGCGTGGTGGCATTTTCATAACCGGTGTGTAGTAGTGTGTCCCCCTGCACCCGGTAATAGTAGATGGTGCGGTGTTCGATGCCCGCTAACTGGGATGTGTCGGCAGTAAGAGTTTTGTATCGAATGTTGTAGGCGTCGTCTACCGGGCGGACGGTTCGGAAATCCCAGGTAATGTTGCGACCCGAAGCTTCGGGATCTATAAATTCTACCTGTTGCTTAATGATGGAGTCGCCCGCATGGGGCAGATTACGGTGTTTGGTCATAACAGCTGCAATATGGTTTTGAGCCGACAGGCTGAAGCCGATTACGGCAATAAGAGATGAAATCAGAATCTGTTTCATAGCATTGATGCGTTTTAGTAATTATATGGTACTGGTTTACCAGTAGCTTCGTGGCTGACATAGTATTCCCTTTGGAGACTTCAGGATGCAGGCCGGAATCTGGCATAGCCCGAACAGATATGTCTCGTTCGGTTGGCGCACGCTTTTCGGTCGGGGCATATGTATGTCTTTACAATAAAGTAAGATTGTTTTCTCTTGCTCAGGAAAAGAGCCAGACTCGATTTTGGTGGGTTTGGATCGGTTGTGATAAGCTTAGGGTGTTCAATAAGGGTTCCACAGCTTATGCCCGAATTCCTGCAAATGTTTATTTTTTCCGATGGCTGGTGTCAAATAACAGCCTCATTATTGTCAAAATACAAGTGCAAAGCAAAATAAAAAATATGATCAAAGCAATAGTATTGGCAAAAAATGTTTAAATATATCACATCTCATTGTTTATGAAAATGTATTTTTATAATCAGCAAATAACACTAAACGTTGTTTTTTTTGTGCGTTGTAATGTGTTTAAAAACAATTATATATGTGCATAACGTTTTATTTTTTCGATAGCATATTACTGTAAAATAACGCTGTGCTTTGAGTTTATTCAACATGTTGTAAAACATAAAAAGTGTCTGTATTATACAACGAATATTCTTCTGTTAAACAGATGTAAGGTTGGATTATTGCAGACTGGTACAATTTGCAACTACGCTAAATAAGCCGTTTGCGGGTTGTCTGTGCCTTGGCAATCTGTTTGCCGGGGATACTTCGGCGGGCAATATTGTCGGTTAGAAAAGGTTTGTACTCGAAAGGAGTCGTAAGGGCGTGTTTCGTTGGTTTGTACCAAGCGGTCAACCACTCTTCAAATTGCAAGGAGGATTTGATGGTGTTGATGTCGATATTTATTGTTTTGCAGTGATTCCGGTTGAATATGAAGGAACTTTCTAACGCGGAGACATTCCCATTGCCTATCCATTGAACAGAGATATCGACCTCTTCGGAGTAGGAGCTGGCCTTATTGAAGATGGTGGCCAAATCGCTCTTCTGTGGTTTGAAGAGGCGGATGGTGTTGTAGGTGGTGGTGGGTGGTGTGAGGGTGATTGTGTCGTCTCCCATGTAAATATTCAGTTTGCCGTAGGTCAGCCCATCGATTATGAAAGTTACGGCAAAGCCCATGCGGAGCATGTTGAAATCGATGTTGGTTATGCCCTTTTCTGCGTTGATTGTTTTGTCGCAGTAAAACACATCGATTTCAGGATAGTCTTTGGCCAGCAGTTTCCGCAGTTTGATGGACGATATCAGGTTGACATCTTTCAACGAATTCCCTTTGACAAACTTATTTCCCAAAAGAATTTTGTTGGGCAGGTAGAAGTATTGTCCGTCGGCCATCTCTTCGTTTTTCAGTCCGCTCCCGGTTCCGATTTTGAAGGCGGCGATCCGAAAATTGTATGACTTGTTGGTGGCAAGTGCAATCTTCATGCTGTCGGGGTTGTCGAAAAGGCCGTAGTAGTATTTGGCATTATTCTCATAAATTTGAACGGCATAGATCACTTTTGTGGCACTACCCGAACGATTGCTGTTGCTTTTTACATTCATCGGAAGGTTCGATCCTTCGGTTACCTGTGTGAGCGAGGGACATAGCTTGACGGCGACTACATCACCCGGAAACTCGTCCCCGGTTTTACACGACAAAAGAAGGATTGCTACTAATCCCAAACATAGAGTGCATCGTTTCATAGCAAAATAGTGGTTTGTTAATTTGTTTGACAAAATAGAGTTAATTGAGTGTAAATATAAGTGCTCATTTCTCTTTTTGTTATAAAATGGCGAATAAATATTTATAGAAAGGCCAACATAAATAATATTTTAACAATTGCAATGTGTATTTAAAGTCCTGATTTGTTTTGGTTTACATTTGAAGGACAATCTTCCGTGTAATTGGGCATAACGATTTTACCTCCCATGAAAAATCCGTACCTTTGCATCCTTAAAAACAGTGGGAATATGAATGTTGACCAGTTATATCACTATTTTATAACGTGTACTTCGGTCACTACCGATAGTCGTAATTGCCCGGAAGGATCGTTGTTTTTTGCACTCAAAGGAGAGAATTTCGACGGAAACAAATTTGCCTTGTCGTCGCTCGAGAAAGGCTGCCGCTATGCGGTGGTGGATGATGAGCAATATGCCGTCGACGATCGTTTTTTGTTAGTCGATAGCTGTCTGGACGCGCTTCAACAGTTGGCAAAGATACACCGGTGCCGATTGAAAACGCCGGTCATAGGCATTACAGGCACCAACGGAAAGACCACTACCAAAGAGTTGATCGCTACGGTGCTTTCGCAAAAATACAATACGCTCTTTACGCAAGGTAACTTCAACAATCATATCGGGGTACCGCTCACGCTGCTTCAGCTGAAACCGGAACACGAGATGGCGGTTATCGAGATGGGAGCCAACCATCCCGGCGAGATTGAAATTCTGGCCAATATTGCCTGCCCCGATTTTGGCATTATAACCAATGTGGGGAAAGCGCATCTCGAAGGCTTCGGTTCGCTCGAGGGGGTGATTCGCACCAAAGGGGAGCTCTACGACTACATTCGTGCCAACGGAGGTTCTCTTTTTGTTAACCTCGACAATCCGATTTTAAGTGATCTTTCGGCGAATATTACACGTGTAGGCTATGCGCTTACCTCCGAAGAGGCTGCTGCGAAGGGACGTATTATTTCCGACGGACCTTTCCTCAAACTGGTCTGGAAGAAAAGCGGCGAAGAGCCCGAATCCCCGGTGAAAACGAATCTTATTGGCGAATACAATGCCGAAAATGTGCTGGCGGCGATCTGTATCGGTTTGCATTTCGGGGTAACTCCCGAGCAGATCAACCGGGCTCTCGAAAATTACCAACCTACCAACAACCGGTCGCAGTTCAAAGAGACGGAGAAAAACCAGCTGATTATTGACGCGTACAATGCCAATCCTACCAGCATGAATGCCTCCATCATCAATTTTCGCCATATGCATGCGGCAAAGAAAGCGGTCATTTTGGGCGATATGTTCGAACTGGGCGATCAGTCGCAGCAAGAGCATCAAAAGATTGTCGACCTGCTCGGAGAGTCTACATTCGATAAGGTGATTCTGGTCGGCGAACGTTTTGGAGCCATTCCATCGAACTTTATAAAAATTGCAGATACTTCGTCTCTGATTGCTTATCTGGAAAAGGAACAGCTTTCGGGCTACACTGTACTTGTAAAGGGATCGCATGGAATGCGCCTCGATAAATGCGTCGAACAATTATAAATGATGAATTAGTAATTATGAATCATGGGGTTATGACTCCATTTTCAAATCCTCAAATTTTCACATTGAGCTATGGACGCTATCGAAGAGTATCTCCTTCAGCATATGGATCCCGAAGATGAGTTGTTGTCGGCGCTTTTTCGCGAGACGCACCTCACCCAGATCAATCCCCGGATGGTTTCCGGGCATATTCAGGGTAGGATGTTGACCATGCTGTGCCGGATGCTAAAGCCGAAACGGATTCTGGAGCTGGGTACTTTTACCGGCTATTCGGCGTTGTGCATGGCCGAGGCGTTGCCCGACGACGGAGAGTTGCATACCGTGGAGATTGACGATGAAATGGAGCCTTTTATAACGAAATATTTCAGTCGTTCGCCTTACGGAGAAAAGATACAACTGCACATTGGCGATGCGCAGCAGGTTATTTCCACACTTATCGGATCGTTTGATCTGGTCTTCATGGATGCCGATAAGCGGCAGTATGTGGAGGACTACGAAGCAGTGTTGCCATTAGTGCCCACGGGAGGCTTTATTTTTGCCGACAACACCCTTTGGAGCGGGAAAGTGCTTCACGAACCGGCTTCGGGGGATAAGCAGACTGCCGGAATCCGCCGTTTCAACGATTATATTGCTGCCGATACCCGCGTGGAGAAGGTGATTTTGCCTATTCGCGACGGTATGACCATTCTGATGAAAAAATAACACTCCGCAATGTACCTATTAAATAATAGGACGATATGCCAATAAAATGGATAAAAAGCATGGAGCCTGATGGAACCTGTTTTGGCAAATTGGCACATTGACTTATTTTCAAATTGATTTTATGTCCCGTAACCTGATTCTGTTTTCTGTCCTGATATTTCTGTGTCTTCTCCTGACACTGGCCGATATCGCATTCGGAAGTATTGCTATATCGTGGCATAATGTATGGCAAGCACTGATCGATCCGGCAGCCGATTCACTCTACCGAGACATAGTGATCGATTTCCGTCTGCCCAAAGCATTAACGGCCATCTTGTGCGGTGCCGCTTTGTCGGTCGCCGGGTTGTTGATGCAGACTCTTTTCCGCAATCCGCTGGCTGGTCCGGACGTATTGGGGATAAGTTCGGGTGCGAGCATGGGCGTGGCGCTCTATGTGATGGCCGCCTCGTGGTGGTCGGCTTCGTTGTTGCAAAGCAGCTGGGGCATGGTGGGCGCAGCAGTGCTGGGCGCTTTATTGGTATTGATGCTTACGCTCTCGGTTGCCACACGCATTCGTCAATCGGTGACCTTGCTCATTATCGGACTGATGTTTGCCAGCATTGCGGGAGCGGTAGTCAGTATTCTACAAAATTTCAGTAATCCCGATGCCGTAAAACTGTTTGTCGTGTGGACATTCGGCAGTCTGAGTGCGGTTACGTGGGCGCAAATGGAACTTTTGATGCCGATTATATTAGTGGGTCTGGCGCTGGCTTTCTGGATGCAGAAGAGTCTGAACGCCATGTTGCTTGGCGAACATTATGCCCGCGGATTGGGTATTTCTGTTACCGCCGTACGGATCGGAATTATTGTGATTACAGGCGTGTTGGCCGGTACGATCACAGCATTTACTGGACCGATTGCATTTATCGGAGTGGCCGTACCTCACCTTGCACGAGGTCTTTTCGGAACCTCCAATCACCGCATTGCCATTCCGGGAACTATACTGTGCGGTGCTGCACTTCTGTTGTTGTGCGATGTTATCTCGCAGCAAACCACCTATCCGCTGCCGTTGAATGCCGTGAGCGCTCTTTTCGGCGCACCGATGATTATCTGGATTGTATTAAAACAACGCTAATGGAACCTGCAGAAACGAAATATTTTCCCTTGCGCACCAGCAATCTTGCCATTGGATATACCGGAGGCAACCGGCTGACGGTGGTGCAGCAACATCTCGATATTGAACTTTTTCCCGGTGAAATGGTCTGTATGATTGGACCTAACGGGTGTGGTAAATCTACTTTGTTACGAACGCTGGCAGGATTGCAACGTCCGATTACCGGTTCGGTGCTGATTGAAGGAAAAAACTTAGAGACTCTCTCGGTGCACGATCGGGCCGAGTTGCTTGCCCTTACGTTGACCGATAGGGTAGAGGTGGATAAGATGTCGGTTTATGAAATTGTTGCGATGGGGCGTTATCCTTATACAAATCTTTTTGGCAAACTGGCCACTGCGGACAGAGAGATTGTGGCCGAAGCGTTGACTCAGGTACATCTCGAAGAAAAAGCTTCGCGTTATATCAGCGAGTTGTCTGATGGGGAGAAACAGCGCGCCATGATTGCAAAAGTGCTGGCTCAGTCTACTTCGCTGCTCTTTTTCGACGAGCCGACGGCTCATCTCGATCTGCCCAACCGCGTATCAATCATGCTTCTATTGAAAAAACTTGCCAAAGATACCGGCAAGGCAATCTTGTTGTCGACTCACGAACTGGAGCTGGCCATGCAGGTGGCCGATAAACTCTGGCTGATGAACGACCGCGGAGTGCGCGTAGGAACTCCCGATCAGTTGATTGCAGACGGTAGTTTTGAAAACGTTTTTAAGAGTAACCAGTTCTTTTTCGATGCCGAGACGGGTCGGTTTAGGGTGAATAAATAAGATATGGCTATGTTTTTGATGATGATCCTAATATTTGTTCTGGGCTATGTTTTTATTGTACTGGAACATCCGCTGAAAATTAATAAGACAGCGTCTGCTTTGGTTATCGGCGTATTGTGCTGGGTTGTCTATATGTTGGGAGCAGATCAAATTTTATCATTGGGCTACAGTTCTTCGTGGAAACAATTTTTGTCTTTTTATCCTAATTCTCATGGTTCGGAGGCAGTTCATACGTTTATTGCCGATTACGAGATAACGAAACATCTTGGGGATATATCGGAAATTTTGTTTTTCTTGCTGGGGGCGATGACCATTGTGGAGGTAATAGATCAGCATCAAGGCTTTAATGTCATCACCGACAAAATCAGAACGACCAATAAAGTCAAACTGTTGTGGATCGTTGGGTTTCTTACCTTCTTTCTCTCCGCGTTACTGGATAACCTGACAACAACAATTGTCATGGTGACTTTATTGCGAAAATTAATCAATCATAAGCAAACCCGTTGGATTTTCGCGAGCATGGTTGTATTGACTGCCAACGCAGGCGGGGCTTGGTCTCCCATCGGAGATGTTACGACCATCATGTTGTGGATCGGTGGACAGATAACTTCTTTGAAAATCATTGAAGGAGTCTTTCTTCCGTCGTTAACATGTGCGATTGTGCCATTGGTTATACTTTCTTTTTCGGTAAAAGGGGAGATCGGTAGTTCGAAAAACACTGCATCCAACGAAGAATTCTCAACGCCAACCGAACGCATTGCCGTATTGGCTTTAGGTGGATTTGGCTTGTTGTCTGTTCCTGTTTTTAAGGCGGTTACTCATTTGCCGCCTTATTTGGGTATGTTGCTTTCCTTGGGATTGATTTGGCTTATTTCCGATATCGTTTACAGAAATAAACCCGATGAAATAAAGTATAAGCTAAGAGTTTCAACAGTTATTCAACGAGTTGATGTGCCTACCGTGTTGTTCTTTTTGGGCATATTATCTGCTGTGACGGCATTGCAGTCGGCCGGTCAGCTTAATTTGCTGGCACATTATCTGGATGATAAATTGCATAATGTTTACCTGATCGATATGGCCATCGGTTTTTTATCTTCTATTATTGACAATGTGCCTCTTGTGGCGGGTGCTATGGGAATGTATCCTCTGACCGACGCTTTTACGGTGGGTTATCTTGCTAATTTTGTGCAGGACGGGACATTCTGGGAATTTCTTGCCTATACTTCAGGAACCGGAGGTAGTATTCTCATTATTGGTTCGGCTGCCGGTATTGCTGCCATGGGTATGGAAAAAATAGAATTTCTGTGGTATTTAAAACATATATCTTGGTTGGCTCTGGTCGGCTATTTGTCCGGTTGTTTGGTCTATTTTCTAATGAGCTAATACTACTCTTGTGCTTTCACGTAAAGCGATATGCCGATAATCATGAAAATGATGTTGGGCAACCACACGGCGAGTAAAGCCGGCATACTTCCGTTGATGGCAAAGGTTGCCGACACGGTGTTGAAAAGGATATAAAGTGCACTAAGTGAAATACCGATACCAATCTGGAGTCCGATACCTCCCCGGACTTTCCGCGATGAAAGCGAAACCCCAATCAATGTAAGAATAAAGGCCGCCAACGGATTGGCAAACCGGCGGTAGTATTCGACCAGAAACGCTCCTGTGTTTCCCACTCCGCGGCTCTTCTGCCGGTTGATATATCCCGAGAGAGCACTGTTGGTCATTTGAGGAGCTTCGCGCGAGGTGATGAAAAAATCGTTCGGTTGCATCATGATGGTGGTATCCAGCTTCTCTCCACGTTTGATATCTTCACGAAGTCCTTTGAAGTCGCGGATTAAATAATTTTTTGCGCTCCATTTGTATCCCGATTTCCAGCGAATGCTATCGGCGGTCATACGCGAAACAAGCGTTTTACCCTCAAATTTATCCAACGAGAAACGGGATCCGACATTGTTGGTTTGCTCGTATCGCTCGATGTAGGCTACCACCCCTTTATCTACCTGCATTTGTACATTATGAGCATTATCCCTGTTTACCGGCTTCACATACGTGCTTTCAAATTTTAGACGCACCTGATTGGCCGGCGGAATAATATAACCGCTCAGAACAAAAGTGAGCATAGCAATAATGGTCGCTGACAGAAAATAGGGATACATCAATCGTTTGAAACTGACCCCGCTCGAAAGTATGGCAATGATTTCGGTATTTTCGGCCAGCTTCGAAGTGAAAAAGATCACCGCGATAAACGTGAATAACGGGCTGAAAAGATTGATGAAGTAAGGAATAAAGTTGATGTAATAGCTGAAAATAACGGTTTTCAACGGAGCATGGTGGTCGTAAAAATTGTCCAGTTTTTCACTGGTGTCTATCACTATCACAATGCTTATAATTAGCACGATAGAAAAGAAATAGGTGCCGATGAATTTACGGATGATATACCTGTCTATTTTTTTGATGTGCCACAGTTCCAGCAATGCCTGCTTGACTTCGTCCCAGGATTGCGGCAGATTCGAAAAAATCTTCCGGACTTTCGGTGTGATAGTATTTATGGAGGGTACCTTCATGGTGTACAGTAACTCTTAGAGAATAATGGATGAGAGCGTAAAGCTCTCTTTTATACGGTATTTGTCTTTTACTAAATCGACGCGGCAACATTCGGTGTAGGCATCGTGTTCAAAAAAGAGAATCTGATTTTTGGCTGCGGCTTCCGATAATAATTGCGCTTTGTCTTGCATGGAGGTAATGGGGAATGTGTCGTAGGCCGAAACCCATGCAAGAGGCAAACTGGCTGCCATCGGAATTACATCGCCCACGTAGACGAGTGTTTCGTTCGGCGTGAAAACGTAGGGAACCAACTGCCCGGTGGTGTGTCCGTTCATTACTTTCAACAGCACCTCGTCGCAAATGCGCGTATCCACCTCGACGAGTTTCAACTTTCCGGCATCGGCTACGGGCATCATGTTCTCTTTGAAATACGAATCGCCTTCGCGCACGTTGGGGTTCAGAAAATTCTCCCACTGCGTTTTTCCCACCCATACATCGGCGTTTGGGAAGGTGAGCTCGTAGCCTGTTTTGTCCCGGTTGAACCGGGTGTTGCCACCACAGTGGTCGAAGTGGAGGTGAGTCATCACCACATCGGTAATATCTGCGCAGCTATATCCCAATTTTGCCAGTTCCGTGTCGAAGTCGATGACTCCCCGGAACCCGTAATATTTCAGATATTGTAATTGTTTATCGCCGGTTCCACTATCAATCAAAACGCGTTTTTCTCCTGTATCGACCAATAACAAACGCATGGCAAGCTTGCAAAAATTCTCTTCGTCGCAGGGGTAACGCTTCTGCCAGACACGTTTCGGAACCACTCCGAAAATTGCTCCGCCGTCGCAGTGAAAAAAACCTGCTTCTATTTTAGCAATCTTCATAAAATCGTTGTAATTTTGCGGCGAAATTAGAAAGAATAGTTAGAACCGCAAAATATAGCTGATAATCAGTGGTGAATATTCAGGTGGTTTAACACTGAAGAGAGAAAAATGCTGAAAATCTGACGTTTTCAGTCCAAACTAAATTGAAAAGGTAATCAATTTTCATCTTTTCGTCTTGCTTAACAGCAATTATTCCGAAAAGATACAGGTAAAATATATGAAGCGTCTTCACTTTATTGCAATAGGCGGGGCAGCAATGCACAATTTGGCAATTGCGGTTAGCAAAAAACCGGATCATGTGGTTACCGGCTCCGATGATGAAATCTTTGAACCTTCTCGAAGCAGGCTCGAGGCTGCCGGGTTGTTGCCTTCAGCTATCGGGTGGTTTCCGGAGAAGATCACAAAAGAGTTGGACGCTGTGATTATTGGTATGCATGCCCGTGCCGACAACCCCGAACTTATCCGTGCCAAGGAGCTTGGTATTGACGTATACTCTTTCCCCGAATACCTTTATCATCAGACACGCAAAAAGATACGTGTGGTGATAGGTGGTAGCCATGGCAAAACCACCACAACCGGTATCGTTCTTCATGTGTTGAGAAAGCTCAAACGTGCAGCCGATTATATGGTGGGCGCACAGCTCGAAGGCTTCGATACGATGGTGAAGTTTTCGTACGATTCGCAGTTGGCCATTTTTGAAGGCGACGAATACCTTACATCCCCAATAGATCCTCGTCCAAAATTCCATCTTTACCGTCCGCATATTGCTTTGCTCACCGGCATTGCGTGGGATCATATCAACGTGTTTCCAACGTTTGAGAACTACGTAGAACAATTCAAAATATTCGCCGATCAGATCGAGCGCGACGGCCGCCTTATCTACTTTGAGGGCGACGAACATCTACGTATCATAGCGGAAAACGTACGTCCGGATATTGTGACAGTGCCGTACAATACTCCGGAATATGTGATTGAAAACGGGGTTACGAATATTATTTACAAAGGAGAAAAGTATCCGCTACTCGTTTTTGGAGAGCATAATTTACAAAATATTCAGGGCGCTCGTATGATATGCAAGCAGTTGGGTATCAAGGAGACTGAATTTCTTCAGGCTATTGCTGATTTTAGCGGGGCTTCCAATCGCTTGCAGAAAGTTGCCGAAACGGCCACTTCTGTTGCCTTTAAGGATTTTGCCCATTCGCCCTCTAAACTACGTGCAACCGTCAATGCGGTGAAGGAGCAATATGCCGACAGGGAGTTGGTAGCTTGCATGGAACTGCATACTTTCAGTAGTCTTCAGGAGAATTTCTTGCCTCAATACAAGGGTTGTATGGACAAGGCCGATGTGGCGTACGTCTATTTCAATCCGGAGGTGATTGCGCATAAACGTCTGCAACCGATTACAGCCAAACAGGTAAAAGAGGCTTTTGGAGGAGCAAATATCGAGGTGTTTACCGATGCCGGTTTGCTGACAGAAAAGCTGAGAAAGATCGATTATAGCGGGAAAGCATTGTTGATGATGTCGTCCGGTAATTTTTCCGGGCTCGACATAGTAGCTTTCGAAAAAGAGCTTTTAGGAGCTTAATACATGCAGAACGAGGTTGTTCTGCTTTAAATATTGTGTGAGTATGGCCAACGATAAACAAATGCAATTTGACCGGCGATACATGCAAATGGCACAAATCTGGGCGCAAAATTCATATTGCGAACGCCGCAAAGTGGGCGCTTTGATTGTGCGCGACAACATGATCATTTCAGATGGTTATAACGGGACTCCCTCCGGGTTTCCCAATCAGTGTGAAGACGAAAACAACAAATCGTTTCCATACGTGCTTCATGCCGAAGCCAATGCCATCACCAAGGTTGCCCGATCCAACAACAGCAGTGACGGCGCCACCCTCTATGTCACCGCTTCCCCTTGCATAGAGTGTGCAAAACTCATCATTCAATCCGGAATCAAAAGGGTCGTCTACGGCGAAGAGTATCGCCTGCCCGACGGTATCAATCTTTTGAAAGAGTCCGGAATCAAAGTCGACTTTATTGACGCTCATACATTTGAAAAATGAAACAAATCGCGTTTATTCGGGACGAGTTTCATGCGACATTTAAAAAGAATATTCCCGCATGAAAACCTGGAAAAAAATAGTATTCCCCTTCTCGCTGGCTCTTGCAATGGCTGTGGGAATCATCATTGGCAACTTTTTTGCCATGCGAAGCAATGTCGGAGCAACATTGGGATTGTTTCGATCCCTTGGTTTGGACAAAAACAAAGTTTCGCAGGCGATCAACCTCATAGCCACTCGTTATGTCGACTCGGTTGATGTGAATGAATTAACAGATAATGCCATGAGTGATCTTTTGGCAGGTCTCGATCCTCATTCGGTTTACATTCCAGCCAAGGATCTGCAGTCGGCTAACGCGCAGCTCGAAGGAAGTTTTAGTGGTGTAGGTATTGAATTCAATATTCAACGCGACACCATTATGATTGTCTCCGTTATTTCGGGTGGGCCGGCCGAAAAAGTCGGTATTCTGGCCGGTGACCGTATTGTGAATGTCAACGATTCGATTTTTGTTGGTAAGTCGGTTAATAACGATCGGGTAATGCAAAAGCTCAGAGGATCGAAGGGAACTGTGGTTAAACTGGGCATAAAGAGGGCAAAACGCCGCAAACTGCTTGATTATGTTATCACCCGTGGTGATGTGCCGGTTACCAGTGTCGATGCTTCGTACATCATCGCTCCCCGAACCGGTTATATCAAGGTTAGCAAATTTGGTGATACTACCTATTCGGAATTTCTGACTGCTCTGGCAAAAATCAGAAATCAGGGAGCCAACCGGTTGATTATCGACTTACGGGGAAATACCGGTGGCTTTATGGAGGCGGCAGTAAAGATGGTGAATGAATTTTTGCCGAAGGATCAGCTGATCGTTTATGCAGCCGGACGAGCTTATCCACGAACTGATTTCTATTCCGACGGTCGTGGATCGTTCCCGAATATGAAGATTGCCGTGTTGATGGACGAATGGTCGGCTTCGGCATCCGAAATTTTTGCCGGCGCTATTCAGGACAATGACCGTGGGTTGATTATCGGGTTGCGGTCGTTTGGCAAAGGTTTGGTACAGCAGCCTTTTGAATTTTCCGACCATTCGGCAGTACGACTGACTATTGCCCGTTACTATTCGCCTTCAGGCCGCTGTATCCAGAAGCCGTATCAGCGAGGGAAGGATCAGAATTACGAGCGTGATTTTGTAAACCGTTACTTGCACGGAGAGTTCTTCTCGAAAGATAGTATAAAAGTTCATAGCAAGGAAAAATTCCGGACACGTGGAGGCCGTATTGTGTACGGAGGCGGCGGTATTGTTCCCGATCTTTTTGTTCCGCTCGATACCTTGGGTATTACTCCTTATTACCGACGGTTGTTCGATAGTGGGGCGATGTTCCAGTTTGCGGTGCATTATGCCGACCAACATCGGGAAAAGCTGAAAAGTTTCAAAAATTGGAAGGCAATGGATGACTACCTCAATCGTCAGCCGTTGGCAAACATGTTGGCCTCTTATGCCGAATCGAAGAACGTTCCTCGGCATTATTACTACTTGGCTATTTCTCATCAGATTATCGGACAGCAGGTTAAAGCATATATCGTTCGTAATATTCTGGGCGATGAGGGATTTTATTCTTCACTGAATCAGAATGATATTACTGTGAAGAGAGCGATTCAGGCACTTCAACGGTGAGACATGAGAACGAAAAAGCAGGAATAATAGGCAGCGTAGAAATAATGTCTGTGAATTAATTTAACAATTATCTTTGCGTTTGTTTATTAAATGATTGAAATACAATGTGTTTTTCATTAGAAAAGCTGTCGTTGTTTCATAAAAAATAAAAAACCGTTGCGGAAAAAGGCACAAAAATAATATCTTTGCTATCCTCAATTGGGTCTGCCATAAAATATTGCTTTCATTAGAACAAGGGAACAGATCAATATTTGTCGCAGGGATAGAGAAATGATAAGTACGCACCTTTAATTCAAAAAACACACAATGACAAGAACTTTATCTTTTGCAACAGCTACCGTGGCGTTAGCGGCTGTATCTCTAGTGTTCACACAATGCGCTAATAAGAAAAGCAACAATCCGGAAGATTCCCAGATCGAAGCATCTGCGAAAGGAAAACTCCCGGTAGCTTATGTCAATGTGGATACCCTACTGGCAAACTATCAATTTGCAAAGGATGCGAATGAAGAGTTGGTGAAAGGACAGGAAGATTCTCGTCTGAAAGTAAACTCGCGAGCCAAGCAATTGCAACAGGATGCTTCTCTTTTTGAAAGCAAAATGAGGAACAATGCCTTCTTGAGCCGCGAACGTGCCGAACAAGAACAAAACAGAATATTGGCTCAGCGGAAAGAGCTGGAAGATCTCAACCAACAGTTGTCAAACGCATTGTTGACCAAGCAGCAGAAGTTTAACGAGCAGTTGCGTGACACGGTGAACAAATTCTTGAAAGTGTATGCTCCGGCTCATCATTATCAAATGGTATTGTCTACCAATGCAATGAATGATAATGTGTTGTATGCGGCTCCAGGGTACGACGTTACGAAGGACGTGCTGCAAGAGTTGAATGCCCGTTACAAGAAAAAATAATGTAGTCATCGATTACAGTAAGAGACGCCTTGAATGTTCTGTTCAGGGCGTTTTTTATATAATCTCATTTCATTTATGATTTTACAATCCGAACTTTATCCCATTGGTCATGTCCAAAAAACACACGGCATCAAAGGCGAGCTTTCCATTGTGTTGACTTCTGAATTCGATACGCTCGATTTCAACTATTTTGTGTTTGAACTGGATGGAATTTTGGTGCCATTCTTTATTCAGGAGTGGCGTTTCAAAACGGACGAAACAGCGCTCGTTAAGTTTGAGCGTGTTGACGACGATCTGACCGGAAAAGAATTTGTGGGTAAAACCATTTATATATCAAAAGATTTCATGCCACATCCGGATGAGGGAGAAATCGATATTCAGTTTTATACCGGGTATAAACTGATCGATGAAACATTAGGTGAAATCGGGGAGATTCAGACGGTAGACGATACTACGGAAAATTTGCTTTTCGAAGTAATCCATCAAGGCAAACAGGTATTGATTCCGGCCGTGGACGAATGGATTGTAGAAATAGACGATACGCTCCGGATTATGCGTGTTAATTTGCCTGCCGGTTTGTTAAATATTAATGAGGAAGAATAGTTAATTTGTTTGTGTTCAAATACTAATACGGAGCTATTCTGAATTTTCGGACTGATTAAAGAAAAATTTCTTTAATACCGCGTTTCTTCCCGAAAAAAAGAGTAATTTTGCACTCTCTATTATCCCGTAAGATGTGTTAGTAAACCCGATGTATAAATCCCTAAAACAAAGTAAGATGTCAACAAAAAATCAAAAACTGATTGATTGGGTAAATGAGTGGGCTGCATGGTGCACGCCTACAAATGTAGTTTGGTGTGATGGTTCTGAAGAGGAAAATCAACGCCTGTTGGACGGTATGGTTGCCAGCGGTATGGCTGTGAAACTGAACGAAGAAAAACGTCCGGGCAGCTACTATTTCCAATCCGACCCCAGCGATGTGGCTCGTGTTGAAAACCGTACATTTATCTGCACAAAAACTGAGGAACAAGCCGGTCCTACCAACAACTGGGCTGATCCTGAAGAGATGCGTGCCAAAATGAAGACAATGTACAAAGGATGTATGAAAGGCCGTACCATGTACGTGATTCCTTTCTCAATGGGTCCTCTTGGTTCAGACATTGCTCATATCGGTGTTGAAATTACCGACTCTGCATATGTTGTTGTGAACATGCGTATCATGACTCGTATGGGTTCAAAAGTATTGGATGTTTTGGGCGAAAACGGAACATTCATTCCTTGTGTTCACTCCGTAGGTGCTCCGCTGGAACCGGGTCAGGAAGATGTAAAATGGCCGTGTGCTCCTATCGATAACAAATATATTACTCACTTCCCTGATACTTACGAAATCTGGTCGTTTGGTTCAGGTTACGGCGGAAACGCTTTGTTGGGTAAAAAATGCTTTGCACTGCGTATTGCCTCTAAAATGGCAAAAGATCAGGGCTGGTTGGCTGAACACATGCTTATCCTTGGCATCACCAATCCCAAAGGCGAAAAGAAATATATTGCTGCTGCATTCCCATCGGCTTGCGGTAAAACCAACCTGGCAATGTTGATTCCTACTATTCCGGGATGGAAAGTAGAAACTGTAGGTGACGATATCGCATGGATGAAATATGGTGCTGACGGACAGCTTTACGCTATCAACCCTGAAGCAGGTTTCTTCGGTGTAGCTCCTTTCACCTCTTTGGAAACAAACAAAAACGCTATGTTGTCGGCTCGTGCCAACACTATCTTCACCAACGTAGGTTTGACACCTGACGGTGATATCTGGTGGGAAGGCATTGGACACGATTGTCCTGCCGGTACTATCGACTGGAAAAATCGTGTATACGATCCTGCATCAGGCGAACCTTGTGCTCACGCTAACGCTCGTTTCACCGCTCCTGCTTACCAATGCCCTGCTATCGACGCAGCTTGGGAAAATCCTGCAGGTGTACCTATTTCAGCTATCCTGTTCGGTGGCCGTCGTCCTTCTACTGTGCCTCTCGTACACGAAGCCAACAGCTGGAACCACGGTGTATTCATGGGTTCTATTGTAGGCTCTGAAGTAACTGCTGCTGCTATCGGTTTGAAAGCAGGTGTACGTCGCGACCCGTTCGCAATGTTGCCTTTCTGTGGTTACAACATGGGTGACTACTTCGGACATTGGATCGAAATCGGTAAAAAAGCAGGCGCTAAATTGCCGAAAATATTCTTCGTGAACTGGTTCCGTAAAGACAATGGCAAATGGTTGTGGCCGGGTTACGGTGACAACAGCCGTGTATTGGCTTACATCTTCGATCGTTGCAACGGTCAGGGTGATGCTGTAGAATCTCCTATCGGTAAAGTTCCTTCTCCTACTGCTATCAATGTAGAAGGTTTGGGTATCGATGCGGCTCAAATGGCCAAAGCTTTGGAAGTAAAAGCCGAAGAATGGAAAGATGAAATCGCATTGATCGACGAACACTACGCAAAATTCGGCAAGCACTTGCCTGCTGAGCTGGCTGAAGAGTTGAAAGGGTTGAAGAGCCGTTTCGGTTTCTAATCTCCGCTTGATTCTTTATCAGAACTAAATTTAAATAGTTGTCGGGTTTTCCCGGCAACTATTTTTTTTGTTCCCAGTCTCCTTGGGCAAGTCCTGAAAGGAGTCATTACATTAGCAGCATTTGCAATGGGATGACTCATTTTTTTAATAACAAATTGGTTATAAATGAATTGTGTCTTTTCTCCCACATCGATTCGTTTGTTTTCTTCTGCACAAATCCACTCCATCTCTCCTGCTACTCATAAGGAGTATTCCATTGATCTTCAATTCCTCCGGCATAGCCCCCCCTTTGAAATCGGTATTTCGATTGGTGGCATACGAAGCTGCATCCTGACTAATAAGGATTGATTCCTGTGCTTAATATTGCCATTCCCCATCTCTTTTTTCGGGTATCAAGAGCGATTTGAATAATGGTAAGAAACCATTCATGCTGATATATAGGCATTCATTTATATAAATCGGGCATTCATTTAAAAATAAATAGCGGTTAAAGATAAAATTATCAATTTTGCAATAGTTAAAATAGGTAGTAGTTGTATTGATAAGTAAAACAAAATTTAGCGCCACCATACAACAAATCCGGGTGAAACGTCAATGTAAAATTGCTGATTGATTGTGTCGAAACGAGAGCATAATTAAATGTTCTCGTTATGGTTGTGTTCTACACTATTCGAGACAGTCGAACGTAAGACAAAAATGGAGAAAGTCTACTACAGAGTTGAATATTGTTTTTAATGGTGGATCATATTAACATATTTTGAGTAGGAAACTACAGACGGTTTTATTTTTAATCCTCTTTATAATCGGAGTTCCTGTTTCGGGACAGAATTATTTTAGAGCCATCGGAGGCATTCCCCATCTTCCGGTAGTGGATCCGTCGTCTATTGTCTCACCTGAGCTCGGTATGTTGGTCTTTAGTAATACTGACTCTAAACCTCTTATTTACAGCGGATATGGATGGGAAACGCTTTGTACGAACAACATATCGGTTGCTACATCACAAGACTTTTTTGTTGTCAGACAAGGCATCCCCTTTCTTCCCTCGTTGAGTGACGCTCCTTCCACTCCTCAGTCCGGCTCAATTTACTATTCGACATCAACCAAGGCTGTAATGATCTTCAACGGAACATCCTGGTTGAAAATGGTAGATTTAGGAACGAGTAGTAGTCTTACCGATGACAGTATATTTATCGCGGGAAAGAAAGTCACTACCTATAAACTACCTATCCTCAAAAACGATCCAGTCGTTACAGGGCTTACCGCCGGAGCTACCTATATCAGTTCCAGCCTGAAAACAATCCGTTACTACGATGGCCTGGCCTGGAGAGATATTTTGTGCTCTCCTATAGTTGAAACAAAGCCAATAACAGATATTACAAGTTTCAGTGCCCTTAGCGGGGGTCAAAATTTGTCCGAAGGGGGATCGTCTATTGTAAGAAAAGGGATAATCTGGAGCGCATCCGGCGATCCAAAAGAAGATCCGAATCATGTAACCACATCCGATGGTTTGGGCAAAGATTCATATACGAGTATTCTTGAAGGCTTATTAGGCAGTAAAGATTATTCTGTCCGTGCTTACATTACCAATGGTGTCGATACTACTTATGGCAAGATGATAAGCTTTACTACGCTCGAACCCCAGAAGCCTTTAGTTGATATTACTTTGACAATAAGTGATATAACAGGAATATCGGCAGTGGGAACAAGCTCTATTTCGAATAACGGAGGGGCTGTTATTAGCGACAAAGGCGTTTGTTATTGGACAGATCTTATTTCCGAAAAATGTATTTCGTCTTCAACGGTTAATGTTACAGGGTCTTTTGTTACAACCATGACCGAGTTAACGGAGGGTACCACCTATCATGCAAAAGCATATGCTACAAATATAAAGGGAACCAGCTACAGCAATGAGGTCCAGTTTACAACGGCGGCTCATCTATCGGTTACAACAAAACGACCGGAAAAGAAGACAGGAGGGTCAGCGATCAGTGGAGGTACTATTATCGGGGAAGGATATTCCAATGTCACATCGAAAGGGGTATGCTGGAGCGTGACGAAAAATCCTGTGGTTGTAGCGGATTCCATTACGAATGATGGAACTGGAATGTCTGATTTCACCAGCACTCTTACAAATCTGAAACCAGGAACCGCCTATTACCTGAGGGCCTATGCTGTGAATGGAGCCGGGATATCGTACGGAAATCTGGATAGCTTAACAACGCTCAATTATCCGAGAGTGGTAACCCTTAAGGAATCATGTCTTCGAATGATAAGCTCTACCAGCGCAACCGGAATCGGAGGAGGATATATTCTCTCCGATGGAGGATCCCCTATTATCAAGCGTGGTATTTGTTGGGGAACAGAAGAGTTCCCAACGATATCTTCCCACATTGGGTATACGGTCGATTCTATAAACGCGGGACTGGGACGGTTCTACGATACCATAAACGATTTGAGACCCAACATTAAATATCATATGAGAGCATATGCTATTAATGGTGCTGGTATTGCTTACGGTGATACCGTATCGTTTACAGTGATACCGGGAGCTCCTTATATTATTACATTGGATGTGAAGGATATCACAAATATTTCTGCTATTAGTGGAGGTGAAATAAAGAGTGAAGGAGGATCCTCTGTTACTAGGCGAGGTATTATTTGGAGTACTCATTATGAGCCACGAGAAGACCGTAAAGCAAAATTTTCTTCCCACGATGTTACTTCGAATGATGGGTCGGGTATCGGAGAATATCCAAGTACATTGACAAGCCTATGGGGCGATTCGACTTATTATGTTCAGGCCTATGCAGTGAATTCCTACGGGTATGCCTATGGCGATGTGAAAGAATTCAAGACAAAGGGGGCAAGCAAGCCGAAGCTAAATGAATCGACAATTTATGCCGATAATATTAAAGACACCTCTGCTATTGGCTATATGTATATTGACAATAATGGTGGTGCGCCAGTGACAGCCAAGGGTATTTGCTACAGCATCGACGATAAAGATTATACCTATGTTCCATCAACAATCGAAACAGGATCTGATGGCAAAACCCTTGGAAGTTTGTTGACCGGATTGAAGCCGAATACGACCTATTATTTCAAAGGATACGCGATCAATAGAGTTGACACATCCTATTCGGTCAGAAACGCATTCAAAACCGATACACTTGTAGCTTTGAAAACAACAGCGCCAAGCAGTGCCACTGGAACCACTGCTACCAGTGGAGGAACAGTCGAAAAAATTGGAGTTTCTAACATTATAAAATGTGGTGTTTGCTGGAGTAGTGTGAAGATACCGACAGTTAATGATACGTGCACGAACGATTTTAGTAGCCACTCATCTGACTTTGAACGCAATAAGACATTTGTCAGTGAATTGAAAGGTTTGAAGCCCGGAAAAAAATATTATATCCGTGCCTATGCTACTAATGCGGTAGGAGTAGGCTATGGAAATCTGGATAGTGTAATTACAAAGGCTTATCCCGAGGTTTATACATTGACTCCGACAGCCTTTATGGATAATACAGCTTCTGGAGGTGGCAATATTACATCATTGGGAACAGATTTAGGATCAGATTCTGTCGTCTATCGTGGTATTTGCTGGAGTACGACCCCAAATCCTGCTATAAATCCTATATATCCTGAATATTCTTCGAAAAATGTTTCCCAAAGGACAAAAGAGATTGGCATGTATTCTCTTAAGATAACAGACATAAATCCCGGTGTCACGTATCATGTGCGCGCTTTTGCCCGCAACCGCTGGGGAATTGCTTATGGGAAAGATACAACATTTGTCTATTCTAAGGATATACCCGTAGTAATAGTTACAGGGATCTCCGGTATTACCAATATTTCGGCAAAAGCAAGTGGTAAAATTACTAGCTTTGGCAATGCATCTATTTCTGAGAAAGGATTCCTCTGGAGTGCAAAAGGCGATCCGCTCACTGATAGTGCAGCCGGAAGAGAGACCAGTGCAGCTACAGATTCCATGTTCACATGCAGCATGTTACGTTTGCTTGGCGATACTACCTACTATGTAAGAGCATTTGCGACAAACAAATCCGGAACTGGATATAGCGATTACGTTACCTTCAAAACGTTAGCTCCCAAGCTACCTGTCTTAGACTCGACACTCGTGATCTATGATATTACCGGAAAAACAGCCACTGGTACTGCAAAAGTTCAGACCAACGGTGGGGCACTGATTACCTCCCGTGGTGTGTGCTACAGGGCGGAAGGTCAAAGCAAGTATACTTTTGTGCCGTCGATTACTTTCAATGCAACCGATTACGGTGACTTCAAAACAGACATCACCGGTTTGGAGATGGGAACCCTTTACCACGCGAAAGGGTATGCCATCAACAAGGTAGATACTGCTTATACCAAGGAGACCAGCTTCACGACAGCATCTTTGGTTTCTATTTCTACCACTGCACCAACTAATTCTGGGTTTAACACGGCGCAGAGTGGGGGAATGATTGACGATAACGGCCATTCGGTTATTACGGCAAGAGGTGTTTGCTGGAGTCTTGGAAAGAACCCAATCTATACGTCAGTGTCAAGTACATCAGAACTGTTGGGTAAAGATGGTACCGGATCCTATACCAGCTCAATAACAAAGCTTCTGCCTGATATAAAATACTATGTTCGAGCCTATGCGGTTAATGGTGCCGGTGTTTCTTACGGTAATCTCGACAGTTTGACTACTTTACCTTCGGTTCCGCCTACGGTTAAAACCGTATCGGTAAATCTGGATTCTATTACCGGTAATTCGGCTCTTCTCAGCGGGGAGGTGCTGTTTGAGGGTGGCGATCCGGTTACAGAACGGGGTATCTGCTGGGGAACAACCAAAGATCCGGTGTGTGATGGCAATAATTATCTTTCTAAAGGATCAGGACTGGGAACTTATAAGGTAAAAGCAACCGGGCTTTCAGGTAATACTGAATACCATTTCAGAGCCTATGCTACCAACAAGAAAGGAACCTCTTATGGTGACGACATGACATTCCGCACCGATAAGGTTCCAACCGCTACAACAACACCCCCCACCTTGATCGGCAATGTTTCTGCGGTCAGTGGAGGAAATATAACCAGTGATGGCGGCGATCCGGTAATTCGCAGCGGCGTTTGCTGGAGTACGACACCGAATCCAACCGTGAACGATTCACTCACGTCGGACGGAACCAAAACAGGAGAGTTTGCATCTGTCCTCACCAAACTGCATGGCAGCACTCATTATTATCTGCGGGCATACGCTGAAAACACAGCAGGAATTGCTTATGGCGATAGCGTTAGCTTTACAACATTGCCGGCAAAAATTCCTACGGTGAAAACATTGCCGATATCGGATGTTGCAGGATCGAGCGCGAAGGGTAATGGAAAGATTATTAGCAACGGAGGAGATGAGATCACCGACCGGGGAATATGGTGGAATACCACACCCAATGTGACAAGTGATACCATGCATGTTTCTTGTCCGGGCGATAATCAACAGTTTAGCGGTACCATGTCCGATCTTAAAGGCAACACAACATACTACTACCGGGCTTATGCGACCAACAGTATAGGCACAGCTTATGGCGATAGTGTTAAATTTTCAACCGTTACGCTTCCCGAAGTCATTACTTCCGAAATTGTATCCCGTACAGCTGGAACGGCTGTCGTGGTGGGTAAAATTACAAACAACGGAGGTTCTCCCGTAACCGAGAGTGGCCTCTGTTGGGGTACATCCAATACTCCGACGATCGATGGTGACCATACTACCGAAAAGGGCGACATTAGCGAATTCGAACACACTATTAACGGATTGGACGCTAATACTTTTTATTATGTTCGTGCCTATGCCACCAACATCGTGGGTACGGCTTATGGTGATTCTCTTTCTTTCAAGACTGAGGATCCCGAATTGCCAACGGTACTTACCAAGAATGCAGTACCCGAACCCGACGGCGTGACGGGCACATCCGGAGGTAATATTATCGATACCGGTGGACTTCCCATACTGAAAAAGGGTGTTTGCTGGAGTGAAAAACCTGATTTTGATCCAGAGGCACAGACTACCAAAAGGACGACGATACTAATCGACACTCTATCGTTTAGTTCAACCCTTAGTGGATTGACTCCGGGAACTACTTACTATGTAAGAGCGTATGCGGAAAACCAATTTGGTGTCAGTTACGGGAATCCGGTATCTTTTACCACTGCTCAACGTCCGACGGTGACAACCACTCAAGCGACCAATACTACAAGCACGTCGGCTAAGAGTGGCGGCAATGTAGTATCCGAAGGGCAATCAACCGTAACTCGCAGTGGGATCTGTTGGAATACAAAGGGGTTACCAGTCATTGGCGATGGCGGTGTACCAAATGATCAACCCGGTGTTGGAGAGTTTACTTCCTATATAGACGGTCTGATGGGTAGTACTACCTATTATGTACGAGCCTATGCCACAAATGGAGTAGGAACCACCTATGGCAATACCGATACCCTGACAACGCAACCTCCGGTACGACCGAAGATACGAACGGATGCCGTGACGCTAAACTCGGCTACCTCGGCAACCGGAGGCGGAACGATCATATCCAACGGAGGTGCCCTTGTTACCACTCGTGGCTTGCTCTGGTGTACCTCTCCTAATTTCAGTACCGATACGATAAAGTATAATAAAACTTCCGAAACTTCCGAAACCGGATATCCCGTAGGCAGCAGCTTTAAGTATCTAATGAAGAACCTGCTACCGAACACGACATACTATGTGAAAGCCTATGCAGCCAACCAATTTAACACTATTGCTTACGGCGACGAGGTTAGCTTTATAACGCCGGCTTTACCGACAGTTAGTATCTCCGAAGCCAAAGCAACAGGACCTACCACAGCCACCTGTTACAGCGAAGTTCTCTTGAATGGAGGATCGCCTGTTACACATAGAGGAGTTGTGTGGAGTACAGTCTCCACCTTTATTCCAGACACGGTGGTGGTAAACAGGATATATAACGGTGGTGGTGACGGTTCATTTATCAGTAACATTACAAAACTGAAGTGCAATACCCGTTATTACGTGAAGGCTTTTGCAACCAATATTGCCGGCACTGCTTATGGTGCAGAACCCCGTAACTTTAAAACCGATCCGCCTACTTCCCCCGTCGTGACGACGCTACCGGCATCCAATATTCAGAGTACCACAGCCACCGGTGTTGGTAATATCCCTGATAACGGAGGAGATGCTGTGCATACCTGTGGTGTTGTTTGGAGTACGGTTGAGAATTTTGACTATGATACGGTTAAAGTCAACAGAGCTGTCAAAAACGGTATTGGTCAGGGCATGTTTACTATCGATATGAAAGGGCTGGCTCCCGCGACCAAATATTATGTCTTTGCCTTTGCGATTAATAATATTGGTACCACATACGGAAAGAAGTTGTATTTTACCACTCTTTCTGAGCCTGCCGTTACCACTAATCCGGTTATTCCTTCCGCTAACGGGATCACCGCCAGCGGAGGAGGTATCATTACAAACACCGGAGGAACTACCATTACAAATAGCGGAGTTTGCTGGAGTATAGGGCATGAGCCAACTTTCTCATTATTAACGAAGACTCAGTACGATATTGTAAACGCAAAAGACTCTACCTTTAGCAGTACACTGAAAGAATTAAGCCCGGGAACAGTTTATTATGCAAGAGCTTATGCTAAAAATAGCCAGGGCATTGCCTATGGAAAAGAGGTTACATTTACTACACCCGTTATTCTTCCTACTGTGGAAACAGCCAGTCCAAAGCCGAATTCGAGTTCTTCGGTTGTCACAGGAGGTAGCATTACTAATACCGGCGGTGGAACGATTGAAGAGAAAGGAGTAGTATGGAGTACGAACTCACTATTCGATCCCGATACGGTTACTGTAAACCGGCTCCCTGCTGGTTCCGGACCGGATCGGTTTGTAAGTGAGATTAAAAACATGAACATGTATGTCTCCTACTATGTTCGTGCCTATGCAAAAAACAGCGCGGGAACCCGTTATGGAAAGCAGATTCGTATTACGATAACTCAAACTGCCCCCTATTTACAAACAGTTGATATATCTGATACTACGGGTGTTAGTGCCAAGAGTGGAGGAATAATTAAAAGCGATGGAGGTGCTGAAATAAGGGTTAAAGGGGTATGTTGGAGCCTTAAGAGCAATCCGACTATAGCTTATCCTGATTCCTGTACGACTAACGGCTCCGGAATTGAGCGTTATGAGAGTTTGCTAACAAGGTTGAAACCGAATACAAAATACTATGTCAGAGCCTATGCCACCAATGTAATCGGCACGGCATATGGGCTTGAGAAAGAGTTTTATACGGATGGAATTCCTGTTTTGACTGCAACGAAACCGGCAACGAGGAGAGGTCCCACAACGGCCACCAGTGGAGGAGAGGTCACGCACGATGGCAGATCAACCATCACAGCCCGGGGAGTGGTGTGGAGCATTTACCGTAACCCCACGGTTGATTTGTTGACCAAGACTGTTGACGATACGACGACAACCATCGGAACATTTGAGGCAAACATGACGCGACTGGCTGCCGAAACGCACTACTATGTCAGAGCCTATGCCACCAACGCAGTCGGTACCGGATATGGAACCCCGATCGACTTTACAACACTTGCAGTTGTTTTACCCAGTGTAACGACCGATTCGCTTGCAGTTGCGGACAGTATAAAAGCAATATGCGGAGGTACCGTAACCGATGAAGGAGGGCTGTCTGTCACTTCCAGAGGTATATGCTGGAGCCTGGATACGATTCCGACAATTGCGATGGTTACCAAGAAATTTGACACCAAGGGTGGATTAGGTCATTATACATGTCCACTTGACAACTTACTGCCCGGTACTAAATACTATATACGGGCATTTGCAACAAGCAAGAAAGGCACCGGTTATGGTGAATTAGACAGTATTACTACCGAAGTTATACGTCCGACAGTCAAGATACCTACCATTTCAACAACCGATCTGAACCTTACGGCAGCTACTGTCTCTTCTGTGATTGAAACAACGGGAGGAGCATCGGTAGTGGGTGAAGGATTCTATTGGAATACGACAGGCATTGCACCGATCGATCCTACTTCGGCAGATAGCACGTTAGCTTTAGGAACAATAACATCGTCTTTTAGCGGCAGAATAACGCCCCTGAAATCAAATACAAAGTACTATATCTGGGCCTATGCAACGAACAAGGCAGGAACACGTTTCTCGGTTATGCCGACAATCTTTACTACGCCTTCGTTGCCAACGGTTACCACCCGAAAAACTCAATACATAACCCAGCATAAGGCATACAGTGGAGGAAATGTTACCAGCAATGGTGGTATTCCACTTACTGCACGGGGGGTATGCTACAGTTCATTCGGGTTGCCAACTATCGATAGCCTGCATAAGGCACATTCGGTAGCAAGCATCGGTACATATACATTCTATATCGACTCTTTGAGAGAGGGTACCACCTACTATATTAGAGCTTATGCTACGAATAGATTGGGAACTGGTTATGGAGAGACAGATACCATCAAAACCCTTTCTGTACCAACTGTCATTACGCGCAAAACAACTTCTGTTAAGAGCACTTCCGCCATATTCGGAGGTAAAGTAACTTCAGCCGGTGGTGGCACGCAATACGTTTCATCGCGTGGTGTATGCTGGAGCAGTACACAGGTTCCAACCGTTGATCTAAAAACAAAAATTAACAAAGGAGTCGGATTGGGGGCTTTTGATAGTATTGCCATTAGTGGCCTGGAACACGACAGTGTGTACTATATCAGAGCCTATGCAACCAATCAAATAGGAACTGGTTACGGAAAAACGGATACCATCCGAACGTTACCGATACCGCCAGTCTTAGGCGCAATTACGTTCTCGTCTATTACCGATACTTCGGTTGTGGCTAACTCTGTTATTTTGGATAATGGAGGGTCAGATATTAAAAGACGGGGAATTTGTTGGAACATGACCGGGCATCCCACCATAGACAATTGTGATAGTATTATTTATGACAACGGAACCGGAATTGGGATCTATCAGAATAGCATTTCGGGATTGAAGGCGGGTCCGAGCTACTATATCCGTTCTTTTGCCGAGAACAGTGCCGGGGTGGGTTATAGTGCGGATGGAAGTGGATATAAGAATTGTCCGTCTACTTTCACTGCTATGCACATAGCGGGCTTCAATGGAGCTCCCGTATCCAAAACGATAACTTATCACTCAGTAAGTACCAGCATTACAGGAGCATTGCGATGCTGGCTAATGCAAAACTTAGGTGCCGATACGTTAGCAAGAAGTCAACAGGAATCGGCCGAAAGCAGTGCCGGATGGTACTGGCAATTTAACCGTTTGCAGGGATATAAACACGACGGAACGACCCGAACTCCATCTACGGCATGGGTTGGTAGTATTACAGACCCAAATGACTGGAAACCAGATAACGATCCGTGTAACCAGTTGTTGGGATTGGGCTGGCGCCTTCCGACGAAAAGCGAATGGAGTGCTGCCGTCGGTGCTCCCCAAAATTGGAAAAGCGCTACCGATGCCTGGAATTCTGTCCTTCAGCTTCATTCGGCAGGTCGTCTGGAAACTACACGTGGTGTATTAGAATTACGTGGTGCTAATACCTATAATTGGTCCGGAACACAGTATTCAAGCACGGCTGGATATTATCTGACCAACGGTGCTGTCTCTTATTTGAGTAAGGCCTATGCATTGCCTGTGCGTTGTATCCGCGATACCATTGTGCGCAGCATACCGATGGTAAGTAATGTTGTATTGCCGGACAGCTTGCGTAAAACGACATCGGCAACGGGTATTGCTTTCGTTGTTTCGGATGGAGGATCTTCCGTTATCAAGCGAGGGTTATGCTGGAATACTACCGGCAATCCGACGATTGCAGATAATATACCGGATGGTGGTGGCATCGATATCGGAAAAATTACCGGAACATTGGATGATTTATCGGCAGATTCTATCTATTATGTTCGTGCCTTTGCAACGAATAGTAAAGGGACGGCTTATAGTCCATCTGTTACGACCATAATTAACTGTCCTACTGAATTTGAAGTTACCCATGAGGCAGGAACCGGAGGAGCTCCAGAGAGCAGAAAGATCACGTATCACTCTGTCGGTTCCAATATTTCCGGAAGCGCGGCCTGTTGGTTGACTCAGAACCTGGGAGCCTATAAAACTCCGACATCGGTAACTGATGCTAACGATTCAACCGTCGGTTGGTACTTCCAGTTCAACCGCAAACAAGGACATATCCCTGGTCGGACTGCGACAACGTGGCAAACAGTATCGGAAACCAGCGATTGGCAGCCTGCCAATGATCCCTGTAATTTGATGCTGGGTACCGGTTGGAGGCTTCCGACTTACCGGGAATGGTTCCTGGCCGATTCTATTCAAAACTGGAGTAGCCCGGCCGATGCTTTCAATTCTGTGCTAAAATTACACTTGAGAGGTTGGTTACAATCTGGAAATGGAACCGTTTCATACAATGCAACTCACGAACGTTACTGGAGTTCAAAACAAACAGGCACCACAACTGGTTACTTCCTCTATCTTTACTCGGGAGCGAGCCTGATGTCTTCCGCCGATGCAAAGTCATATGCTTATCCGGTGCGTTGTATTCGTCGGTCGCTGACACCTACCGCTCCTGTTGTAAGCAATGTGGTGGTGCCCGATTCAACTATGACATCTGAAGCGGCAGTTTGTATTGCTAAGCTTATATTGGATGGAGGAGCCCCTGTTAAAGAGCGTGGAATTTGTTGGAATAAGACAGGAAACCCAACCTTAAAATCCGGCACAAAGGCTCCTGATGAAACAGGAACATTTACTATTCCGCTCTCCGGCTTGGAAGAGGGTCCGACCTATTATGTACGTGCTTATGCAGTCAACAAAATAGATACAGCTTATAGCGATTCCGTGACTCGCTTCAAAATCTGTCCGAAAGATTTTTATGTTGATCATGTGGGAGGAATAAATGGTGCTCCGGTAAGCAAAGGGGTAAGCTACAACTCTGCTTACACTGCTCTATCGCGCAAAGACGCCTGCTGGTTAACGCAAAATCTGGGGGCTGATAACCGACCTTCTATATTAGCAGATGGCACAGAATCGGCTGCCGGATGGTACTGGCAATTCAACCGTTTGCAGGGATACAAACACGACGGCACGACCCGGACTCCATCTACTGCGTGGATTAGTAGTATTAATGATCCAAATGACTGGCAACCAGATAGCGATCCGTGTAGGCAACTGCTGGGATTGAGTTGGCGTCTACCGACTAAGAGCGAATGGAGTGCTGTTGTCGGGGTTCCGCAAAATTGGAAAAGTGCTACCGATGCCTGGAATTCTGTACTTCGTATCCATTCTGCAGGATATCTGAATACAAAAGGAGAACTATTAAACCGGAATTCATCTGCCTATTATTGGTCTGCGACGCAATCTGCTGCAACTACCGGATATTATTTGTCAAACGGTTATTCTGTCGCCGCATTGGATAAGGCATATGCACTCCCTGTGCGCTGTATTCGTGATGAATTTGTGCCCGGTGTCCCGAAGGTAAGTAATGTTATATTGCCCGACAGCTTGCGTAAAGCGACATCTGCAACGGCTGTTGCTGTTGTTGTTTCGGACGGTGGATCTTTCGTCACCAAACGGGGGCTATGCTGGAATACCACCGGCAATCCGACGATTGCAGATAGTATACCAAATGGTGGTTATGGTACCGGAAAAATTACCGGATTGTTGGAGAACCTATCCCTGGATTCTATCTATTACATCCGTGCATTCGCGACGAATGTTAATGGAACGGCTTATAGTCCATCTGTTACGACCATAATGAACTGTCCTACCGACTTTGATGTTGTCCACAGTGTAGGAACCAATGGTGCTCCGGAGAGCAAAACGGTAACTTACAACTCGATAGGGTTGAGTATTTCGGGAAGCCCGGCCTGTTGGTTAACGCAAAACCTGGGTGCCAGCAGTGAAGCTCTATCGGTTACAGATAAGAGCACAGCTGCCCTTGGTTGGTACTTCCAGTTCAACCGCAAGCAAGGATATATTCCGATCGGAACTACAGGATACTTACCTAAGAATGCATGGGAATTGTGGCCGTCACCAGACACGGCAAACAGTGACTGGAAACCAGAGAATGATCCCTGTAATTTGATGCTGGGTAATGGTTGGAGACTTCCGACGTACGACGAATGGTTGAAAGCCGATGCTTCTCCTCAAAACTGGAGCAATGGAAACGACGCGTACAATTCGGGGCTAAAATTGCATTTCGCAGGACGTATAACCGGTGGCAAACTTCAGTATTTTAATAATGACAATGACGCTACCAACGATTATGGTTTCTATTGGACCAGCACTCAGAAAGGGACAGACGGTTCATATTTGCAAATACAAACGTCGCAGAGTGCTATGGTCAATGGTCCCAAGGAATTTGGTTCTTCGGTTCGCTGTATACGAACGAGTGTAAAAATGTCGGCGCCTACGGTTAGTTATGTTTCGATACCGGATTCCACCATTAGCATTGATAGCCTGACAGCAAAATGTTACGCGACAGTTACTTTAGATGGA